>Ga0136622_10000158_pt1 | contig 25524 bp, 24 predicted proteins | sample AntDrymUQ4482106_2_FD_104803 | JGI IMG/M metagenome (GOLD analysis project Ga0136622, IMG submission 104803) | Polar desert sand microbial communities from Dry Valleys, Antarctica - metaG UQ448 (21.06) | ecosystem: Environmental > Terrestrial > Soil > Desert | place: Antarctica: Dry Valley...
GCAAGCGTACGTCGACGCCGGGTTCGCGGTGGGGTTGGTGAACTACCGGGGGTCGATCGGATACGGGCGCGAGTGGCGCGACACCCTGATCGGGAACATCGGCGGGCCGGAGCTCGAGGACGTGAACGCCGGTCTCCAGGATCTGGTCGACCGGGGCATCGCCGATCCCACCCGCGCAGTGATCGCCGGGTGGTCGTGGGGCGGCTACGTCACGCTGCTCGAGCTCGGCAAGCATCCGGATCTTTGGGCCTGCGGGATGGCCGGAGTTCCGGTCGCGGACTACGAGGACGGATACGAGGAGCTGTCTCCGCTCCTGCAGGCATACGACCGCGCCCTCCTGGGCGGAGCGGAGCCGAAGGACGTTCCCGACCTCATGCGCGATCGCAACCCGATCAACTTCGCGGACGACGTCCGCGCGCCGGTGCTCTTCGTGATCGGACGAAACGACAGCCGCTGTCCGTACCGGCAAGCGATGCGCTACGTCAAGAAGCTGGAGGCGCGGGGCCATCCGCACGAGGTCTATGTCTTCGAGACCGGCCACGGCTCTTTCGACGTCGACGAGCGCGTGCGGCAGGTGGCGATGATCCGCGACTTTCTCGCCCGCCATGTGGCGGGTGTTTCTCGCACTTGAGTCTCAGCCTGTCGCTTCCGGACATCTAGCCAACCGGCGCCGAGACGATCGTGTGGCCCAACGGTGCGGATCTCGATCCGGATGTGCTGTATGGACATGGACAACCGGCCGCCGAACCCTTTCCCCGCATCACTGCTCCGCAACGCGCCTGAGGGTCGCGTCCAGACGCTGCCAGCGGCTCAGTCGCTGGGAATCGCAGCGACGCCGGGGAGCTCCTTGCCCTCGAGGAGCTCGAGCGACGCGCCGCCGCCGGTCGAGACCCAGGAGACGCGCTCCCCTAGACCGAGCTCCTGTAGAGCGCGCACCGAGTCTCCGCCGCCGACCACCGTGTAGCCCTCCACCTCAGCGACGGCCTCCGCGACGGCCTTCGTTCCCTCTGCGAATCGCGGCCACTCGAAGACGCCCATCGGCCCGTTCCAGAAGACTGTTCGCGCGGCGCGAATCTCATGGGCGAATCGCTCGCACGTGTCGGGCCCGACGTCGAGGCCGAGCCAGCCCTCCGGCAGCGCGTCGAACAGTGTCACCTTGGTCTCTGCGTCTTCGTCGAACGCTGATGCCGCCACCACATCCGTGGGAAGAACCGCCTCGTACGGCAGCGGATTCTCGTCTCGCAACTCCTCGGCCATCTTCCCGCCGATGAGCACGGCATCCGCCCGCTGGCCGAGGCTCACGAGCACGCCCAGCTTGTCGTCGACCTTCGCCCCGCCGGCAACGAGGACGAACGGCCGCTCGACGTCCGCGAGCAGGCGTCCGAGCATCTCGAGCTCCTGCTCGAGCAGGAGCCCCGCGTACGCCGGCAGCAGGTCTGCGACGCCGACCGTCGAGGCGTGCGCGCGGTGCGCGGAGCCGAACGCGTCCAGAACGAAGAGGTCCCGGCCCTCCGCGAGCCGACTGGCCGTCTCGCGGTCGTTCGTCGTCTCGCCGGGATCGAAGCGGGTGTTCTCGAGAACGCGGACTCGATCGTCCGACAGCAGCTCGCGCAGACGCGCGGCGACAGGGGCGATCTCATACTCGGGATCGGGCCCCTTCGGGCGACCTAGATGCGAGCAGACGACGACGTCCTTAGCACCGGAATCGAGCAGGTGACGCAGAGTCAGGAGGGAAGCCTGGATGCGGGTGTCGTCCGCGACCCGGCCGTCCTCGAACGGGACGTTGAGGTCGGAGCGGACGAGAACACTCTTGCCCGCGACGTCCGCGGTACGGACGGAACGGGGCGTGTGGATCAAGGCAGGAGCTTCCCGATCAGATCGACCAGGCGGCAGCTGTATCCCCACTCGTTGTCGTACCAGCCGAACACCTTGACCGTGCTCCCCTGCACCATCGTCAGCTCGCTGTCGAAGACGCACGAGTACGGATTGCTATTGACGTCGGTCGAGACGATGGGGTCGTCCGTGTAGTAGAGGAGGCCCTCGAGCGGGCCGCTTCCTGCCGCTTCCCGGAAGGCGCCGTTGACCTCGTCCACGCTTGTCTCACGCCCGAGTGTGACGACGAAGTCGGTGAGCGAGCCGGTCGCGACCGGAGCTCGCACCGAGATCCCGTCCACCTTTCCCCGCAGCTCCGGCAGGACGAGCCCGATCGCCTTCGCCGCGCCGGTAGAGGTCGGGATCAGGTTGATCGCAGCCGCTCGCGCCCGCCGCAGGTCCTTGTGCGGGAAGTCGAGGATCACCTGGTCGTTCGTGTACGCATGGATCGTCGTCATGAACCCGCTCTGGATCTCGCCGAGCTCGTGGAGCACCTTCGCCAGCGGCGCGACGCAGTTGGTCGTGCACGAGGCGTTGGAGACGATGTGGTGCTCATCGGGGTCGTAGGCGTCGTCGTTGACCCCGAGGACGACCGTCAGATCCGGGTCGGTCGCGGGAGCGGAGATTACGACCTTCTTCGCACCAGCGTCCAGGTGCTTCTGCGCGCCTTCGCGGTCGGTGAAGAACCCCGTCGACTCGAGCACGACGTCGACTCCGAGATCCGACCACGGCAGTGCCCCGGGGTCGCGTTCGGAGAGAATCTGAATCTCCTCGCCGGCGGCGCGAAGGACTCCGTCCGCGAGCTCGACGTCACCCGGGAACGGCCCGAGGTTCGAGTCGTAGCGGAGCAGGTGCGCCATCGTCTTCGCATCGCCGAGGTCGTTCAGCGCGACGATCTCGAGTTCCGAGTCGCGCTCGTTCTGTGCCCGGAAGAAGTTCCGCCCGATGCGGCCGAACCCGTTGATTCCGACGCGAACTCCCATGCGCTCTCCTTCGTGTGGTTTCTGGCCGAGTGGTGGCCGAGTCTAACGAGGCATGTTCGCGCCAACGTCGCTCGCCAGCTCCTCGAGCCGGCGCAGTCGACGGTGGACTGCTGCTTTGCTGGCCGGTGGATCGGTGCGGGCGGCGAGCTCGCGAAGCGACTCCGTCGGATGGTGGAGGCGAAGCTCTGCGATCTCGCGTAGAGGGTTCTCGAGCCGTTCGATCCGGCCCGCGGCTTTGAGCCTCCGAACGGCTTCGAGCTGGAGCTGCGCTGCTTTGCTCGTACGCACGAGATTCGCATGATCCGCGTTGGCTCGGCGGTTCGCATGGCCGCTTGTCGCCGCCACAACGGCCCGTTCCTCGAGGGCGAGGACTGCCTCAACAGCGCCCGCGAGCGCGAGCACGGACTCGATCGCGTCCCAGCTCTTCGCATACGCGGCGGCGTAGGTCGGACGCTCGACGACGCCAAGGCGAGTGTCCGATGCCGTCGCGAGGTCACTGAGCAACGTCGCGGACTCGACGGCCGCAGTGCGTAGCTCGAGGTGCGGGGAGCGATGAACCGACAGAGACCCTCCGCCGAGAAACGCGCCGCGGAGGTACGCCGAACGGCAGCACGCGCGCGCCGTGACCCGACGCGGCGGGCGCTCGAGCGGCCGCCCGCGTCGGTCCAGGACACCCGCCGCCACAAGGACGCGAAGCGCCTCGTCGGAGCCTTCGACGTGGAGCTGGAAGCGGGTCGCCCGGTCGAACGCGCGGCGGCGATAGGTGCGGATCTCGGAGCGGATCTCGGCATCGCGAAGGAGACTGAACGCGCGCCGCGCCGCGGCTCCACTCGCGAGATCGAGATGGAGCGCCCACTCTCCTTTTCCCCGAAGGTGGAGATTGCCCGCCGAGTGGACGAGCGCGGACAGCTCAGCGAGCCGGTCGCACTCCCGGGCAGGGGCGATCCGCGCCAGCTCTTCCCGGACGTCCTCGGACGTCACAGTCGGAACCCCTCGATTCCGAGGAGGCGCCGTTTGACGTCGACACCCGCCGAGCCGTAGCCGCCGAGCCCGGCGGCGCCGACAACTCGGTGGCACGGGATGAAGAACATGAGCCGGTTCCGAGCGCAGAACGTGCCGACCGCGCGCGCAGCGCCCGGATGCCCTGCGAGCGCCGCCAGCTCGCCGTAGCTCACGACCTCGCCACGCGGAACCTCGCGCAGGACATCTGCGACCGCGCGTTGGAACGGCGTCGTCCAGTCGAGGTCGAGTGGGATGTCGGCGAGCTTCTGCTCGTCGCCGGCCAGGAACTCGGTCAGACGCTCGACGATCTCCATCGGTGTCAGACACCAGTTCGTGTCAAGAGCAAACGGCGCCTTATCAGTGTAAATCGCTCCACAGGCTGGCGCCGATTCGGCTTGACTGCACTGCATTCGATCTTCGAGCCTCCCTCGCCAGGACGTATGCGACGGAGTCAGCAGCGTCGCGCCCTCGGTGTCTGACACCGACTGAAACGCGAACTCGTGGGCAAGCACGAGGCCGTCGTCGGTCCACAGCTCCCCCACGCCCCAATCGGGCACCGCGTACTGCGTCCTCTCCGCTCGCAAGGTCATCGATCGTAGAATCCTGGCATGAGCGCTCCCGGCATCTTCACTCCACCACCGCCGGTCAACGAGCCCATCAAGTCCTACGCGCCGGGCTCGCCAGAGCGCGAGGAGCTGAAGAACCGCCTTCGCGAGCTGGAAGGCGAGCGCATCTCGATCCCGCTCGTGATCGCAGGCAAGGACATCGTCACCGACGAGACCTTCGAGGCCGTCATGCCGCACCGCAAGAGCCACGTTCTCGCGGATGTGAGCAAGGGAGGCGCCGGGCACGTGCAGCAAGCGATCGACGCAGCGCGGGCCGCGCACACCGACTGGTCGCGAACGCCGTGGCACGAGCGAGCGGCCGTCTTCCTCCGCGCTTCGGAGCTGCTCGCAGGCCCATGGCGCCAGACCCTGAACGCCGCGACCATGCTCAACCAGTCGAAGACCGCGCACCAGGCCGAGATCGACGCGGTCTGCGAGCTGATCGACTTCTGGCGCTACAACATCGAGTACCTCGTCCGTATCTACTCCGAGCAGCCCTACTCGCCCACCGGAACCTGGAATCGGATGGAGTACCGGCCGCTCGAGGGCTTCGTCTTCGCGGTGAGCCCCTTCAACTTCACGGCGATCGGCGGCAATCTCTCGTCCGCGCCGGCGCTGATGGGGAACACGATCGTGTGGAAGCCGGCCTCGACGGCGTCGCTCTCCGCGTACTACCTCATGCGGCTGCTGCAGGCGGCAGGCCTTCCGGACGGAGTGATCAACCTCGTGCATGGGTCCGGCGCGACGATCGGAGCTGCCGCGCTCGCGAGCCCGGAGCTCGCGGGAATCCACTTCACCGGCTCGACCGACGTCTTCAACGGCATGTGGAAGACCGTCGGCACGAACGCGGGCGCGTATCGCAATTACCCGCGCATCGTCGGCGAGACGGGTGGGAAGGACTTCATCCTCGCGCATCCCTCCGCGGATGCAGAGGCGGTAGCGACCGCGGTGGTCCGCGGCTCGTTCGAGTACCAGGGCCAGAAATGCTCGGCTGCTTCACGCTTGTACGTCCCCTCGAACTTGTGGCCCGAGGTGAAGGAGCGGCTGGTGGAGGACGTGGCCTCGATCAAGATGGGCGACGTCGCCGACTTCGAGAACTTCATGGGCGCCGTGATCGACGCGAGCGCGTTCAAGACGCACGCGAAGGCGATCGAGGAGGCGCGCGCCGCAGGTGCGGAGATCGTCGCCGGAGGCTCCACTGACGACTCCGAGGGCTATTTCGTCTCGCCGACCGTGATCGCAACCGAGGACAAGGGCTTTCGCCTTCTCCGAGACGAGCTCTTCGGCCCCATCGTCACGACCTACGTCTACGACGAGAAGCGCTGGGGCGAGACGCTCGAGCTGGTCGACGAGACAGCGCCGTACGGTCTCACCGGCGCGGTCTTCGCCACCGAGCGCTCGGCAATCGACGAAGCGCAAGACGCGCTTCGCTATGCGGCGGGCAACTTCTACGTGAACGACAAGCCGACGGGCGCGGTCGTCGGGCAGCAGCCCTTCGGCGGCTCGCGAGCGAGCGGTACGAACGACAAGGCCGGCTCGATGTGGAACCTCATCCGCTGGGTCTCTCCGCGCACGATCAAGGAGACGTTCGTCCCAGCGACGGACTACCGGTACCCGTTCCTCGGGTCCGACGGCGACCGACCCGGCTAGAGCGGATCACACCGCGTGACCCGCGTCCTCGACGGGATCGACGCCTTTCTCGATCAGCTCGCGGCGATCGACCCACTGCCGGCATTCATCGCGATCCTCTGCCAGCTCGCCAAGCTCACGTGCACGAGCCAGGCCTGGAGGAACATCCTCGTCGCCGCGTACCCCGACTGCGAGGTTCCTCGGCGCTCGATTCTCGGCGCCTACGTCTCAGGGATCGGAATCAACGCGATCATCCCCGTACGCGCGGGAGACGCGGTGCGTGTTGTTCTCGCCCACCGGGCGATCCCGGATTCGAGCTACACGACCGTCATCTCGAGCACGCTCGTCCTCTCGATCTTCGACATCGCCGCCGCATCCACGCTTCTCATCCTGGCTGCGGTGACACTCGATGAGCTGCCTGGCATCGGAGACCTGCCCCGCCTTCGCAGCTTCGACTTCGCGTGGTTGCTCGACCACCCGCTCGCCGCGGAGCTGATCCTGGCGGCAATCCTGATCGCGCTGGTGATCCTCGGCATCTGGATCCACAGTCACGTGCTCGACTTCTGGGAGCGCGTCAAGCAGGCGTTCGCGGTTGTGCGCGATCCACCCGCGTACTTCGCCTCTGTGGCGATCTGGCAGGCGGCGGACTGGAGCCTGCGTCTCGTCACGGTCTGGTTCATGCTGGACGCCTTCGACATCCCGCAGTCGGCGCAGAACGTGCTCTTGGTGCAAGTGTCGTCGAGTCTCGCGACCCTCCTTCCGCTCACCCCAGGTGGCCTTGGCACAGAGCAGGCGTTCCTGCTCTACGTGTTCGGGGGCGCGGTGCCGGGCGCACAGCTCCTTGCGTTCAGCGTCGGGATGAGGCTGCTGCTCATGGCGACGAATGTCGTCGCGGGGTTCACGGCGCTCACGCTCACACTGCGGACGGTCAACTTCCGGGGAGTGCTGAAAAGCGCCAAGGACGCACGATCGCCGTAGGGGCGAGGCGAGCCTTTCCCTTACGAGGGTCCGGCCTTGTGCAACTGCGCGTAGAGCGTGCGCGCGGTCTTCTGCGGCAGACCCGGGACGCCTTCGAGCTCCTCCTGCGACGCCTCCAGGAAGCGCTCCACCGAGCCAAAGTGCCTGAGGATGGCGCGGCGCCGCGCCGGGCCGACGCCCGGTAGGCCCTCGAAGATCGTTTCCATCGACCTCGTGCCACGCTTCTGGCGGTGGTAGCGGAGAGCGACGCGATGGGCCTCGTCCCGTGCTCGCTGCAGGAGCTGAAGCGCGGGGCTATGCCGTTCCAGCCGGATCGGCGTTGCGGAGCCAGGCACGAACACCTCCTCCTCGCGCTTGGCGAGCGAGATCACGGCCACGCGGGGAAGGTCGAGCTCCTCCATCGCCGCGAGCGCCGCGGCCAGCTGGCCGCGGCCTCCGTCGACGACGACGAGGTTCGGGGTACGCGAGAAGCTCTCGTCCGGTTCGCCTTCGCGGGCCCGCGCGAAGCGGCGGGAGATCACCTCGCGGATAGCCCCGACGTCGTCTTGCCCCTCGAGACCTCGCATCGCGAAGGTGCGGTAGTGGGCGTTCTTCGAGCGGCCGTCGACGAAGACGACCATGGACGCGACGATCGACTCCCCCTGGATGTTCGAGACGTCGAAGCACTCGATCCGGAGTGGAAGGCTCTCCAGATTCAGGCACTCCCGGAGCTGCTCGAGCGCGGTAACCCGGCGCAGCCGCTCGGCCTCGCGAGTGGCGGAGTCCGCTTCCAGCGCGACGCGCGCGTTCTCGGTGGCGAGCTCGACGAGGCGGCGCTTCTCCCCACGCGAGGGCGCCCGGACCTCGACACGCGACCCGCGCCGCTCCGAGAGAAACTCGGCAATCGCCTCCGTTCCCTGAGTCCCGGCGGGAACGAGCACTTGAGGCGGGATGCTGGGAGTCGCGCCGTAGTACTCGACGACGAAAGCCTCGAGCACCGACAGCTCATCCTCTTCGACGACGTTTTCCAGATGAAAGCCGTAACGGTCGATCATCCGCCCGTCGCGAAGCGGAAAGACCTGCACCGCGGCGCGGTCGCCCTCGACCGCGAGCCCGATCACGTCCATCGTTCCCACCGCCCGCTTGTCCGCCGCCTGCCGCTCGGCGAGATGCCTGATCGCGAAGAGCCGGTTCCGGTACCTGGCCGCCTCCTCGAAACGCTCAGCCGCCGCCGCGTTCTCCATGCGTCCCTCGAGCTCGCGTTGGATCGGCGCCGTATCTCCTGAGAGGAACCCGATAACCCCCTCGATGATCTCGCTGTAGTCCTCCGCAGAGATCTCGTTCACGCAGGGTGCGAAGCAACGGTCGATGTGAAAGTCGAGACAGGGAATCCCGGAGTGGCGGCCGGGACGCGGCCCTTCGCAGGGGCGAAACTTGAAGACACGGTTCAGGACGTCCAGCGTCTCGCGTACCTTCTTGGCATTCGCATATGGCCCGAAGTACACAGTGCCCCGCCGATGCCGTTCCCGCGTGAACATGACGCGTGGGAACTCGTCGGCGAGGGTGACGGCGATGTACGGAAACGACTTGTCGTCTCGCAGCCGAATGTTGAAAGGCGGCCGGTAGCGCTTGACCAGGTTCTGCTCGAGGTGCAGCGCCTCCGCCTCGTTCCGGGTGACGATGACTTCGACGTCCGCGATCCGGTCCGCGAGCTGCGCGATGGCCGCCCGACCGTCGCTGCGCTGAAAGTAGCTGCGCACGCGCGGGCGCAGCGACTTCGCCTTGCCGACATAGAGCGCGTCTCCCTGCTCGTCGCGAAACACGTACACGCCGGGCTTGCGCGGAAGCCCGGCAAGCGTTCCTTCAAGGTTTTCACGCATTCCGCAGCTAGCGTATCCCCATGCGTCGAGCCCTCCTGACGGCCTGCGGAGCGCTGCTCGCGCTCATCGCGCCTGGTCTCGCCGAGGCCGGGCCAGGCCTGACCGTGGGCGCCGTGGAGGACGACGTGCGCCTTTCCTCGCCCGTCGAGGCGGAGGCGCGCATGGCGCTTTTCCGAATCGCCGGGTTCCGGGCGGTGCGCGTGACGAGCTTCTGGCAACCCGGCCAGACTCGGCCCTCCGACGCGGAGCTCAGTGTCCTCGAAAACGTCGCCGAGGCTGCCACTCGAAACGGCGTACGCGTCTACGTGACCGTCATGCATCCGGGCTCTCGAACGACCCCCTTGACGGACGAGGCACGAGGCGAGTTCGCAGCCAACGCGGCCGCGCTCGTGCGAGCGGTACCCGGCGTCCGCCACGTCATTGTCGGGAACGAGCCGAACCTGAACCGGTTCTGGCTTCCGCAGTTCGGTCTCGACGGCTCCAGCGTCTCGGCCCCCGCGTACCTCATGTTGCTCGAGCGGACGTACGACGCGCTCAAAGCCGTCTCTCCCAGCGTGCGGGTCTACGGCGGCGCCCTCTCGCCGCGCGGCAGCGACCGGCCGGGAGGATCACGGCCGACGCACTCGCCGACGAAGTTCATCCAGGATCTGGGTCTCGCCTATCGGGCGAGCGGCCGCGACCGGCCGGTCATGGACGCTTTCTCCATCCATCCGTACCCGGACAACTCGAGCCAACCGCCGACGACCGCGCATCCCCTGACGACAACAATCGGGATCGCGGACTACGGAAAGCTCGTCGCGCTCCTCGGGCAGGCCTTCGACGGCACCGCCCAGCGTGGTTCGGCGCTTCCCGTCTTGTACGCCGAGTTCGGGGTCGAGTCTCAGATCCCGGACGGAAAGGCCGGCCTCTATACCGGCGAGGAGCCGGCGGTGACGCGACCCGTCGACGAGGCGACCCAGGCTGCGTACTACGAGCAGGCGCTCGCCTTCTCGTTCTGCCAGCCGACGGTGGAGGGGATGCTGTTCTTCCTCTCTCGCGACGAAAGGGCGCGCGCCGGTTGGCAATCGGGAGTCCACTACGTGGACGGCACGGCGAAGGGCAGCTTGCCGCGCGTGACGGAAGCGCTCGACCGCACGACCGGCGGCTCGATCGTCCGCTGCCCCGGCGTCGGGCTCACCGTCCGCCCCAGTCTCCTGCGCTTCGGGACGCGAACAGCGGCCAAGCGCGGAATCTTTCGCGCTAGCCTCACCTGCGATCTCGACTGCGCCTACGTGCTGCGGGTGGAGCGGGCGTCGACGCACTCGACGAAGCTCGTGAAGCGCGGCCGCCTCGAAGTCGGCGAGCTCGCGAAGATCGATCTCGGCCCTCGGCGACTAGGCCCGGGCGATTATCGCTACACGCTCCGTCTCGTGCACCCGGTCAATCCGGGACCGCCGACGCTACGCCAGGGCCCGGCTTTCATCCTTCCTTAGAGAGTCGCCTTGGGCTCCTCGCCCACCGCCTAGAACGCAAGTACCTCAGAGGGGTGGGTGGACGGGGACGTATGGGTTGCTACACTTAGTCGCGAGCCGCGGGGCGTTTCGGCGCTCCCCGGTGGGGACCGGTAGCTCCGATCCCAGCAAACGAGGTATAGCAACGACCACAGCGACGCACGTTTGATCGGGCTCCCGAAAAGAGATCTTTCCGGTTCGCGGATCGCCTGATCGTTGTACCAGAGCCTCGTTTCGCAACTAGAAGCCCGGCGATGATTTCGAGAATGACCCCAAAGGGGCATTCTCGTCTGGACCTATTTTCGTTGCGCGGCCCTCGGCCATACCCGTCTGGCCGTGCTACCTGGGGCGTTCCGGACGAAGGCATCTGGATAAACGTTGACGTAGTCGTGAGGGCGGTCGGTGAGCTGCCATACCTCATGAGACGTCCTTAACGCGACCTTCTGACGTCCTGTGCTGACGTCCCAATGAGTCCCCCGCGGCAAGAAGCATCTGCAAACCGCGAGCTGGTCGACACCATGATGATGAGTGGCGCGCGACCACACTTTCGCTTCATCGTCCGTTCTTCGATTTGCCGGCCCGTACCGGTGGCGGAATCGTCGATCCCACCCAGCATCGCGGAGCGAACTCCGGTCGCCAGAAGCTTCGAAGACGTGAAACGGTAGCGCGCGAGGGTCATCGATGCCTGCGCATCCAGGCGGTTCACTGCGCCAAACGGCGAATTGGTTGAAATGAACATCCACATCGCCATCACCGCGAACTAACCCGAACAGGCCCTTGTGCTTTACATACTCGCCTAGGCTCATCGCGGTGCGTCGCGCAGGCGGGTCGCGACTCGGATCACGACGGACGTAGACCTCCGTCAATGTGACAACCATTACTTCTGCCCGATGCAGCGATCTGTACAAGCCGCGAGCATCGAGGATCTCCAAGAACTGACTTCGGCGCCCCGGTCCTTCGCCGGACATGCGCACGCTCCGAGCTCTAAAGGTGGTGAACGCGAGGCCCTGTTGCTCCGCACGTCGCCTGACAGCATTCGCAAGCCGTGCGACATCCGTCGAATCAACCTCAGGTCGAACGAGAAAGACATGGCCTGAAGATGTCGGTTTCACCCTAACGTCGCATCCTCAGAACCGCTGCGGGTGGCAGGCTTAACGCCTCAAGTTCCTCTCTCGTCATCGCGGCTACGCAGGCAAGGACAACGTCGCGAAGTCTTTCAGTGGACGCCGAGGAGGAACGAGTCGTTTGCTGCTGGGACTCGACGAGGTTCTCGGGGACCGCGATCTGGTTCGCTTCGAACCATGATTTCAAGGTGTCGATCACGCGGCGTTTGAGTTCAGCGTTCCAAAGTCCCCGGATTGCGACCGGGAGTTGGCGCGTGGCAAGTCCCTCGCTCCTCCACCGTTCGATGTCTTCCGCTTGTCGATCAGGAACAATGGGCGACTGCTCGCGCGCGAACTTGTCCCGCCAAGAAGCATAAATCGACTCATCGACACTCGGGAGACGGGGTCTCGGGTCAGCGTCTGGTGCGGCTACAGGGACAGCAGCCTGATCTTCCGTGTCCCAGACGTAGCTGCGTCCGCTCGAGTAATCGAGAACCGCGTGCCAAAGATCGGGTCGGACTCGGTGCCGCGCCGTGATTTCTGCCTCTGGTTGCCCAGTCTCACTCGCAGGAACCTCGCGCTCCAGGCCGCGGATCAATTCGACCACGGGCGGATGACGACTGGCATCGATCGTGAGCAGGTCGGGATACTGGGCGAGGAACTGGCGGAAGCTGATGACATTCCAACGCTGCTCGTTGAACTCGCGGTGCGTGAACTCAAGCAAACGGTTCTTGAGCACAGCGCTCGTCATCCGACGCCAGTCTGGGACGTCTTTAGCGCGAGCTGCTGCGAACGCGGCGAGGATGAGGCGCTCGCCCTCCGCGAGAAGCTCTCGATCCGATTCACTGAGCTGAGTCACGGTTACGGTCTCGCGCGGTTTGCAAGGCGATGACGGGTTTGGACGATACGACTGTAATGCCTGGGACGGGCATGACGTGTCCGACACCGGACAACCCGACTAAGCCGCGCTTCGGCTAATAACAGTGCTCGAGGCGCCAGACGCGCACGACCACGTACGCACATGCGGCAAGGACGAGGATGAGAGCGAGCGCGTCGCGGCCGGGCGCGCCGAGTCCGATCGCCATGCCGATCGCCACGACCGCGAGCACGATCGCCGCGTAGAACAACTTGCGGTTGCGCTCGGACCATGCCTCCAGGTCTCCTCGCCGCTCGCGCCAGAGCAGGAAGAGGAAGAAGGCGATTGCCAGGAAGAACGCGATCCGCAGCAGGCCTCCAACCGTGGCCAGGACGGGCTCGAGCGACAGCACCACGACCACGACGGCGATCAGCGCCACGATCCCGAGGCCGCGAGCGAGGGGCGGGATGCGGTCCCAGAGTTTTCTCATTAGCCCGTCATGAATGCTCGCACCGCCAGTGCGCCGGCAAGCAACGTCGTTCCGGCGAACCAGAGGAGCCGCTTCGGTCCCTCGGTGGGCGCGTAGAACCACGGCGACAGCACGACCCCGAGGGCGATCGCCCCATACGCGTAGTGGAGGCGATCCGGGGCACGTCGACCGTCCGAGAGCAGGAGCAGTCCCACGGCCGCCTGGCCGATGAGAACGGTCTGCGCGAGTGCGAGCGCGTGCGCGACGGTGGCTCCGGCGCCCCCGCGCCGATACGCGACGAGACCTAACAGTGCCGCGCCGACGCAAACTACGAGCACGGCGACGGCGAGCGCCACATGCACGGCTACCATCGCGAGCACCCTACCGAGGAGAAAATCTTGATCGAGGAAGGACAGTCAGCACCGCCCTTCAGCCTGCAGAGCGACTCCGGCGAGGAGGTCTCACTCGAGTCGCTGCGCGGAAAACCGATCGTCCTCTACTTCTATCCCAAGGACGACACGCCCGGCTACAAGAAGCAGGCCTGCGGCATCCGCGACGCCTGGGGCGAGTTCCAGAAGCGCGGCGCTGTCGTTCTCGGCGTGAGCCCGGACAGCGAGGGATCGCACGCGAAGTTTCGCGACAAGCACAAGCTCCCGTTCACGCTCCTCGCGGACGAGAACCACGCGGTCGCGGAGAGCTACGGGGTCTGGATCGAGAAGAGCTTCGCGGGCAAGAAGTACATGGGCGTCGCGCGTTCGACTTTTGTCATCGACGCGAACGGCAACCTCGTGAAGGTGATGCGGCGCGTCAAGCCGGACACGCACGCCGACGACGTGCTCGCCGCTCTTCCCTGACACCGCACGCATGGCCGCTGTCGACGTTGACGAGCTCATCATGGAGGCCGAGGCGAAGTGGTCTCTCGGCGATGACGAAGGCGCCGCTACAACTCTGGAGCGCGCTTTCGCCGCTGTCTGGGGCTTGCCAGACGATGTGCGGCGCGTCTCGGAGGTCGCGACGAGGCTTGCCAGTGCGCGGCCTTCCGAGGTCCTGTCGAGGTTTGCCGAGCGCGCTGCCGAGGGCGCCGAGGCGCTCGACGTGGACCCAACCCGCGCACCCCGCGACGAGGACGCTCCCGAGAGGACAAGGGCGGCGAGCCGGCGGAGGCGCCTGGGCCTCGTCCAGCTCGCGGTTTTCACCGTCGTCGTGCTCGTGATACTCGTCGTGCAATATCTCGGTGCAGCCCGTTAGGAGCTATGCGGATGAGAGGACTTGAACCTCCACGCCCTTTCGGGCACACGGACCTGAACCGTGCGCGTCTACCAATTCCGCCACATCCGCGCGGCCTACCGATTCTAGCCTCGGCTCGTCTCATCCTTCGATGACCCGCTACGCCGCTCTCCTCGCTCTCGGCTTCGCCGTTCTTGCGCTCGGCGGCGTCGAGCGCCTGCAAGCACCAAACCTTGTAACAGACTGTTGCAAGGTCAGCCAAGCCTCAGACGCCGATGGCCGATCCGAGGTGGTGGTCGCCTTGTCCGCCCCCCCGCTGGCGCACGCTCCGGGGTCCGGGGCCCGGATCGGTGCCGAGCAGAAGGCGTTTCGACGCGAGCTCGCGCAACATCTCCCCGACGCGCGCATCCGCTGGCGTTACCAGCTCGTGGCCAACGGCTTCGCGGTCGTGCTTCCGAGCGCGCAGCTGCCTCGGCTCGGCGACATCCCAGGAGTGCGGGACGTGTTTGCCTCCGCGCAGTACGTCCCGCAGCTCGACCGGAGCCCGCAGCAGATCGGCGCGCCGGGGCTTTGGGGAGCCGGCCTCGAAACGGCCGGCCAGGGAGTGAAGATCGGGGTAATCGACACCGGAGTCGACCAGGGCCATCCGTTCTTCGACCCTGCCGGATACACGATGCCGGCAGGGTTCCCCAAAGGTCAGCAGCGATTCACCAACGCGAAGGTCATCGCCGCGCGTGCGTTCCCGCCGCCCCGAGCGCGCTACGAGAACGCGGGGGTTGCGTTCGACGTAGACAACTCCTCGCACGGAACGCACGTCGCGGGCATCGCCGCCGGGAACGCTCGCACGCAAGCCTCAGGTCGAACCGTGTCGGGAGTCGCGCCGCGGGCATACATCGGGAACTACAAGGCGCTCGTGGGGACGGACTCGGGCCTGAGCCCGAACGGGAACGCGCCCGAGATCGTTGCGGCCATCGAGGCCGCCGTCCGGGACGGCATGGACGTGCTCAACCTCTCGATCGGCCAGCCGGAGCTCGAGCCGCGCCGCGATGTCGTCGCGCTCGCGCTCGACGCCGCCGCAGCGGCCGGAGTCGTCTCGGCGGTTGCGGCCGGAAACGACTTCAACGACCTGGGCGCCGGCTCGGTCTCGTCGCCGGCGAACTCCGAGCGAGCGATCACGGTCGGGGCTGTCGAGGTCAACGGGACGACGTCGCGCGGCACGCACGCGGGGTTCTCCTCGGTCGGCCCCACCACGATCTCGCTGCGGCTAAAGCCGGACGTGGCCGCTCCGGGCGTCGACATCCTCTCGTCCGTCCCGGCTGGGTGGTCGTCGTTCTCGGGGACGAGCATGGCATCGCCGCATGTCGCCGGCGCGGCAGCGCTGCTCGTGCAGCGGCATCCGAGCTGGACGGTCGCACAGGTCAAGTCCGCGCTCGTACAGACGGGGACGGACGCGTCGAACGGCGAGGACAGCCTCGCAGCCCCGCAGTTTCAGGGCGGCGGAGTCGTGTCGCTCGGCCGAGCCGACCGGCCGCTCTTGTTCGCGGAACCCGCTGGAATCTCGTTCGGGCTGCTCGGGCGCAGCGCGCGCAACGAGGGCGACATAGCGCTCACCGATGCCGGTGGCGGCACGGGTGTCTGGCAAGTGGCCGTGGTACGCCGGGAGCGTCCTGCGGGCGGCGCGAGTCTCGTCCTCCCCGCGACGGTCACGGTTCCTGGATCACTCTTCTACGAAGTCGTCACCTCCGCCGCAGCCGTGCAGGGAGATCTGAGCGGCTTCGTCGAGCTCCGCCGCGGACCGGACGTCCGCCGGGTGCCTTTCTGGGGACGAGTCGCCGTGCCCGGGCTCGCGCGACATGAGCCGATAGTGCTCCGTCGCGTCGGCGTGCACCGCGGAACGACGGCAGGAAAGCCGGCGCGCGCGACGCGCTACCGCTATCCGGAGAACCCGAGCGGGGTCGGTCTGAACACCTCTCTCCGGGGGCCAGAAGCGGTCTATCGCGTCCGCCTCACACGGCCCGCCGCAAACTTCGGCGTCGTAGTCACGCAGAACCCGCCCGGAAGTCGCATCGAGCCTCGCGTCGTGTCCGGTCTCGACGAGAACCGGCTCACGGGCTACGCGGGTCTGCCCGTGCACCACAACCCCTATCTCGACGGCTTCCGCAGCCCGGTTCTGGCGGCGGGTGCGCTCTTGCCGCTACCTGGCGAATACGCGATCGTCTTCGACAGCGCGACCCGCGCGGGCGCGGGCCGCTTTTCATTCCGCTACTGGATCAACGACATCACGCCGCCGACGCTCCGCCTGCGGACGCGGGTGCTGAGACATGGGGCTGATTCAGTCATCGTCTCGGCGACCGACGCGGGCTCGGGCGTCCATCCGGACTCCCTCCACGCCACCATCGACGGGACTCTCACGCGGGCGAAGTACCAGCGAGGCGTGGTGCGTGTTCGCATCACCGGCTTCGCCGTCGGAAAGCATCGCCTGCGACTCCGTGTCTCCGACTACCAGGAGACGAAGAACACGGAGAACGTGGCGCGGATCCTGCCCAACACTCGGATCCTGACCTCGACTTTCACGATCGAGCAGGAGTAGGGCGGATTGCGCGGTCCGAGTGCAAAGCAGGTGACTGTCACCCGAGGGTGACAGTCACCGTGCGTTTAGGTCTTTCTGTCCCGCTCCTCGATCGTCGGGAGCGAATCGAGATCGCGCTGGACGCTCTTGATGAACTCGTCGCTCTCCTCGTCCACGGCGGTGACGACGTGGAAGGTCTTCTTGCGACGCGCTCGCTCGCGCTCACGGCGGGCATCCGTACCGAACCGCCTGCCGAGGCGCGGCCACTCGACCGCGACGACGAGTGCGGCCGCGAGGACGAGCACGACGAGCCACGGCCAGCTCACCCGCCAGATTGTAGCCAGGAGGGGCTGGCGAAGCAGACCTCGTCGCAGGAGTGCCGCTGGTCGTCGCGAGGCAAGGACGCAGAGAGCGCCGATAGCAAGAGCTATCGGCGCGACTGAGGACGCCGCATCGCGGCGATCCAGCGCTCCTCCTGCGACACAGGGTCTGTTTCGCCAGCCCCTCCTTCCTATGCGCGGAAGACTTGCATCGGAAGACTGGAGAGCGGAACCCCGCCTTCGGCGGTCACCAGCCAGGTCTCCTGCATGTACAGGCAGTCCTCCCCGTTCGCGGCGATCGCGTGCGGGTGCATCGAGAAGACCATGTTCTCCGCGAGCTCTGTCTCGACGCCCTCCCCGATCTTTGGAAACTCGATCATTGTCATCCCGATCGAGTGACCGGTGACGTGGCCGAGGTGGTATCCGCGCTCGAGGAACCCGGCAGAAACGGCTCGATGTACGTCGTGGCATGTTGCTCCCGGACGCATCGCGCTCCGCGCCGCTTCGTCGTATTCGAGGTACGCCTCGAGCATCCGCTCCGTGTCCTCGGAGAGCGCGGCGTCTTGCGTGGCGATCGCACGCGAGACCTCGACCCAATGCATTCCCGGGCCGGCAACCTCGAGTGAGGGCAAGAGAAACTTCGGCAACACCTCTTCGCGCCGTGCGATCTTGAACTCGGGCCGCGCGTACGCGTCGGTGCCGGTGAGAACCATGTTCATGGTGAGCCGCCCGCAGCCCTCCGCGACGAACCACTCCTCCGCTCTCGCCATGACCTCGGCGGCTGACTTCCCGGGCGCGTAGTTCTCGAGGAAGATCTCGAACCCACGCTCGTTGATGCGGACCGAGTCGCGCACCGACTCCAGCTCGGCCTCGCTCTTCACCGCGCGGGCGAGGTCGAACTCGACGTCGAAGGGGACGAGCTCGGGTCCCGCGGCTTCCAGCATCCACTCGTCACGCACGGCCATCACGTAGTCGAGCCCGTACACGCCGACGCGCTTCCACCCGGCGCCCCGCGCGTGCTCGGCCATATGCGCCCCCGGCCGATCGTGGAACACCTGCTCGATCTGTGAGGTCCCGTGCTCTCCCACGTAGCGGGCCTCGTTGGGGAAGACGATGAACGGGTCCCCGCTCGCGGGCACGACGACGTACGCGTAGCGATGGACGATTTGGAACCCCGAGAGGTATGTCACCGCGCCCTCGAATCCCGAGTACTCGCTCCCCGAGACGACAAGCGCGTCCAGGTCGCGCTCGGCCATCGCCGCTCGCACGTTCGTGTAGCGCCGCTCGAGCTCTAGATCCACGAGTCCTCCTGCGCCTTGACGAGCGCGGTCAGCGCGTCGTTCAGCAGAGTCGGCACACCGAGCTCGCGCCCGAAGCGCGCGATGCCGCCGTTCAGGTAGTCGATCTCGGTCCTCCGCCGCGCCTCCACGTCTTGCAGCATGCTCGCTTTGTGGTCGTAGGCGACGTCCGGCCGGGCGGCGTGGTCGATCAGCTCCTCCGGATCCGCGTCGAGGGTGATTCCCTGCGCGGCCGCCACCGCCTTGCCCTCGTCGACGAGCGCGCTCACGAGAGCGCGAAGATCCGGTCGCTCGCAGACCCGCCCGTGCGTGAGACCGGTTAACGCGCCGACCGGGTTCGTGGCCGCGTTGAAGACGACCTTGCGCCACTGGGCGGGGCGAGCATCCGCGACCGCATGCGTCGGCATGCCGCCGCGTGTGCAGGCGTCCGCCAGCTGCCCGATCTCGGGGGCCGACGCCGGGCTCGGCTCGAACGGCCCGAGCGTCGTTTCCCCCTTCACGTCCCACTGCACCACTCCCGGCGAGAGAATCTTCCCCGCGGGAAATGTGGTTCCGCGGATGACGCGCGAGACGTGCCACGCGATCACCTCCTCGTTCCCGACCCCGTTCTGCACGGAAGCGACGGCTCCGTCGGCGAAGGCTCGCGCAGTCGCGGCGACAGCGCTGTCCGTATGCATCGCCTTCGTCGCCACGATCCCGAAGTCGCACGCGGGCAGTTGGGACGGGTCGGTCGTCGCGCGAACCAATCCCACCACGTCTCCCGCGCCGGTCAGCCGTAGCCCACCGACGGTGATTGCGTCCACGTGGGCTCGGTCGAGGTCGTACGCCCAGACCTCGACGTCCTCGAGCTGCGCGAGGTTCGCCGCGAACAGCGAGCCGACGGCGCCGCACCCGATCACGCACACCTTCACGACGCTCGCAGCTTTCGCCAGAGCGGGTCGAACGAGAGCTCGCGCCCGCCCGTCAGCCCACTCGGTCTGAGGATGAGCACGAGCGCCATCAGCGCGCTGACGACGACGATCCTCGTCCCCGCTGGAACCTCGAGTGTGCGCCCGAGCAGCTCCAAGCCGTTCTCCGCATTCGCGAGCACGGAGTCGAGCGCGCTGACAGCTAGCGCCCCCACCACAGCGCCCCAGAGGCTCGTCGTCCCGCCGATGACGAGCATCGCGAGCGTGATGAACGTGAGATCGAGGTACACGGCATCGACGTTGATCGGCAGGAAGTGCACGTACAGCCCGCCAGCGAGGCCGGCGAGAAACCCGGAGAGCGCGAAGGCGCCGAGCCGCTGACGGTAGATGGACACCCCGACCGCGCGCGCGGCGGCGGGATCCTCGCGCGTGGCGCGGAGCTGGCGTCCGAAGCGGCTCCGCTGGTACGCGAACGCGGCGACGATGACTACGAGGGCGCCGATCGCAGCCTGACGGAGATCAGTCGTCTCGGGCACGGAGGAGAACGTATTCAACCCTGGCCCGACCCTCTCGTAGTAGCGAAGGATGTTGTTTGTGATCTCGAGCACCGCGAAGGTGGCGATGCCTGCTGCGAGCCCGGAAAGACGCATCAACGGCAAGCCGACGAGCAGGGCGAACGCGGCGGCGACGAGGCCGGCGGCGAGAAGCGACGGGATGTTCCCGACCGTTGTGTCGCTGAGGAAGTCGAAGAGATAGGGCATGAACGCCGGCTTTTCCTGCTCTGGAACAGACAGCACCCCCGCCGTCCAGACCCCCACCGCGACGAAGCTGATGTGCCCGAAGGAGAGCACGCCCGAGTTGCCGACGAAGACGTAGATCGCGACGACCATGGACACGGCGACGAGCGCGTTGATGAAGTAGATCTCGGTGGAGCGTGAGACGAGCGCGCCGAGCAGAGCCGCACCTGTCACGAGCGCGACGGGCGCCGCCAGCTCCAGTGCTCCACGCGCAGCCCTCAAACGCGCTCCACCGCCGCCCTGCCGCGCAGAAAGAGCCCTCCCGGCCGCACGAGGAGGACGAGGATCACGAGACCAAACACGAACGTCGGGAGGTATTGGCTCTGCGCCGTCGGCAGCGCGCCCCCGAGCAGCCCGGACACATAGCCGATCGCGAAGCCACCGAGCGTCGCCGGCAGGAGCCGCGTCATCCCCCCGACGACGACGCCCGCGAGCACGATGATCGTCTCCCGCAGCGCGAAGGTCGGGGTCACGGTCGGGAACTGCACGGTCAGCAGGACAGCCACGATCGCGGCCAAGACGCCCGCGATCAGCACGGCCGCGGCGCTGACGAGATTCGCGCGCACACCGACGAGCCTCGCCGTCTGAAAGTCCATCGCCGCCGCTCGCATGTGCAGGCCGAGCGAAGTGCGGTTGAGCAGCAACATGAGCAATCCAAGGCACACGGCGGCGGTCACGATGGAGACAATCGCGATCTTCCGGATATCGACCTCGCCGATCGTCACCGGTCGATTCAGCTCTGCAAGCGAAGCGGCGGTCTTCCCGAGTGGGCCGAACCAGAGCAAAGCGATGCTCTGCAGCAGGAACGCTACAGCGAAGGTCGCGATCAGCATCACCGCCGGCGACTGCGTCCGCAGCGGACGGAAGACGGCGCGCTCCATCGCCAGCGACAACACGATGACGACGACAAAGCAGAGTGCGATTCCCCCCCAAACCGGCCAGCCCCGGTCGGAGGCGAACGCGAGCGCAAACGCGCCGGCCATGATCAGCTGGCCGTAGGCGAAGTTCACCAACCGGAGCACGCCGAAAACGAGCCCGATGCCGACGGCCATCAGCGCGAAGATCGCGCCTAGCCCGATCGCGTCGACCTGCACCTGGAGGTCGACGGCATCGCCGAGGAAGTCGCTGAGGCCGCTGGCAAGGAGACAACTCACGAGAGGTACGCCGCGACCATCCGGTCGGTATCGGCCGCGTCCTTGGGAGTCATGGTCAGGCGAAGCTCGCCGTTCGCGAGCACATGCGTCCGGTCTGCGAGCGCGACCGTGCGCTGGGCGCGCTGCTCGACGAGGAGAATCGCGAGCCCCTGGTCGCGGATCGTGGCCAGCGTCGAGAAGACGAGGTCGACGACCGTCGGCGCGAGCCCGAGTGAGGGCTCGTCGAGGAGGAGGACGCTCGGCGCAGCGACCAGCGCGCGGGCGATCGCGAGCTGTTGCTGCTGGCCTCCCGAGAGCACCCCTGCCGACCTCGTCCGGAACTCCTCCAGGATCGGAAAGAGCGCGTAGGCGTCGCCGAGCGGATCACTGTCCGCGCCGTTCTTGCGCCTCCCGGCCAGTCCCAGTCTCAGATTCTCCTCCACGCTGAGCTCGCCAAAGAGACGGCGTCCCTCCGGGACGAGCGCGACTCCGGAGCGAGCGATCCTTTCCGGGCTTCTTCCGCGGAGCGATCGGCCGTCGAACCGGACGTCGCCGGTTCGGAGCGGGACGAGGCCCATGAGCGCGTGCAGTGTGGTGGACTTGCCAGCGCCGTTGGGGCCGATCAGCCCGACGATCTCGCCCTCGCCGACGTCGAGCGAGAGATCGCGGACGACCGGGTTTCCGCCGTAGCCCACCGAGATGCCCTCGACCCGAAGCACGGGCGTGCTCATAGGCCAACCTTGCCTTTGGTTTTGCTCGTTCTTTGAAAACCGAGAGTCCGCCCGCACGCAGTCGGTGAGGGCGACAACCGGCGCGGCTCGTAGCGTCGCGCCGTGGCTGACCACCGCCGGGAGAGCGCCTTCGTTGCTTGCCGCGTAGACGGCCCGCGTGAGACCAGCGCCTCCCGGCGGTGTGAGGCACCCGGAGCGGCGACAGGACGTCGCCCCACCGAGGGCCCGCCTATGAGCATCCGCCACGGTACCTCGCCGGTCGGCCCGCTTCCAGCATCCCACGCAAAGGAGGTCCGATGAACGAGCGCACTGCCGGGATCGACCTGGCGAGCGAAGAGCACCGTCTGGTGGTCATCGAGGGAGACGGCCGCTCCGTCGCCGAGCAACGGGTCGCACACACCGAGGAGGGTGTTGCGGAGTTGCTGCGGCGGCTGCTCGAGCTCGAGGTCGCCCGAGTCGCAATCGAGCGTCCCAACGGCCTCGTCGTCGACCGGCTGCTCGACGCCGACATCGCCGTCGTCGCCGTCCACCCCAATCAGCTCGCTGCCGCTCGCGAGCGCTATCGCTCCGGCGGGGGCAAGTCCGACGGCTTCGACGCCTACGTGCTGGCCGAGCTCGCCCGCACCGACATGCACCGCCTGCGCCTGCTCGAACCCGACTCCGACGAGACCCGCGCGCTCAGGACGCTGACTCGCGCGCGCGAGGACCTGGTCGAGCAGAAGGTCGCGCTCTGTAACCAGCTGCGCGCGCAGCTGGAAGCCTTCTGGCCGGGCGCCGCTTGCGTCTTCGCCGACCTCGACTCGCCGATCTGCCTCGCCTTCCTCGAGCGCTACCCGAGCCCCGAGGACGCTCGCGGCCTGGGCGAGAAGCGACTCGCCGCCTTCCTCGCCCGCAACGGCTACTGCGGACGCCGAAGCGCCGGCGAGCTGCTCGCTCGCCTGCGCAGCGCGCCGGGCGGCCGCGCCGGCCTGCTCGAGAGCGAAGCGCGCAGGCAGGTCGTGCTCGCGCTCGTGGCCGCGCTTCGGCCGCTCGTCGAGCAGATCCGTCTGCTCACCAGCGAGATTCGCGGTCTCCTCGGCGCCCACCCCGACGGGGAGATCTTCCGTTCGCTCTTCCGCGATCCCAAGAGCGTGATCACCGCCGCCGAGCTCCTGGCCGAGATCGGCGACCGCCGAGACCGTCATCCCACGAGCAGCTCGCTCGAAGCAATCGCCGGCCAAGCGCCCGTCGCCGTCGAATCGGGCAAGAAGAAAGTCGCCTGCTTCCGCTGGGCCTGCAACAAGACGTTGCGCAGCGCCGTCAGCGTCCTCGCCGACTCGAGCCGTAAGCACAACCCTTGGGCCAACGACATCTACCGACGTGCCCGTGCTCGTGGCCACGACCACCCGCACGCACTGCGCATCCTCGGCCGCGCGTGGCTGCGTGTCATCTGGCGTCTCTGGCAAGACGGCGTCCCCTACGACCCCACGCGCCACGGCGGCCTCAACCGCCTGCTCGCGGCCGAGGGTTGACACAGGACGTCTCACGCGCTCTCCTCGTGCACGGCGCTCTCCCCCAGGTACGCGGCTGCGACGTCGAGGTTGGCGCGGATCTCGACCGGTGTCCCTTCCGCGAGCGTCGCCCCGTGGTCCAACACCTGGATCCGGTCGCAGACGTCCATCACGAGCGCCATGTTGTGGTCGATCAGGAGCACACCCGCGTCATGCTCGTCACGCACGGACCGGATCACGGCCGCGAAATCGGGCACTTCCGCCTCGGGCAGACCCGCAGCGGGCTCGTCCATGAGGACGAACGTCGGCTCAGTCGCGAGCGCCCGCGCGACACCGAGCCGCCGCTCGTCCCCGTGCGCGAGCACGCCAGCAGGAGCGTTCGCATACCGCGTGAGCTGCAGCTGCTCGAGCAACGCCTCGGCGCGTCGGCGAGCAGCGCGCGGGCTGAGGCCAGCGCCGAGCGCCGAGACCTCGACGTTTTCCCGCACCGATAGCCCGCGAAATGAGCGGGAGTGCTGGAACGTTCGGGCGAGCCCCTGCCGACCACGGCGATCCGGCCGCCAGCGCGTGATGTCGCGGCCCTCCAGCTCGACTGTGCCTTCGTCCGGAGAGTCGAAGCCGGTGACGATGTTGACGAGCGTCGACTTGCCGGCGCCGTTCGGCCCGATCAGCCCCACGACCTCGTGCCGATGCAGCTCGAGAGTTACATCAGCCAGGGCCTGCACGCCCTCGAACGCACGCGAGATCGAGGCGGCCCGGAGCGCTGTCCCGGGCCGCCTCTCGCTTGCCGAATCGGCCAAGGCCGTCAGATCTTCGGAACGACCTTCGCCTTGATCGTCCCGACGACCTTGGGAACGTTGTTCTGCACCCGGATTACCCGGTACTGCCGGCCGAAGACCGTGTGCAGGCTCTTCGAGAAGCTGACCTTGCCGGACAGCGTGGTCACGTTCTTGAACTTCTCCATCTCAGCCGCGAGTCGGGCGCCGTTCGTCGAGCCCCCCGTCCGCTTCAGCGCGGTCACCAGACCGTCGATCGCTGCCGGCCCTGTGATGAACCCGCCGGTGCTCCCACCCTTCGCGATCGCTGCCTTGTTCCGCTTCGCGAGGGCGTTGACGGCCGCGACCGGGTCATCCCCGAACGCCGAGGCGAAGGTGACGTAGTAGTAGTTCGTGACCATCGGGTTCGGGGTGTACCAGTAGTTCCCGTCACCCGCCCACGAGTTGAGCATCGGAGTGTTGTTGCCGAGCGTCCGCAGGCCGTTCAGGATCGGGACCTGCGCTCCGAACGCTGCGGCAGTCGACGTGACGATCACATCGGCTTCCTCCCTGTTCAGACGCGTGGCGATGTTCTGCCAGGACGCAGGGTTGCCTCCGAGCGACTGGTACGTCTCCTCCGCGACGATGTTCCCTCCGAGCTGACGCCACCGTGCCTCGAACGCCTGAACGACGTTCCGGAAGTAGACGATGACGGTATCGGTGGCGAGCGCCGCATCGCGCCAGCCGCGCTTCCACGCGTACTCGGCCATCGCGGATCCCTCGTCCTGAGCGACGTTCCCGTAGGAGAATGCGAGCTTGCCCTTCGCCCCGAAGCGCTTCGGCCCCATCTGATCGGTGCCGATGCAGGGCGCGATCGTGAGCTTGCCCGCGTTGATGGACTCCTGCACGACCGGCGCGGCGAAGTCGACGTCACAGGTCGTGAAGATGACGTCGGCTCCCTGCCCGAGCAGCCGCGCCGCGCAGGACTTGGCCGTCGCCGGCTTGTTGCCCTGCGTATCGCAGGTCGTGATCCGCAGGTTCACGCCACTCCCGCGATTGACCTGCTTGACGCGGTCTCTCGCCGTGGCGAGCGCAGGGCCGTCGAACGGAGCCATGGCGCCACTGCCGTCGAATGCCCACCCGATCGTGACCGTGCCCGCCTGCTCCGGCGAGGCCGTGCTCCCCGCGACGACGACGGTTGCCGCTACCGCCACGAGTGCCAGCGCGAGTACCGCCTTGCGCTTTCGAATCATCACGCCCTCCTGTCCTGTTGCCACGAGTCCTCCTTGGCTTTGATCAACCGGTACAGCATCGTGTGCAGCGGCACCGGCACGCCGTGCCGCTCCGCCTCGCGGACGAGCGAGCCGGTGATGAGCTCGATCTCCGTTTGCCTGTGTGCGTCGACATCCTCCAACATCGACGGGTAGTGCGCCGAGCCACGCTGCGTCGC
>Ga0136622_10000162_pt1 | contig 25110 bp, 17 predicted proteins | sample AntDrymUQ4482106_2_FD_104803 | JGI IMG/M metagenome (GOLD analysis project Ga0136622, IMG submission 104803) | Polar desert sand microbial communities from Dry Valleys, Antarctica - metaG UQ448 (21.06) | ecosystem: Environmental > Terrestrial > Soil > Desert | place: Antarctica: Dry Valley...
AAACGGGGCGAACATGGCCCCGTGAGCGATGAAAAACGGGCTTAACGGCCGCGTCTCCGTCTGCAATCGATTCGTATACACGCTGTACAACCATTTTTGATACTTGTTCAGAGGTTCCTTAGTGTAGGCTTGTACGTCCCGTGCTTCGCTGATCCGCGCGCGAGCGGGGCGCTGCCTGCCAACGCAAGACGACTGTCCGGCGGACACAGCTTCGTAACGAGGTTCGAAGAGTAAGTGCTATCGCTTGTCCCTATTGCAGTCGGCAACAACGAAACGCAGCGCGCGCAACTGAGAGGAGGACACGATCATGGAGAAGCAAGGCAAAGAATCGAAGACGGAGGCGCCAGCGTCTGGGGCGGTACCGAAGAGGCACGCCATCTGGCGTGACCGCTGGGTAAGCGAACTTGTTCGCGATCCGGACAAGATCCCCGAGACCGTGCTGATCGCGGGGTACCTCGGCGACTCGCCCGACGAAAATGCGGTGCGCGTCTTCCTCGACTCGCAGTTGCAACTGGCCATTGACGTGCCTGCCGACTCGATTGCGCATCGCGAGGAGATCTCGCGGACGTTCTCGCCTCTAGGCGGCAGCTACCTGTGGATCATTGCGAGCGAATTGCGGAATTGCAAGTACTATCGGCGCCAGCAGGCCTTTTCGCGACCGCAATAGCGGCGCCATAGTTGGGTGGTCCGGCCTTACTCGGGGGCGATGGATGGATTCGACCACGGCTCCGCGTCGCGCGATCGATGGCGAGACTGTGCACAGCCTGTTCGAGGCACAGGCCGAGCTGATTCCCGATTGCGGAGCATTGGTCTGGCGCGGCGGAAGGGTTAGATATCGCGAGCTGAGTTCGCGCGCTAATCGCCTCGCCCGCCATTTGGTTCGACGAGGATTGCGACCACGCGACCGAGTGGGGGTTGCCCTGCCGCGTGACGATGGGCTGATCGTCGCCCTACTCGCGGTGCTTAAGGCCGGTGCCTGCTACGTTCCGCTCGATCCAACCTATCCGGCGGAGCGAATCGCGTTCATGGTGACTGACGCGGAGTGCACGTTGGTCCTGGGTGGGCCAGCGATCGCCGATATTCTCGCTGCGCGCGGAGCGTCGTGCCCGTGTGTGACCCCGGCCTCCGCCGCAGTTGCCGAAGAGTCGGCGGCGAACCTCGCCCTTCCCGGAAGCGCACGCGACCTGGCGTACGTGATCTACACTTCCGGTTCGACCGGGCGTCCGAAGGGCGTTGCGATCGAGCACCGCAATACGCTAGCGCTCCTGCGCTGGGCCGCAACCAGCTTTTCCGCCACGGAGCTCGGCGGCATGCTCGCAAGTACGTCGGTCTGCTTCGATCTCTCCGTCTTCGAGGTCTTCGCGCCGTTGTGTACGGGCGGCCGCATCATCCTTGCGACGGACGCATTGGAGTTGGCCGAGCTGCCGTGCCGCGACGAGGTCACGTTCGTCAACACCGTTCCATCGGCGATCCGCGAGCTGTTGAGAATGGATGGGTTGCCACGCAGCGTCACCACGGTCTGCCTTGCAGGCGAGGCGTTCCCCCGCGAGCTGGCGGGCGAGCTGGGACGGCAGCCCGGGGTCCGTCGTATCGTGAACGCCTACGGCCCCACGGAGGATACAACGTACTCGACTTGGGCCGAGATCGATCCGTCGTCAGACGAGGCTCCTGCCATCGGACGGCCGCTCCCGGGCAGCTACGCCCGCATCCTCGACGACGCGCTTGAGCCGTGCCCCGAGGGCACGGCGGGCGAGCTCTATATGGGCGGTGCGGGGCTGGCGCGCGAATACTTGAGGCGGGAGGAGCTGACCGCCGAGCGTTTCATCCGAGATCGGTTCTCAGACGATGCTTCGGCGAGACTATACCGCACGGGTGACCGTGTCCGCATGCGGCCTGACGGGCAGATCGAGTACCTCGGACGGCTTGACGACCAGGTGAAGTTCCGAGGATACCGCGTCGAACTCGGCGAGATCGAGCGCGTGCTTGGCGAGCAACCGGGCGCTGGCGAGTGCGCTGTCATAGTGGCGGATGGGCCGGCGGGCGAGCAACGCCTTGCGGCGTACTACTCCGGTGCTGCAGACCCGGCCACCTTGCGCAGTGCGCTCGAGGCGACTCTGCCAGGCTTCATGATCCCGGCGGCGTTCGTGCCGCTCTGCGAGATACCGCGGACTCTTAACGGCAAGCGCGACCGCAAGCGTCTGCCCCTGCCGGTTTGGGGATCTCCCGAGGTACCAGCTGGCGACGGGGATCGAGTCCAGATGACTGAGTTGGAGGTGTCGATCGGCCGGATCTGGCGCGAGATCCTCGGCGTCGAGCGATTGGGGCGACACGACGATTTCCTGGCGCTCGGCGGGCATTCGCTCCTCGCGACACGCATCGTCGCGCGCGTGCGCCAGGAGACCGGACGAACGTTCACGGTTTCCAATCTGTTCGCGCACCCGACCGTAGCAGCCTGCGCGGCGAGCCTTGCCCGAGCGCCACGAAGCCAGCAGGCGGGCGCGGTTGCCACACATTGCGACGAGGCACCGTTGTCTGCGGCCCAGAAGCAAATGTGGTTTCTCGCGCAGCTTGCACCGGACGACGCTTCGTACAACCTTCCCTATGCGATCCGCGTAACCGGTGCCATCGAGCCCGAACGGTTGCGCCGTGCGCTGCACGAAGTAATGCGACGTCAGTCGGCACTGCGCACGCGGATCATCGCACGCGGCGGCCGCCCTGCGCAGCAACTCGTCTCCGAGGTGGGGCTCGATGTGCCGCTCGGCGATCTGAGTTCCTTCAGTGGAAGGGCGTGGGATGAGTTGCACAAGCGCGCCCTGGCCCTAGCCGCCGCCCCGTTCGACCTCAGCGTCGCCCCCCTCCTCCGGGCCCGGCTGTTCCGGCTGGGCCACGACGATTGGGGCCTAGCCATCGTCGTGCATCACGCGGTGTTCGACGAGTGGTCGATCGGCGTGCTCATGCGCGAGTTGGCGGCGGCGTATGATCTCCGCGAAGGCGAGGGCGTGCCTGAGCCGGCGATCAGCTACGCCGACTTCTGCGCTTTTCAGGACGGCAACGACTGGAGTGACGCGTTGAAGTATTGGCGCACTGAGCTCGACGGGATTTCATCGGCCCTAACGCTGCCTACCGACCACCCTCGTCCTTTGCGCATCAGCACCGCGGGCGCCGTAACGACCTTCGTACTCGACGACCCGCTGTCCCACGCAGTCGCGTCGCTGGCGGCGCGCGAGGCTGTGACCGAGTACATGCTGCTCCTCGCCGCCTTCCAAGTGCTGTTGTCGAAGCTGTCCGGCCAGAACGACTTCGTCACGCTCACTGCTGCTTCAGGTCGTGACGGGCCCCACACGGAAGATCTGATTGGCTGCTTCATGAACATGGTGCCGATCCGCGCCGACTTGCGCGCCGGCGAGAGCTTCCGCAGGTTGCTGACCCGCGTGCGCAGGCGCGTAGTTGACGCTCTCGACCGGCAGATGGTCCCTCTCGACCGCATCGTCGATGAGCTGCGGACGCAGCGCGACCCGCGCTACGCGCCGCTCGGACAAGTCGCCTTCGGCGTCCAGAACGTACCGAGATCGGCCGTTTCCTGCCGCGGCCGCAAGTTCGATGCGTGCGAATTGCGCCCAGATTGCGCCCGGCTGGATCTGTCGGTGTGGGCTGATCGGCGTACCGGGCCGTTTCGCTTCGAGTGGACGTATCGCACCGACCTGTTCGAGAAGGCTACGATCACAAGCTTCCACGATCGCCTGACCGCCCTGTTCGGGCGGATCACCGAGTCACCCGAAGTCGCGATTGAGTCGCTCCGCTTGCGAGAGACGCGAGATGCCCCCGCCCTCAAAGTTGCAAAAGGCAAGTTTCCCGCTCGGCTGGCGCCGAAAAAGGTTAGGAGCGGCGATCTCGCGACTATCGAGCGCGGCTGGTTGGGTGCGCAGGTCCCTTCGCTGGTCCGCGCCCAGATGCCGGGGCTCAATCTGGCCGATTGGGCGAGAGCGCATCGTGGCCTTATCGACGAGCACCTGCTCAGCGCCGGTGGAGTGCTGCTGCGCGGTTTTCGCGTAGACACCCATCGACTTCCGGGAATTCGTCCAAGCAGTCTCGTCGGAACTGATCCGCTACAGCGAGCGGTCGTCGCCACGCACTGAGGTCGCCGAAGGCATATACACGTCGACCGATCACCCGCCGGATCAGCCGATCGTGCTGCACAACGAGCAGTCGTACACGCTTAACTGGCCCATGCGCATCTCGTTCTTCTGCGCGACGCCAGCGCTTGAGCAAGGACGTACTCCGCTGGCCGATAGCCGGCGCGTGCTGAGCCGTCTGTCGCCCGCAACCATCGGACGCTTTGAGCGCCTCGGTGTGCTGTACGTGCGTAACTACCTGGACGGGATCAGTCTGCCCTGGTCGGTCGCCTTCCAAACCGAGGACCGGCGCGAGGTAGAGGCGTACTGCTGCACCGTCTCCGTCGACGTCGAGTGGATCGGCGGCGACCGGCTGCGCACGAGGCAGGTACGGCCTGCGATCCGCACGCATCCGCAGACCTGCGAGCGCACCTGGTTCAACCACGCACTGTTTTTCCACGTGACGAGCCTCCCAGCCGAAATCTCGCGGTCGTTGCGAGCGGCGCTGCCAGAGGAGGATCTGCCGTATAACACCTTCTACGGGGATGGCTCACCGATCGACGACGCGACACTTGGTGAGTTGCGCGCCGCCTACAAGGCCGAAACCGTATCGTTCCCTTGGGAACGGGGCGACGTACTGTTGCTAGACAACATGCTGGTCGCGCACGGTCGTGAACCTTTCGTCGGCCCGCGTGAGGTGCGTGCGGCGATGGCCGATCCGTACGCGAAACTGCACGGATCGGCGAAGGCCACACCGAACGCCGTCGCGGCAGCTTCGTGAGCGGCGATGTCCCCAAGGCGCGCCCGCAGTTGGCGAGGCCGCTCACGGCGCTGAAAATATCTGAGGCAGATCTCGTCCGGCAAGCTCCGCTGCGCGCTAACGATCCGCTCCCACTCGTACTGCAGGCGACTTCCGAAGTCAGCCTTTCGAGTTGGTTGCACTCGCAGCGCGATCGGCTAATGAGCGCCCTTACGGAGCATGGCGGGCTGTTGTTTCGCGGCTTCGACGTCGATTCGCCCGACAAGTTCGCCGCTGCGGCGAGGGCGCTCACGCCTGACCTGCTCGGCTATCTGGAGCGCGCCGCGGCGCGGACTGAGGTCGCGCCTAGTGTCTTCACGTCAACCGAGCTGGCTGCCGATCAGGTGATACCTCCGCACCACAAGATGTCGTATTCGCACAACTCCCCGCTACGTATGGTTTCACTGTGAGGTGCCTGCTGCGCAAGGCGGCGCCACGCCCCTCGCCAGCGAGCGGCAGTTCTACCCGCGGCTCGACCAGGCCACTAAGCGTCGCTTCCTGGCGCATGGCGTGATGTATGTGCGCAACTTCGGCGAGGGGCTCGATCTAACTTGGCAGCAAGCGTTTCAGACCGAGGAACGCGCCGATGTCGAGGTACTGCCATCGCTCCGGCGTCGCATTCGAGTGGGCCGGCGGTGACCGTTTGCGTACCCGCCAGGTGCGGCAGGCGGTCGCTGTCCATCCGGATACGGGCGAGACCGTGTGGTTCAACCACGCCCACCTGTTCCACGAGTCGAACCTTGCGCCGGAGCTCCGCGAGCCACTGCTCGCGGCGTTTGGCAGCGGTGGGCTTCCTCGTAACGCGTACTACGGCGATGGTCAGGCTATCGAATACTCGACGCTTGACGAGATCCGCGCAGGTTACGCGGAGTGCACCGTATCGTTTCCCTGGCGCGCGTGCGACGTCCTGCTGCTCGACAACTTTCTGGCCGTTCATGGACGCGAGGCCTACCGTGGCCCGCGCCGCATCCTGGTCGCGATGGCCAATCTCTGCGTCTCCTCCGGAGTCGCACAATGAGTACCGCGCACGCCGCCGAGCGAGAAGGCGAGACGATCACGGGCTTTCGACGGGCGCCAGCGCAGGCGGCTTTGTGGCGGCGGCAGAGGGGCGGTCGGGTATTCCTCGCGCTTGCGCGAGCCCGCGTCGTTGGCGACCTCGACGTCACGCGGCTCGCCGAAGCGCTTGCCGCGGTATTCGCGCGAAATGACATCTTGCGCGCGACGTTCCGGCAACTTCCGGGGATGGATGTGCCGCTGCAAGTCATGGAAGGTGGTCTGCCGCCGCGGGTCGACGAAGTGGATTGGTGCGGGAGAGATTGCGCGGCGCTCCAGGACGAGCTGCTTGCGAAGCTCCCAACGGCGTTCGACTGGCGCAACGGCCCGCTGTTGCACGTGGCGCTGGCGCGCGTGAGCGCGCGGGAGCAATTCCTGTTCCTCGCCGCATCATCGCTAATTGCGGACGCCGAGTCGCTGCGGTCGATCATGGGCGAACTGGCGGCGGCGGTGAACGCCGCGGACCCGGCGCCTACAGCGGACGTGCAGTTTCTCCACTATTCGGAATGGTCGCACGACGCGCGCGAAGGCGACGCGGCCGAGGTCGGGCGCAAGTTCTGGGATGACCTCGGCGACTTCGCAGGCACTCGCCTCGCGCTGCCGCTCGAAGGCGCCGCACGCATTGCGGTGGTTGGGGTGGTCGAGGCCACCGGTCCGGTAGCGAGCGCGGCTGCGGTGCTCGCCGGCTGGGCGGCGGTGTTGGGGCGGCAGGTTCAGAAGCGTGAGGTCGTGATCTGCACCCGCTGGCCTGGGCGGCCTTTCGACGAATTGCGCGGCGTGATAGGTCCGTTCGCCGAGTTCCTCCCGCTGCGCTTGCGCTGGGAGGATGACGACACGGTGGGCGCGATTGCCGATAGGGTCGACGGGCAGCTGGCCGCCTATGGTGACTACCTGCCTCACGCGGACCGCGCCAGGCGCGCGCTTGATGCGCCGCAGTTCGGCTTCGCCCACGAGGCGGAGCAGCCAGACCAGCCCCAAGGAGCAACGTCGTTCGTCGACATCGATGCGTCAGACGATCTGGCCGACTGGGACCTGTTGCTGCGCTGCCAGGTATCGGGAGAGCGGCTGCGGCTGACTCTCCGGTTCGATGCAGGACGCCATGACCGTCAGCTGGTGCAGGGTCTTGTCGATTCGCTGGCGGCGACACTCAATGGACTCGAACGGACAACCCCCATGGGGCGGCTGGCGGTGCTTGGCGGCCGTGAGTTCGCGCAGGTCGTGCATAAATGGAACGACGAGTGCGTCGGCCCGCTCCAGGAAACCTGCATCCACACTGCGTTCGAGACGGTCGCGGCCCTCCAGCCCGAAACGTTGGCCGTAGTAGCGCCCGAGGCGTCGTATACCTACGCCGCTCTCGACGCGCGTTCAAACCAACTCGCGCGCGCGCTGCACCGCGTCGGTGTCACGCCCGGGACGCGGGTCGCAATCGCACTGCAGCGCTGCGCCGACCTGGTCACAGCAGTGCTCGGTGTGCTCAAAGCAGGCTCCACGTGCGTTCCGCTTGACCCCGAGAGTCCGGGCAGGCGCTTGACGATGCTTTTGATCCAGGCCGACGTCGGGGCCGTAGTCAGCAGCGCCGCAGCGAGTGACAACCTGGGGAATCCGGCGGTCCCGGTGGTCCTGCTCGGCGACGAGTTGCTGGCCGGTGAGGCCGCAACGGCGCCGGTGGTGCCGTGCACGCCCAGCGATCCGGCGTACATGATCTTTACGTCTGGCTCGACCGGGACCCCCAAAGCGGTGGTGGTTGAGCATCGCTCTGCGGTCAACCTCGCCCGTGCGCTGCAAGCACAGGTCTACGAAGCGTTCCACCGAACGGTGAACCTGACGCTGAACGCCCCTCTGTCGTTCGACGCCTCGGTCAAGCAGATCGTCCAGCTTCTCAACGGCCACTGCCTGCACGTCGTCCCCGAGGACGGGCGGCGCGACGGCGCAACGCTGCTCGCGCTGCTGCGCGCGCAGCGCATCGACGCGCTTGACTGCACGCCATCGCACCTCAAGCTTCTGATGAGTGCGGGCTTCGCCGACCACACAAGCGAGTGGCCTTCCGTCGTGCTGGTCGGCGGCGAGTCGATCGACCGCAACACCTGGGCGCTGCTCGCCCGCCACCGTGCAACTTTCTACAACGTCTACGGACCGACTGAGACGACTGTCAACGCCTCGATTGCACGTATCACGCCCGGCTCTGCGCCGAATATAGGCCGTCCTATCCTCAACGCACGGATCTATGTTCTCGACGAAGCGCTCCGACCACTTCCTATCGGCGTTGCAGGGGAGCTGTGTATTGGCGGCCGCGGGGTCGCACGCGGCTACTTCCGGAGTCCCGAGCAGACAGAACTACGCTTCCGGGCCGATCCGTTCGTCAAGGGCGCGCGTCTCTACCGCAGCGGCGACGCAGGACGGTTCCTCCCCGACGGATCGATTGAGTTCCTCGGGCGCATTGACGACCAGGTGAAGATCCGTGGCTTCCGGATCGAGCCGGGCGAGATCGTCGCCGCCCTTCGAGAGCATCCGGCGGTCGCCGACGCGGTGGTGCTCGGCCTTGGCGAAGCCGGCGACACCCGGCTCGTCGCCTACGTTGCGTCGGCGGATGGCAATGGGCTTGACGCTGACCACTTCAAGGCGAACCTAGCCCAGTTGAACCAAAACGAAACCACGTATCTTTACGACGAAATCTTCGAGAAACAGACCTACATCCGGCACGGGATCCAGCTCGCCGATGACGCGTGCGTGTTCGACGTCGGTGCCAACATCGGAATGTTCTCTATGTACATTGCGCGGCGATGCCGGCGGCCCCGTCTGTATGCGTTTGAGCCGCTCGCGCCAATTTTCGATCGGCTGGAAGCCAACCTTGCCCGCCATGGGCCTGCCGCAAAGCGGTTCGCGTTCGGCTTGTCCGCCGGTGAGCGGACAGAGAGCTTCACGTACTATCCTGGCTATTCGATGATGTCGGGGCAGGAGGCTTATGCGGACCCCGCCGCCGAAGTGCAGGTCATTAAAACGTTTCTGCGCAACGAACAGGCCGGCGACGCCGACGCAGGACTGTTGCTCGAGCACGCCGACGAGTTGCTTGCGGAGCGCTTCCGGGCGGAGCGGCACGTATGCAGGTTGCGCCGCTTGTCGGATGTTATCCGCGAGGAGGGCGTGGAGCGGATCGATCTTCTCAAGATCGACGTGCAGCGCGCCGAGCGCGACGTGCTCGTCGGCATCGACGACGCCGACTGGCTGCGCATCGCGCAGATCGTGATGGAGGTCCACGACTGTACGGGAACCGCAACCGAGGGGCGTGTTGGAGACCTGCTCGATCTGCTTGAAGGCAAGGGGTACGAGGTCCACGTCGAGCAAGACGACCTGCTGCGTGGCACTGACCGCTACAATCTTTATGCTTTCCGGCCGACATACGCCGCCTCGGTGGCCGTGCACAGGGCAGAACCGGCGGTCGCGTCGATGCCCACGGTAGCGGAGCTGAGCGCTTTCCTGGCGGAGCGCCTGCCCGACTATATGATCCCGGCCAGTTACGTCGTGATCCCGAAGATTCCTCTTACGCGAAACGGCAAGGTTGATCGTGCAGCGCTGCCGGCGCCTGACGCTCGGCGCCCCGCGCTCGGCCACGCCGCAGAGCAGCCGGATTGCTGGCAGGAGCGCGTCCTGGTGAAAGTATGGGGCGAGGTCCTGGGCCTCGACGAGGTGGGCGTCGAAGACAACTTCTTCCAATTAGGCGGCGACTCGATCCGCAGCATTCAGGTTCAAGCACTCGCTAAGACGCGCGGGCTCCATTTCCCGCTGCACGCGCTTTTCACGTTTCAGACGATCCGCAAGCTTGTGCGCGGCACGGATTTAGCGCAAATGGCATCTCCGGCCGCGGTCGGAGTACCTTTCGAACTGCTACGCAACGTGGACCGCGTGCGCATGCCGGCAGACGCGGAGGATGCCTACCCGCTGAGCACTTTGCAGGCCGGGATGATTTACCACACGGAGCTGACCGGCGAGGCATCGACCTATCACAACGTCAGTTCGCACTGCATTGGCGCGCCGCTCGACGCGACGATACTTCGCAGGGCGGTCGACGCCCTGGTTGCCGCGCACCCGCTACTGCGCACATCGTTCCATCTGTACACGTTCAGCGAGCCGCTCCAGATCGTGCACCGAACGGCGCATGCGATGCTGGATATTGCCGAACTCAGTCACATGTCGACTGATGATCAATGGCGTATCGTCGACGAGGACGCCCGTGTCGAGTTGCAGCGGCCCTTCGACTGGGAAACGGCACCGCTGGTGCGCTTTCGGGCGCACCGGTTGAGCGACCACGATTTCATACTGACGATCGCCGAGTACCACGCCATCCTCGACGGGTGGAGTCTGCATCTGGTCCTCACGGAGCTGTGCCAGCGTTATTCGCTGCTGTTGGGGCGTAACACGTCGCTGTCCCTTGCGCCGACGGCCCTGACCTACCGGCGGTTCCTCGATCTGGAGCGGCAGGCCCGGAACACCCCGGAGACGCGCACGTTCTGGTCGCGCGCGCTCGATGGGGCGCCGCGTGCGCGGCTGCCGCGCGGCGAGTGTGCGGAGCGCAGTGTTAGCCGCCGCACCGATGCGTGTGGCATCGAGCTGTCGCGTGGGCTGAGCGACGGGCTGTGGGAGCTGTCGCGTAACGCGGGCATTCCGCTGAAGAGCATCCTGCTCGCCGCGCACGTCCGGGTGATCGGCGCGGCGTCCCGCGTTGACGATGTAGTGACCGGCCTGGTCACCAACGGACGACCGGAAGAGGCCGGGGGTGACCGGGTAGTCGGGCTGTTCATCAACACGCTGCCGTTCCGCCTGGGTTTCGATGACGGGAGTTGGCTCGATCTGGCGCGGCGCGCGTTCGTAGCCGAGAGCGCACTCGTCCAACATCGTTGGATGCCCGTCGGTGAGATCCAGCGGATGTACGCGGGCGGGCCGCTGTTTGAGTCGTTCTTCAACTTCTCGCACTTTCATGCGCTTCCTGGCGGCGGGGCCGACGCAAGCGTGCCGATATTGGCGAGTCGAACCCACCCCGCGGACATTGACCTGCCGCTTGCGGTGGATTTTGAGATCGAGCCCGCGACCAGCGCGGTAAAGCTGTATTTGCAGTACGACGCGCGCGAGTTCGGCGCGCCCCAGATGGTGCGGTTGGGAGCGTCATATCGGCGCGCACTCGAGGCATTCGTGACCGGTCCGCATACACCTTGTATGAAAGTCTGGTTGGGTAGCGACTCGGCGGATTCAGCGGTCGCGACGGACCTGGTCTCGACCGCCACGATACCCACCGAGACTTTGTTCACTGAGCCGCAGACACCGCTTGAAGCGCAACTGGCGTGCATATGGGCCGAGGTCCTGGGCGTGCAGCGAGTTGGCCGGGACGACGATTTTCGCGCCCTCGGCGGCCACTCGCTCTTAGCAACGCAGGTGGTCGCACGCATCCGTCGAGAGACCGGGCGGCGGTTGTCGCTCGCTAGCTTCTGCTGCCGGCAGACGATCTCCGGCTTAGCCCGCGCTCTCGCTGCCATCGACGATGGGAGAGGCGTGTGATCGCAGAAAGGAGTCCGTCGGAGGATCGCTGGATCGTCAAGCCGCGACCCAACTCGCTCGCGCGTATGCGCCTGTTTTGTTTTGCCGTCGCCGGCGGAAACGCTTCGGCATTCACCGGATGGCCCGACGCGCTTCCCGACGACGTTGAGGTGTGCGCCATCCAGTTCCCAGGCCGCCAGCAACGCATCACCGAGGCGCCGTTCACTCGCCTGCCGCTGGCGATCCATGCATTGGAGCGCGCCATCGTGCCGTACCTCGACCTGCCGTTCGCCATCTTTGGGACGTGCACGGGATCGCTCGCAGGATACGAATTCGCGCAGCGACTCTCGCGAGTGCGGGCCGCGCAGCCTGCGCACCTGTTCGTTTCCTGCTGCCGCGCGCCGCACCTTCCGGACCGCGATCGACCGATCCACGCACTGCCCGAGGACCAGCTGTGGACCGAACTGGACCGCCTTGGAGGCACGCCGTCTATCGTTTCCGAGAACCCCGAGATGAAGGCGCTGCTGTCGCCACTCTTGCGCGCAGACTTCGAGCTAGCCGAGACGTACCACTATCGCGAGGCGCTGCCGCTGTCGTGCCCGATCACGGCGTTCGCCGGCAAGCATGACATGATCGTCGTCGCGGACGAAATCGCGGCGTGGGCGCGGCACGCAACCGGCCCGTTTCGCGTGGAGGTGCTCGATGGCGGGCACTACCTGCTCGACACCGCCTCCGACCAGCTGCTCAGCGCAATCAGCAGCGCACTGGCGGCCGGCCTCCATGTCTGACGCGGGCGGCATCGCGGTCGAGGTTCCCGGCGGACGCGTCTGGATGCGGCGGGTGGGCGGTGGCGCGGGCGCGCCAGTGGTAACGCTCCACGGCGGCCCTGGATCGCCGCACGACTACCTAGAGCCGCTCGCTGAACTGGGCGACGGTCGTGAAGTGGTGTTCTATGATCAGCTTGGCTGCGGGCGCTCAGATCGTCCGGAGGATCCAATGCTTTGGGTCTTGGAGCGTTTCGTCCGAGAACTGGACGCGGTCATCACCGCGGCTGGCCACGCCCAAGTTCATTTGCTGGGCCACTCGTGGGGTGCAATGCTTGCGGTCGACTACGCGCTCGTGCATCCCCGACACGTCGCAAGTCTGATCCTCAGCTCGCCATGCCTGAGCATGCAGCGCGTGCGCGCGGACATGGACCGTTTGAAGACCGCGCTGCCCGAAGCCGTACAGCGTGTCATTGCGCGCTGCGAACAAGAAGGCACCACCGACTCGGGGGCGTACGGTGCCGCGGCGATGGCTTTCTACCGCCGCCACGTCTGTCGGATGCCCGAGTGGCCGGAGCCGCTGGTCCGCTCGCAGGAGGGTTGGGGCCGTCAAGTCTACGCCGCCATGTGGGGACTGGCCGAGTTCACGCCCAATGGCAACCTCGCGGGATACGAGCGCGAAGACCGCCTGTGCGAGCTGCGCATGCCGGTTCTGTACATGTGCGGCCGCTACGACGAGATCACTCCCGAGAGCACGGCCGCGTACCACGCCCGGACGCCCGGCGCCGAGATGGTGGTGTTCGAGGACAGCGCGCACGTCCCACACCTGGAGGAGCCCGCGCTGTACCGCTTGGCAGTGCGCGAGTTTCTCTCCCGTGCAGATCAATCCCGGTGACGGCTGATCTCCACGAGCGTGTCGCGCGGCTGCCGACACGGCTGCTCGAACTACTTCTGCGCTGGACCCATACCGACGGCGAGCTTGATCGTCGCATGGAGATGATCCTGCCACGCGACCGTTCGGTTCCGGCAAGACTCTCGTTTGCGCAGGAGCGCCTCTGGTTTCTCGATCAGTTCCAGCCGGGAAGCCCGGCGTACAATCTCCCGCTCGTGCTTCCCTTCGGTGACCCGCTCGATACGAGCTTGCTCCAGCGTGCGTTGGCCCACGTAGTCGCGCGTCACGAGTCGCTACGGACCACCTTCGCGGTGGTCGGTGGTTCCCCGGTGCAGCGAGTGGCGGTGGATGCCGACGCCGGCGTCGAGATCAAGGAGATCGACCTCCGCGAGCGACCGGATGCTTACGCGGAAGCGGAGCGGGTACTGCGGGAAGAGGTCATGCGGCCGTTCGACCTGCGGCGCGGACCGGTCCTGCGCGCGCTCCTTATCCGCCGGGCTGAAGGCAACTCGCTGCTGGTCGCCAACATGCACCATATCGTCTCCGACGGTTGGTCTTGCGGCGTATTCACGCGCGAGCTGACCACGCTCTACAATGCCTTTGCGCAGGATCGGCCATCGCCTCTTCACGGCCTGCCGATCCAATACGCCGACTTTGCTGCCTGGCAGCGAGAATGGCTACAGGGTGAGACCCTCGCCCACCATGTTGCGTACTGGAAGGAGCAGCTTGCCGGCGCACCCGCGCTGCTTGATCTCCCATCGGAACGTCCGCGCCCGATAGTCGAAAGCCACCGCGGGGCGTTCCAGGCCATCGTGGTGCCAGCCCACCTGGTCCGGCCGCTGCGCGAAGTCTCACGGGAGCGGGGGGCGACGCTCTTCATGGTGGCACTGGCAGGGTTCGTGGCGCTGCTCTCGCGTTACAGCGGCATGAAGGACATAGTAATCGGTTCACCTATCGCCAACCGTAACCGGCACGAGTTGGAAGGCCTGATCGGGTTCTTCGTGAACATGCTGGCCCTGCGCATTGAGGTTCCCGACGACCTTAGCTTGCGCGCCTTGGTTGACCGGGTCCGCGAGGTCACGCTCGGCGGCTATGAACATCAGGACCTGCCATTCGAGAAACTGGTCGAGGAACTCCGTCCGCGGCGAAGCCTTGCTCATAGCCCGGTCTATCAAGTCGCGTTGGTCCTACAAAACACTCCCGATGCTGCGGTACCGGGGATAGTGGGCGAGCCCGAGGAACTGGGCTGGCATGACGAGCCGCCCGTCGTGCGGGGCAGCGCGAAGTTCGACATCACACTGTCGTTTGCCGAGCGCGGCGATGGGTTGGTCGGAACGTGTGAATACCGGACCGATCTCTTCGGCCACCGCACGATCGCTCGGTTCCTCCGTCGTTACTTGCGGGTGCTCGACGTAATTGCACGCAAGCCGGAGATGACGGTGTCAGAGTTGCCGATGCATCTGCCTGACGAGCCCCAGGTGCGTCGGATGCTAAGCGGCCGTGATCCGCGTGCTGGGGATCGCGCCGCGGCGTCGCTGCTGGGTCTTGCCGCGGACTCACGCCTGGCGGTGCTGGACGACGACGCAGAGTTGTTGGCCTTTGGCTGTGCAGCATGCGACGCGGCGGGCGCGACGCTGGACGCGCGCGTAGGCGATCAGCCGATCGGCTGCGGGGTGACGCACGTCCTTGCGTCGGCGCGCCAGTTAGCCGCCCTCGGCAATGATGCGCTACCTCGATCGGCAGTTGTTGCAATAGCAGGCTTGCCGTGTTTCGATGTCGTCTGGTCTCGCTGGGCCGATCGGCGCGTGGTGGGCTTTTGGGGCATTCCGGGCGCGCCCTGCTGCGCCGCTCTGACGCTCAACGCGCCGGAGGCGATGATCGGTGCGCCAGTCGAAGGGTGCTGGCTTGAAATTCTCGATCAACAGCTGCGCCGTCAGGCGACAGACCTGTGGGGGGAGCTGTATGTCGGTGGCCCGATCGTACCTCCGCCATCGTCCGGCGACGGCTCTTGGATCGCCGACCCCTTCGCCCCGGTCGGGCACCTTTACCGAAGCGGGCTGCGCGCACGCGGCCGTGACGACGGGTGCATCGAACTAGGCGGCCTCGCCGCTCGGACGGTGACGATCGAGGGCATGAAGGTCGATCCGTCGCGACTTGAGGCGCTGCTGGTCCAGCATCCCGCAGTCGATGCGGCGGCAGTCCGGATGCAAGGCCAAGGCAGCGAGGCGTGCCTCGTCGCGTACATTGTGCCGCGCGCCGGGCGCAGGCTCGACGAGGATGAGCTGACCCGTTACGTTGCCGAACGGTTGCCCGCAGGGCTGGTGCCACGCCGGGTCGTGATTGTGAAGCAGCTCCCCGCCGGCGACATCGCCGCACAGCCGGTGCGCTCAATCGAGAGCCCGAGCACGCCTGCCGAGGCGGTCATCGCGCGTATCTGGACCGATGTGCTCAAACGACCGGCGATCGATGTAAACGCGAACTTTTTCGATCACGGAGGCAACTCGCTTAGCTCAGTGCAGGTGATCTCGCGCATCCGTGACATGCTACAAGTCGAGTTGCCCCTCCACCGGCTGTTCGAGGCGCCAACAATCGCTGAGCTGGCACAGGTGGTGGAGGCCAGTCCCGCGTTTGTCGCAGCGGAGCCGGAGCGGATCTCTGGTCATGAGCTAGAGCCTGCGCTGCGCCGAACATTCTCGATGCTCGAGATCGACACTGACGATCTCACACAGGAGGAGATACTGGATCTCGTCCACACGCTCGAGGACTGGGAAGTCGACGAACTGCTCGAGCAGCTGCTGCGTCACCAGGCATGACGATGGAATCCGCGGCCAGGTCTACCCCGCTCAGAAAACGAGCGCTACTGGCGCAATTGTTGGCGGAGCGCGCGGGGCCGGTACGCTCCGCCCCACTGTCGTTTGCCCAGGAGCGCCTGTGGTTCCTTGAACAACTGCACCCGGGTAATACTGCGTACCATCTGCCCATAGTGCTCCGCCTGCGTGACCCGCTCGACGCCGGGGTTCTGGAGCGTGCACTCAACCAAGTGGTCGCCCGTCATGAGGCGCTGCGCACGACGTTCGCCATATCGGGCGGCGTGCCGGTGCAGCGCATCTCATCCAGCCTGCATGTCCCGCTTAGGGAAATCGACGTGCGAAGCAGTGCTGACCCCGCAGGGGACGCGCAGCGTACGCTAGAAGAAGACAACGCGCAGCCATTCGACTTGCAGCGAGGTCCGCTCCTGCGCGCGACACTCATCCACGCGATCCCCGGCGAGGCGACTCTGGTCATCACCATGCACCATATCGTCTCCGACGGATGGTCGTGTGGGGTTCTTGTACGCGAGCTGACGGCGTGCTACGACGCCTTCGCACGCAATCAGGCCGTGTCGCTTGCCGCGCTGCCCATCCAGTACGCAGATTTCGCAGTGTGGCAGCGCGAATGGCTGCAGGGAGAAGTGCTGGCGAAGGAGGTCGCCTACTGGAAGAACCGGCTATCCGACGCCCCGCCGCTGCTCGATTTGCCGACCGACCACCCGCGTCCGCTGGTCGAGAGTCACCGAGGCGCCTTCCAGACCGTGGTCATCTCGGCACGACTTGTCGAACGATTGCGCGGGTTAGCCCGGGAACACAACGCGACGCCGTTCATGGTACTGCTGGCGATATTTCAGGGGCTGCTCACGAGGACCGCTGGCATAAACGATGTCGTCGTCGCCTCGCCCAGCGCGAACCGCAACCGTGCCGATCTCGAGCCGCTGATCGGCTTTTTCGTGAATATGCTGCCGCTGCGCGCCCGGATCACTCGCGAGCTGACCGTGCGCGGTCTGATCCAGCATGTGCGCGAAGCAACCCTGGCCGCGTTCGACCATCAGGACTTGCCGTTTGAGACGCTTGTCGAAGAGCTGCGCGTACGACGAAGCTTGAGCCATAGCCCCGTGTGTCAGGTGGCCTTCGTGCTTCAGGCGGCCACAATCGGCGCGAATTTGAGCGGCGCCGTGCCGGCGGCGGCGGGCTGCCACGCGGTGTCCGCCCCTGTTGACGGCACCGCCAAGTTCGACCTGACGCTGTCATTGCTCGATGGCGCCGGTAGTCTGGCAGGAACGTGCGAGTACCGTACCGATTTGTTCGACCACATCACCGTCACGCGGCTGCTCCGCCGGTATTTTCACATGCTAGAAGCGGCGTGCGACAAACAGGACGCGCGAGTCTGGGAGATCCCGTTGGCGCTCAACGACGAAGCCGCTCTAATAGTACGTCCGGCCCCTGAAGTCGACGCGACTCTGGTCGCGCGGGCCGCGAAAGTCGCCGGCCCGACTGGCGACACGAAAGCATTGACCGCGGGCGCGACCGCCGTAGCGATCGGCGCCTCGTCGGCTTCCCGGATAGCCGCCGTCGAGGACAACCCCGCGCTGACGCTGCTGGCGAGGCTCACCGCCGCGGCGGCGGGGGCGACTTTCGTAGGCGTCGGGAAGACGCCGGCCACGCATGTGTTCCTGACGCCACGTGCGCTCGCAGCGCTCCCTCTAGACGCTGTGGCGACCGACGCGACACTGGTGGTCGTCGGGCTTCCGTGCTTCGATTCGGCGTTCGCCCGCTGGACCGGCCGCCGCGTCGTCGGCGTGTGGGGGCCATCGGCCGGTGTCGCTAGCGCGTCCTTGGAGCTGATCGGGCGCGAGGCGGTCATAGCTTCGCCGCTCGATGGCCAGCGGGTTGAGGTTCTCGACGAACGACATCAGCGGCAGGTGGTAGGCCTGTGCGGCGAGATTGCAATCGGAGCCCTAGAGAAGTACCGCACCGGGCTAGTCGGACGGCATCGTGAGGACGGGCGCATGAGCTGATTGGCGATGCATCGCGCATGTTGCGCCTCGACGGTGTGCGTGTTGATCCCGACCGCCTGGAGGCGTTGCTCGCCCAGCACCCAGCCCTCGCGGAAGCTGCGGTGCATTTGCAAGGCGAGGGTGACGATCGCTGGGTAGTGGCCTTTGTCGTTCCCCGCAACGGCCGAAAGGTGAACGATGCTGAGCTCGCGCGCTTCATAACCGAGCGGCTTCCGGCTGGCTTGGTTCCTCGTCGTATCGTCATCTGCCCGGCGCTACCTGATGCAAAGGGCGCCGGCCGCGTCGTGTTGGCGCGCCCCGTAGAGAAGCCGCGCACTCCGGTCGAGGCCGTGATCGCCCGCATCTGGGCAGAGGTCCTGAAACGCCCGCAACTCGACATCGACGCGAACTTCTTCGATCAGGGTGGCAACTCGCTCAAATCGGTGCAGGTCATTTCGCGCATCCGAAATACGCTGCACGTCGATCTCCCCCTTCACCGGTTGTTCGAGGCGCCGACCATCGCCGAGCTTGCGCGACTGGTTGAAAGTGAGCGTGCAGATGTGCTCGATCTCGCCGAGCCGGAAGATGCAGGCAACCCCGCGGCCGGTGATCCCGCGTCGTACGTTGCCGAGGAGTCGCGGAACGTGGATCGAATCCGCCGCGCGCCACCGGGGCCCCGGCGCCTGCGCGCGCCGCTGTCGTACCCGCAAGAGCGGCTGTGGTTCCTCGATCAGTTCCTTCCCGGTACGACTGTGTACCACATGGCGGTGAGCGTCCCGCTCGCAGCTTCCGCGGAGCCCAGGCTGGTCCGGCGGGTCCTGAGCGAGCTGGTGCGTCGTCACGAGGTTCTGCGCACCACGTTCCCGTCGCTCGGTGGGACGCCGCAGCAAGTGATCGCGCCGGCAATCTCGATTTCAATGGCGGTGTCGGATGTGTCGCAGTTGCCGCTTGTCGAGCGCGAGGCCGCAGCGGCGCGCTTCGCACGCGACGACATGCCACAACCTTTCGACTTGGCGCATGGGCCGCTCCTCAGGGCGCGCTACATCCGCATCTCCGACCAGCGCGCCAACCTCGCGCTATGCGTGCATCACATAGTGTTCGACGGCTGGTCCCTCGGGGTCTTCCTGCATGAGTTCCGCACGCTTCTCGCCGCGTTTGCCGCTGGGGCGATCTCACCGCTGACTGATCCCGCGGTGCAGTATGCCGACTTCGCGCGCTGGCAACGCCGCTGGATGAGCGGCGAACGGCTTGCATCGCACATGGCCTACTGGCGAACTGCGCTGTCGGGAGCACCGCAGGCGATCAATCTGCCCTTCGACCGGCCGCGCCCGCAGGTCGAGCGGCACCGCGGTGCCGCGCAGTGGTTCTCGGTGACCGAGCAAGTCACGGCCGGGCTGCGGGCACTGGCGCGCGCCGAGAACACGACGTTGTTCTGCGTGCTGCTCGCGGCGTTCGGCACGCTACTCATGCGGCTGTCCGGCCAAGAAGACGTCATGATCGGGACTCCGGTTGCAAACCGGACGCGCGTTGAGCTGGAGGGGTTGATCGGATTCTTTGCCAATACGCTGGTACTGCGCGGCGATCTGTCAGGTAATCCGACGTTCCGCGCTTTGGTCGGGCGCATGCGGCGCACGCACCTCGCCGCCACCGAGCACCAAGATTTGCCGTTCGAGAAAATCGTGGAGGAACTGCAACCACAGCGCAGCTTGAATCATAACCCGTTGTTCCAAGTGATGCTGACTCTACAGAACATTCCGGAAAGCGACGCGAATCCTCTGCAAGTTGAAGATGCCTGGCTCGACGCACGGCCGCCGAGCGCCGACCCGCTCGATACGGTTACGCGTGGCACTGCGAAGTTCGACCTCAGCCTGACGCTGGTCGAGGCTGGTGCAGGACTAACAGGCGGCGCCGAGTACAGCAGCGATCTTTTCGACGACACCACGATCGCGCGCCTGCTGCGTCAATTCCAGCGCCTGCTTGAGGCCGGCGCCGCTCATCCTGACACTCCAATCTGGCGCCTTCCACTGATCGAAGCCGACGAAGAGTGCGCGCTCGTGCGCGGAACGGCGGGGCCGGACGCAACGCTGCCGGAGAGACAGAACCTACTCGACCTCGTCGAAGCCCAGGCCCGGCGCGCGCCGCAGGCGCCGGCGATCTTGGCGAGCGACCGAGCGGTCGACTACGTGACGCTCGAGGCCACCGCGAACCGCCTTGCGCACCATCTCGCCAAGCTCGGGGCTGCGCCCGGGACGCGCGTCGCTCTGCTAATGCCGCGCGGGGTCGATGCTCTGATCGCTGTGCTTGCGGTCATCAAGGCCGGCGCTGCCATCGTGCCTATCGATCCTTCCTATCCGGCTGCCAGGCGGGCATTCATGCTCGCCGATTCGCGCGCCACGCTTGCAATTGGCACTCCGGCGACCGTGGCCGAGTCGGGCGCCGGCCTGCCCGTCGTCGTGCTGTCACCTGGGGGCGCGATTTCGCCAGGCGATTCGGACTCAAGCCTCGGGACTCGGCTTTCCGCGGACGGGCCGCTGTATGTGCTCTACACGTCGGGTTCGACCGGCGTACCTAAGGGTGTCGTGATGCCTCACCAGGCGTTGACCAACCTGGTGTGCTGGCAGAACGGCATCTCGCCAGAGATGTCGGGCTCGCGGACGCTGCAGTTCAGTTCGCTCAGCTTTGATGTGTCGTTCCAGGAGATTTTCATCACGTGGACTGGTGGCGGCGCCGTGGTCGTCGTGGACGACGCCATTCGTACCGACCCTCATTCGCTCTTGCGCGAGCTGGCCACACAACGGGTTGAACGGATTTTCATGCCTTACGTCGCGCTCCAGCAACTCGCAGAGGCGGCGCGTGGCCTGCGCGATCTCCCGCCCCTGCGCGAGGTGGTGACGGCGGGCGAGCAGCTTCACATCACGCCGGCCATCGTCGAGCTGTTCGAGCGCCTCGGCGCAAGTCGGCTGCGGAACCAGTACGGACCGACCGAAACACATGTTGTCACCGAGCATGTGCTGTCGGGTTCGCCGCGCGCTTGGCCAGCACTGCCGCCGATCGGACGACCCATCGCCGGCGCTGCAGTCCGCATCCTCGACCGATTCCAGCGCCCCGTTCCTGTCGGCGTTGTCGGCGAGCTGTACCTAGCGGGCGCTGGCGTCGCGCTAGGCTATCTCGACCGGCCGGATCTGAGTGCGGAGCGCTTCCTGCGTGACCCATGGTCGCCCGCCGAAGGGCGAATGTACCGCAGTGGCGACCTTGGAAGGCTGCTACCGGACGGCACTATCGAGTTCCTCGGCCGCACCGACCAACAACTGAAAATCCGCGGCTATCGCGTCGAGCCCGGCGAGGTTGAGAATTCGCTTACCCGGTTCGACGGGATTCGCGAGGCGATCGTTGTCGCTCACGGCGACACCGCCAACACCCGGCGGCTCGTCGGCTATGTGGTCACCGACGCGGCACAAACGATCGACACCGACAGCTTACGGGCAATGTTGGGCGCGCGTCTTCCCGAACATCTCGTGCCGTTCGCGATCATCGCGCTTGCGGAGGTGCCACGGACACCTAGCGGGAAGGTCGATCGCGGGGCACTGGAACGCGCTCCAGTGGCAACAGCGCGACAGCCGGATGCGGTTGCCGAGCCAACCACACCGCTCGAACGCATGCTGATCGACCAATGGAAGGAATTGCTGGGCCTTAAACTCCTTGGCGTCGACTCGAACTTTTTCGAGATCGGCGGACACTCGCTGCTGGCCACGCGGGTCATGGCGAAAATCGGTGCCGCGATCGGGCTACCGCTGTCGGTGCGCATGACCTTCGAGGCGCCCACGATCCGGCTGCTCGCCCGTGCGGTCGTCGCCGTGATCGTAGATCGCTTGCTCCAGACCCGAAGCGAAGCGCTGGTAGCCCGAGTGGAGCGGCACAGCGCCGGGTTTGCAGATACCGCTCGCAGCCGCACCCCGGAGCAGCCGGCCTAGTGTGCACGCGGCAGCTCCAACGCTGTGTGAACAAGGCCGCCACAAACCTCGAACCGGCCCTTGCCGTGGTAACCGCGCACGAAGCCTCGGCCCAGGTCACGGAGCAGACGGAAGTGAAACATCCGGGCAGCGACGTCGATCGCGACAATCTCCGCGTCGTGGAAATCGAAGAACGTCTTCACCAACGGGTGAAGACACTTGTAGACGCTTTCTTTAGCCGAGAATACCAGCGTCAACAGCGCGGGGCTCCCGAACGCGCACGAGCGCGCCAGCGACGCCAGCTCGCCCGCGCTCGTGACCAGTGGCTGTATGTCGGCCAGTGTCGCGCCATCGACGATGACCTCGCTGTCGATGCCGACAGCGTCGAGTACGGCGATAGACGCAGCGCAGGCGGAGACGAAGCCGCCGCTGTGAGTTATATAGAGCCCGCGACACCGTCGGGCCAGCTCGGCGAGCGATCGGAGTTTACCCCAACCAGTTGGTCGTGCGAGCCGGCGTCTGCGAGGGCGATGGCAGCGCACCGCCGACCCGCTGCCCGTTCGACGAGTCGCTTCTCCGGGCCGTAGGCGTTCACGAACGCAGACACGTGATGCCGCGTGAACCGGAGGATATCGGGATTGTGCGCGTGACAGAAGCCAAGAATGTCGTCGAACATGATGAGGGCACTCTTATCATCAGTATAAGACGCGGAGCCTGGCAGTTCCACCCGATCCTGACGGGCTCTGCCGCTCTTGCCGAGGAGGACCGGTGACTGCAGCGAAAATGTCGGCGTGGAAGGGCCGATTCCCGAGAAATGAGATCATTAGTCTCTTGGACGTGAATCGCCGGCACAACTTGGCTGAGAGCACATCCCGGAACCTGCGAGTGGGCGAACTGGTAGAGTTGCTCGGTGGGTTCGATACCGTGCGCGAGCTCGAGCTCGGCTATGGCACTTCCGCCGGTCTTCCGGCGTTGCGCGAGGCGGTGGCCGCCGATAGTGGAGTTGGCGCGGATAATGTGATCACCACCCAAGGTACGTCGCTCGGACTGTTTTTGCTCGCTTTTGAACTCTGTCGTCCCGGCGACCGCGCGGCGCTCGTGACGCCTTGCTTTCCGCCGAGCCGCAACGCCTTGATCGCCTGCGGAGTCGAGATAGACGAAGTCTCGCTCGGCTTCGACGAGAGCTACCAGATCGATCCTGACCGTATCGCTCGTTGTTTGTCGCCCAGAACACGCATGGTCAGCATCGCCAACCCGCAGAATCCCAGCGGCGTGCGTACGCCGGAGAATTTGATGCACTTGGTGCTCGACGTGATGGCCAAGCGAACGCCCAACGCATTCTTGTTCGTCGACGAGACGTATCGTGCGGCGACATACGGCGACGAGCCGGTCCCGCCGAGCGTGGCTGCAATCGACCCTCGCGTCATTGTCGGCTCCTCGGTGTCCAAGGCTTACGGCGCTCCGGGTCTGCGCGTGGGTTGGCTGATTACCCGCGACGCCGCACTCCGCGACCAACTGATTGTCGCCAAACTGAACACTGTCATCTCGGGTTCCGTACTTGACGAGGGGCTTGCCGCAGGATTGCTCACTGCTGGGCAAGCGGCCCTCTCCACGCGACGGCATCACCTCAACCGCGCGCTCGACGCTCTCGCCCGATGGCATGGGTGCGAGAGCCATCGGGTGGACTGGGTCTGTCCACAGGGAGGCGCCCTGTGCTGCCTGCGACTCAGACGCGATGTGTTCGACGCAACCGCCGTTACGCGCTTCTGGGCCGCGTTGCCCCCAAACGAACTCCAACTTGCCTCAGGTGAATGGTTCGGCGACGTCGAGGGTGGACGGGTGTTTCGTCTGGGTTTTGGCTTCCTACCGGAGCTTGGCCTCGAACCGGCGCTTGCGGCGCTGTCCGTGACCATGGACGCCGTGCTCGCTGCGTAGGCCGCCGTGCGGGTGAATCGGGCCGCTTGGATTCGGGATCTTCGCAATGGTGGGTATTTCGATTCTCGTGGAGCCAAAACGCAACAAGGTACACTGAGCCTCTTCCAGGGCAGGGTGAATTCGTTCTGGCGCGGAATCATCGGCTGGTTAAGGACCTAGCATAAACCCAGTATTTTCTAATCCAGAAATGATGCTGAACTAAGGTGATAGATTGCCTGAGAAGCCGTTGATCAGGCGGCCTGGTGGTTCTCTTCAGTGATGGTTATGAAGAGTTGCTGTTTGGCCTCGTTCATACGTTTGGCCGCCTTATTATCCCTGAGAGCCTGAGCGATTGCATCGAGTGTTGTAAAGTCATACCCTGCTTGAGATGTTGTTCGACGTTGGGCAAGGATTTGAGCTTCTCGTAAGGCGTCATCATCTGCGCGTAGGGGTAGCGTTTCTTCTGTTTGCCTTTGTGGTCTATCACCACCTCGGGGAAGAAGCAGGGGCGGTGGTAGTTGATGTAGAGGTTGAGGTGTTCCCGGTGGAAGGCATTGAGCAGGGGCGCCCACTTCTAGGGGATGTGGGTGTAGCCGAGGTGCTTGCGGACGATGGCGCCGTTCTTGGCTTCCACTAGCGCGTTGTCGTTGGTTTTGCGGGCGCGGGATTGGGTGAATTCGATCAAGAGCTTGTTGAGCAGTACGGCGACACGTTGGTTGATGTATTCGGAGCCGTTGTCGGGCCCATAATTTCTTGAGCTTCCGCCGACGCATCGCCCGTTCTTTCGCCACCCTATCGCGACTTTGCGCGTAGACATACAGCTCGCCTTCCTGGGGTAGGAGTTTCACATCCACTCCAGGCCGAGCTTCAGCCCACGGCTTGGCAAGCAATGCCTTTTCTAACTGGCTCAGCCGCCCCTTGGGTGTGCCCACCAGATAGTGCACCGGTGGATCGCTCTGGCGCATCTCTTCGAGCACCGCCTCAGTCGGGACCCCGCGATCCATGACCCAGATCCGCTGCGCTTTACCGTACTGCTGCTCAATGCGCGAGAGGAAATCGCGCAACGTCGTCTTGTCCGCGGTGTTGCCTGCTAACACTTCGTAGGCCAACGGTAAGCCATCGGGGGTGACCACCAATGCAATGACCACTTGCACGCAATCGGACCGGCGATGAGGTACCATCAAAGGGTGTGTAAAAAGGTGAAGGCGATGTACCCTTTCTGTAGTAACCAACAAAGAACGGGCTGGCAGGCCCGAGAGAAAGGAGCACACCGCCATGAGAGAGCAAAGC
>Ga0136622_10000163_pt1 | contig 25099 bp, 21 predicted proteins | sample AntDrymUQ4482106_2_FD_104803 | JGI IMG/M metagenome (GOLD analysis project Ga0136622, IMG submission 104803) | Polar desert sand microbial communities from Dry Valleys, Antarctica - metaG UQ448 (21.06) | ecosystem: Environmental > Terrestrial > Soil > Desert | place: Antarctica: Dry Valley...
GCGGCGTCTGCGAGCTCTTGCGCTGCGGCATGGGTTGTGATCCTTCGCTCACGGGCTCGCGCGAACACGCGAGCCAGCGTCTTCGGCACCTCGTGCACCCGCCGTTCCGCGAGCTCCGCGTCGTAGCCACCCGGACGCAGCTCACAGCTGATGTTGATGACGCCGCCGGCGTTGATCACATAGTCGGGGGCGTAGGTGATGCCGCGCTCTCGAAGCATCTCCCCGTGCCGCTGCTCGTCGAGGAGCTGGTTGTTGGCCGCGCCCGCGACGACGGCGCAGCGGAGGCGCGGAATCGTCTCGTCGTTGAGCACGCCTCCGAGCGCACACGGCGCGAGGACGTCGCACTCGACGTCGTACACGTCTTCGGGCGAGACGATCTCCGCTCCGAGCTCGGCGGTCGCGCCAGCCAGGCGCTCCGGGTTCACATCTGCGACCACGAGACTTGCCCCTGCGCGCCGGAGATGCTCTGCGAGTCCGTACCCCACGCTTCCGAGTCCTTGCACGGCCACCGCCTTACCCGCCAGCTCAGCGCTCCCGGTGGCCTCGAGCAAGGCTGCACCGACTCCAAGGAAACAGCCGAGGGCGGTGGCGGCGCGCGGGTTCCCCCCACCCCCCTCCTCCACGCTCAGCCCGGTGACATGCGAGGTGCTGCGGCGTACCGCGCGAAGATCCGGAATGCCGACGTTGACGTCCTCCGCGGTGATGTAGGCGCCGTTGAAATCGTCGACGAAGCGTCCCATGGCCTCGAAGAGCGCCTCGGACTTGTCCTTCGGGTCAGCGACGATCACCGCCTTGCCGCCGCCGAGACCCGTGCCCGCGACCGCCGACTTGTAGGTCATCGCGCGGGAGAGCCGGAGGACGTCCTCGAGCGCCGCGTCGTCCGTCGCGTACGGCCACAGGCGCATGCCGCCGAGAGAGGGCCCGAGCCGGGTCGAGTGCACGCTGATGTAGGCGCGAAGCCCGCTCGCCGCGTCCTCCGTACGGGCAACGCGCTCGTAGCCATCCACCTCCAGGTTCGTGATTCTCAATTACTAAGCATTTAGCCGTACGTCAGCCCCGCGAGGTCGAGCTCGAGGAGTGCCTCGTCCGAGACGACGACGCACGCCACCTCGCCGCGCGAGAGCGCACTCACGACCTCGTCGGCGCTCTTCGCTCGAATCACCACTGGCGTGCCTTCGAGATGCGCGGCCCGAATCCGCTCGACATCGGAGACGCCGTCCAGGATCAGAGCTCCCTCGAGATCGATCGTGCCCTCGAGGACGACCTCCGGCACCCTGCGACCCGTCGAGCCGAACCAGCGCTCGCGCATCAGAGGGTGAGAGTCTCTCCGGGCTCCGGCGAGAGGATCTCGATCCCCTGCGATACGAGCTTCCGAAGCTCGTCCGGTGTTCCCGTGAGTAGCGGGAACGTCCCGTAGTGGCAGGGGACGCAGCGAACGACACCGAGGAGCTCGATCGCAACCGCTGCCTCGCGCGGACCCATCGTGTAATGGTCGCCGATCGGGATGACCGCGATGTCGGGCGCGTAGATCCGCCCGATCAGGGACATGTCCCCGAAGACGTTCGTGTCGCCGGAGAAGTAGATCTTGAAGCCGTCCTCGAGCTCGATCACGTATCCACAGGACTCGCCCGTGTACTGGAACTGGCCGTCGGCGAAGACGCTCGAGGAGTGGTTCGCGTGCGTCAGCGTCAGCCTGACACCGGCGACCTCGATCGTGCCGCCCTTGTTGATCGCCTGGGACGGATCCATCGAGAGACCGTTCAGCGAGAGCCAGCCGCGGAGCTCGACCTGGGCGATGACCGGACAGTCGAACTTCTGGGCGATGGCCACGGTGTCGCCGAGATGATCGTCGTGGCCGTGCGTCAGAACGATGAGATCGCAGCGCTCGGGTTCGAGCTCGCTCTCGGGACACCTCGGGTTCCCGTTCAGGAACGGGTCGACGTAGATGCGTTTGCCGCTCGGGGAGTCGAGCCGAAACGTCGAGTGCCCGAGCCACGTCAGTTCGGTAGCCATGTCGCAAATCTAGAGGAGTCAGGGTCGACCCCGTCTACGCAACAGTGGCGAGGCGGCTGCATTGGAATGCCTCTGCGAATGCCTTGTGCCATCTTCCCGCGCGCGCGATAGTCCGGCTCAACGTGCAACGCCTCCTCCGTCTCGGCAAGCGGGTGAACGTCCGCGGCTGGCTCGTCGTCGTGCTCGTCGCGCTGCTCGCGGAGGTCGCGATCCAGCTGTTCGAGCTACACGACAGCGTTTCGCCGCCATCCGAGACGTTGCCTGCACTCGGGGAAGGCATCTCGTCCGGCGAGCTTCTCGGAGCGCTGCGGACCACGCTCGAGGCCTACCTCGGAGGGCTGGCACTTGCGATCGTCGTCGGCGTCCTGTTCGGGGTACTCATCGGGAGCTCGCGATTGCTGCTCGACGCGTCCTTCGTCGTGCTCGAGTTCCTCAGGCCGATTCCCGCCGTCGCGCTCATTCCGCTGGCGTTCTTGTTCTTCGGGACCGGCACCGAGATGCGACGGTACATCGTCGCGTACGCCGCCGTCTGGCCGATTCTCGTCAACACCCTCTACGGCGTGCGCGGCTCGGATCGCATCCTGCACGAGGTCGCTCTGGCCTCCGGGGTGAGTCGTCTCGGGAGGCTCGTGCGCGTCACTCTGCCTGCGGCGTTACCGAGCATCGCCACCGGCATCAGGGTGAGCGCGTCGATCGGTCTCCTCGTCGCGGTGACCGCCGAGTTCTTCTTCGGCAGCGCGGGAATCGGGGCGTACATGCACCGGCAGCAGCTGGCGTTCCAACTGCCGGAGATGTACGCCGCGGTCCTTCTCACCGCCCTCCTCGGCTACACCGTCAACGTTGCACTGCGACTGACGGAGCGGCGCGTCATTCACTGGTCCGGCGAGGAACGTTTCAGGTGGCCGTGAGAACTGCTCTCGGCCGAGCCGGACGACCGCTTCTCGGATTGGCCGTGTTTGCCGGTGCGTTCGTAGTCTGGGAGATCTGGGCCGGCGCGGAAGAATCGTTTCTGGCGCCCCAGGCATCGGAGGTGCTGGCGCGGGCTTGGGAGATGTGGCCCACGCGCGCGTTCCTCACGGAGGTCGCGGGCAGCCTGAAACAGCTCGCTGCAGGCTTCGTGATCGGAGCGGCGATCGGTATCGCCATCGGACTCGTCATGGGGACCTCTCTCGCCGCCAGACGGGCGTTGGATCCGCTGATCGAGCTTGCGAGGGCGACCCCGCCCATCGCGATCGTCCCCGCCCTCTTACTCACGCTCGGCTTCGGAGACAGCATGCGGATCGCGGTGATCGCATTCGGTGTGTGCTTCCCGGTTCTCATCAACACGGTGGAGGGCGTTCGCTCCGTTTCGCCGGAAGCCCGCGATACGGCATCGATGCTGCACGTCGGTCGCGCGGAACGCGTCTTTCGCATCTACCTGCCGGCCGCGCTTCCGTCGATCGTCGCCGGGCTTCGGGTTGCGCTCTCGATCGGGCTCGTGCTGGTCGTCATCTCCGAGTTCGCCGGCGAGGGCGGCGGTCTCGGGCACTACATTCTCGACCAGCAAGGTCAGTTCGCGTATCCGGAGATGTACGCCGGCATTCTCTTCCTCGGCCTGCTGGGATATGGGCTGAACCTGCTCTTCCGCTTCGCAGAGCGGCGTGTGCTGGCCTGGCACTACGGGGCGGCCGGTGAACGAGCCCGCTGATGGAACGCAACGGGTGCACGCGCGTGCACACGGGTCTGAGCCGGTCCTACGCGTGTCAGGGCTCGGAAAGCGATACTCGACGCACGGCCCCGCTGCCTTGACCGGCGTCACGTTCGACGTCGAACGCGGGGAGCTGCTCGCTCTCGTCGGTCCGTCGGGTTGTGGCAAGACGACCCTGCTTCGACTTCTGTGCGGGCTGACGTCGCCGACCGAGGGCACGGTGCTCCTCGACGGCCGGCCCGTCACCAAGCCGCCGCGAGAGGTCGCGCTCGTCTTCCAGGACTACAGCCGTTCACTCTTCCCGTGGCTGACGGTGATACGGAACGTGATGTTCCCACTTCGACGTGTAGGGCTCTCCAGAGCGGGGAAGATCGAGCGAGCCGAGGCGGTCCTGGGGGAGATGGGACTTCACGGCGTGGCTCGCAAGTATCCGTGGGAGCTGTCGGGCGGAATGCAGCAGCGCGTCGCCATCGCACGCGCCCTGGTCTCCCGGCCGGAGCTCCTTCTGCTCGACGAGCCGTTCGCGTCGGTCGATGCCCTCACGCGCGCGGAGCTCCAGGACGTCCTGCTGCGTGTCCATCGAGATGTCGAGGGTCGCCGGGTCACGATCGTGCACGTGACGCACGACATCGACGAGGCGGTCTACCTCGCCGATCGCGTCCTCGTCCTCAGTCCTGGCCCCGGACGCGTCGCAAGCTCGGTCGAGATTGGACTGCCACGTCCCAGAACGCAGACTGTGACCCGAAGCTCGACGCGATTCCTCGACGTGCGGAATGCGATTCACGACGTGATCTCTGCGCAACAGAGGAGTACGATCACGACGTCCTTCGAGAAGGAGTGACGATGCGAGCGATATCCGGCTCCGTGAGAAACCCGCTGGTATGGGTTCTCTTCTGTCTGCTTGCCGCACTCCTTGCAGTTCCCATGGGGAGCTCGGCGACCCGAGATGGTCTAGAGCTGCGGAGGGTCAAGATCGCGATCATCGCGGTGGACGCGACCGCGCAGGTGATGATCGCAAAGCACCGCGGCTTCTTCGAAAAGCAGGGAATCGATGCCGAGCTCAGCGTTGTCGGGGACGGGACCTTGACCGTTCCAGCCGTGCTTTCCGGCGAGGCGCAGTTCGCGGGCGTCCCGGTCGCCGGACTCGCGATCCTGAAGTCGCGAAACGCGCCGGTCAAGGCCGTCGCCGGCGGCGCACTGTACGAGCCGAAGGTTCCGACAACGGTGCTCTTGGCGGCGCCGGGGAAACGGATCAGCAGCGCTCGCGATCTCGTCGGCAAGCGCATCGGCGTCGACTTCCTGAACAGCATCGCGCACATCGGCCTGCTGCGCTGGCTCGACCGCGGAGGCGTCTCCCCAGAGGACGTCAATATCTCGACGCTCCCCTTCCCGCAGATGATCGCGCCGCTCATGCGCGGGCAACTCGATGCCGCGTGGCTTCCCGAGCCCTTCGCGACCCAGGCCCTCCAGCGTGGCGCGCGGATCATCGCCCTCCCCTTCGACTCCGTTTGCTCCCAGGACTGCCTGTTGACGGCCTACATCGCCCACCGAGGCGTCGACTCCGATCTCGCCGCGCGGTTCCGCAATGCGGTTCAGGCGGCTGCCGTGTGGGGAAACCAGAAACGCAACCACGCCACGAGCGGCCGTATTCTCGCGAGGTACGCGCCTGTCGAAGCCAAGGTGCTCGAGAGAATGACGCGGTTCTCATACGCGACGCGACTTCGGCCTCGCTCCGGGCAACCGTGGATCGATCTCTTCGCGGAGTACAAGCTGATACCTCAGTCGTTCGCCGCGACCGACCTGGTCAAGTAGCTCGTTACGAGGCCAGGGTGACCACGATGGTCGGGCGTGACGCCGAGCTCGCCGTCGTCGAGCGCTTCCTGGACCGCACGCGTGTAAGTGCCTCGGCGCTCCTTGTCCAGGGGGAAGCTGGGATCGGCAAGACCACCATCTGGCTGGCCGCGATCGAGAGCGCCACGTCGCGGGGCGCACTGGTGTTGCAGGCGCGACCCGCCGAAAGCGAGGCAAGGCTCTCGTACGCCACCGTCGCCGATCTCGTGGACGCGGTGTTCGACGAGACTCGACGCGACTTGCCGCCTGTCCAGCAGCGAGCTCTTGCTGCTGCGCTCCTGCGGTCGGAGGCGGACGAGCCCGCACAGCCTCGCACGACGGCGACTGCGCTCGTGGGTGTCCTTTCCGCGCTCGCCGTGGACCAGCCTGTGCTCGTCGCGATCGACGACGTCCAGTGGCTCGACCCGGCATCGGCAGCGGCAATCGCGTTCGTCGCGCGTCGGTTGCCGGACCGCGTCGGTCTCCTCCTGACTCGGCGTGGCGATCCCGGTGACGACGCCCCGCTCGGCCTCGCTCGCGCGCTTCCCGAGGGCGCCCTCGAGCGGATCCAGCCGGGACCTTTCTCCCTCGCAGCTCTTCATCATCTGATCTCGGGTCGGCTCGGGTCGGCGCCGCCTCGCCCCGTGCTTGCTCGCATTGCCGAGGGTTCCAACGGCAACCCCTTCTTCGCGCTCGAGATCGTGCAAGCGCTCGGAGGCGACTGGAGTGACCTCGCTCCGGGAGAGCCGTTGCCGATCCCACGAAGTCTGGAGGAGCTCGTACGAGAACGCGTCAACGGCTTGTCCGAGCCCGCACGCTTGGCCGCCCTCGCCTGTGCTGCGCTCTCTCGGCCGACCCCTTCGACGGTTGCGAGGGCCGTGTCGGAAAGAGGGGACGGTCGGCGTGGGCTGCTGGAGGCGGAGGAAGCGGGAGTGCTCACCGTCGCAACCGATCGCGTCCGGTTCACCCATCCGCTGCTGGCATCAGCCGTCTATGGGTCGGCAACACCGGAACGGCGCCGGCAGCTGCATGAGAGCTTGGCCGGGGTCGTCACCGATCTCGAGGAGCGGGCGCACCACCTCGCGCTTTGCACAACGGAGGCCGACGAATTCGTCGCGGCGGAGCTCGAACGCGCCGCGAGACAGGCGGCGAACCGAGGTGCACAACAAGCCGCGGCCGAGCTCTACGCGGGCGCTCGCCGGCTCACTCCGGACGAAAGCGGCTCGGTGGGTCTCGCCCGACGTGGCCTCGGCGAAGCCTCGGCGCTCTTTGCTCTCGGGGACGTCGCCGGTTCCCGCGAACGTGCTCGCCAGGTCGCGGAGACGTCCTCCGTGGATGCTCTTCGTGCGCGTGCGCGCCTTCTGTTGGGCGAGATCGCCTGGGTCGCGGGAGGAGGGAACGCGATCGGGGAGCTCGACCTCGCGCTTGAGTGCGCAGTAGGCGACTCCGAGCTCACGGCGCTCGTGCTCCGCAAGCTCGTGAACGTCACGGTTGGCCACGATCCGGCGAATACGATCCAACGCGCCCGCGCAGCCGTCGCAGCGATCAATCCGGAGCAGGACCCGGCTGCGCTGGCATCCGTGTACTTCGACTGGGCATGGGCCGAGATGGTTCGCGGGAACGGAGCACAGCCCGACTTGCTCGAGAACTGGGAGATGCTCGAGGAGCGGGCGGGACCCGACGCGCCGAAGAGCTTGTTCGGTGTCTTCTACTTCAACTCGATCGACGACTTCGACGCGGCACGAGCGCGCTTCGCGGTCGAGGATCGCTGGTACTCGGACCGCGGCGAAGACGTGTGGCGGGCCGAGCGTCGTATCCACTACGGGTCGGCAGAGCTTCGGGCCGGGCGGTTCGAGCTCGCGGAGCAGCTCGTCGAGGAGGGATGCGATGCACTCACGCAACTTGATACTCCCGGTCCTTGGACGGCGACGTTCAGATTGCGCGCGATCGTCGATGCCCACAGAGGGAGAACAGACAGGGCGCGCGAGACGCTCCGTCCGCTGATCGCCCAGGCCGAGAGCGCCGGGCGCGCTTGGTGGGAGGCGCTGTTGCTCTCGGCGCTCGCCTTTGTGGAGCTCGCCGACGCAAACCATCGAGAGGCCGATCGCGCGCTGACGCGGATGCACGAGCGAATCGCCTCTGTCGGCGTTCGCGACTTCCTTCCGGATCGGAGCGAGCCGTACCACATCGAAGCCCTCGTCGCGCTCGGCGAGCCCGAGCGCGCCCGCGAGGTGCTCGAACAGCTCGAATGGCGCGGGCGAAACCTTCCGCGACTCTGGATCGACGCGACGCTGCCTCGTGCACGCGCTCTCGTTCTCGCTGCCGAAGGGGACGTCGCAGGCGGGCTCGTAGCGCTCGACCAGCTGGATGTCGAGGCGGCAGCGAAGCTCCCGTTCGACCTAGCCTGGACGCTATTGGTTCGTGGGCGCCTGCATCGCCGCGTGAAGCAGAAGCGTGCCGCGGCTGAAGCGCTGCACGAGGCGCTCGGGATCTTCGAGCGGCTCGGCGCGCGGGCGTGGGAAGCGCAGGCTCGTGCTGAGCTGGATCGCGTCGGCCTCCGGCGGTCATCGGACGAGCTCACGGCCACGGAGCGTCGTGTTGCGGAGCTGGCCGCTCGAGGTCTCACGAACCGCGAGGTCGCGGCGAGAGCTTTCATGAGCCCGAAGACCGTTCAGGCCAATCTCACCCGCATCTATCGCAAGCTCGGGATCAGCTCCCGCGCCGAGCTGGGCGCGCGAATGGCCGAAGAGCGCAGGCCTCTAATTCCACAGAAGTAGGCAAACGCCCGATTCCTCGGCGCACGATGAGCCGTAGCGTCGGGGGCATGGTTCGAACGGGCACAGAGGTGAGCCGCACGAAGTCGTCTTCGTCCCTCGCGGCGAGTACGTCCACGACGCCAGCGAGCTCGGCAGTGGGCGATCGGACCGATCGTCTCGCGCCTTTCGCTCGGTTGCTGGTCGCGGCCTTGATCGGAGCCGCTCTCTTCCTCACCGGTTTCTGGGTCGGCTCAGCGCGAGGAGGCGCGGAACGAGACGCGGGCGCCCACGCGAAGCCGGTTCCCGACTGGTTCCTTCCGATCTGGGATCTCTACGACCGGAATCCGAGAGTGACACCGGAGACCGACTTCGCGTTGCTCCACGAGACGAGACCGCGAATGCTTGCTCGCGCGGCCGAAGCCGCTTTCGTCGAGACTGCGAGACTGCGGGCCTCCAAAGTCGTTACTCGCAAGTGAGGCGCTGAGCTTGCCGGCGGTCGCCTTCGGCCCTCGAGGTCAGTCGCCGGCGGCCCCGGCGTCGTCGAGCGCGAGCGCAATCGCATCCTCCAGCGCCAACTCGCGGCCGCTTTCCCGGCCCAGCTCGAACTCTGCATCGGCGTGCGCGAGGACGCGCTCTGGCTCCACCACCCCGTGAAGCCAGCGACCGGCGGGCACCCGTTCTCTCTCTGCTTCCGCCGCTCCCCAGAGGATGCCGGCGCGATGACGTCGCCCAGTCTTGGCATCGATCTCCGCAAGGAGCGAAAGCTCGTAGACGACTCCCTTGAGGTCGTGCATCGACCGCGAAAGCGAGAGCGCCTTCTGGGCGTTATCGCGAGCGTCGTCCAGCCTGCCGAGCTCCAGGGACACGGCGCCGATCCTCGCCAGCGCTCCAGCCTGCCACCAGTAAAAACCGACCGCCCCACAAATGCGCGCGGCTTCGTGCAGCAGCTTCAGCGCACCATCCAGATCGCCCTCGGCGCGCAAGGTGTCCGCGAGCGACGCCAGCGCCTGCCCTTCGCCCCTCCCGAATCCGATTCCGCGAAACCCTGCCAGACTCTCCGTGGCGAGAGCACGCGCACGCGGCAGGTCGCCGCGCAGCCTGGCTACATCCGAAAGCCGGTGCTCGAGAACGGCGACGGCCTTAGTCTCATCCAACGCGCGCGCGATCGCCAGCGCTCGCTCCCAGTATTCGGCGGCGAGCCCGACATCCCCGAGTATCCGTGCCATCCCACCTCTCACACGCAGTCCGCGGACGAGAAGGCGCTCGGCCACACCGGAGCTATTCTCGAGCAGGGCGGCGGCCCAGTCCGCGCCCTCCTGGGGGCTGTTGGTTGCCCAGTAGTTCTCGAGCGCCACGAGGAGCTCCCACCCGAGCTCGCGTTCCTCGTTCTCGAGTGCCCAGCCGAGCGCTGTCCGCATGTTGTCGCGCTCGGGAATGACGAGATCGTGTCGCATCCGTCCGTCCGCCTCGGCGTCGAGGTTCGCCGACCGGGCGACGGCGAGATAGTGCTTGGCGTGCCGCTGGCGAACACCCTTGGCCTCACCATCTGAGCTCAACTGCTCGGCGGCGAACTCCCGAATCGTCTCGAGCATCCAGTAGCGAGGGCCGAGATCGCTCGCCCTGCGACGAAGCAGACTCTTGTCGAGCAGAGACTGAAGCGTGTCGGGGTCGGCAGCGCATACCGACTCGGCGGATTCGTATACACAGCCACCGGTAAAGACCGACAGCGCCCGAAAGAGCCTCTGCTCGGCCTCATCGAGCAGGTCGTAGGACCACTCGATCGTCGCTCGTAGCGTCTGCTGGCGCGGGTCTCTGTCGCGGCCCGCCTTGAGCAGGTCAAGTCGCTGGGAGAGTCGCTCGAGGAGTTGCTCCGGTGAGAAGACAACCGTGCGGGCTGCCGCGAGCTCCAGCGCCAGAGGCAGGTTGTCCAGCCGCACGCAGAGCTCCACGACCGCCGAAGAGGTCTGCAGGGCGGGCTCGAGCGCGCGGGCGCGGGTCATGAAGAGCTCCACTCCGTCGTCGTCCGTGAGCGTGGGAACCGCGTACACATGCTCTCCCTGGAGCTGGAGTCGCTCGCGACTCGTAACGAGGATCGTTGGCCCCTGGGCGTCCCGGAGGCTCGCGATCTCATGGGCCACCGCGGGCAGAAGATGCTCGGCGTTGTCGAGCAGAAGTAGGACCCGTTTTCCATCGAGACGCTCGGCCAGGCTTTCGGCGAGCTCACGCCCTGGTTGCTCCTCGACCTGGAGCGCGTCGGCGAGCGAGGAGACGAGCAGGTGCGCGTCGCGAAGCGGAGCGAGCGACACCCACCAGACGCCGTCGGGGTACGACTCGGCCGCCTCGGCCGCTGCCTGGATCGCGAGCCGAGTCTTTCCCGTACCACCCGGACCGCTCAGCGTCAGGAGCCGAAGGTCTTTCCTCTGCAACATTTCCACGATCTCTGCAAGTTCGGGCTCCCGCCCGACCATCGCAGTCGTGGGCACCGGCAGATTCGTCCGGTAAAGGCTCTTGAGCGGCGGGAACTCACCCTCGCCTAGCTGGAAGACCCGTTCCGCCGCTGCAAGGTCCTTGAAGCGGTGCTCACCGAGATCGAGAAGCGGCAGCACCTGAGGCTCGGCGCCAAGCGCGGCGGTCGCCGCCGAGACGAGTACCTGACCGCCGTGGCCGGAGGCGGCGATGCGAGCAGCGCGATGAACGTCCGCGCCCACGTAACCCTCATCCGTCAGGAGCGGAGTGCCGGTGTGCAGACCGGTACGGACCCGGACCCGGCCGGGGCTCAGTCCCTCGACGATCGCGCGGGACGCCTCGAGCGCGCCGGGGGCCGTGGGGAACGCGAAGAAGAACGCATCCCCTGGGTATCGACCTCGACCCCACCCTGCTCCGCGCATGACTCGCGCACGATCCGTCGGTGCTCTGCGAGAGCCGTGGCATAGCTCTCGGCGCCGAGCTCGTCGAGAAGCTTGGTCGAGCCCTCGACATCGGTGAAGAGGAAGGTGACGGTGCCCGCAGGGAGATCGGTGCGCACGGCGAGATCATGCTCCGAAGGGGCGCTCGACTCAAACTGTGGTGACTTCAGAACGAAAGCGAGGCTGCCGCGTCGGAAGCCAGGTCGAGAATCGGCTGCGCCGCGAAGAACGAGCCTACGGTGACGATCACCGCGGCCGCCACCGCTACCCCGAGCGCGAGCTCCCGCGGTGGCGACCCGCCGGCTGGGGCGAGGCGGAGCTCCGCGCCCGAGCGCATGTACAGCCAGCGAACGATGTTCAAGTAGTACGCGAGGGAGAGGGCGGTCGCCCCGACTCCGACGAACACGAGCCACCAGTCGCCGGCTTCGTACGCGGCCGAGAAGACGAAGAGCTTCCCGAAGAAGCCGCCTGTGAGAGGGAAGCCCGCCATGCCGAGCATGAAGACCCACAGCGCCGCGCCATAGAACGGCCGCTCCCAACCGAGCCCCGCGAGCCCTTCGAGCGTGACGGGCTTGTCGAGCTCGCGCTCGCGCGCGGCCACAACGGCAAACGCGCCGACCGACATCGCGGAGTAGGGGACGAGGTAGTAGAGAAGCGCTTCGGTACCCCGCTCGCTTGCCGCCGCGACCGCGATCAGCATGAACCCGGCGTGCGACACAGCGGAGAAGGCGAGAATCCGCTTCACGTCTCGCTGCGCGAGCGCGGCGAGATTGCCCCAAGCGAGCGAGACGCATGCGATCACCGCGACCGCGATTGTCCAGATCTCGCTCTCGTCCGGGAAGGCGGTGACGAGGACGCGCAGGGTCACTACCAGCGCAGCCGTCTTCGTCGCCGCGGCCATGAACGCCGTGACGGAGGTCGGCGCGCCCTGGTACACGTCCGGTGTCCACATGTGGAACGGTGCCGCAGAGACCTTGAACGCGAGGCCCGCGAGGATCATGGCGAGGCCCGCCACGAGGAAGGCATCGTCGCCTGCTGCGGCCCCAGCGATCTGCGAGAACCCGAGCTCTCCGGTGGCCCCGAAGACGAGCGCCGAGCCGAAGAGCAGCACCGCCGAGCCGAAACCGCCGACGATCACGTACTTCAGCCCCGCCTCGAGCGACGTCGCGCGATCAGTGTCGATCGCGACGAGGATGTACAGGCAGAGCGAGAACCACTCGAGCCCGAGGAAGAGCGTCATAAGGTTCTCCGCCTGGACGAAGAACATCATCCCGGCCCCCGCCGCCGCGAGAAGCGCGTAGTACTCGGCGTCGTGGCCGCGGCGCTTCTCCGCCCAGGCTGCGAACACGACGGCCGCGCCCGTGATCGCGAGGATGAGCTGCGCGACCGCGCCGAGCTGGTCGCGGATCATCGACTCCGAGAGCAAGACCTCCGGTTGAGGTGTCTCGTCGAAGACGATTCCGGCGAAGAGCGCCGCGACGACGAACCCCGCGAAGACCGCCACAGCGGAGACGGTCTTGCGTATCCACGGAGGCACGAGGACAGCCGCCAGCAGCGCGATGCCCGAGGCTCCGAGCAGCGCCAGCACCGCGGAGAGCGAGAGCCAGTCGACTTTCGGAGTGTCGATCACCGGAAGCCCTCCGTGATGACGCGTGCGGGGCGATCATCTGGGAACGAGCTCTGGCTGACCAACGCCGGCCAGACGGAGAGCGCGACCAAGCAGGCGACGAGAGGGAGCACGAGCGCGAGCTCACCGGGCCGTAGGTCGAGCGCCTCGTCACGCACCGCGCTCCCCGGGCGCACGTGCAACACAGCCGAGATGAGCCGCAACACGTACATCGCCGCCAGCACGATCCCGAGCGCGACGATCGCCGCGTAACCCCATCCGTTCTCGTACACCCCGGCCATGATCAGGAACTCCCCCGCGAACGTGACCGAGCCTGGGACCGCGAGCGCGACCATCCCGGCGACGAGGAGCACGGTCGCGAGCACAGGCCGCCCGCGTGCCATGCCGCCGAGCTCGTCGAGATTCCCTGTCCCGCAACGGCGCTCGACCATGCCCACGAGCAGGAACATCGAGGCGGAGATGAGCGCATGGGCCACCGACAGGAGCACGGCGCCGTCGAGCCCGAGATCGTTCAGCGCGAAGAGCCCGAGCGTGATGAGCCCCATCTGCGCGAGCGACGAGTACGCCACGATGCCGCGCAGGTCGGGAGCGCGAAACGCGAGCAGCGAGCCGTACACAAGCCCTGCGCCGGCAAGGACGAGGATGACGCCCGTGAAGTCCTCGACCGGCTGGGGGAACTTCGAGAGCACGATGACCACGAACCCGTACACGGCGGTCTTGGAGACGATCGCCGAGAGGACCGCGGCGACCTCTACCGGCGCCTCGCGATACGCGAGCGGGAGCCAGCCGTGGAAGGGGAAGAGCGGCGCCTTCACGGCGAAGGCGACCGCGAAGCCGAGGAAGATCAAGGTGTTGTCGCTCGTCCCCGACTCGAGCAGGCTAAACGTGTCCTTGGTCACGCCGAAGGCGACGACCGACGCCAGCATCAGAAGCGACCCCGCCATCGTGTAGACGACGAAGGTCAGCGTCGCAGCCTGACGGCGTGCGCCGCCCCACACGCCGACCAGCACGTACAGCGGGATCAGCATCGCCTCGAAGGAGACGTAGAAGAGGAGCAGGTCCTGCGCTGCGAAGGTCGCGACCACCGCTCCGGTCAGGAAGAGCATGAGCGCGTGGTACGCCCGCGGTCGGTCGCGCCCGACCCAGAGCGCGTAGCCGATTGCGGCGGCCGAGACGACCACGGTCACGCCCGTAAGCCAGAGCGAGAAGCCGTAGAACCCGACCGAGTAGGAGATCCCCAGGCTCTCGACCCATTCCTCGGTTGTTCCGAGCTGGAGGCGGCCCTCGTCGAAGTCGAAGCGCGCGGCGGTGGCGATCCAGAGGCCCACCTCCATCAGCGCAGCGAGGAACGCCAGGCCGGCGGTCAGCTCCCGCGGCAACGGCAGGATCGCGATGAGCAGTGCGGCTGCAACCGGAAGCAGGATGAGCGCTGTCGTAAGCATTTAGCGAACCGCCACGAAAACAACAACGAGGACACAAACCGAGAAGGCGATCGCGAGCGCATACGTGCGCAGGAGCCCGCTCTGGACGCGTGCTAGGCCTCCGCTCGCCAGGATCGTCCCGGAGCCGATCTCGTCCAGCGAGCGCTCGATGACAGGCTCCTCGACTCTCCGACGAAGCGCGTTCGCGAGTGCCGCCGCCGGCCGGTAGAAGAGCGCGTCGTAGAGCTCGTCGAAGTAGAGCTTGCGCTCGAAGATGCGCCACGCGCTCGGGGTGCTAACGAGCTGGCGGTCCAGCAGGAACGCGCGCCGCGCGAGGACGATTCCCAGGATGCCGAGGGCGACCGAGATCGCGCTGGTCAGATAGTCCTGCCTTGCTGTCGCCTCCACGAGCGGCTCGCCGGTTTCCTCGATCCAGTGGGTGAACGGTTGCCAGACGCCGGGGATCGAGAGCAGCCCGCCGATCGCCGAGAGTACCGCGAGTATGCCCACCGGCACGAGCATCGACAATGGTCCCTCCGCGTGCTGCGCATGGTGACTCTCACCCGTTTCTTGGGTGACTGTCACCGGCTTTCCCTGGAAGACGGCGAAGTAGAGCCGGAACGAGTACGCCCCCGTGAGGAGCACGCCCAGAAGCCCGGCGACGAAAAGCGTCCAGCCGAGCGCATCGCCGCGGGCAAATGCCGATGCGACGATTGCATCCTTTGACCAGAACCCCGCGAGGGGAGGCAGGCCGACAAGCGCGACCGTGCCGATCAGGAAGGCCAGGTGCGTCCGCGGCAGCGCGCTCTTCAGCCCGCCCATCCGGCGGATGTCCTGCTCGTCGCTCAGGTGGTGGATGACGACGCCGGCCGCGAGGAAGAGCAGCGCCTTGAAGAAGGCGTGCGTCATCAGGTGGAAGATCGCGAAGCCGTAGGCGCCGATCCCCGCGCCGAGGAACATGTAGCCGATCTGCGACATAGTCGAGTAGGCGATGACCCGCTTGATGTCCCATTGGACGAGTGCGACCAGGCCCGCGACGAGCAAGGTCACAGCGCCGAGGATCGCCGCGAGGCTCTGGATGTCGGGCGCGGCCTCGAAGATCGGGTGCGCCCGCACGAGCAGGTAGACGCCGGCGGTCACCATCGTCGCCGCGTGGATAAGCGCGGAGACCGGGGTCGGGCCTTCCATCGCATCCGGCAGCCAGGTGTGAAGGGGGATCTGGGCCGACTTCGCGACCGCGCCACCGAGGAGCCCGAGCGCTACGAGGTTCACCGTCGTCCCCGAGAGCGCGTCCACCTCGCCGAAGACTCCGAGGAGCTCCAGCGTCCCCGTATTCCAGACGAGGAGCACGATCGCGAGCGCAAACGTCGCGTCGCCGATCGCGTTCATGACGAACGCCTTCTTCGCGGCGGCGACAGCCTCCGGTCGCTTGTGCCAGAACCCGATCAGCAGGTATGACGCGAGCCCGACGAGCCCCCAGCCGACGAGCAGGAGCAGGAAGTTCCCCGCCTGCACGAGCAGGAGCATCGAGAAGACGAAAAGCGACATGTACGCGAAGAACCGGCGCTCCTCCTCGTCGCCGGCCATGTAGCCCATCGAGTACCAGACGATCAGTCCGCCGACTCCGGAGACGACGAGCATCATCACGGCCGAGAGCGGGTCGACGAGGATCTCGAAGCCGACCTGGAAGTCGCCCGCCGCGAGCCACGTGTATGCCGTCGAGAGCTGCTCGCGGTCTTCCGCATCTCGTGACCAGAGGCCGAAAAAGGCGATCAGCGCGCCTCCGAAGGCGAGAAACGTCGTCAGGGTGGAGATGGAGCCCGCCGTGCGCCGGGAGATCCACGGCCCGCCGAACGTGATGGCCAGCGCGCCGCCGAGCGGCGCGAGCAGGCAGATCCAGGCGCCGGTTACCACTTACCCTCTGAGCGCGCTTGCCTGGTCGACGTCCAGTGCCATGTCCCGCCTCGCCATCGCCACAATCAGTCCGAGGCCGATCGCGACCTCGGCGGCCGCGACCGCCATCACCGCGAGCGCGAAGATCTGGCCGTCGAGATCGCCGTGCTGGCGGGCGAACGCGATCAATGCGAGGTTCGCTCCGTTCAGCATGATCTCGAGCGATAAGAGGACGATCAGCGGGCTCCGCCGCAGCATCACGCCGAGCGACCCGATCCCGAACAGCGCCGCGGCCACGATCAAGTACCAGCCCACACCCGGCCCGCTCATCACGGCCGTCCCTTCTCGTGCGTCGTCCCCAGCACGACCCCGCCGATGGCGGCGACGAGCAACACGATCGAGGTGATCTCGAACGCAAGCAGGTGGTCGGTTAGGAAGAGCTCGCCGATCGCGGCCGGGCTTCCGAACGCATCGGAGACCTCCGCAGAGTCCTGCAGGTCGTCTCCCCAGGCGAGCCCGAGCACGACGACCACCTCGACGAGCAGCGCGACGGCGGCGACCACCGCCGCGGTCTGCATGACCGGCGACCCGCCTGCCCAGGGAGCATCGGCGCGACCGCCGAGGTAGGCGATGACGAAGACGAACATGACCATCACCGCGCCGGCATAGACCAGAACTTGCGCGGCGGCCAGGAACTCCGCAGCGAGCAGCAGGTAGAGGACAGCGAGCGAGGCCAGATTCCCGATCAGGGCGAGAGCGGAGTAGAACGGGTTCGTGAGGCTGACGACCGCGATACCGCTCCCCAGGCACGCGCCGGCCGCCAAAAACCAGACGATCCACACGAGGACGTTTCCTACCACTAGGACCTCGTCTTGTAAGACGGCTCCGGCGTGTCGTAGCGGGCGGCATCGGCGACCGGCACGCGCTTGATCGGCTCCCCCAGGAGCATGTCCTTCGTGTAGATGAGGTCGTCGCGCGAGTACTCCGCGATCTCGAACTCGTTCCCGAGCGTGATCGCGTCGAACGGGCACGCGAGCTCGCAGTAGCCGCAGAAGATGCAGCGGCTCATGTTGATCTCGTAGATCCGCGCGTAACGCTCGCCGGCGGAGACGCGGTTGCCGGGCGTATTCTCCTCGGCCACGACCCGGATGCAGTCGGCCGGGCAGGCGGCAGCGCAGAGCGAGCAGCCGACGCATTTCTCGAGCCCGTTCTCGTGCTTCCAGAGCCGGTGCCGCCCGCGGAAGCGTGGGTACACGGGCCGCTTGTACTCCGGATACTGCTGCGTGATCGGCCGGCGGAAGATCTGCCGGAAGGTGACCCCGAACCCTTTCAGGCTGTCCAGAGGCTGCGGGCTCATGGGCCGGTCTCCGGCTCATGAGCGTGGAGGGGTGTGGGGAACCGGGAGGTTCCCCACGTTCTCGAGAAGAAGGGGGCACGCGGGGGAAACATGGTTTCCCCCGCGAACGTAGGCCGAAGGCGAACGTTGCTCACAACCACACCACCAACACAGCGGTCACGATCGCGTTCAGCGTCGCGATGGGCAGCAGCACCTTCCAGCCGAAGCGCATCAGCTGGTCGTAGCGCAGGCGCGGCAGCGTCGTTCGCATCCAGATGAAGACGTAGAGCAAGATCAGGAGCTTGAGCAGGAACCAGAGTGGCCCCAGCCAGCTCGGCCCGTCCCAGCCAGGCCCGTGCCAACCGCCGAAGAAGAGCGTCACGCAGAGGCCGGAGAGCGTGATCAGGTTGATGTACTCGCTCATCGTGAAGAGGCCGAAGCGCATGCCGCCGTACTCCGTGTGGTAGCCGGCGACGAGCTCCTGCTCGGCCTCCGGGAGATCGAACGGCGCCCTAGCGGTCTCGGCGGTGCCCGCGAAGAGGAAGATGACGAGCCCCACGAACTGGGGAACCGCGTACCAGACGGGCCCTTCCTGGGCGGCGACGATCTCGGTCAGCGAGAGCGACCCGGCCATGAGCACGACGCCGAGCACCGAGAGCGCGAGAGACACCTCGTACGAGACAAGCTGCGCGCACGTGCGCATCGAGCCGAGGAGCGCGTACTTCGAGTCGGAGGCCCAGCCGCCGATGATGAACCCGTACACGCCGACCGAGCCGATCGCAAACACGAGAATCAGGGCGATGTCGACGTCGGCGACCTGGCCGGGGATGTAGATCCCCGCGATTTCCCAGCCTGGCCCGAACGGGATCACGGAGAAGGTCGTCAGGGCCGTGAATGCCGCCAGGAACGGAGCGAACAAGTAGAGCCGGTCGATCGCCGCGGTGGGATAGAAGCTCTCCTTGTGTAGGAGCTTCACGAGATCGGCGATCGGCTGTAGGAGGCCCTTCGGGCCGGCGCGGTTCGGGCCGTAGCGAAGCTGCATCCGCCCCATGACCTTGCGCTCGGCAAGGGTCAGGTAGGCGAAGGTCGCCATGACGAGGTTGATCACGATCGCCGCCTGGATCAGGCTCACGTACCACTCGACCTTCACGCTCTCGTCACCTCCACGGTCGCGTGTAGGTCGGCAGCGTGCTCCTCTGCGACCCGAGCGATCCCCTCGATCAGACGCCGGTTGACGCGCGCGCGGAGCTCGACCGAGGTTCCATTGGAGCTCACGTGTACGGAATCTCCGGACGAGATCCCACGCTGCTTGGCGTCGACAGCGGAGATCTCGACCTCGCGCTCGGGCCGCTGGAACTCGAGCTCTTTCACCCGCTCGACTGCCGGCCCGGAGAGGAGAGCGCGGTAGCGCTGGAGCCGCAGCCCACCGGTCGCGTGGCCGGGCGTTGCACCGGTCTCGGCTGGCGGCGTGGGCGCTTCGTACGGCATTCGTGCGGGAAGGGAGGCGTGAAGACCGACCTCGGCCATGGACAGATCCTGGAAAAGGTGCTCGGAAAGCTCTGCGAAGACAAGTGATGCGTGAGGAGAGATCTCGACGTCGAAGCGCGCGGCGAGCTTCGAGATCCACGCGAGCTCGTCCGGGCACGGGGGCGAAACGGCTCGGCGCAGCCGCTGCAGTCGTCCTTCGAGATTCATCGTCGTGCCTTCCCGCTCCAACGCCCCGGTCGCGGGCAGGATCAGGTCTGCCCAGCCGCCGGCCAGCTCGTGGAACATCGAGACGACGATCACCCGCTCCGCCTGCTCGGCCAGCGCACGCACACCCCGGTCCGCGGCTGCGGCCTCGCCCGAGACCACGAGTACACTGATCGTCTCGGGCTTCGTCTCGTCGGCATCTGCTGCCGCCGACCAGGCCGCCGCGACCGCGCGCCCGTTCGGCGTCACCGGCAGATGGAAAGCTCCGCAGCCGGGCTTGTCGTCGAAGCCGAGCTCGTGCGCGAGCTCGGCGATCCGCGCTCCGCCCCCACCGCCGGGCCCGGACCAGATGAGAACGGCGCGGTCAGCATCGCGCAACCGCTGGCCGAGCTCGTTGCCTACCTCGGAAAGCTCGCGACAGAGCTCCGCCGAGCCACCCGGCGCGACCTGCACCGTTCCGGCCGGGGAGCAGACGACGACCTCTGCTCCGCGGCGCCTGGCTTCCTTGAGCCAGAGATCGACGATCGGCGCCCGTTCGACCACGGGATCGTCTCCCAGGACCACGGTGAGCTCCGCCTCGGCGATCGCGGACAGCGGCAGGCGGAACGCCTCGAGCGCATTCGAGGTCGCCTCGGGAAGCACGGCCGAGTGCGCGCCGAGACCCGCGCGCAGGAGCCGTCCCAGCGCGTACGCGATCTCGGTCGTCTCCGAGCCCGAGAGCGCGGTCACGATCGCGCCTTCGGCCTCGCGCAGCGTCGTCTCCGCGGCGTCCAGCGCTTCGTCCCAGGAAACTTCTTCGAGGCCCTTGCGGCCTCGTCGGAGAGGCGCCGTGATGCGGTCGCGAGCTTGCAGATGCGGATAGGTGAAGCGTCCTTTGTCACAGAGCCAGCCGCGGTCGATCTCCGCGTGGTTGCGGGACAGGATTCTCTTGACCTTGCCCTCGCGAATCGTCGCAGTCGTGTTGCAGCCGGTGGCGCAGCCCGTGCACACGGTGGGCACGTTCTGGATCTCCCACGGCCGCGCGTCGAAGCGGTACATGCTGGAGGTGAGCGCGCCCACCGGGCAGAGCTCGATCACGTTCCCGGAGAAGACCGAGCGGTAGGGCTCGTCCTCGAAGGTGGCGATCTCCGATCGCGCGCCGCGGTTCCGCGCGATCAGGAGCCCGTCCTCGGCCACCTCTTCCGAGAAGCGCGTGCAGCGGTAGCAGAGGATGCAGCGCTCGCGATCGAGCGCGATCAGCGGCGAGACGGGGATCGGCTTGTCGAACGTGACCTTGGGGAAGGTCATGCGCGTCGCCCCCGGCCCGTACCTGAACGTGAGGTCCTGGAGCGGGCACTCGCCGCCCTTGTCGCAGACCGGGCAGTCGAGCGGATGGTTGACGAGGATGAACTCGAGCGTCGCCTCCTGGCCGTCGGCGGCCTTCGCGGAGGTCGCCGCGGTGCGCACCACCATTCCCTCCGTCGCCGTCAGCGTGCAGCCCGCCTGCAGCTTGGGAATCCCCTCGATCTCGACGAGGCACATGCGGCAGGCCCCGATCGGTGCGCCGAGCCGCGGCTCGTAGCAGAAGACGGGGATCTCTATCCCGGCCGCGAGCGCAGCCTCGACGAGCCCTGTGCTCGCGGGTACCTGGACGGCGCGGTCGTCGACGGTGATCGACACGAGACCGGGACCGCTCATGCGCACATCCCCTTGTGACACTGTGTCACTAGGCGCTTCACGCGTGCGCCTGCGCGACGGGCGGCGGGTGGGCGTGCTGGTCGATGGGAGCGAAGATGCCCTCGATCGAGCTCTCCCCGCCGAACGGGCAGCCGTGCCCGTCGATGTGCGCCTCGAACTCCGCGCGGTACTTCTCGAGATAGCTCGCCACTGGGTACACGGCGAAGTCGCCGAGCGCGCACAACGACTTCCCGAGCATCCGGTCGCAGACTTGGTCGAGGAGATCGAGGTCGGTCCGCTCGCCCCGGCCGTCCTCGAGCTTGGACAGGATCTGGACCAGCCAGCGGGTGCCGACGCGGCACGGGGTGCACTTTCCGCACGATTCGTGCATGTAGAACTGCTCCGCCCTGAGCGCGAGTTGCACCATGCAGCAGCGATCGTCGACGACGACGATCGCCGCCGAGCCGAAGAAGGATCCCGCTGCCTGGATCGAGTCGTAGTCCATCGGCGTGTCGATCTCGGCAGGCGTCAGCACGGGAACCGACGAGCCTCCGGGGATGACCGCCTTGAGCTCGCGCCCGCCGGCGATGCCGCCGGCGACGTCGTAGATCAGCTCGCGCAGAGTCGTGCCGAGCGGGCGCTCGTAGTTCCCGGGCTGGGCGACGTTACCGGAGAGCGAGAAGACCGCGGTTCCGGGCGCCGAGGGCACCCCGATCTTGGAGAACTCGGCCGCGCCGAGCTCGATGATCTTCGGGACGAGGGCAATCGTCGAGACGTTGTTGATCTGCGTGGGCGCGCCGTAGAGCCCGTTCACCGGCGGGAACGGCGGCCTCGGGCGCGGCTGCCCGCGGTTGCCCTCGAGCGACTCGAGGAGCGCGGTCTCCTCGCCGCAGATGTAGGCGCCCGCGCCGCGATGCAGGACGATCGTCACCCCGCCGAGCAATCCCGCCGTGCGCGCGTCCTCCAGCGCATCGCTCATGACGTCGAACTCGTGCGCGTATTCGCCCCGGATGTAGATGAACACGCTCGCCGAGCGAATCCCGTGCGCCGTGATCAGGCAGCCCTCGATCAGCCGGTGCGGGGTCATGCGCAGCACGTCGCGGTCTTTGAACGCGCCCGGCTCCGACTCGTCCGCGTTGATGACGAGGTACGTGGGTTTGCCCGTGTCCTTGGCGAGGAGCGAAGCCTTGCGGCCCATCGGGAACCCCGCGCCCCCGCGCCCGCGAAGCGTCGCCGCGCTGATCTCGTCCATGACCGCCTGTGGCTCCAGCGCGCGCGCCTGCTCGAGCGCCTCGTAGCCCCCGACCGCGCGGTACTCGTCGAGCCGCGTCAAGTCGTGCTCCTGGGTCCCGGCCGTGAGCAGGGTCGGGTTATTCGCGTCCACGTAGCTCCTCGAGGAGACCGGGCACGTCCTCGGGACGCAGCGGCTCGTGGTAGACGTGGTCGACGACCACGACCGGGGCGCGGCCGCAGCCACCGGCGCACTCGATCGCTCGCAGCGTTACCTCGCCGTCATCGGTGGTCTCGCCCGGCCGAACGCCGAGCTCGTGCGCGAACGCGTCGAGCACCGCCTGCGCACCGACGAGCGCACAGGAGAGGTTCGTGCACACCTCGACCATGTGCTTCCCGACGGGCTCGAGGTGGTACATGTCGTAGAAGGACGCGATCGAGTGGCAGTACGCGGGCGTCACTTCGAGCGCGTCTGCGACCTCGCGCAGCGCCTCGGGCGGGAGCCAGCTACCGTGCTCGGCCTGGGCGAGCCGGAGCGCGTCCATCACCGCGGAGCGACTCTGCGGGTACTTGTGCCGCAGCTCCTGAATCTGCTCGAAGCTCTGCGGCGTGCTCACGAGCCGGTCTCCGACCCGGGAGCGTGGAGGGGCGTGGGGAACCGGGAGGTTCCCCACGCCTTCAGGAAGAAGGGGGCACGCGGGGGAAACATGGTTTCCCCCGCGACCGCGAGCCGGAGGCGAGCTGTCATCGGTCAGCGTCTCCCATGACCGGATCGAGCGAGCCCGCGATGGCGACGAGATCGGCTACAAGACAGCCCTGCACCGTCGTTGCCGTCGCCTGCAGCGCCGCAAAGCTCGGCGCGCGAAACTTCACGCGCCACGGCCGGGGCCCACCGTCGGAGACGAGGTAGCAGCCGGACTCGCCGCGCGGAGACTCGATCGCGAGGTAGACCTCGCCCTCGGGGACGACGTAGCCCTCGGTGACGATCTTGAAGTGGTGGATCAGGGACTCCATGGACGTGTGCAGCTCGTGCCGCGGCGGGAGAACGACCTTGCGGTCGTCGGCGATCCACGGCTCTCCGTCCATCTCGTCGATCCGGTCGAGGCACTGGCGAACGATGCGCACCGACTCGCGCATCTCGTCCAGGTGCACCTTGTAGCGGTCGTACACGTCACCGTTCGGGTAGACCGGAACGTCGAACTCGACCTCGTCGTAGGCGAGGTACGGCATCGTCTTTCGGAGATCCCAGCTCACTCCTGAGGAGCGCAGCATCGGCCCTGACTGGGCGAGGGCGAGCGCGTCGGCGGCGGAGAGGAGCCCGATTCCCTTCGTGCGCTCGAGCCAGATGGCGTTTCGGTCGAGGAGCGACTCGTAGTCGTCGATCGACTTCAGCATCCTCGGCAGGAACTTACGCGTCTCGGGAGTGAAAGCAGGCGGAAGGTCCTCGGCCAGGCCACCCACCTGGAAGTAACGGGTATGCATCCGCGTCCCGCCGACCATCTCGAACAGGTCGAGGATCTCGTCGCGGTCGTCGAACGTGTACCAGAGGAGCGAGATCGCTCCCAGCTCGAGCGCCGAGGTTCCGAGCCAGATCAGATGTGAATGGATGCGGTTGAGCTCCGTGAGCGCCATCCTCGCCCAGGTCGCACGACGTGGGATCTCCATCTCCAGCAGCTTCTCAATCGCCAACACGTACACGAGCTCGTTCGACTGGAACGCGACATAGTCGACGCGCGGGGCGTACGTGACCGACTTCCACCAAGTCTTCGACTCCATGTTCTTCTCGAAGCCGGTGTGCAGGTAGCCGATCACCGCCCGGATGCCGGCGACCGTCTCCCCGTTGAGATCGACGATCAGCCTGAGGACGCCGTGGGTGGACGGATGGTTCGGCCCGAAGTTGATCGTCAGAATGTCCTCGAGCGGGTACTTGTCGGGGTCGACCTCGAGGATCGTCGGGACCGGGCTCGGGATGCGCGTGCCCTCGTAGATGCGGGTGGAGGGAAGGACGGCCATCGTTCGTTTATTCCTCGTCCGAGAAGCGGACCGGCTCGCCGCCCAACGGGTAGTCCTTGCGGTGCGGGTGCCCCTCCCAGTCGTCGTCCATCAGGATGCGCACGAGATTCGGGTGGCCCTCGAAGGGGATGCCCATCATGTCCCACGCCTCGCGCTCGAACCAGTCGGCCGCGGGCCAGACGGGAAGGACGGTCGACACGGGCTCGCTGTCGTCGAGCCAGACCTGGACGCGAACCCGCGCAGGCTCATCGCTGACGCGGAGCAGATGGTACGAGACCGAGAAGCGCTTCGGCTTCGGCTCGGGCAAGCGGGCGAGCCCCTGCGAGCCGGGGGCGTTCAGGTCGCGTCCGGCGGCGGTGCCGATGTAGCCGGAGACGCCGACCTCTCCCCAGCCGAGGTAGTCGGTGGGCGTGATGTCGCTCAGGAAGTTGAAGCCGTGCTCGTCGCGCAGGACGAGACAGGCGTCCACGAGCCGCGCCGGGTCGACCACGAGCGTCGTTTCCTCATGCGACTCGCGGGTTTCGACGACGCCGGGAACGCTCGCGAAGCTCAACGGAGGTTTCTCCCCGACGAGGGCGAGGCAAGCCTCGCCCCTGCGAGCAGGGCCCAAACGCGCGGGTCGCTCATTCCGCCACCCCGCGGATCTCGTAGGCAGGAGGCACTCCTGCCCGGATCTTCTCGTGCAACCTGATGACGCCCTCGATCAGCGCCTCCGGCCGGGGCGGGCACCCGGGAACGTGCACGTCGACGGGGACGATCTTGTCGACGCCCTGCAGGATCGTGTAGTTCGCGAACATACCCCCGGAGCTCGCGCACGCCCCCATCGCGATCACCCATTTCGGCTCGAGCATCTGGTCGTAGACCTGAACGAGCGGCGGCGCCATCTTGTGCGTCACCCGCCCCGAGACGATGAGCAGGTCGGCCTGCCGCGGCGAGGAGCTGAACCGCTCCATGCCGAAGCGGGAGATGTCGTAACGGGACGAGACGACGGCGATCATCTCCATCGCGCAGCAGGCGAGCCCGAACGTGTCGGGCCACA
>Ga0136622_10000165_pt1 | contig 24949 bp, 21 predicted proteins | sample AntDrymUQ4482106_2_FD_104803 | JGI IMG/M metagenome (GOLD analysis project Ga0136622, IMG submission 104803) | Polar desert sand microbial communities from Dry Valleys, Antarctica - metaG UQ448 (21.06) | ecosystem: Environmental > Terrestrial > Soil > Desert | place: Antarctica: Dry Valley...
CGAGAAGCTCTACACCCTCGACTACTACCTCGCCCTGGCCGAGCGAATCGTGGCCGCCGGGGCGCATGTGCTGGCGATCAAGGACATGGCCGGGTTGCTGCGGGTGCCAGCGGCCCGTCGACTGGTCGGGGCACTGCGCGAACGCTTCGAGCTGCCGGTGCACCTGCACACCCACGACACCGCAGGCGGTCAGCTGGCGACTCTGCTCGCCGCCATGGACGTCGGCGTCGACGCGGTCGACGCCGCGTGCGCCTCCATGGCCGGCACCACCAGTCAGCCGTCGCTGTCGGCGCTGGTCGCCGCGACCGACCACACCGACCGGGCGAGCGGGCTGTCCCTGACCGCGGTCAACGCGCTGGAGCCGTACTGGGAGGCGGTCCGCCGGGTCTACGGACCGTTCGAGGCCGGGCTCGCCGCGCCCACCGGACGGGTCTACCGGCATGAGATCCCTGGTGGACAGCTGTCGAACCTGCGGCAGCAGGCGATCGCGCTCGGCCTCGGAACCCGTTTCGAGCAGATCGAGGACATGTACGCGGCAGCCAACGACCTGCTCGGCAACATCGTCAAAGTGACACCGAGCAGCAAGGTCGTCGGCGACCTCGCCCTACACCTGGTGGCCGTCGGCGCGGACCCGGCTGAGTTCGCTGAGAACCCGCAGAGCTACGACGTCCCCGACTCGGTGATCGGTTTCTTGTCCGGCGAGCTGGGCGACCCACCCGGCGGCTGGCCGGAGCCGTTCCGCACCCGCGCGCTGGAAGGTCGCGCGCCGACCCGGGAGCACTCAGACCTTGACGAGGAGACCGAGCGGGGCCTCGACGACTCGTCGGCCAGTCGCCGGGTGACCCTCAACCGGCTGCTGTTCCCGGGGCCGGCCGCCGGCTTCGAACGAGCATCCGAGACGTACAGCGACCTGTCGGTGCTGCCGAGCAACGCGTTCTTCTTCGGGCTGAACCCGCAAACCGAGACAACCGTCGAGATCGAAGAGGGCAAGACCTTGATCATGGGGGTCGAGGCAGTCGGCGAGCCCGATGCCAAAGGCATGCGCACGGTGATGTGCACCATCAACGGCCAGCTGCGCCCGATGTCGGTGCGTGACCACTCCGTCTCGTCCGACGTGGCCGAGGCAGAGAAGGCCGACCCGGACGCTCCGGGGCACGTGGCGGTGCCATACGACGGCACGGTCAGCCCGGTTGTCGCCGAGGGAGACACCGTCTCGGCCGGTCAGGCGGTGGCCACGGTCGAGGCGATGAAGATGGAGGCGTCGATCACCAGCCACATCGCCGGCACCGTGCATCGACTGGTGATCAAGGCACCCCGTCCCGCCGTGGGTGGCGACCTGGTCTGCGTGGTGTCGCCCGGCGACGAGCAGTAGTGGGGCGCCCGCCGTCGTGACTGCGAGCAGGGCGTCGTCGTCCAGGCTCATGGTCGTGCGCATGCACGTGATGCTGGTGCGCACGTCCTCGACCCTGCGGGTCCTCACCCACCGCGGTTGACGACGCGGATGCGATCGGTGCGCTCGATCCAGGTGATTCTGCCCCGCTGAAAGCGGGCCCGCTTGCCGATGTCGATCGTGCGGACCTGGGTGGTCGGGTAGCCGAGCCCGCCTTTGGCGAAGCCGGCCCTCCGGTACCCGCGCAGGATGTTGCCGGTGACGGCGTGGGTGCCGGTCCGGTCGCCGTGCAGCACCAGTCCCCGCTGGAACATCGCCTTGCGGCCATGCCGGTAGCTCGCCACCACGCGGGTGGTGGGAAAGCCGTAGCGGGACCCCACCCCGCCAGCGCGGCGGTAGAACCCGAGCACCGCCCCGCGCAGCCCGTGTGCCCCGGTGCGCCGCGACCAGTACATCTGACCCTTGGTGAACACCTGCCGCGCACCGGTCAGGCCAGTGCCGCTGCGCACCTTGACCTCGGGGCGCCGCGGTGTGCCCACCGGGGACGGCGCGCCACCGCCACGCTGCTGCCATGCCCGCATGATCGGAGTCAGCTGCGGGGTGAACCAGCTCGACCGCAGCCCGGCGGTGAAGCGCAGGTCCTCGCCGCTCAACCTCACCCGGCCCCGGCTGCCCGACAGCGCCAGCTGCTGCACCCGCCCGCCCCACTCCCCGTGCCCGTCGCGGTTCCTGACCGAGAGGTACCGCAGCCGTCCCAGCTCGGGAAAGCTGCGCTGCAGCGACGACACCCGAACCTTCGCCGTCCAGTCGTGGTTGGCGTTGCCGGCCCAGCCGTCGAATCGGTCCCGGCGCGCCGACAGGTACCGCTTGCCGCCGCTGGCGGTCCATCCGCCGGACGAGCTGGAGAACTGGGTGAACGCGGGCCTCCCCTTCCAGGTGCGGATCTCGTGCCGAGTGCGCCGGACCGCCCGGTTGCCGCGTCCGGTCTCGACCCGGGCGCCCGCGTACACCTGGCAGGCGGTGGTGTCGCAGACGTGCCAGTACCGCTCACGGTTGGCCCGGCGGCCGAACGCCGCGTACGTCCGCACCGCGACCGCCTGCGCCTTCAGCGCCGACCTCGACCACGAGGTCGGCATCTCAGCGGGCAGCACTCCGCGGGCGTACTGGTCGAGCGAGACCACGTTGACGGTGTCGCGGGCCGTCGCACCCCGGTACGGGGCCACCGAGCGCAGCACGCCGCGGTAGCGCCGGGAGTCGCCGCCAGGCAGCAGCAACGCGATCGGCCGGCCGTGGGCGGAGAACTGCCCGTCACCGCGGAGCAGCCGGCGCCCGGGTACCGACCAGCGGTGCCAGCCGGAGCGGTTGTGTAGCTGCACCGACGAGCGGCTGCCGTCACCGCGGGCCGCCCTGATCCGCCACCTGTCGACCTGGCGGCGGTCGGGAAGGTCCCACGTGGCGCCCCGGCCGGCCAGGTCGCGCACAGTCAGGCCGCGTCCGGCCCGCACGGTCAGCTGGGGAGAGGTGTCCGCCGTGACCAGCACCCGCATCGGCCCGCCGACGCGGCCGCGCCTGGTGCCCGGGTAGTAGAAGTCGAGGATCTGGTGGTACGACCTGCCGGCCCGCGCGGCGCCCTCGGCGCCGTACTGGCTCATCCCGTGGCCGTGGCCGTAGCCGTGCCCATGCACCACCAGCCGGCCGGAGTGCGGCACCCAGTAGCGCTTCGCATCGGCCGTCGGCGCCGGCCCAGCGGTGACCAGGGCGGTTGCGGTTGCCGCGGCCAGCACTGCCGTGACCGGCCGGGTGGTCCAACGGCGGACACCGGTCACCGGAAGGTCACCACGAACGAGTCCGAGCTGCGGTCCCAGCGGATGGTTCCGCCCCTGAAAGTGGCCTTCTGCCCGCCGCGGGTCCGCTGGATGCTCGATGTCGGCAACCCGAGCCGACCGCCCGCAAAGCCGAGCCAGCCGTACCGGTCCAGGACCCGGCCGTGCAGCTCCCGGATCCGCTTGCCTGGCGGGACGTACATCCGCCCGTGCTTGAAGCTGATCAGCCGCACCCGGCCGACCGAGGAGCGGTGGATGTCCGACCGTGGCCAGCCGAGCGCGCCGACCACGCCGTCCTCGGTGCGGTAGCGCTTCAGCACCCGCCCGGTCAGCCAGTGCGGGCGGCCGCCACGCTTGACGTACATCCGGCCGTGTGCGAAGCGGGTGTACTTGCCGCCGTGGGAACGCTGCTCGCCCACGAAGACCGGGCCGGTGCGGTCGCGCCCGAGCCGGTCGGCCTTTCGCTCGGCCGCCGGCCGGTAGTCGCGCAGGTACCGCTCGACCCGATCGCGGATCCCGGGTAGCCGGTCGTAGGCGTTGCGACCGGGGCAGGCGGTCGACATCGCGTCCCGGTGCCCGGAGATCCGCGCGAACCGCTCACCTTCGACCCGCACCCGGCCGCGGACAGGGGTGAAGCTGGTGCCGAGCCGCCAGCCGACGAAGCGCACCAGCGCCCGGCGGGTACGCCGGCTCGGCTCGGCGTTCTCGAAGTTGCCCATCAGCGAGACCCCGACGGTGTTGACGTTGAAGTCGCCGGCGTGTGCACCGCGCACCGGTTTGCGCAAACCGCCGCGGCGACCGGCGTAGATGTTGCCGAAGCGGTCGATCAGGGCGTTGTACCCGATGTCGCACCAGTTCTGACCCCGCGTGTGGTAGGCGAGGATGCTGCGCACGATCGCCGGAGACTCCCGCGCGGAGTAGCTGTTGGCACCCGCCGTGTGGTGCACGAACACCATCTTGGCCATCGAGCCGTAGCGCGGCGAGAAGCAGGGCTCGACCAGGGACCGGTCGGCGCCCCACTGCCGGCGGCTGATGATCGCCGGCTGCTGCGGGAAGTTGGGCGATCCCTTCAGCCGGTCGCCGCTGGTCGGCCGAGCCTGGCCGAGCGGGCCGGCGGCGGACAATCCGGTCGCGGCGGGGTCGGGTCCGGGGTCGACGGTGACCACCTGGACGTCGGCGAGCCCGCCGGCGCTGGCGGACTTCAGCCGCACGGCGACCCCATCGGCGCTCCCCACCCAAAGCGGCGCGGTGCCGGCGCGTACCTCAGCGTCCTCCACGGCAGAAGGGGCGTGGCCGCTGTCCTGCTCGATGGGCTGCCAGTCCCCCCAGCCGGCGGTGGTGTGAACCCGCACCTCGACCTGCAGGCCGCTCGGAACCGGGCCCGGCGCCCAGGTGACGCCCAGCAGGGCGAAGGGGTCGGTACGCACCGGCGCCAGCTCGGCGACCGTACGAACACGGCCGGTGGGGGCAGGCGTGCCATCGGGCGTGCCATCGGGCGTGGCGTCGGGTGTGGCCGGCACCGCCCGGCTGCGCACCTCGGTGCCGTCGCCCGAGGCATCGCCCGCCGCGGTGCCCGCTGAGCTGGCCCCCTCGGGGGGGTGGCTGGGCCCCGCGATGGCGGCTGGCGCCGCCGTGGTCGGCCCGGCCATTGTGCCCAGGATCAGTCCCGCGGTCGCGACCGCTGCACCCGTCCGCATACTCGACCCCCGGTGTCGATAACCGCACGCATCGCTGCGTTCGGTAATACATTTGTGACTCCGAGTGATCGATTATTGCCACAGTCGGTGCCGGATTGCTAGCGCAGAGTGCACGACGGGCTGAGTCAGGTGCGCTGGTGCAGCCGCCGCGCGGCCTCCGCCACCGAGCCCGTCATCGACGGATAGACGGTGAACGCTTGCGCGACCTGGTCAACGGTGAGGGTGCAGGCGACCGCCACCGCTACCGGGTGGACGAGCTCGCTGGCCTGCGGCGCGACGACCACCCCGCCCACGACGATCCCGGTGCCGCGGCGGCAGAACAGCTTGACGAAGCCCTCCCGCACGGACTGCATCTTGGCCCGCGCGTTGCCGGCCAGGTCGAGCCGCACACTGTCCACGTCGCCCGCCGCGATGCCCGCCGCGATGCCGGCCGCACCAGTGTCTGCTGCCTGCTGGGTCCAGCCGACCGTCGCGATCTCAGGCGCGGTGAAGACGTTGGACGACACCTGGGCCAGGTCCAGTGGGGTCACCGCCTCCCCGAGCGCGTGCCACATCGCGATCCGTCCCTGCATGGCTGCGACCGAGGCCAGCATCTGCACGCCGGTGCAGTCGCCCGCGGCATAGACACCTCGTGCCGACGTCCGCGACACCCGGTCAACCAACACGTGGCCACGTTGGTCCAGGCGCACCCCCGACTCGTCGAGGCCCAGGCCGTCGGTGTTGGCCACCGATCCCAACGCCAGCAGGCAGTGCGACCCGTCGACGACGCGCCCGTCGGTGAGCGTGACCCGTACCCCGTCGGACTCGCCGTCCGCGCCCTCCGCTGACCGCCGCTTGACGCTGGCCATCCGCGAGCGCGACAGCACCGTCATGCCTCGGCGCCGGCAGGCGTCCTCGATCACCCGCGCCGCGTCGGCGTCCTCGCCTGGCAGAACCAGCTCCCGGCTGGACACCAGCACCACGTCGCAGCCGAGCGCGAGATAGGCGCCGGCGAACTCCAGCCCGGTCACCCCCGACCCCACGACCACCAGCCGCTCCGGCAGCTCGGTGAGACCGTAGACCTGCTGCCAGGTGAGGATCCGCTCCCCGTCCGGCTCTGCCTCGCCGACCACCCGGGGGCGGGCGCCGGTGGCGACCAGGACGGCGTCGGCCTCGACCCGCTGGGTCGAGCCAGTCGGCGGCTCCCCGGCAGGGGCCTCCTCGACCAGAAGTGCCTCGGGGCCGTCGAGCCGGCCGGAACCGGCCAGCACGCGTACGCCCTCGGCGGCGAGCCGCCGCGCGACGTCACCGGACTGCGCCTGCGCGAGCCGGGTGACCCGCCGGTTGACGACCTCCAGGTCGGCGCGGACCTCGCTCGCGGCCCGCACGCCGAGCTCGGCCGCCTCCTCCACCGCGATCATCAGCGCCGCCGTCGCGACCAGGGTCTTGCTCGGGACGCAGTCGGTGAGCACCGCTGCACCGCCGATGCCGTCACGATCCACGACGGTCACGTCGGCATCGTGCTGGGCCGCCACCAAGGCTGCCTCGTAACCACCGGGCCCGCCCCCCAGGATTGCCACCCGCGTCACGCTGGTCATCATCGCCGATGCAGACCCGGGGTCACGGGCCGGGCCTTGGCGACTACGCTCGGCGGCCGTGCTGTACGCCGCCTACGGCTCCAACATGGACCCGGCCCGAATGGCCGAACGCTGCCCGCACTCACCGCTGCGCGGGACCGGCTGGCTGATCGGCTGGCGGCTGACGTTCGCCGGCAAGGACCGCGGGTGGGACGGGGCGCTCTGCACCGTCGTCGAGGACCCGAGCAGCGTCCCGCCGAGCCAGGTCTTCGTCGCCCTGTACGACGTCACCGACGAGGACGCGGCCAACCTGGACGCCTGGGAGGGCCTGGAGATCGAGCTGTACCGCAAGACCCGGGTGCGGGTCGCGACGCTCGAGGGGGACCGGATGGCGTGGCTGTACGTATTGGACGCCTACGAGGGCGGGCTCCCGTCGGCCAGCCACGTCGGCGTGCTGGTGGAGGCGGCTGTCGCTGCCGGCGCTCCGGACGACTACGTCCAGGACCTGCAGAACCGCCCCTGCCGCTCGCTGGGTGACTGACCTGCGCGAGGGTCGTACCCTGGTGCGCGCTTCCTGCCCCCGACCGCTCGGGGGCGCCGGTCGCGGGTCCGCGTCGCGTGAGCGAAGCCACTGATCGAGAGGTGCATCGAGATGGAGCAGCGCGTGCTGGGGCGGACGGGTCGATCGGTGTCGGTGGTGGGGCTGGGCACCTGGCAGCTCGGCGGCGAGTGGGGTGACGTACCCGACGATGATGGGCTCGCCGTCTTCGACGCCGCCGTCCAGGAAGGCGTCACCTTCTTCGACACCGCCGATGCCTATGGTGACGGGCGTAGCGAGCAGCTGATCGGCAGGTTCCTGCGCGAGCGCGGCGCCGGCTCAGCCGGCGACATCACCGTGGCCACCAAGATGGGCCGGCGGGTGGACCAGGTGCCCGAGAACTACTCGCTGAGCAACTTCCGTGCGTGGACCGACCGTTCGCGGAGCAACCTCGGTGTCGACACGCTCGACCTGGTGCAGCTGCACTGCCCGCCCACCCCTGTCTACTCGGACGACGCGGTGTACGACGCGCTGGACACTCTTGTCGAGGACGGGGCCATTGCGAACTACGGCGTCAGTGTCGAGAAGGTGGAGGAGGCCCTGGCCGCGATCGCCCGCCCGCACGTCGCGACCGTGCAGATCATCGTGAACGCATTGCGGCTCAAGCCCCTCGAGCGGGTCCTCCCGGCAGCTGCCGAGGCAGGTGTCGGCATCATCGTGCGGGTCCCGCTGGCCTCGGGTCTGCTGTCGGGCAAGTACGACGCCAGCACCACCTTCGCCCACGACGACCACCGCACCTTCAATCGGGACGGCAGTGCCTTCGACGTCGGGGAGACCTTCTCCGGGGTGGACTTCAGCACCGGTGTCGCCGCCGCGGAGAAGTTCGGTGAGCTCGTGGACGGCGAGGCGCCGGACGGTGTCACCTCGGCCCAGGCCGCGATCGCCTGGCTGTGGCAGCACCCCGAGGTCTCGAGCGTCATACCCGGCGCGCGAAACGTCGACCAGGTCCGTTCCAACGCCGCGGCCGGCCGGGTGGCACCGCTCGGCGACGGCTTCGACCGGGGCGTACACCGGATCTACGACGAGCACCTGCGCGAGGCCATCCACCCGCGCTGGTGAACAGGGCTTACGCGCTTCTGCCAGCGACTGCTGGGTGGCGGACCCGGACGACTCCGCCTGACCCCCCGGGCCGGCAAGGCAGCGTAGGCTCCCGGGCGTGGAGACGCTCCTTGCTGTCCTGGCCGTCCTTGCCGTGGGCTGGTTCGCGCTGTGGCTGCTGATCCGCCGCGCGCTTCGCGCCGCCCGGCGCAGGATCGCCGCCACAGGCGACCGGGCCATGCTCGTGGCACGCGCGTACGGCGTCGGCCCGGCCTCACAGGTGGCGCGAGTGCGCCGCGACATGGCGCGCGCGCTCACGGGTGTCCGACGCGCGCTGGCCGCGGCGCAATTGGTCCAGACACCGGTGGGGGACGTGCCGTCGCTGCTGGCCCGGCTCGAGCTCGCGGCGCACGCCGTCGACGGTGAGCTGCGGGTGCTGGAGGCGCAGCCAGACCGAGCGGGCGACGACGTCCGGCTCGACGGTCCTCGCTCCCGTGCGCAGGTGATCATTGCCTCCGCGGCCCAGCTGGGTGATGGCCTCCTGCATGCGGCCGGACAGCACGCCGAGGAGCTGAGCCTGCTGCGCGCCGCCTGCGAGATCGAGGCCGATGCGTTGCGCTCCGCGCAGGCCCCGGGCGGGTTGAGCAACGGCGCAGGATCGCTCCACCGCCCGGCACGAATCTGAGGCCTTCCAGAGCGGGATGTCATCGAGCGGATTGCTGGCTCCAGTCAGCAGTCGGCCCCGCGACCACCGCCCGCGCGCGATGAACCTGGTCTGTGCAGCCGTGGCCGATCGGCGGGATGGCCGCAGCCTGGCTACCCTGCAGGGCCAGACGACCTTCTCTCGGAGGGAGCACAGCATGACCTCCCGGCTCAACCCGTACCTCACCTTCGCCGGAAACGCCCGGCAGGCGATGGAGTTCTACGAGACAGTGTTCGGCGGCACGCTGGTTCTGAGCACCTTCGGCGACTACGGCGACGAGGACGCCCCGCACGCCGACCAGATCATGCACGGCATGCTCGAGACCGACCGCGGCTTTGCGCTGATGGGCGCCGACAGCCCTCCCGGAACCGAGCACCAGCCCGGGAACAACTTCGCGGTGAGCCTGAGCGGGGACGACGGCGACGACCTGCGGGGCTACTGGGCGAGGCTGTCCGACGGCGGCACCGTGTCGGTCCCGCTGGAGAAGCAGATGTGGGGCGACGAGTTCGGCATGTGTGTCGATCAGTTCGGCATCGCGTGGATGGTCAACATCGCCCAGCCGCAGGTCTGACCGACACCCGCGACGCTCCCCAGGGCACACTGCACGGGTGGTCCGCGTGGTGGTCCTGGTTGGCGCGGTCGTGGCGCTGGTGCTGATGGGGCTGGTCTGGACCTTCCAGCGGCACCTCATCTACCTGCCCGCTCCGACACCCGGTCCCACCGCGGCCGAGGCGATACCCGGTGCGCGCGATGTGGTGCTGCAGACCAGCGACGGACTGCGCCTCAGCGGGTGGTGGGTGCCGGCAGGCGAACCCGTCCGCGACGTCGCCGTCCTGGTGGCGAACGGGAACGCCGGCAACCGGGCGGCTCGTGCACCGCTGGCGCACGCCCTGTCCGAGCGCGGGCTGTCAGTGCTGCTGTTCGACTACCGCGGGTTCGGCGGCAATCCGGGCCGTCCCACCGAGGACGGGCTCGCCCGCGACGTGCGTGCGGCCCGTGAGTTCCTGCTCGACCGGGCCGGCTTCCCACCGAACCGCGTCCTGTACTACGGCGAGAGCCTCGGCGCCGCCGTGGTCACCGAGCTCGCCACGGAGCACCCCCCAGCCGGGATGCTGCTGCGCTCGCCGTTCGTCGACCTCGCCTCGGTCGGACAGACGCACTACCCGTTCCTGCCGGTCGAGACACTGCTGCGCGACCGCTACCCGGTGGCCGAGCAGATCGCGCAGGTGCGGGTCCCGGTCACCGTGCTGTACGGCGACCAGGACTCGATCGTGCCACCGGACCAGAGCAGGGCGGTGGCTGAGCAGGCGCCCGAGCTGCAGCGGCTCGTCGGGATCGCCGACGCAGACCACAACGACGCAGCTCTGCTCGACGGTGACACGCTGCTCGATGCCGTCGTCGCCCTGGCCGACGCGGTCGACGAGCGGGCGTGACGCCGGGCTCGACCCGCTGCTGGCCCCGCTGATGCCGGGACGGGACCGTGCGCCAGAGTCGGGGGCATGCACGTCTTGGTGACCGGTGCGGCAGGCTCGATCGGCCGTACCGTCTGCGTCGGCCTGGCCCAGCACGGTCACCGGGTACGCGCACTCGACCGCGCCGGTGCACCGGACGCCCTGACACCCGTCGTCGAGCAGTGGCAGATCGGTGACTGCCTGGACCCGGCGGCCGTCGCCGGCGCGGTCGTCGGTGTCGATGCCGTCGTACACCTGGCGGGCAACCCGTCCGAGGCCGGCCTGGCCAGCAGCCTCGAGTCCCACGTGTACACAACCGCGCGGCTGCTCGACGCGATGCTCAGCCACGGCACGAGCCGCATCATCTACGCCAGCTCGAACCACGCCGTCGGGCGCACCCGGCGCGAGGGCCTGCTCGGCAACGACGCGCAGCCGCGACCGGACACGTTCTATGGCGTTGCCAAGGTGGCCGCGGAGGCGCTGCTGCAGCTCTACGCCGACCGCTACGGGTTGAGCACGTTCGCGCTGCGGATCGGCAGCTTCCTGGACCGACCGGACACCCGGCGCGCGCTGTCCACCTGGCTGTCGCCGGCCGACTGCGTGCGGATGGTCGAGGCGTGCCTCACGACGCCGGCCGCCGGACATACGGTGCTGTACGGGATCTCGGCCAACACCCGTGGCTGGTGGGACCTCGGACCCGGGCGGGCGATCGGCTACATCCCCGCCGATGACGCGGAGGACTTCTCCGACCAGGTCGCTGCGCGTCCCGACGACGATGCCGAGGCGGCCGTCGTCGGTGGCCCGATGGCGGGGAACGCCCTGGAACGACCAGCCTTCGACCCCACCCCCGGCGACCCGACGTGACCGGCGATCTTCTCGCCCTCGCGCACCGGTGGCTCGCAGCCGACCCGGATCCGGACACCCGTACGGAGCTGGCAGCCGTCATCGGCGCAGCCGAGCGCGGTGACACCTCGGCCCGCGCCGACCTCGCCGACCGGTTCGCCGGCCGGCTCCAGTTCGGCACCGCTGGCCTGCGCGGTGCGCTGGGCGCCGGACCGAACCGGATGAACCGAGTGGTCGTGTCCCAGGCCGCCGCCGGCTTGATCGCGTACCTGCTGGCGGTCGACCCGAGAGGCGCCCCCGCCCCCCGGGTCATTGTCGGCTACGACGCCCGGCACAACTCCGACGTGCTCGCTCGCGACACCTGCGAGATCGTCCAGGGCTCTGGCGGGGAGGCCCTGCTGCTGCCCGAGCCGCTCCCGACCCCTGTGCTGGCGTACGCCATCCGGACCCTGGACTGCGCCGCGGGGGTGATGGTGACCGCCTCGCACAACCCGCCGCAGGACAACGGGTACAAGGTCTACCTCGGCGACGGCAGCCAGATCGTGCCGCCGGTCGACGCGGAGATCGCCGCCGCCATCGACGCGGCGTCAGCGGGGGACCTGAGCGACCTGCCGCGCGACGCCGGGTACGTCCGCCTCGGGGACGAGGTACGCACGGCGTACGTCGACTCCGTGCTCGGCACCGTTGAGCCCGGCCCTCGCGAGCTAAGGCTGGTGCACACCTCGCTGCACGGCGTCGGTGCCGCGCTCGTCGAGGACGTCCTGGAGCGGGCTGGGTTCGGCGACCGGCATGTCGTGGCCGAGCAGGCCGTACCGGACCCCGACTTCCCGACGGTGCCGTTCCCCAACCCCGAGGAACCGGGGGTCATGGATCTAGCCGCCGGGCTCGCTGTCGATGTCGGCGCAGACCTGGTCATCGCCAACGACCCCGACGCCGACCGTTGCGCCGTCATGGTGCCAGACCGGCTGCGGCCTGGTCGGTGGCGGCTGCTGCACGGTGACGAGGTGGGGGTGCTGCTCGCCGACGCCCTGCTGCGTTCTGGCCGCGAGGGGACGTACGCCACCACCATCGTCTCCAGCTCGATGCTGGCCGCCCTGGTCGCCGCGCACCGCGCAACCGGGACCGAGGTGACTGCCCGCGAAACCCTCACCGGGTTCAAGTGGCTCACCAAGGTCGACCACCTGACATACGCCTATGAGGAGGCGCTCGGCTACTGCGTCGCACCCGACCAGGTGCTGGACAAGGACGGCATCAGCGCGATGCTGGTCGTCTGCGACCTTGCAGCGCGACTGCGCGCGGACGGGACGAGCCTGACCGACCGACTCGACGACCTGGCGCGTGAGCACGGGTTGCACGTCACCGACCAGCTGTCGGTGCGAGTCGACGACCCGTCGTTGGTGGTCGCGGCGATGGCCCGGCTGCGGGCGGCGCCGCCGACGGCGTTGGGTGGGCTGGCCGTCGAGCGGGTGGACGACCTCGCGACCGGGTCGGTCGAGACGACCGGCCTGCCCCCCACCGACGGATTGCGGCTGACACTCACCGGGCGCGGGCGCGTGGTCGTCCGCCCTTCCGGCACCGAGCCGAAGCTCAAGGCCTACCTGCAGGTCGTTGTCCCGGTCGAACCCGGACTCGGCGCCGGGAGCAACCACACCGAGGCCGTCCAGGCAGCCCGGATCTCGGCCGCCGGGAGGCTGGACGCGGTGAAGGAAGACCTGTCCGCCGCCCTCTACCTCTGAGCTCGGCGGCGCCAGCCCAGGACGGAACTTGCGCCGCTACGGCGGCTGTAGCGACCGCAACGTCGGAGGATCGGGTCTGGCGGCGCACCCAGACTAGACTGCGGCACCGTGACCACCACGCTGGACGCGGTTGCCGACGTCACCGCGAGCGAGGAGTCGCTGCGGCGGTTCCTGTACGGGCTGCCCGGGGTCGATCAGGTGGGTGCCGAGGCGCGGGCAGCCACCCTGGCTACCCGGTCCATCAAGACCACGGCCAAGGCGTACGCGATCGACCTGGCGATCTCCATGATCGACCTGACCACGCTCGAGGGCGCCGACACCCCGGGAAAAGTGCGTGCGCTGGCCGCCAAGGCACTGAGACCCGACCCGACCGACCCGACCTGCCCCCCGGTCGCCGCGCTGTGCGTCTACCCCGACCTTGTCGCCACCGCGCGTGCCGCTCTGGGCGGTGCGCCGCTGCACGTAGCGAGCGTGGCGACCGCGTTCCCGTCCGGCCGGGCCTCGCTCGACCTCAAGCTGCACGACGTGGCTGACGCCGTGTCAGCAGGTGCCGACGAGGTCGACATGGTCATCGACCGGGGCGCGTTCCTGTCCGGGCGGCTGCAGCAGGTGCACGACGACATCGTCGCGGTGAAACAGGCCTGCGCGTCCTCCGGCGGGCAGGGGGCTCACCTGAAGGTCATTCTGGAGACCGGTGAGCTGCAGACCTACGACAACGTCCGTCGCGCCTGCTGGCTGGCCATGCTCGCCGGCGCCGACTTCGTCAAGACATCCACCGGCAAGGTGCAGCCCGCCGCGACCCTGCCGGTCACCTTGGTGATGCTGGAGGCGGTCCGTGACTTCCGGGCCGCGACCGGCCGGCAGGTCGGGGTCAAAGCGGCCGGCGGCATCCGTACCGCCAAGGACGCCGTGCGCTACCTCGTCGTTGTCAACGAGGTCGCCGGCGACGACTGGCTCGACGCAGCCTGGTTCCGCTTCGGCGCCTCAGGCCTGCTCAACGATCTGCTGATGCAGCGGCAGCGGATGTCAACCGGCGCCTACTCCGGCCCCGACCACGTGACGCTGGACTGAAGCCATGGGCAAGACGTTCGAGTACGCACCAGCGCCGGAGTCGCGCAATGTCGTCGACCTCGCCAGCTCGTACGGGCTGTTTGTCGGCGGCCGCTTCGTCGACCCCGCCGACGGCACCAGCTTCAAGACGGTGAACCCGGCGACCGAGGAAGTGCTCGCCGAGGTCGCCGAGGCCGGGCAGGCCGACGTCGACGCCGCGGTCGCGGCCGCGCGTCGGGCCTACGACGAGGTGTGGGGCCCGATGCCTGGCCGGGAGCGGGCCAAGTACCTGTTCCGGACCGCTCGGATCGTGCAGGAGCGCAGCCGCGAGCTCGCGGTCGCCGAGAGCCTGGACAACGGAAAGCCGATCCGGGAGAGCCGCGACGTCGACCTGCCGCTGGTAGCAGCTTGGTTCTTCCACTATGCGGGGTGGGCCGACAAGCTGGAGCAGGCGGGCTACGGCCCCGACCCACAGCCGGTCGGCGTGGCCGGCCAGGTCATCCCGTGGAACTTCCCGCTGATGATGCTGGCCTGGAAGATCGCGCCGGCACTGGCGTGCGGCAACACCGTGGTGTTAAAGCCGGCCGAGACGACACCGCTCACCGCCCTGCTGTTCGCCGAGATCTGCCAGCAGGCGGACCTGCCCGCCGGCGTGGTCAACATCCTCACCGGCGCCGGCGAGACCGGTCGCCGACTGGTCACCCACCCCGACATCGACAAGGTCGCGTTCACCGGGTCTACCGACGTCGGACGCCAGATCGCTCGCAGCCTCGCCGGCACCGACAAGCGGGTGACGCTGGAGCTTGGCGGCAAGGCGGCCAACATCGTCTTCGACGACGCCCCGGTCGACCAGGCGGTCGAGGGGATCGTCGACGGGATCTTCTTCAACCAGGGCCACGTGTGCTGCGCCGGCTCCCGGCTGCTGGTCCAGGAGAACGTGCACGACGAGGTGCTGGAGCGGCTGAAGGCCCGGATGGCGACGCTGCGGGTCGGCGACCCGCTGGACAAGAACACCGACGTCGGCGCGATCAACTCTGCCGCCCAGCTGGCCCGCATCCGCGAGCTGTCCGCGGTCGGTGACGCCGAGGGTGCCGAACGCTGGTCCGCGCCGTGCGCGCTGCCTGACCACGGCTTCTGGTTCGCCCCCACCGTGTTCACCGGTGTGACCCAGGCACACCGGATTGCCCGCGAGGAGATCTTCGGCCCGGTGCTGTCGGTGCTGACGTTCCGCACCCCGGCCGAGGCGGTCGCGAAGGCGAACAACACGCCGTACGGGTTGTCGGCCGGGGTCTGGACCGAGAAGGGCTCGCTGATCCTCTGGACCGCGGAACGGCTGCGCGCCGGCGTGGTGTGGGCCAACACGTTCAACAAGTTCGACCCGGCCAGCCCGTTCGGCGGCTACAAGGAGTCCGGGTACGGCCGCGAGGGCGGCCGGCATGGGCTGGCGGGCTACCTACGATGAGCGGCCTGCGATGAGTCCGGATCGGATCGACGTGCGCAAGACGTACAAGCTGTACGTCGGCGGCGCGTTCGGTCGCAGCGAGTCGGGGCGGTCGTACGTCGTCAACGACGCGCAGGGCAGGTTCCTGGTGAACGCGGCACAAGCCTCGCGCAAGGACGGGCGGGGTGCCGTCGTAGCGGCGCGCAAGGCGCAGCCGGGGTGGGCGGCACGCACCGCGTACAACCGCGGCCAGGTGCTCTACCGGGTGGCCGAGGTGTTGCAGGGGCGGCGGGCGCAGTTCGTTGCGGAGGTGATGCGCGGCGAGGGGGTGGGAACCCGCCGAGCGGGCACCCTGGTGGACGCGGCCGTCGACCGATGGGTGTGGTACGCCGGCTGGACCGACAAGCTGGCGCAGGTGCTCGGTGGGGCCAACCAGGTGGCCGGGCCGTTCTTCAACCTGTCCAAACCGGAACCGACCGGAGTGGTGGTCGCGGTCGCACCGCAGGCATCCTCGCTGCTCGGGTTGGTCAGCGTGCTGGCCCCAGCGCTCGCGGGCGGCAACACGGTGGTCGCGCTGGCCTCGGAGACCGCGCCGCTGCCGGCTGTCACCCTTGGCGAGGTGCTGGCGACCGCAGACATGCCCGGCGGCGCCGTCAACATCCTGACCGGCCGGGTCGCCGAGGTCGCACCCTGGCTCGCCTCGCACCGCGACGTGGACGCGCTCGACCTCACCGGGGTGGCCGACCGTGACCTGGCCCGCGAGCTGGAAGCAGCAGCAGCCGACACGCTGACCCGGGTACGGCGGCCGGAGCCCGCGGCGAACTGGTCGGCGACCCCGGGCATGGACCGGCTGAGCTGGGTGCTGGAGACCAAGACCGTCTGGCACCCCATCGGCATCTGAGGGACCGGTCCGGTGCACACGTTCGGCTCGCCCGCCGAGACGCTCGACGCGGTGGGACAGACGTACGGCCCCGGTCCGTGGCTGCAGGTCCCGCCGGAGGCGGTCAGCGCCTTCGCCCACGCGACCGGCGACCCGCTTGGTGGCATCGGCGTGCCCGCGTACCTGGTTCTGTCGCTGCTGCCCTGGCTCAGCACCGACGTGGTGGCCTACGGCAGCGCGACACGGGTCAACTACGGCCTCAACCGGGTCCGCTTCCCGCGACCGGTGCCGGTCGGCGGGCGGGTGCGGGCGGTGGCGACGATCGCGGCGGCACGCGAGACGCCGACCGGTGTGCAGCTGAGCGTGCGCTGGACGATCGAGGTCGAGGGCGGCACCGAGCCCGCCTGCGTCTGCGACGCCCTCGTCCTGCTCCGTCCCTGACCGGTTCCCGCCACTCGACGATGGAGGCGGCCGGCCGGGGGTCAGCGGGGCGGCCGACGGGGCGGTCAGGCGATCCGCTCGATGAGCAACGGCGGCGGGGACGGGGCGTCCGGCCCGATCTCCCAGGAGCCGTCCAGGTCGGCCAGGGCCCGGTCGAACCGGGCCGGCTCGTCGGTGTGCAGCCGCAACAACGGCTGGCCCGCACGTACGGTGTCGCCCGGCTTGGCGAACAGCTCGACCCCCGCCCCGGCCTGAACGGGATCCTCCTTGCGCGCCCGGCCAGCTCCCAGCCGCCAGACGGCTGCGCCGACCGCCCGCGCATCCAGCCGCAGCAGTACCCCGTCTTTGTCCGCGGTGACGTCCTGCGCCTCCCGCCCGACCGGCAGGTCGGCGTCCGGGTCACCCTCCTGAGCGGAGATCATCGCTCGCCACACGTCCATCGCCGACCCGTCGGCAAGTCTGTCCGCAGGGTCGGCGTCCACCACTCCCGCACCGGCGAGCATCTCCCGTGCCAGGGCCAGAGTCAGCTCCACCACGTCCGGCGGACCACCTCCGGCAAGCACCTCGAGCGACTCCCGCACCTCGAGCGCGTTGCCGGCCGTACGGCCCAGCGGGGTCGACATGTCGGTGAGCAGCGCGACGGTACCCAGCCCCTCGTCGATGCCCAGCGCCACCATCGTCTCGGCCAGCTCACGGGCTCCGTCGAGGTCCCTCATGAACGCGCCCGACCCGACCTTCACGTCGAGCACCAGAGTCCCGGTACCTTCGGCGATCTTCTTGCTCATGATCGAGCTGGCTATCAACGGCACCGACTCGACCGTCCCGGTCACGTCGCGCAACGCGTACAGCTTCTTGTCCGCCGGGGCCAGCCCGTCGCCGGCCGCGCAGATCACCGCGCCGACGTCGGCGAGCTGGCGCATCATCTCGTCGTTGGTCAGCTGGGCCCGCCAGCCGGGGACCGACTCCAGCTTGTCGAGAGTGCCGCCGGTGTGCCCCAGTCCGCGCCCCGACAGCTGTGGAACCGCGACCCCGCAGGCCGCTACCAGGGGGACCAGCGGCAGCGTGATCTTGTCGCCGACGCCGCCGGTGGAGTGCTTGTCGGCGGTGGGCCGCGACAGCGACGAGAAGTCCAGCCGCTTGCCGGAGGCGATCATCGCCGCGGTCCAGCGCGTCACCTCGGCGCGGGTCATCCCGTTCAGCACGATCGCCATCGCCAGCGCCGACATCTGCTCATCGGCCACCGCACCGCGCGTGTAGGCGTCGACCACCCAGTCGATCTGGGCCTGCTCGAGCGTGCCGCCGTCGCGCTTGGCCCGGATGATGTCGACCACGTGGTGGTCCTCACTCATCGCTGCCTGCGCTCCAGGTCGTCGGCGTCGAAGGCGTCGGGCAGCACGTCGCCCATCGGCTGGACGCCGGTCGGCGTCTGCAGCAGGCAGCCAGCCCCACCCTGCTCCCACAGCAGCTGCCGGCAGCGCCCGCACGGCATCAGCGGCACGCCGGCGCGGTCGACGACCGCTACCGCCATCAGCCGGCCGCCCCCACCGGCGTGCAGAGCCGACACCAGCCCGCACTCCGCGCACAGCCCGCAGCCGTACGACGCGTTCTCCACGTTGCAGCCCACGACCACCCGGCCATCGTCGACCAGACCGGCGGCGCCCACCGGGAAGCCGGAGTACGGGGCATAGGCGAGCTGCATGGCCTCGACCGCTTGTGAGCGCAGACCGGTCCAGTCGACGCTGTTCACCCGGCCTCCCCCCGCCGGTACGGCAACCCGTCGGCCGCCGGCATCCGCAATCGTTGGCTGGCGAGCGCGAGCACGAGCAGGGTAGTGACGTACGGGGTCATCTCGGTGAAGTCTCCAGGCACGGTGTCGGTGGCGAGGTACCACCACAGCGCTCCGGCGCCGATCAGACCCGACAGGGCGGCGGACACCAGGTGGGCCCGGTAGACCTGCCACGCCGCGAGCAGCAGCAGGCCGAGCGCGACCAGCAGCAGCAGCGCATGCACCGACTCGCCACCGCTGCGCAACCGCGTGCCCTCGGTGAAACCGAACAGCAGCGACCCGGTGAGCAGCCCGCCGGGACGCCAGTTGCCGAAGATCATCGCCGCCAGGCCGATGTAGCCGCGCCCACCGGTCTGCCCGTTGGCGTAGCCGGACGATGCGACCACCGCGAGGTAGCACCCGCCGAAGCCGGCCAGCACCCCCGACATCGTCACGGCAAGGAACTTGTACCGGTAGACGTTGACCCCCAACGTCTCAGCCGACGACGGGGACTCCCCGCACGAGCGCAGCCGCAGACCGAAAGCGGTGTGCCACAACAGCCAGCCGGTGCCGAAGATGACCAGCAGGGCGAGGATCGTGAAGATCGACAGCTCGTCGGTCAGGGCGTTGACCAGCGCGGCGAGGTCCGAGACCGCGAACCAGCCACGTTCGGCGATGTCGGCCGAGAGGTCGGAGACACCGGGCACGGTCAAGGTGGGGGGTCTGTCGAGCGACGGAGACTGGGTGGGCCCACCGCCCTCGAGGTCGGCGAAGAACACCTCGGCCATGAACGCGGCCACCCCCGCGGCGATGATGTTGATTGCCACCCCGGAGACGATGTGGTCGACGGCGAACACCACGGTCGCCACCGCGTGCAGCACGCCGCCGATGGCACCGAACATGATCGCCCCGAGCAGGCCGACCCACACGCCCTGGTAGTAGGTGTAGTAGCCGGCGCCGAGGGTGCCCAGGATCATCATGCCCTCGAGGCCGATGTTGACCACCCCGGCCCGCTCCGACCACAGGCCGCCGAGCCCGGCGAGGGCGATCGGAATCGCGGCGATGATCGCCGCCTGCAGCGTCCCTGCCGAGGTGAGGTCGTCGGCCCCGGTGGCCACACGAGCGGCGGACAGGGCAAGCAGGGACGCCAGCGCGTACAGCCACAGCCGGGTTCCCCGACCGATCCCCCGACGCCGGTCGGGGGCAGCCGCTGGAGTTCGTTCGGCCAGCTGGGTGCTCACACCGGCACCTCGCCGCTCTGGCGGTCCCCCAGCTCCCGCGCCACCTGCGCCTGCTCCATGCGGCCCCGGTAGCGGCGGACGACCTCGTACGCGATGACGACCGACAGCACCACGACGCCCTGGGTGACCGCGATGATCTCCGGGGAGATGTCGGCTTCGATGCCGAGCGGGGTGGCCTGCTGGGCGAGGAAGGCGAAGACAAGCGCACCGACCGCGATCCCGCCCGGGTTGTTGCGACCGAGCAGCGCCACCGCGATGCCGGTGAAGCCGATGCCGGTCTGGATGGTCGAACCGTAGGCGTGTGACGACCCGAACATCTCCGGCATCCCGATCAGCCCGGCTACGGCCCCGGACAGCAGCATCGAGACGATCACCATCCGCTTGACGTTGACGCCGCTGGCCACGGCCGCCGACTCCGACGCACCCGTCGCCCGCAGGTCGAACCCGAAGCGGGTGCGGTTGAGTACCACGGCGTAGGCGACGCCGGCCACCACGGCGAGCAGCGCCAGCCCGTACACCTTGGTGTCCTCGCCCGGCACCAGCGTGATGTTGGCCACCCAGGACGACTGCTGGATCTGGTCGGTGACGACCACCTGTCCTTCCCGGTTGCCCACCTTCCGCAGCAGGTACGCGACCAGGGACAGAGCGATGGCGTTGAGCATGATCGTCGAGATGACCTCGCTGACCCCGCGAGTGACCTTGAGCAGAGCGGCCAGCCCAGCCCATGCGGCGCCGCCGGCCATGGCGACCACGATGGTCGCGGCGGTGTTGAGGTAGCCGGGCAGCAGCGACTGCCCGGCGAACACGGCACCGACGAAGGTGGCGACCCGGTACTGACCTTCCACCCCGATGTTGAACAGGTTCATCCGGAAGCCGACCGCGGCGGCGAGGCCGGACAGGTAGAGGATCGCCGCCGCGTTGACGATGCTCACCAGCTGACGCGCGTCGGGCAGCGACAGCACCACCTTCCAGAACTCGGCCGGTGCGGCCCCGGACCCGAGCAGGACGCCCGACGTCACGACGGCGGCGGCGACGAACGCCAGGGCCGGCGCCGCGGCACCGACCAGGAGGCGACTGGCCAACGTCATCGGCTGCCGTCCCCAGCCGGGCTCGGGGCGGCACCGGTCATCGCCGCGCCGAGCTGCTGCGGGGTCACGGTCCGCGGATCGAACTCACCGACGAGCCTGCCGCGAAGCACCACCTGGATGGTGTCCGACAGCCCGATCAGCTCGTCCAGGTCGGCCGACACCAGCAGCACCGCGAGCCCCGCCCGCCGGGCCTCCCGGATCCGCTCCCAGACCGCTGCCTGTGCGCCGACGTCGACGCCACGGGTCGGGTGCGCGGCCACCAGCAGCACCGGATCCCCGCTCATCTCGCGGCCGACGATGAACTTCTGCTGATTGCCGCCGGACAGCGAGCCCGCGGTGTGGTCGATGCCGGGGGTGCGCACGTCGTAGGCGTCGACGATGCGGCTGGTGTCCCGGCGGGCACCCGCTCGGTCGATCCACGGGCCCCTGGCGCTGGGCGGGCGGGTCTGGTGGCCGAGGATTCGGTTCTCCCACAACGGCGCGTCCAGCAGCAGTCCGTGCCGGTGCCGGTCCTCCGGGATGTAGCCGATGCCGGCGGCCCGGCGGCGGCGGGTGGCCCAGCCGGTGACGTCGGTGCCGCCGAGGGCGATGCCGCCGGCCGCGGCGCGCCGCAGGCCGACAACCGCCTCCACCAGCTCAGTCTGGCCGTTGCCCTCAACCCCGGCGACGCCCACCACCTCGCCGGCCCGGATCGACAAGCTCACGTCGCTCAGCAGGTGGCGCCCGTCGTGGTCGTCCACCCGAAGGTCGCGCACCTCGAGCACGGGGCGGTCGGTGACCGTCGACTCACCCCCCCCAGGGTCGGGCAGCTCGGCGCCCACCATCAGCTCGGCGAGGTCGTGCTGGGTCACATCGGCCGGGCGCACCGTGCCGACGGTGGTGCCCCGGCGCAGGACGGTGATCTCGTCGGCGATGGCAAGCACCTCGTCGAGCTTGTGCGAGATGAACAGCAGCGTGTGGTCCTCACGCTGCAGCTCACGCAGGTTGGCGAACAGCGCCTCGACCTCCTGCGGCACCAGCACCGCGGTCGGCTCGTCCAAGATGATGATGCGAGCGCCGCGGTACAGCACCTTGAGGATCTCGACCCGCTGCCGCTCCCCCACGCCGAGCGTCTCGACCAGCGCATCCGGGTCGAGCGCGAAGCCGTACGTGGTGCTGATCCGATCGATCTCGGCTCTTGCCTTGTCGCCGATCCCGTGCAGCCGCTCTGCGCCCAGGACGACGTTCTCCACCACGGTCAGGTTGTCTGCCAGCTGGAAGTGCTGGAACACCATCCCGATACCGTGCGCGATCGCATCGGTGGGCGAGGAGAAGCTCACCTGCTCGCCGCGGACGGCGATCGTGCCCTCGTCGGGTCGCTGCACGCCGTAGAGGATCTTCATCAGCGTGGACTTGCCCGCGCCGTTCTCACCGACTACCGCGTGCACAGTGCCGCTGCGCACGTCCAGGCTGACGTCCTGGTTGGCGACCACCCCGGGGAACCGCTTTGCGATGCCCTGGAGGCTGACCGCTGACCCGGGCATCGCTCAGGACGACGGCTCGGTGGGCACCTTGATGTCGCCGGCGATGATCTGCTGCTTGTAGTCGTCGATCTCGGCGATGGTGTCCTCCGACAGGTGGTCCCCGGATGTGGCGTAGTCGACCCCGCCGCTCTTCAGGTCGTACGTCACGTAGCCGCTGGGGGCGTTGCCGTTTCCGGAGGCCTCGGCGTACTCGAAGACGCCGGTGTCGACCCGCTTGAGCATCGAGGTGAGGATGAACGCCTTCTGGTCGTCGTCGGCGGTGAGGTACTGGTCGGAGTCGACGCCGATGGCCCAGTTGCCCTCGCCCGCCTGGACGACGGCATCGAACAGGCCGAGACCGGACTTGCCGGCCGCGTGGTAGATGACGTCGGCGCCGTTGTCGTACATGCCGCTAGAGGCCGTCTCACCCCCCGCCGGGTTCTCGAAGCCCTTGACCGGATCGTCCTGGGACAGGTACTGGCTCTGGATCTCGATGCTCGGGTCCACCGCCTCGACCCCGGCCACGTACCCGGCCTCGAATCCCTGGATGAGCGGGCCGTCCACCCCGCCGAGGAAGCCGACATTGTCGGTCTTGGTGGTCAGCGCGGCAGCCACCCCGACGAGGAACGAGCCCTCGTTGGCGGCGAAGTTGATGTTGGCGACGTTCGGCAGGTCCTCCTGGGACTTCGTCGGGTTGAAGCCGTCGATGATCCCGAAGTTCACGTCCGGGTAGTCCGGCGCGACGGTGTAGACCGACGTCGAGTAGATGAAACCAACCGCGATGACGGTGTCGAAGCCGGCCTCGGCAAGCTCGACCAACCGCTGCTCGCGGTCTGCGTCGCTCTCCCCCGCCTGGGCCTCGAGGTCCTCGCAGGTGGCGTCGAGCTCGTCGACGGCACGTTTGAGGCCTGCGTACGCGGAGTCGTTGAACGACTGGTCGCCGACACCGCCGACGTCGAAGGCGAGGCCGATCTTGGGGCCGTCGCCGGTCGCGCTCTCGCAGATGTCCTCGCTGGCCGATCCGGTGTCGCCGCTGTCCGTGTCGGAGCCACCGCTGGCGCAGCCGGCAAGGACGAGGGTGGCGGCGCCGAGTCCGGCGACAAAGCGTGCCCTGAGACGCACTGGTCTTCCCTCTCGAGCAAGCGCGCGGTCCCTACCGGCCGCACGTCGCGAGCATCCTAGGGGTCGCCTGAGACGTCGCGGCCGTGCCCGCCGGTAGGACGCGCAGTCGTTACGAGATCGGTAGCGACCGCCGCGGTCGCCAGCACCTTGGCCGCCACGACGGTGCTGCGCTCGTCGACTCGCAGGTCGCCCTGGTGCAGGTCGTACGTGGGCCCGCCCGGGGTACGGGTGCCGAGCCGGCCCATCGCTCCCGGGACGTGCTGGACGTACCAGGCGAAGTCCTCACCGCCCAGGCTCTGACTGGTGGGGACGAGCGAGACCGGGCCGAGCGTGGCGGCGACCGCGCGGCCGAGCTCGACGGTGGCCTGCTTGTCGTTGACGACCGGAGGCACCCCGCGGACGTAGTCCACGTCGGCGGTCACGCCGTACGGCGAGACCAGGTCGCGCACCAGCCTGCGTACCAGGTGCTCGGCCTCGTGCCAGGCGCTCGCGTCGAGCATCCGCAGCGTGCCGCCGAGCCGGCCGCGAGCCGGGATCACGTTCAGCGCCCCGCCGGCGTGGACGGCCCCCCAGACCAGGCTGGCACCGGCCCGCGGGTCGAGCCGTCGCGACAGCGCGGACGGCAGCTGGGTGACAAGGACACCGAGCGCGAAGGTGAGGTCCTCGGTGAGGTGCGGGCGCGATGTGTGCCCCCCTCTGCCGGCAAGGGTGATCGACAGCGAGTCCGATGCGCCGGTGATGGGGCCGACCCGCAGCCCGACCTGACCGACGTCGAGCGTCGGGTCGCAGTGCAGGGCGTAGATGCGCTCGACGTCCTCCAGCGCCCCAGCAGCGATCAGCGCCTTCGCGCCACCCGGCATGATCTCCTCGGCCGGCTGGAACAGCAGCCGGACCCGCGTGGGCAGCGGGGTGCGGGTGTGCACCGCGGCCAACGCCTCCCCGACCCCGGTGAGCGCCGCTGCGTGCACGTCGTGCCCGCATGCGTGCGCGATATCGGGCACCGTGGAGCGCCAGGGGTCGCTGGTCGTGTCCGGCACCGCCAGGCCGTCCAGGTCTGCCCGCAAGGCCATCAGCGGGCCGTCATCGGCACCGACCTCGGCGACGAGTCCGCTGGTGTCCAGGCGCTTGACGCTGAGCCCAGCGGTCTCCAGTCGGGCGACGACAGCGTCGGTCGTACGGCCCTCGCTCCAGGCCAGCTCGGGGTGCGCGTGCAGGTCGCGGCGGAACAGCGACAGGTCGCGGGCGCGGGCGTCCAGCTCGGCGCCGACCGCCGCCACCAGCACAGGATCGCCCAGCTGCTCCTCGCCAGGATCACCGGCCGGGACGACGGTGGACATCCGACCACCCTAGACGTCGCAGGGTCCGCGCCGCGGTGAGCCTGTGGTGGTCAGACCGGGTTCAAGTGGTCGTCGCAACATCAGGGATTTGGAATGAGCGTAGATGCTCCTCGAGGGCTTCGGCGGGGGTTTTCCATCCGAGGGTTTGCGTGGCCTGGTGTTGAGGGCGTGGGCGATGCCGGCGATGTCGTCGGCACTCCAGCGGGACAGGTCGGTGCCCTTGGGGAAGTACTGGCGTAGCAGCCCG
>Ga0136622_10000166_pt1 | contig 24883 bp, 25 predicted proteins | sample AntDrymUQ4482106_2_FD_104803 | JGI IMG/M metagenome (GOLD analysis project Ga0136622, IMG submission 104803) | Polar desert sand microbial communities from Dry Valleys, Antarctica - metaG UQ448 (21.06) | ecosystem: Environmental > Terrestrial > Soil > Desert | place: Antarctica: Dry Valley...
AGCCCTTTCCCCCGCCGATCCGATTACTGTTCGAGCGACCAGGTTCGCAACCTGTGCTCGCCACCCCAAGCGTTGTCTGTGCACGCAAGCTGCATCGCTTCACGCAACGGGACAGTGCAAACCTCCGTCACTGCTTCGCCTCCGGCACGCAGGGTCGGCGTCTCCACGAGCGCGACCTCTGACCAGCCCCACAACCATGCCTTCCTCGGGTGGGGCAGATGAGGTCGGTACGGGTGGGGACGGTCCGAAACCCCGACGTGCGCGCCGAATGGGTGGAAGTCACCAACCAGCCGACCGCCGGCCTCTTCGGACAGCTCACGACGGATGCAGTCGTCAACCGACTCATGAGGTTCGCGGGTTCCGCCAGGCAGGAACCACACGTCGGGGCGCTCGTCACGGCACAAGACGACGCCCTCGCCGATGAAGCCGACCACGTGGACGCTCTGCACCAACTCGTCGGATGGCAGCTGCGTGCTGAACTCGACGTCGATCTCGGCCCACTCCCAGCGGTCCGGCGCGTAGAGCAACGGATACCGCTCCGTTTCGCTGGACACGTCCCGATTATTCACTGGCCAGCCCAGCCCGGCGGGCCGAAGCACGACCACAGCCGAGCATGATGGTGCCATGACCTGGACAGCACCGCACCCTCCGACGCTCACCGATGGCCCACTCACGGGAGACGACCGCCCGATCCTGGAAGGGTTCCTCGCGTGGCAGCGCGGCAGCTTGCTGACCATCTGCGCCGGCCTGACCGGAGCGCAGCTCGCCCAGCGTGCCGTGCCACCGTCGAACCTGTCGTTGCTCGGACTGGTCCGGCACCTCGCGAAGGTTGAGCGCATCTGGTTCAGGCAACGCGTCGCCGGCGAGACCGTTGACCCGATGTACGACCCGGCCAGCGGCAAGGACGCCGACTTCGACGAGCTGGACCCGGCGCTGGCCGAAGCGGACTTCGCACGGTTCGACGAGGAGTGTCGGCTCGCCGATGCCGCTGTCGCAGCCATGGCGTTCGACGACACGTTCATGCTGGATGGCGAGACGTACTCCCTGCGGCTGGTCTACGTCCACCTGATCTCCGAGTACGCACGCCACAACGGGCACGCCGACCTGCTGCGCGAGCGACTCGACGGCACAACAGGATCCTGACTGCTGAACGGCGAATAGCCGTCACCAGCGGTGGTGGATGGCCTCGCGGAAGTACCGGTCGTACAGCTCGCGCACCACTGCGTCGAACGCTTCGTCGATACGGACATCGGCGGCCGCGGCATTGCCTCGCGCCTGTTCGGCGTTGCGCGCCCCTGGAATAACAGTGCTGACGCCTGGCTGCGCGATGACCCATGCGATGGCAGCCTGCGCGGGGGTCGCCCCTTGCGGTACCAGCGTGGCGAACTCACGCGCGGCGGCGACACCGCTGTCGAAGTCGACCCCGGAGAAGGTCTCACCGACGTCGAACGCCTCGCCAGATCGGTTGTAGCTGCGGTGGTCGTTCTCGGCGAAGGTCGTCTCCGCGGTGTACTTCCCCGACAGCAGCCCAGAAGCGAGCGGCACCCGGGCGATGATTCCCACCCCGGCGGCACGGGCTGCCGGGACCACCTCGTCGAGCGGCTTGAGGCGGAAGGCGTTGAGAATGATCTGCACGCTCGCGACGTTGGGCCGCGCGATCGCGGTCAACGCCTCCTCGGCGGTCTCGACGCTGATGCCGTACGAACCGATCGAGCCCTCCTCGACAAGGGTGTCCAACCCGTCGTACACCGCGTCGTCGGACAGAACGGCGGTTGGTGGGCAGTGCAGCTGGACGAGGTCGAGCGTGTCGGTCTGCAGGTTGCGTCGTGACCGGTCGGTCCACTCGCGAAAGCTCGCGAGGGTGAAGTTCTCCGGCAGCTGATCGACGCGGCGGCCCATCTTCGTCGCCACCGTTATCTGGCTGCCCGGGTTCTCCTGCAAGAACTCACCGATCAGCGTCTCGCTGCGGCCGTCCCCGTAGGCGTCGGCGGTGTCGAAGAACGTCACCCCTGCTTCGGCCGCCGCCGCGAGGACCGCTTTTGCCTCGGCCGCGTCCACCTCGCCCCAGTCGGCTCCGAGCTGCCAGGTGCCGAGCCCGACCGGCGAGACGTCGAGATTGGCGCGGGTAAGCATGCGGGTCTCCATGGCAACGACCATACGGGGGGCGTGGAACGGTGCCCGAACTCGCCTAGGCTTGCGCGCGTGACCGTCGCGACGCAACCTGCGCCAACCCGCGCGCCGGTCCCGGTCCTGCCACCGCCGGTCCGCTCCCGGTTCACCCCGCTGGTCGCAGGGTCACCCCGCCTCACCGGCTGGCTCGGCCCCATCGGGATCGGACTGCTCGCCCTGGCGATGCGGGTCTGGAACCTCGGCTACCCCCGCTCGGTGCTCTTCGATGAGACCTACTACGCCAAGGACGCCTACGCCCTCACACAGTTCGGGTACGTGCAGGACTACAAGGAGAGCGCCAACGGCGACATCCTCGACGGCATTCTGACCGGCCTGTGGACCGGCGAACCGACCCAGGTCGTACACCCCGACGGCGGCAAGTGGATGATCGCGATCGGCGAGCAGATCTTCGGCATGACGCCATTCGGATGGCGGATCTCAGCCGCGGTCGTCGGCGCCCTCATGGTCGTGGTGATCGCCCGGCTCGTACGCCGCCTCACCGGCTCGACCCTGCTGGGATGCGTCGCCGGCCTGCTCCTGTGCTTCGACGGCATGCACTTCGTCATGTCCCGACTCGCCCTGCTCGACATCTTCCTGGCCTTCTGGCTGTTGTGCGCCGTCGCGTGCCTGGTCACCGACCGAGACTGGGGACGGGTGCGTCTGGTCGCTGCCGAGCAACCCGTGGGCAGGTGGGGTCCGCTGCTTCTCGTACGACCGTGGCGCCTGGCCGCCGGCGTCTGCTTCGGCATGGCCTGCGGGACCAAGTGGAGCGCGCTCTGGTTCATCGCCGTCTTCGGATTGCTCACCTACGCGTGGGACACCGGAGCCCGCCGCGCGATCGGCGTGCGCGCCGCCTGGCTCAAGTCCGCCCTCGTCGACGGCCTGCCCGCGTTCCTCTCCATCGTCGGCGTCGCCTTCGTCGTCTACCTGCTCACCTGGACCGGTTGGTTGCTGCACCATGACGTGTACGAACAGCGTTTCGCCTTCGGGTACGGCGACGACCCGCCGTGGGGTTCGTACCTCGACACCCCCGCGACGACATGGTTCGGCCAGAGCGTCGAAGCGCTACGATCCCTGTGGCACTACCACCTGATGGTCTTCGACTTTCACACCGGCGACTACCTCGAGGGCAAGACGCACCCGTACGGTTCCCAGCCGCAAGGATGGCTGCTGCTCAGCCGGCCGGTGGGTGTGGAAGCGCAGAACGACCTCCCCCCGAGCACCGCCGGCTGCACCGCGGCGGCCGACTCCACCTGCCTGCGGCAGGTGCTGATCCTGGGCAACCCCTTGCTGTGGTGGAGCGGCGCCGCGGCGCTGGGGATCTCGGTCTGGACGTGGGTACGGCGACGCGACTGGCGCTTCGGTGTTCCGGTCCTGGCTGTCGCAGCCGGATGGCTCCCGTGGTTCCTCTACGACGACCGCCCCATCTTCTTGTTCTACGCGATCGCCTTCATACCGTTCACCGTCGTCGCCGTCACCCTCGTGATCGGTCGGTTCCTCGGCGACCACACCACCGGAGGGCGACGGTGGCGAGTAGGCGCGGTCGCCGCCTACGCGGCCGCCGTCATCGCGTGCTTCGCCTTCTTCTATCCCATCTACAGCGACCAGCTGATCACCCACGACCAGTGGACCCTGCGCATGTGGTTCAGCCGCTGGGTCTGAGCACGCCGGCGACCGGCTAGGTTGGAGCGCATGCCTGACCGTGAAGACGAGGAGCGCAGATGACCGCTGACGGACCGAGCAACGTCGAGGCGCAGGCACGTGAGCTGTTGGCCAGGGCGCAGGGTGCACCCAGTGGTCGCGCGGCGCACATGCTGCGGGGCGGTCCGGGCTCGCACCTGACGCAGACGGTCATCGCGTTACGTGCCGGTGCCTCGCTCGCCGAGCACCAGAACCCCGGTGAGGCGACCGTCCTGGTGCTCGACGGTCAGGTACGGCTGGTTGCAGGCGACCAGACCTGGCCGGGTGGACGTGGCGACCTGATCGACGTACCCGCGTCCCGTCACAGCCTCGAGGCCGACGCCGACTCGGTGGTCATGCTCACAGCGGTCAAACGGGTCTGACCCGACCGGTCGTTCAGTCACTTATCATGCTCTCGCCGGGATGAGCCTCGTGCCAAGCCGCGATGGATGCGTCCCAGTCGTCGCCGCTCAAGGCCGAGGCACGCTTCCCGATCGTGCCCCCGTAAGTCAACCTCGCAGGGTCACCGTGGCGGCGCGAGCACTCGCGCGGCGATCCATGCAATGTCGTCGGCGCTCTGCTCGGAACTCTTGCGCGGTTGCAGGATGTGACTGAGCACGAGCCGCACGATCGAGTCCACCATCGTCGCGAGCTGAGCGCCGGTCACCCCGAGATCACCGTAGGTTTCGTCGATGATCGCCAGGACCACCGCGCCTGCGCGGTCGATGAGTCGTTCGGAGTTCGTGGTCAGCAGCGGCAGCGGGTCATTGCCTCCCACGTGTGCCGAGGTCAGCGCCGCACGAAGCAGCGGGTTGTGCCCGGCGAGCTCGAGTGCGGCCTCAGCGGCGGCACGTACGCCGGCCACGACCTCGGTGTGCGCGAGCAACCGTTCGCCGACAACCTCCAGGAAGCGTTCGAGCTCGCGCAGCACGAGCTCCTCGGCGATGTGTGCCTTGGAGCCGAGCTCGTTGTAGTCGGTCTGTCGGCTGACTCCGACCCGGTCGGCGATCTTGGTCATGGTGACGGTTCCCCATCCGGACTCGGCCGTGATGGCGCCAGCCGCGTCGAGCTGCCGGTCGCGCATCAGACCGCGTACGGAGTCGCGGAAGCTCACGCCGGCGGCGCAGTCGGGGCGGCCATGAAGTCCTCCTGCTCGCGGACGCCGCAGTCCGGGCAGCACCAGTCGGGCGTATCTGGGCGAACGGGGTGCCCGCCGGCCAACCCTCACGGGGATCGCCGAGCGCCTCGTCGTAGACGTAGTCGCAGGTCTCCGAGCGACGTTCGAGGTGCTTTTTGGGATTTCTCGTGCGAGAGTCGGGTCCACGGTCGCGTCAGTGAGGGAGCTGCGGCCGTCGATTAGGGGAGGTTCGATGGTTGGTCGTCTAGTTGCTTCGCCGAGGACGCCGTCTTGAGTGGCACGGGCGGACTCTCGCCGGAGGTGGCGAGATGGTTCGCGCGACGGACGTCGGTGAGCGACCAGTGGTGCCGCAAGCGGCTCGTGGAGGCCAAGGGCAGGACACGAGTGAGTGTGGTGCTGCCGGCGCGCAACGAGGCCCCGACCGTCGGCGCGATCGTCACCGCGCTACGACGCGAGCTGATGGAGGACCTGCCCCTCATCGACGAGCTCGTCGTCATCGACTCGCAGTCCACCGACGCGACGGCCGAGGTCGCGGCGCGAGCAGGTGCCCGGGTCGTGTCACAAGGCGACGCACTGCCACGGATGGGTGACGTTCCCGGCAAGGGCGAGGCTCTGTGGAAGTCGCTCTTGGTCACCGACGGCGACATCGTCGCGTTCATCGACGCCGACCTGCGGCGCTTCGACGCCCAGTTCGCCGTCGCTCTGCTCGGCCCGCTGCTGAGCAATCGCGACGTCGGATTCGTCAAGGCCTTCTACGACCGACCTCTCGCGGCCGGCACGACGCTGATGCCCGCAGGCGGGGGTCGTGTCACCGAGCTGGTCGCCCGCCCGCTGCTCAACGAGCACTGGCCCGTACTGGCGGGCATCATCCAACCACTGGCGGGGGAGTACGCCGCCAGGCGCCAGCTGCTCGAGCAGCTGCCGTTCGTCTCGGGCTACGGCGTGGAGATCGCGATGCTCATCGATGTCGTCGAACGCTGGGGTCTGGCAGCGATGGCGCAGGTCGACCTGGGTTGTCGCGAGCACCGCAACTCCGACGACGCCGCCCTCGGCCAGATGGCAGCCCAGGTGCAGCTCGCGGTGCTGTCGCGGCTGCGCTCGCACGACAAGGCGGTCTTCACCAGCAAGCCGGGCGACATGCTGACCCAGTTCGAGCGGCAGGGGGAGACCTTCGTGCCGAGGACGACGTACGTCGGGGTCACCGAGCGCCCACCGATGGCACAGATCGCGGAGTACCGCCGGCGGGTGACGCGGGAGCCGGTGTGAACCTGACGGTGCTCATGAACGCCGGGCCGTGGCTCAGCGTCCCGCCGGACGGGTACGGCGGCATCGAGACGGTGGTCGCGACCCTCGTCCCCGAGCTGCGCGCACGTGGCGTCCGGGTGGTGCTGGCGACCGTGGGCTCGAGCACGCTGGCGGCAGACGACTACCTGACCGTCTTCGACGAGCCGCAGTTCCGCTCGATCGGCGCACCGTACAACTCCGTGTCGGGCATCGCGCACGCCCACATGCAAGGGGTGCTCGCCTACCTTCGCGAGCACGGCGACGTCGACGTCGTCCACGACCACCTCGAGGTCGTCGGACCTGCCGTCATGGCCGCCATGGGCGGTGCCGCGCCGCCGACCTTGCAGACCCTGCACTGGGACCTGCGCAAGCACCCCGACTTCTACGGCACCTTCGACGGGTGCGGTCGGGTCAGGTTCGCCGCGGTGTCGCAGTCGCAGCTCGATCGGGCGCCGACCAACCTGCGCGAGCAGGCCATCGGCATCGTGCCGCTCGCGGTGCCCCAGCCACCGCAGGGGCCGCCGGCGCCGACGCGCGGCGACCAGGTCGTCGTCCTCGCCCGCATCACCAGGGACAAGGGACAGGACCTCGCCGCGCACGCATGCCGGCTGGCCGGTGTCCCCCTGGTCCTCGCCGGTCCGGTGGCCGGCATCACAGAGCCGGCGGAGCTGTACGCCCACCTCGAGGACCCGGCCGACCCACTGCATGCCCACCCGGACGTGCGCTTCTTCCTCGACGAGGTGGCGCCGTTGGTCGACGGCGACGGCGTCCGGTGGGTCGGCGGTGTCGCCGGCAGTCAGAAGGAGGAGCTGCTCGGCAGCGCCCGGGCCCTGCTCGCTCCGAACCGCTGGGCCGAACCCGGTGCGACTGGGGTCGTGGAGGCGCTGGGCCGGGGAGTCCCCGTCGTCGCGACCTCGCTCGGTGTGCTGCCGTCGTTGGTGTGCCACGGGGTCACCGGCTACCTCGCCGACGACGTAGCGCAGATCGCGGACTACCTCGGGCAGCTCGACGCGATCGCGCCCGAGGCTTGCCGGGCGTCCGTAGCGTCGTGGACGCCGGCCGCGATGGCCGGCGGCTACCTCGACCTGTACTCCACCCTCGCAGCGTCGAACCGGGTGCCGAAGGTGGCGGTACGGTGACGCGGATCGCCCTCGTCGGTGCGGGCGCCGTCGCGCAGCGCCACGTCGACGTCCTGCGCGGCCTCCACGGGGTCGAGGTGGTCTCGGTGGCCGACCCGGCGCAGGCGGCGGCGTCGTCGCTGGCGAGCTCCTGCGGCGCGAGGGCGTTCACCAGCGCCGAGGAGAGCCTGGATGCGGTGCCGGCGGATGCCGTCTACATCTGCGTCCCTCCGTTCGCCCACGGCCCCCCGGAGGTAGCGGCTCTGGACCGTGGACTGCCCATCTTCGTGGAGAAGCCCCTCGCCCTCGATCTGCCCACCGCGGTCGCACTCGCGGACCGGGTCGCAGCGGCGGACGTCGTCACCGGCACCGGCTACCACTGGCGCTGCCTGGACACGCTCGACCGGGCCCGTGACCTGCTGTGCGAGACTCCTCCCCTGCTGGCGATGGGCTACTGGCTCGACAAGCGCCCACCCGTGGGCTGGTGGGGGCGGCGGGACCGTTCCGGTGGGCAGGTCGTCGAACAGCTCACCCATGTGCTCGACCTCGCGCGGGTGCTGCTCGGCGAGGCCGAGGCGGTCTACGCCGTCGGCGTCCTCGACGACACCGAACCGCCGCAAGGGCGCGAGGCCGACGACATCGAAGCGGCCACCGCGGCCACCGTACGATTCGCCTCTGGCGCCGTCGCCACACTTGCGGCGACCTCGCTGCTCAGCGCCAAGAGAGCGGCCGGGCTCGACATCATCGGTCGGGGGCGGACGCTGGAGCTGTCCGAGGTGGCGCTGATCGTCGATGACGGCGCGACCCGGGTCGAGCACACCCCGTCCGTCGACGCCAAGACCCTCGTCGACGCCGAGTTCATCGCCGCGGTGCGCGGGGAGCGCGAGAGCACCCGCGCACCGTACGCCGAGGTGCTGGGCACCCACCGCCTCGCGTGCGCGCTGACGGAGTCGGTCGCCACAGGTCGGCCGACCCGGATCGTCTCGTGAAACGCCACAACCTCGTCATCATCGAGCCCGGGCGGGTCGAGCTGGTCGAGGAGACGCTGCCAGAGCTGCCCGACGGGGGGCTGCTGCTTCGGACCGTCGCGACCGGACTGTCTGCCGGCACCGAGCTGACGTTCCTCAAGGGCGACAACCCGGGACTGCACGCGAGGCTGGACGCCGAGATGGGCTTGTTCGTCCCACAGACGCAGGATGACACCAGCTACCCGGTGCGTCGGTTGGGCTACATGGAGGTGGCTCGGGTCGAACAGAGCCGTACCGATGCGTTCGCCGTGGGCGACGTCGTCGCTACCGCTTACGGGCACGCCACGGCCCATGTCTCAGACCCGGTACGTGAGCACGTCGTGCCGCTACCGCCGGACCTCGACGTCCTCCTCGGCGTCTACGTCGCGCATCTCGGCCCGATCTGTGCCAACGGGTTGCTGCACGCTGCGGCCGAGACCACCGGCGGCGCCGTGACGTCGTTGGGTCAGGGCGTCAGCGGTCGTCGGGTCGCCGTGACCGGCGCAGGCCTCATCGGCTTGTTGACCGCGTTGCTCGCCAAGGAGCACGGCGCCGACGAGGTCGTCGTCCTCGACCCCGACCCCCGGCGGCGGAATATCGCCGAGAAGCTGGGGATGTGGGCGCCTACGGTGGACGATCCTGCCGTGCTGCTGAAGACACGGTGGCGCCACGGTCCCGCCGACCACGGTGCCGATCTGGTGTTCCAGTGCCGCGGACGGCCGGCCTCCCTTGCCACAGCGCTACGGGTTCTGCGCCCGCAGGGCACGGTGGTCGACCTGGCCTTCTACACCGGCGGCGCGGAGGACGTGCGGCTCGGTGACGAGTTCCACCACAACGGGCTGACGGTTCGGTGTGCCCAGATCGGGAGGGTGCCGCGGGGTCTCTCATCGTCCTGGGACCGGCAGCGGCTCTCGGCCGAGACGGTCCGCTTGCTGCGCCACCGAGGCGCCGACATCCGGTCCCATCTGATGACCGATGTCCTGCCGCTGGCCGACGCGCCGATCCTCCTGAACGACCTCGCGGCCCGGCGGCGGCACGTCCTGTCCGCCGTCTTCACCGTCGACTGACGCCCAGGAAAACAAGAGCGGCCCAGACCTTTGGACCGCCTTTGGTGGTGGAGCTACGGGGATTCGAACCCCGGACCTCTTCATTGCGAACGAAGCGCGCTACCAACTGCGCCATAGCCCCTCGGTGCCCTCGCGGGCGTTGTCGAGATTAGCACGCACCGAGGCGCGGCTCCGGTCTGGTCAGTCCCCGACCGCCCGACGGTGCTGCGTGTCGGTCTCGCCCGCTGCGACCGGCATCTCGGTGTCCTCACCGTCGACGTGACCAGAGGTCCACGCGTCCGGTTCGCCGAACTCGATGGTCCGGATGGTACGGCCGGCGCGCGGCTTGGTGACGTACGTCGGAAGCGTCACCGGCACGGGATCCCACAGTGACCCGCCGACGGTGGTGGTGAGCGGGATCGCGTCGACGACCTGTTCGACGAGCTCATCCTCGGAGAGTGGGGCGCGCTCCATGACATGTCTGCGGTGCGGCTCGTAGTCCTCGACCTGCCCGGAGATGATCACGGTGTGCTCGTCGTCGGGATCTGCGTCTTGGTCCGAGCCGGTGCGGCGCGGACGGCTGATGCCGAGCTCGCGACGGACCTGGATCCGGCACGTGATGAGCCACCCGAGGACGAGGCCGCCGGGGATCGCCGGTGCCCAGACCGCGACGACGGCGAACGCGGCGAGCGACCCGACAACAGCAGTCCCGGCGAGCAACGAAAGCAGCGTGCGCCGACGACGGCGGGCGGCGACACGACCCGCCACTGTGATGAGGGGCTCTGCAGCACCCGGCTGCTCCGCAACGCTCGGCTGGCTTCCGACGCTCGGCTGGCTCCCGACGACGCGCATGGAACCGGAGAACTTCTCGATGGTTCCGGACTGGGACGCCTCGTCGTACCGTCGAAGCGCCAGCGGCACGAAGTACGCCGCCCACAGGGCGACGACAGCCGCGAAGATCAGTCCGGTTCCCACGAGACAGAACGGTAGGCGAGCCGGGTGCTGTCAGCACTACACCACTCCGGTGTGTCGCAGGCTAACTTGTGTGACGTATGTGGTTGGTGTGATCAGGGTCGGTGTCCCGGCGTGGCTAGGGTGCGGGCTGGCTGCGGTCCGTCAGCCTGGCGACAACTCCACCAGGTACCTGTTCAGCGGTGATGGCGAACAACAGGTGGTCGCGCCAGTCGCCGTCGATGTGCAGGTAGCGGGGCGCCACGCCCACCTGGTCGATGGCGAGCTTGCGGACGACGGCGAGGCTGGCGGCGTTCTCGGGCCGGACCGCAATCTCGATCCGGTGCAGCCCGACCACCTCGAAGCAGTGGTCGATGACCATGGCGACCGCTAGCGGCATGGTGCCGCGGCCGGCATGCTCGCGCGAGAGCCAGTAGCCGACCTGAGCCCAGCGCGCCGAGCCCCAGGTGACGCCGGAGACCGTGAGCTGTCCGACCATCTCACCGTCGTACGTCACGACGAACGGAAGCGTCCGTCCTTGACCGGCCTGGCGGCGCAGTCCCTGGATCATCTGGCGGTACGTCGTCGCCGCCGGCCGTGCACCCTTGGGCAGCGTCGCCTCCCACGGCGTCAACCAGTCGCTGTTCTGCTCGTGCAGGCGTTGCCACGTCCCGGCGTCACCACGCTTGATCGGTCTGAGCCCCACCGGTCCGTGCGTCAGCTCGACCGGCCAACCGGCGATCAGGACCCACCGCCGGGGCCGGGACCTCCGCCGGAGGGATGGTCGCCGCCGCGGACCTGGTCGACGGCATGCATCAGGACGGGTTCGAGCACGCGGAGCCCGTCCTTCACGCCACCGGTCGATCCCGGCAAGTTGACGATCAGCGTCTGCTCGGCGACGCCCGCCAGACCGCGGGACAACATGGCGGTCGGGACGCCACCGGCGACACCTTGCGCACGGATCGCATCGGCGACGCCGACGAGGTGCCGGTCCAGCAGCGCCTCGGTGACCTCAGGTGTCTCGTCGGTCGGGCTGATCCCGGTGCCGCCGGTGGTGATGACCACCGCAAAGCGCAGGTCGATCGCCTCACGCAGCGCCTCGGCGACGGGTTCGCCGTCGGGTACGACGACAGGGCCCTCGACGTCGAAGCCCCACGCGGTCAGGCTCTCGGCGATCAGAGGTCCTCCGGTGTCGGCGTAGACGCCGGCCGCGGCCCGGTTGGAGCACGTCACCACCAGCGCCTTCACGCGTCACCCCCGCCAGGCGGGCCCTCAGCCGTCCAGTCACCGCTCCTGCCACCGGACTTGGCGGTGACACGGATGTCACCGATCACAGCATGCTTGTCGACGGCCTTGACCATGTCGACGACGGTGAGCGCGGCGACGCTGACCGAGGTGAGCGCTTCCATCTCGACGCCGGTACGGTCCGCTGTCCGCACCGTGGCGGTGATCTGGACCCGGTCGTCCTGCACCTGAAGGTCGACCTCGACGCCGCTGATCGCCAGGGGGTGGCACAGCGGCACGAGATCCGGGGTGCGCTTCGCTGCCATGATGCCCGCGACGCGCGCCACGCCGAGGGCGTCGCCCTTGGGCACGTCACCTCGTCGCAGCAGGGTCACGACCTCTGCGCTCACGCGTACGTGGCCGGTCGCCGTCGCCGTGCGGTGCGTGACGTCCTTGGCCGAGACGTCGACCATCCGTGCCGCCCCGTGCTCATCGACATGGGTCAGCCCCCTGCCGCTCGCGGTGTGCCCGGCGTCCACGGCGTACCCGCTCAGAAGGACCGGTCGAGGACGAGGACCTTGGCAGTGTCGCCGACGTTGAGTGCGGTCTCGTCCTCCTCGACGACGATCAGCGCGTTGGCCTGCGCGAGCCCGCCGATCAGATGTGAGCCGCTGCCGCCGACCGGGGTGACGCGCGCGCCGTGCGCGGTGACCTCGAAGCGCCCTCGCGCGTACTGCCGCTTGCCCTCGGGAGAGACCAGATCCTCTGCCAGCATCGCCTGCACCAAGGGCCGGCGATAGGGATGCACCCCCATCATCCGGCGCAGCACCGGGACGACGAAGACCTCGAACGAGACGTAGGAGGACACCGGGTTGCCGGGGAGGGTGATGATCGGCGTCTCCTCGTCCCCCACCACCCCGAAGCCCTGGGGCTTGCCCGGTTGCATCGCGACCTCGGTGAACTCGACAGTCCCGAGCGACGTGAGCGCCTCCTTGACGACGTCGTAGTTGCCCATGCTGACGCCGCCACTGGTGATGACGACGTCCGCCCGGACGAGCTGGTCGGTCAACAGGTCGTTGAACTCGGCCGGGTTGTCCGACACGATGCCTACCCGGTACACGATGGCGCCGAGCGCGCGCGCCGCGGCGGCGAGCAGGTAGCTGTTGGAGTCGTAGATCGAGTCGAAACCCAGCGGGGTGCCCGGCTCGCGCAGCTCGGTGCCGGTCGAGACGATGACGACCCGCGGGCGAGGACGGGCCAGGACCTGCGACCGGCCGATCGAGGCGAGCAGGCCGATCTCGCGGGGTCCGAGCACGGCGCCCTCGCCGAAGACCACGTCACCCTCGCTCAGGTCCTCACCCGCGATCCGGACGTGCTGACCGTAGTCGCGGGGTTGGAAGATCGTCACCGAGGCGTTGCCGCCGTCGGTCATCTCGATCGGCACCACGGTGTCGGCGCCGGTCGGCATCGGGGCGCCGGTCATGATCTTTATCGCCGCACCAGGGGCGACCGCCGACGGTTTGCTGGTGCCGGCGGCGGACTCACCGACAACCGCGAGCCTGACAGGGTGGTCCCGGCTGGCGGAGACGATGTCGAGGTGGCGTACGGCGTACCCGTCCATCGCCGAGTTGGTGAACCGCGGTAGGTCGATCGGGCTGGCGACGTCCTCGCACAGCGACAACCCGAGGCACTCGAGCAAGGGTTGCTCGTACGGTTGCAGCGGCCCGATGGTCTCCAGGATGCGGCGCAGGTGCTCATCGACCGAGCGCAACCGACCGTCGGCCGGGTCGGGAGAGGGGGCAGCGGACATAGGCCTCACCCTAGCCCCGGCCCACCGTGGCGCCGTCCTGAACTCTCGACGGCGTGCCCGCGTCCTCGAGCACCGCCGCACCCACCACCTGCACGTCGGCGCCGAAGGTCCAGTCGCCGCGCACGGTCAGGCTGTCGGCGCGGACCAACGACGGGGCGCCGGCGGCGAAGCGCCGGTCGAAGTCGTCGATCAGCTTGTAGTAGGACCCATCCAGGTCGACCCGCGGAGCCTCCCCCACCGCGTGGAGCGTGCAGTCCGCACCGATCTCGTAGACATTCGAGCGGAGCACGAGCAGGTCGTTGGTGGTCTTGACCGGGAGGAACCGCGACCGATCGACCTCGACAGCGGTGGCCTTGTCGAAGATCTCGACCGCGGCGCCCATCGCGGACTCGATCTGGACGACCTCGGGCGAGCCGGCGTCACCGGGGTCAACGGTCTTGACGTTGCGGATCAGGGGTAGCCCGAGCACTCCCGACGTACGCTGCATCGCCTCGGCGAGAGCGAACAGGTCGAACCACAGATTGTTGGTGTGGAAGTAGCGGTGCCTGGTGATGTCGTTCGCCTCCTCGACGTCCGCAGGTGGCGTCTGGGCGGTTTCGCGAAGCACCAGGCGGCCGTCACTGCGGCGGACGACGAGGTAGCCCCCCTTGATGTCGGCCGGCGTGCGCCGGCACACCTCGGCGGCGTACGGGGCGCCCGAACCGGCGAACCACCCGGCGATCTCGGCGCTCGGCACGGCACCGAGGTTGTCGGAGTTGGACACGCTCGCGTAGCGGAACCCCCGTTCAACGAGCGCCTGCAGGACGCCGGAGACGTGCAGCGCGGTGTAGAGGTCACCGTGTCCCGGCGGGCACCACTCCAGGCTCGGGTCGGCCGGCCACTTGACCGGCGTCAGGTCGTCCGCGCGGAGCTTGGGCTCGCGGTTCTGCAGGAAGTCCAACGGCAGGCCGTCCACCGCGAGGTCGGGGTACGCCGACAGCGCCTCGAGGGTGTCGTCGCGGGTCCGGAAGCTGTTCATGAACAACAGCGGCAACCGGGCGCCGTACGCAGTGCGCAGGTTGCTGACCTGTCCGGCGATGATGTCGAGGAAGGTCCGGCCGTCCCGTACCTCGAGCAGGCTCTTGGCGCGGTCCATCCCCATCGATGTACCGAGGCCACCGTTCAACCGGATGATGGCGGTCGCGTCCAGCGCGGCCCGTGCCTCGTCGGCGGTGACCTCCAGCTCGCCGAGCTTCGGCGGGGCCTCCATCGGTTCGACGTCCGCCTCGGCGATCATGCCGGTCTCGCCGGACTCCAGCTGCTGGTAGTAGTGCGTGAACACGTCGACCGCCTGTGGGTGAACTCCTCCGGCGGCCATCTTGTCGCGCGCCTGCGCCAAGCCTTCGGTGCTCATGTGCCTCATCGTATGGGGTTGGGTTAGCGTCGGCCCCATGACAACAGGTGGGACGTCGCCGTCGAAGGCGACCCTTCGCCGCACGGTGCTGCGACGGCGTCAAGAGCTGGACGCGGCGGACGTGCGGGCCGCCGGCGTGGCGATCGCCAGTCATCTGCTCGAGTGGCCGGCGCTCTGCGATGCCCGTGTCGTCGGTGCCTACGTGTCGTTCGGCTCCGAGCCCCCGACCGGACCGCTGCTCGACGCTCTGCGCAAGCGCGGCACCAAGGTGCTCCTGCCGGTCGTGCTCCCGGACCTGGACCTCACCTGGGTCGTGTACACCGGCACCGAGGCGCTGGCCCCTCGGCCGCGGGGTCCGTCTGAGCCCACCGGCAGAAGCCTGGGTCCGGAGGCGATCACCGACGTCGACGTGGTCGTCGTACCCGGTCTCGCCGCCGATGGCGAGGGTCACCGTCTCGGCCGCGGCGGCGGCAGCTACGACCGCGCCCTGGCCCGGGTCGGTGCCGAGGTGCCGCGGGTCATCGCGCTCTACGATGGCGAGCTCGTCGACGACATCCCGCATGACGGCCACGACGAGAGCATTGACGTGGTCGTGACACCGTCCGCACTCACACCGCTCGGCCAGCTCGCGTAACGCAACCGGCGTTCGCGGCCCGACCTGATCACCCATGGCCGCGGTCGGGAGCCGTCAGTCGGCGGAGCCGTCGCCCTCCAGGCGCAACACGTCCTCGCCCAGCTCGGTGACCGCCTCAGGTGACCACGCCCACGGAAGCGTCTCCCCGTCCAGGAAGATCTCGGTCTGGTCGACGTAGTTGTCGGCGTAGGCGTGCCCCGACTGTCCCCCCAGCTCGATCCACCGCGACGCGTCGAAGTCGCCGACATCCACCACCATCCGCATCGACGGCATCGCCGTCACCTCGTAGCCCTCGGTCGCGTCCCAGCTGGTCGCGTCGACGAGGCCGCCTCCGCCGCCGAGCTCGTACGGGCCGCGGTTGAAGATCGCCTCGACCAGGGAGACGCCGGACCTCCCGAGGCTCTGGTTGGTCAGCGTCAGCGTGTGCAGCTGCCCCCACGTCCAGTTGTCCGCTACCGGGCCCTCGAGGCGGGTGAGCTCGTCGCGGGCCGCGCGCATCGCCCGAGTCAGGATGTCGTCGCGCTGCTCGACGACGCCCTCGGTGCCGGTGTCGTCCCACCAGGTGCTGGCCGGATCGTCGACGATCTGACGCACCACCTCGAACCAGCGTTCGCCGCCCTCGGGCCGCGCCTCCTCAGGCAGCTGGTCGTCGAACGTGAGCGCGAGCAGGTTTCGCCACACCGCGCTGAAGTACGCCGCCGCCGCCGAATCGGCGTCTTGGTGCAGGTCCCAGCTGCGCAGCAGCTGTTGGCCGTCGCGGTAGTACCGCGTCCCCAGCTCGACCCTGAGCAGGTACGGGACGAGCTCCGCGGCGTTGACGTTGTAGGTGTCCCGCTGCATCGCCGCGCTGTCGGCGACGCTCAGCCGTCCACCGGCTTCGATCTCGTCGATGATGCGCTGGCTGCGATAGCCCTCGGCCTGACCGGTGCCGATCAGGTACGGGTACTGCTCCCCGATGACCTGCTGGTTGGCGGTGACGACGTAGCCCTCCTCGGGGTCGAGCACCGATGGCAGCTCGTCGAACGGCACGTAGCGCTCCCACCCGTAGTCAGAGGTCCACCCGGGCACCGGCCAGCGGCCGTCCCCCTTCCTGCGGATCGGGATCTTGCCCGGCGACTGGTAGCCGATGTGTCCTGCGTTGTCGGCGTAGACGATGTTCTGCGACGGCACCTCGAACAGCCGGGCCGCGCTGCGCAGCTCGGCGAAGTCGCGCGCGAGGTTGAGGGCGAAGACCGCGTCCATCGTCCGACCCGGCTGCAACGCGGTCCACTGCAAGGAGACGGCGTACGACATCGCCGGCCTGGCGTCGACGCCCACCCGGGCGGTCTCGTCGTCGACGTCGGAGAGGATCGGCCCATGGAGCGTCGAGCGCACCGTCATCTGGACCGGCTCGTCCTGGCCGGCGACCTCGAACGTCTCCACGCGTGTGCGCAGCGGCCTCATCACGCCGTCGTACTCGTAGCGGTCACCCTCGACCTTCTCCAGGTAGAGGTCGGTGACGTCGGCGTACATGGTGGTCAGCCCCAGGGCCATGGTGTCGTTGTGCCCGATGACGACGCCGGGCATGCCGGAGAAGGTGAAGCCCGCGACGTCGAAGGGGCATGCCGCGGAGACCGTCCGGCAGTGCAGACCCATCTGGTACCAGATGCCGGGCATGGACGGGGCGAGGTGCGGGTCATTGGCGAGGATCGGTTCGCCCGTCGTCGTGCGGTCTCCCGAGAGCGCCCACGAGTTGGACCCGATGCCGTCGCCGGTGCCGAGCAACGTCGGTAGTGCATCGGCAGCGGAGGCGAAGTCCTCGACCGATGCCAGCGCCGAGCGCGCACCTGCGGACACGGCCGGTGCCGAGGTGTCGCCGCCGCTGCCGGCGTCGAAGACCCCGTCGGGGACGGTGCCCTCGGCGACGATCGGGTCGTTGATCTCGTATGGGAACTGCGGATACAGCTCGTCGACCTGCTCCCGGCTCAGAGTCTTGGTCAGCAGCGTCCGGTCGATCTCGTCACCCATGTTGCTGCGCAGGTCCCAGGCCATCGCCTTGAGCCAGGCCACCGAGTCCGCGCTCGTCCAGGGTTCGGGGACGTACTCAGGGCCGGTCAGCCCGAGGACCGTGTACTCCAGCGACAGCTCCCCCGACGACTTGCCCTCGATGTAGGCGTTGACGCCCGCTGCGTACGCCTTGAGGTAGCGCCGCGTCGCGGGGTCCAGGAGGGCGATCTCTCGCTCGGCGACCCGCCGCCACCCCATCGTTCGCACCACCTTGTCGGTCTCCAGGGCGCTCGACCCGAACAGCTCGGCCAGCCGGCCGGAGGTCACATGCCGCCGGAAGTCCATCTCGAAGAACCTGTCCTGCGCCTGCACGTAGCCCTGCGCCATGAACAGGTCGCCCGGGTCGTCGGCGTACAGCTGGGGGATGCCGTGGCTGTCGCGGACGACCTCGACGTCGCTGCTCATGCCCGACAGCTGCACGGTGCCGGCGGTGTCGGGAAACGAGCGGCGCACGTTGATCACGGTGAACGCACTCGCCGCCACCATCACGACCGCAACGAAGCAGGCGATGTAGATGAGGACCTTGCGCGTACGACGAGAGAAGGGCACCGGAGCATTGTGCCGGTCAGCTACTCAGCGCCCACTACCCGAGTCCCGGATCTCGCCGACCAGCTCCTCCAGCACGTCCTCGAGCATGACCACACCGATCACCGTCCCTGACCCGTCCGCGACGCGCGCCATGTGCGTCCCGCGGGACTGCATCGCCCGCAGCGCTTCGTGCAGTCCGGTGGTGTGTCGCAACGTCGCGAACGGGCGTACCCACTTGTCAGCGATCGGAGTGCTGCGCGCCGCTTCGGACGTCTCCAGGACGTCCTTGATGTGCAGGTAGCCGACCAGGTCACCGGCGTCGCCACGGACCGGGAAGCGAGAGAACCCCGTCTGGGTGCAGGCGCGCTCCACCTCCGCCGGCGTCGTCCGGGAGCTGACGGTCACCAGGTCAGCGATCCCGATCAGGACACGTTCGACGGTGGCAGCCCCGAACCCCAGGGCACCCGAGAGCAGACCGTACTCATCGTCGTCCAACAACCCCTCGCGCCTCGACTCCTCCACCAGTGCAGCAACCTCGTCGTGCGTGAACGACGAAGCGACCTCGCGCTTGGGCTGGATGCGCATGGCGCGAACGACCGCATACGTGAGCGCGTTGAGCGCGACCACGACCGGTTTGAACACCCAGACGGTCGCGAGCATGAACGGTCCGAGCACGAGCGCGGCACGTTCTGGGACGACGAGCGCAAGGTTCTTGGGTACCATCTCGCCGAGCACCACGTGGCACCAGACGACGGCCATCGTCGCGAGCACGAAGGACACCGGGTAGACGAGGCCATCGCGAAGCCGTACCAGCTCGAATACCGGCTCCATCAGATGGGCGAGCGCCGGTTCGGAGATCGCACCGAGGCCGAGGGTGCTGAGGGTGATGCCGAGCTGCGCCGCGGCCAGGACGAGGCTGATCTGGCCCATGGCCCGCAACGCCATCCTGGCCGACCAGGATCCCTCCGCGACTCGCGGCTCGAGCTGGGTCCGACGCGCCGAGATCAGTGCGAACTCCGCCGCGACGAACAAGGCGTTGAGGGTCAGCAGGACGATGGTGAGGAGGACGCCCAACGTGTTACTCATCGTGGTCCCCCACCTCTTCGAGCGGTTCGGCGACCATCGACACCCGGTCGATCCGTCGTCCTTCCATACGCTCGACCTGCAGCCGGATCGTGTAGGGCGGCGCCGGTTCCTCGTCGACGTCGTGGTCGATCGGTGGCGTGACCTCCACCTCGGCCACGTCGCCGACCTGCGCGAGTCGCCCGAGCCGTTGCAGGACGAGGCCGGCGATCGTCTCGTAGTCGTCGTCCGAGGGCAACGCGATACCCGTCTCCTCGGTGACCTCGTCGGGCCGCAGCATGCCCGACAGCATCCAGGTGCCGTCCCGGCGCAGTCGTAGGCCGGCGGCGTGCCGGTCGTGCTCGTCGGCGATGTCGCCGACGATCTCCTCGACCAGGTCCTCCATCGTGACGACGCCGTCGGTGCCCCCGTACTCATCGACGACCACGGCCATCTGCATGCCCTGCGCACGCAGGACCGCCAGCAGGGGATCGAGCTCGATGCTGTCGGGCACCACGCTGGCCGGTGTCACCAGGTCCTCCACGCGAACGCTGCGGCGCCGGTCGGGGGCGACTGCGACAGCCTGCTTGATGTGGACGACTCCGATGACGTCGTCCAGACCCCGACCGGTCACTGGAAATCGCGAGTGCCCGGTCTCGCGGGCAGCCTCGATCACATCTGATGCGGTGTCGTTTCCGGTGAGGAAGTGGACCCGGACCCGGGGCGTGCGTACGTCTGCTGCAGTGCGGTCACCGAAGGCGAGACTGCGGGCGACCAGGTGCGCCGTGGGTCTGTGCAGAACGCCCTTCTGCGCCGAACGCAGGACCAGCGACTGCAGCTCATCGGGTGACCGAGCCGAGCGCAGCTCCTCCTGCGGCTCGATGCCGACCCGGCGCAGGAGCGCGTTGGCCGCACCGTTCAGGCCGCGGATCGGCCACGCCGTGATACCGGTGAAACCGCGCATGAACGCCTGGGTGGCGTTCGCCGTGCGAACCGGAAGGGCGATAGCGACGTTCTGGGGGACCAGCTCGCCGATCAGCATCGTGAAGAACGCGCTGAGGATCAGCGCCACGGCTATCGCCACCGCGGACACGCTGGCGCCGGTCACACCGGCATCCCTGAGTACGGGGCGCAAGAGCTCGGCAACGGCCGGCTCGGACAGGTACCCGATCGCGAGGTTGGTGATGGTGATGCCGAGCTGGGAGCCGCTGAGCTGCGTCGACAGGGTCTGCAGGGCGGCGAGCGTACCCTTCGCGCGGCGGTCGCCCCCGTCGGCGGCGCGTTGGATCGTGGCGCGATCGACGGTGACGAAGGAGAACTCCGCTGCCACGAACAACCCACAGGCCAGCATCAACACGAAGGAGGCGGCGAGGAGCAGCCACTCGGTCAACAAGGGGCTCCTGGGGTCTTCGTCGCGCGCACGGTACGACGATCGTAGCGGGTTGTTCAGCGAACCCCGTGGCTCGGACTTGGCGACGGCAGGGACAATGGAGGAACAATCGTCGATGCGAATCCCGGAGTACGTCGGTGCCGACCTACCAATATGTGTGCACGCAGTGTGGTGCTGGGCTCGAGGCCCAGCAGACCTTCAGTGACGCCTCCTTGACGGTGTGCCCGACCTGCGAGGGTCGTCTGCGCAAGGTCTTCGCTGCCGTCGGTGTCGTCTTCAAGGGGTCGGGCTTCTACCGCAACGACAGCCGCGAGAGCGCGAAGTCCGGTGCGGGCGACGCCGCGAAGTCCTCTGGCGGGGAGGCCACCGCGAGCACGAACGGTTCCTCCTCGGACGCCTCGGCTACGGCCGGTTCAGGATCGTCGGACTCCTCATCAGGGTCGGGATCGTCGGGCTCGAACGGGTCATCCTCGGGCTCGTCGGGGACGTCGAAGCCGGCGCCGTCCTCAGCTCCCGCGTAATACCCGCCGATCGTCGACAGGCCGGCCAATGAGGACTAGTGGCATCGACCGGCCGACTGTGGCATGATGCACTCATGGATGCCACGTTGGTCATGGGACAGCAGGGTCGCCTCGTCATCCCGGCGGAGATGCGGGCCGCCCTCGGGCTCGCTCCGGGCGACAAGCTGCACCTCCATCTCGCTGATGCTCGGCTGATCCTGGAACGACCCCGCGATGCCGTGTCCGAGCTTCGACGGCTCGGGGCATCTGTTCCCGATCAGCGATCACTCGTCGAAGAGCTGCTTGCTGAGCGACGCGAAGCCGTCGCGGCTGAGTGACCGTACTCGACGCATCGGCAGTGCTTGCGCTCATCCACGGCGAACCGGGAGCTGATCTGGTAGCCGAGAATCTCCCGGGTGCCCTGATCTGTACGGTCAACTTGGCCGAGGTCGTCGGCAAGCTCGTGGATGTCGACGTCGATCCTCGCCGGCTTCGAGATCTGCTCGTCACCGCCGGTGTCGCCATCGAGCCGTTGCTCGCCGAAGACGCTGTGCTGGCCGGTACGCTGCGTTCGCTGCCCGGTGGGCGGGCATTGTCGCTCGGTGACCGCTGCTGCCTTGCGCTGACCGTACGCACCGATTCGGCCGAGGTACTCACCGCAGATCACGTGTGGGCAGACCTCGACCTACCCGTCCGCGTGCGCCTGCTCCGCTAGCGGCCCGCAGATCACTCGCCTAGAGATGTCCGAGCATCGCTCGACGCAGAACTCGTTGCCCTGGACGTCCTGCATAACGACGAGTTCCTCGCCCGCTTGAACTACCGTCCCGCGCAGGCGCTCGAGCCTGGACCTCGTCAGCAACCAGCCCAGGCGCCCCCCAGTCAGGCGCCTCGACGAATGCCCTGTGCGGCGTCGAGTCCTCGTCGACTTCGACCCGAGGGCGGCGACCCAGAACTCAGCAGCCAGAGAGCGTCGGCACGCTGCTCGGTCAGACGCTCTCGGTGTCGTACCTCGCGCGGAGCCCTGTCAAAAGGTCGATCGTCAGCTCAGTACCGGCCTCGACGGCGTCGTGCACGTCGCGGAAGTACTGCTCGTAGCCAGCAGGGGTGTACATGCACAAGCCCGTCGTCGGCGTGCGCTCGCTTGCGTTACGAAAACCGTGTACCGACCCGCGCGGGGCGTGCGCTACGTCGCCGGCGGTGAGCAGGACCTCACCAGCATCAGTGGCGACGGTCAGCTCGCCGGTGAGGACGTAGAAGTACTCGTCGTGCGCCCGATGAATGTGTGGCCTGGCCCCTACCGTGCCCGGCGGGACTGCGAACTCCTCCAGCCCGAAACGATCGCCGGTGTGGTCGCCGGTCAGCTTGAACAGGTGCTGCACGCCGGCCGCGGTGATCTCTTCTCCCTGGCTCGCCGCGATCACCGTCGCCGCGACACGTTCGCGTGGATCGTTCACCGGCCGAGCATGACACAGGCGCCGCCGCGTTGACCTGTGGACGAAGGAGTGCGCACCGCGCTCGAGGGATCTAAGGTCCTGCGGGCATGACCTCATCGCGTACAGGCAAGAGCGCCACGTCGCCACGGCCCCGTCCGCTGCGCTCGATTGTCTCGATCAGTACCGTCCTGAGGCGGGCGGTGCTGGCGAGACGCCGAGTGCTTGCCGCGGTTTTTGCGGGCCTTGCGGTGCTGACCGGGATCGGGGCGGTCCGTCCCCCACCCCCACCAAGCGACGCCATCGTCGTCGCGGCACGCGACCTACCTGCCGGCACCGTGCTCGCGGCGCGTGACCTACGCCTGACCGAGCTACCCCCGGGTGCTCTGCCTGACGGCCGCTTCGCCTCCGTCGAGCCCGTGGTCGGCGAGATGGTTGCCGCGCCTGTGCGCCGTGGCGAACCCCTCACCGACGTGCGCTTGGTCCAGGACAGTCTCTTGCAGGGCTACCCCCGTGGGTCGGTGCTGTCGAGCATCCGGATCGCCGACGCGTCGTCGCTGGTCGGTGTGCGGGTGGGCGACACCGTCAACGTCCTGGCATCGGATCCGGCCGCGCAACGGCCTCCCCGCACGCTGGCGGTCGGGATACAGGTGGCATCGATGTCCAGACCGCAGGAGTCGATCGGCTCCAGCGACGCGATGGTGCTCCGGGTCGCCGTGCCCGAGGAGACGGCGCTCGCTCTCGCCGACGCAACCGTCCACGAGAGCCTCGCTGTCGTCGTCGCCGCACCCGAGGACGAGGACACGCCGCCGAGTTCGGCCGACGCCGGCTGGTGATGTGCTTTGCTCGACACATGCTCACAGGATTCAAGGACTTCTTGTTCCGCGGCAACATCGTCGACCTCGCAGTCGCCGTCGTCATCGGCACCGCGTTCACCATGCTCGTGTCCTCGTTCACGACGAACCTCATCAACCCGGTCATCGCCCGAGCGGGCGGCGGGGGTGCCGATGCAGGCGGTCTCGGTGTCGCCCTCGGCGACAGCCCCGCTACCTTCCTGAACGTCGGCGCGTTCCTCACCGCGATCATCACGTTCATCATCATCGCGGCGGTCGTCTACTTCTTCGTGGTCGTGCCGATGAAGAGGTTCATGGAGCGCATCGCACCCCCGTCGCAGGACGATGACCCGACACCGGCATCGGAGGGCGTGATCCTGCTCCGCGAGATCAGGGACCTGCTCGGCACCGCCTCCACCGGGAGCACTTCGGGGGGCGAGCACGCCAGGTGACGTCACCCAGGGCCGTGGTGCGGCGGTACGTCGCGGCGTAGCTCATTGTCGCGCGAGTGGTCATCGTGCTCGCCCCACCCGCGGTCGGACTCGCCGTGGCTGATCTCTGGCAGCAGCTCTCCGAGGAGCTCCGCAGCGCGCTCCCGCCGGCCGGGCTCAGCAGCCGTGGTCTCCGGCGGGTCCGGCACGCTCACCCGCGGCCCGTCGCACCGCGAACGCGGACGAGCTGGCTCAGCCAATGGGGGCCGAACTCGGGTTGATCGGCCTTCCAGCCGGCGCTACGGGCGAAGCGCTCCGAGCTCACCCGCTGTGAACGGGTCAGCCACTCCAGGCGTTCACCGCCGAACCGCACCACGAGACTGCGGTAGAAGCTGCCTTCCTGTTGTCCGGCAGCCGCCGCGAACGCCGCGACCACCGCGCCACGACGTACGGGATCGGCACCGACATTGAAAGTGCCCGACGGCGCACCCAACGCGGCCACCACCGCCGTGCCGACGTCGTCTGGATGGACGACGTGCATCCAGGATTCTGGGCGGCCCAAGCCGACCGCCTGCCCTGCGCGCGCCCGCGCGAGGCGGCGGTGGGTCATGATGTCGTCGCCGATGATGTTGCCGAACCTCAGCACGACACCCACGCGTGAGTTGTCGGCGAACCGTTCGGTATGCGTCTCGGCGACGACGACCGGTTCGGCTGCGTTGGTCACCGAGATCGGATCGTCCTCGTCTATCCAGCCGTCACCCTTGTCTGCGTAGACGAAGGACACGCTTTCCTGGACGAGACGCCTGATCCCGGCGAGCCGAGCCGCTTCGGCGACGATCCGCGAACCTTCGGACCGGATACGGTCGTTGACCTTCCAAGCACCAGGTCGGAGACCGGACCTGCCGACCGGGATGCTCGTGGCCATGTTGCAGACGACGTCACACCCCTCGAAGGCCGACGCCAAGGTCTCGCGGTCGAAAAGGCTGCCGTGGACCGGGCGAACCTGCATTCGTTTCAGCATCTCGGCCCGGTCCGGGTCGCGCGCTAGGCCCGTGACGCTGTGGCCGGCCGCGTGGAGCGCCGTCGTCGCGGCACGTCCCATCACACCGGTGGCGCCTGTCACGAAGACCTTCAACGTCTCGAACTCCGCTGTCTCGGTGATGGTGCGGTCGCCGCCTGACGGTGGCTCATCACGAAATGATAACGGAC
>Ga0136622_10000167_pt1 | contig 24866 bp, 25 predicted proteins | sample AntDrymUQ4482106_2_FD_104803 | JGI IMG/M metagenome (GOLD analysis project Ga0136622, IMG submission 104803) | Polar desert sand microbial communities from Dry Valleys, Antarctica - metaG UQ448 (21.06) | ecosystem: Environmental > Terrestrial > Soil > Desert | place: Antarctica: Dry Valley...
CTGGTCTTCCGGCACGGCACCGGACCCAGAAGGGTCGAGGTCCAGCGGGGCCGACTGCACGACGCGCTCCTGCCGGGGTGCTCGGCCGCCGGGCCGCGGAGTCTCGCCACCGAAGAAGGCGTTGAACGCGGCGTCGTACCGCTCGAGGTCGTCCGGACCGGCGCACAGGGTGAACCGGCCGGCCCAGTAGACCTCGCTCGGCTCCATGACATCGAGCTCGCCGAGCGCGGCCACCATCGCCTGGACCCGGTCCGGTCCTGCCTCGAGGCCGGCGACGCGCAAGGTCCTGGCGAAGACCAGCATGGTCTCGACGACATCACGGTTGTCCGCCATGGTGCCTCAGGTGCCGAACATGGCCGTCAGTGTCATCGAGTGCAGCCGGTCGGCGTCTTCGCGATACTTCAGCACCGCCCCGAGGGTCGCTGCGGCGCGGTCCGGGTCGAGTTCGCGCGCGCCCAGCACATGCAAGGCGGTGGCCCAGTCCATCGCCTCGGCCACGCCGGGTGGCTTGACCAGGTCGAGCGAGCGCAGCTTCCCGGTGGCGCGGGCGACGTCCTCGGCGAGTTTGGCGGTGATCTGCGGCAACCTCGTGCGCAGGATCGCCACCTCGCGCTCGTACGACGGATGCTCGACCCAGTGGTACAGGCAGCGGCGCTTGAGGGCGTCGTGCACCTCGCGGGTCCGGTTCGACGTCAGGACTACCAGCGGGGGGATGTCGGCGACTATCCGGCCGAGCTCGGGGATCGTGACCGCGTTGTCCGACAGGATCTCCAACAGGAACGCCTCGAACTCGTCGTCCGCGCGGTCGATCTCGTCGACCAGCAGCACCGACGGCGACTGCTCGATGGCGGCGAGCAGCGGTCGGGCCAGCAGAAAGCGGCGGTCGTACAGCCCTCGCTCCAGCTCCTCGGCGTCGTGCACCCCGGCCGCCTCGGCGGCCCGCAGGTGCAGCATCTGGCGGGGGAAGTCCCAGTCGTACAGCGCCTGGCTCGCCTCGAGCCCCTCGTAGCACTGCATCCGGACGAAGTGCGCCCCGGTGACCTCCGCCATGGCCTGGGCGAGCGCCGTCTTGCCGACGCCGGCATCTCCCTCGAGGAACAGGGGACGCTGCATCCGCAGCGCCAGATAGGCGGCGGTGGCCAGCCCCTCGCCCGCGAGGTACCCGGTCCGGGACAGGGCGTCGGCCAGGTCGGCAGGTCCGGTGAACCGTTCGGCGGGCGGCAGATCGCTCAGACTGTCGGGGAATTGCGTCACCGTGCAAGCATGGCTGAGCCTCGGCCGACGAGCCACCTGCTCCCGGATAGTGCGATCGCCGCGGTGACCAGGCCGGCCATCGCCGGCAGCACAAGGGCGCGCTGCGCGCCGTAGGTGTCGATCAGCGGCCCGGACAGGGCCGCCCCCGCTGTGACGCCGACGATCAGGCCGGTCGTGACCCACGACAGGCCTTCGGTCAGCGTCCCCGGCGGCATGAGCGACTCGACCAACGCGGTGCCGCCGATCAGCACCGGTGAGATGGACAACCCCGACACGAACATCACAAGGGCGAGCAGCGGCAGTGAGTTAACCACCAGCAGCAGCGTCGCGGCCAGCCCGAAGATGACCGCGGCCAGCAGGAACCGCGGCGCGAGTTCTCGGCGCCATCGCCGGGCACCGTAGGCCAAGCCCGCGAGCAGGCTTCCCCCGGCATAGACCGCCAGGATCGCCCCGGCCCAGGCCGGATGGTCCTGGGCGTCGGCGTACGCCACGACGATCACCTCGACGGACCCGAACACCGCGCCGGCACCGAGCATGGTGAGCGAGACGACAAGGAGTCCCGGCCGCATCACCGCTCGGAAACCCGGGTGCGGCAAGCCCCGTCCCGTGACAGCGGGTTCGGTTCGCCGTTGTACAGCAAGCAACAGTCCCCCGATGAGCCCGAATGCCATGGCTGCGAGCAGTCCGGCCGCCGGGCTGACACCGATCGCCAGGAACGTCACCAGGGGCGGCCCCGCGACGAATACCACCTCGTCGATGACCGATTCGAACGCGAAGGCGGTCTGTCGGGCGGCGCCGGCCGGCAGCAGCGCTGCCCATCGAGCGCGCACCAGCGCCCCGAACTGGGGGAGCACGCCGCTGACCACGGCGGCCAGAAACCAGGTCCAGACCGGTGCCTCGGTTCGCACCGCGAGGATCAGCCCGGCCACACCAGCGACGTACACCAGGAGGAACGGCCGCAGGATCCGCGCCTGACCGAACCGGTCCACGAGGCGGGCCCCGAGGGGGCCGAACACCGCTGACGACAACGCGATGGTCCCGGCCACCGCCCCAGCCAGCGCGTAACGGCCGGTGCTCTGCGAGATGAGCAGCACCGTCCCGATCCCCATCATCGAGATCGGCAGCCGGGCCACGAAACCGGTGCCGCTGAACTGCCAGGAACCGTCGACGCGGAACAGCTCGCGATACGGCCCGAACACGCTCCGAGGTTAACCACCCAGACCGACAGATTCCCCGCGGCCCACGACGGACCAGTGCAGCGGCTACTACAGTTGGGTGTGTGGATACCCGTGATGTGCACGAGCCCCGCCTGGTCGACACCTTCGGCCGGGTGGCCACCGACCTCCGGGTGTCGCTGACCGACCGGTGCAACCTGCGCTGCTCGTACTGCATGCCGGCCGAGGGCCTGGACTGGCTGCCCAAACCCGAGGTGCTCACCGACGACGAGGTGATCCGGCTGATGCGGGTCGCCGTCGAGCAGCTCGGCGTCGAGGAGATCCGCTTCACCGGCGGTGAGCCACTGCTGCGCCCTGGCGTCGTCGGCATCGTGGCGGCGACGACGGCGCTGCGTCCCCGGCCGCAGGTGAGCCTCACCACGAACGGGATCGGACTGGCCCGGATCGCCGGTGCCTTGGCTGCCGCCGGCCTGGACCGGGTGAACGTCTCACTGGACACCCTCGACCCCGAGCGGTTCCGCAGCATCACCCGCCGCGACCGGCTGCCCGACGTACTCGCCGGGATGCGCGCTGCCGCCGAGGCCGGGTTGACACCGGTCAAGGTGAACGCCGTCCTGCTCCGCGGCATCAACGATGGCGACGCCGTACCTTTACTTGAGTTCTGCGTCCAGCATGGCTACGAACTGCGGATCATCGAGCAGATGCCGCTGGACGCCCAACATGCCTGGGACCGCTCGACCATGATCACTGCCAACGAGATCCTCGCCTCGCTGCAGACCCGGTTCGAGTTGTCCGAGGACCCGGTGAAGCGCGGCGCCAGTCCCGCGGAGACTTGGCTTGTCGACGGCGGACCGGCCCGGGTCGGGGTCATCGCCTCGGTCACCCGGGCGTTCTGCGGGACCTGCGACCGGACCCGGCTCACCGCCGATGGGCAGATCCGCAACTGTCTGTTCGCTCGCCAGGAGTCCGACCTGCGTACGGCGTTGCGTTCCGGAGTCTCCGACGAGGAACTGGCCGATCGGTGGCGGCTGGCCATGTGGGGCAAGAAGCCCGGCCACGGCATCGACGACCCGTCGTTCCTGCAGCCGGTCCGCCCGATGTCCTCCATCGGTGGTTGAGCGGTGTGCGGGTCACGGTCAGGTACTTCGCGGGCGCACAGGCGGCCGCCGGCGTAGCCCAGGAGCAGGTGAGTGCGTCAACTGTGGACGAACTGCTGTCCCGCCTGGCTGAGGCCCACGGGGGCGCACTGTCTCGGGTGCTCGCCGCGTCGAGCTTCCTGGTGGACGGCGTGAGTGTGCGGGAGCCGGCGTACCGGCTGAGTGACGGCGTGACCGTCGACGTGCTGCCGCCCTTCGCCGGCGGCTGAGTCCTCAGCCGGCTGGTCTTTAGGATGAAGCGACGCGTTCTAGGGTCGATGAGTGGACCCGGACAAGCGCGCGTTTCTCTTCGGTGAGCTTCCCGCAGGCATGGATCCCGAGGATCCCGCCCACCGAGCCATGCTGCTGACCCAAGCGCACGGCAGCGAAGACGACGAGGAAACGGGCCGGCTCAGAGTCATGCTGGCCCAGCAGATCCTCGACGATGATCCACCCGAGGTGTGGCAGACGGCGAACCGGTTGGTTGCCGACGGCATGGATCACCGGACGGCGCTGACCCAGCTCGCCGTCGCGATTACCCCCGTGCTGCTGGACGCGGTCAGCCGGGGCGGCGACCTCGACCGTGAGTCATACCTGGCCCGGCTCGAGCGGCTCCCGCTGCCGGCAACCGAGCAGATCCTCAGCGCCCTGGGGGACACCGCGCAGATCCACGGCCCCCTCGACCTCGATGAGCTTGACCGGCTGGCCGCCGAACGCCTCGGCGTCTCCCTCGAGGATCCGGTGATCCGCGAGCTGTTCGAGCACGCCGGGGATTGGCTGACCGACGAGGGCGGTCCACTCGCGCTGCTCGCCGGAGACGTGGTCGCGCACGTGGAGTCCCTGACGGCGGGAATCGTGCTCACCCACCGGCTCACCGAAGCCGAACAGCGGTCAGGGATGCTCCACGCCGGTGTGGATCTGGTCGGGTTCCAGCGCCGCGGTGGGCTTCAGCAACCGAGCGGGGCGGAGATCGTCACTACCATCCGGGATTCCGGCGCCCTGTTCTGGATCGGCCATGAGGACTGGTTGGCCGACTACCCGGCCGGCGCTCTGCTCGGCGTCGGTGTAGAACCGGACGGTGTCGTGCGGTTGCGCGCTCTCGAGCTGGAACTGGAGGCCGCCGACCCGCTCGTCGACCTCGTCCGAGACGTCTATGAGGGGGCGCTGGCCGAGCCCGGGCTGCCGGTGGACGCCGAAGACCTCGTGCTGGGGATTCTGGTTCGCCAGCCCGACGCGTTCGGCGAACCGAGACCTCCGCTGTCCGACCTCGCGGACAAGGCCGGACTCGAACTGCGCGGACAGCGGTTCGCGCACGATGAATGGGTGTGGCAGAACCAGGACCAGGCGGGCCAACTGTTTCGGGTGATGGACCGCCTCGACAACGACAAGGCGCAGGTCCTGAGCGTGATGCGAGCGCTGGAGCTGCTCGAGCAGGATGTGCTGGACGTCGCCGACGCCCGAGCGGCGCTGGCGGAGATGTACGACCCGCTGGTGCTGGAGGTGGTGCCCGACGAACTGCTCGGCCTGGACGACGAGCCCGAACGCATCGAGGCGCTGAGGTCGCTGTCCGCTCGCCTGCTCGCCGCTTCCCGCAACCGGAAGGAGCAGGCGGTCGCGCAGTGGCTGTGCGCGCTGGCCGACGAACGTCGCGACGCGGTGCTAGACGCCGAGTCGCACCTGCGCGCGGCGGTTCGTGCGGATCCAGGTTGGCCGTGCGCGGAGGACCGGCTGGCCTGGTACGAGGCGGATCGCGGTGATGCTGCGTCGGCCCTGGCTCGATGGCGCTCGTTGGGCGCTCCCGAGGACAGCGAAGATGTGCGCTCGGTGTTGCCCTTTGCCGACGTCGCGCAGCCCGCCCTGGGTCGCAACGAGCCGTGCTGGTGCGGATCCGGCCGCAAGTTCAAGGCCTGCCACCTCCGCCGCCCCGCCGTCGTCCCGCTCCCGGACCGGGTCGGGTGGCTGTGCCGAAAGGCAGTCTCCTATCTCGAACGGCGCGGCGGCCCGCCACGGCTCGACGTCATGGAGTACGCCGAAGCGCGAGCGCTGGACCCCGACATCGAGGACTCCCTGGCCGAGGCCATGGACGACCCGCTCGTGCTCGACGCGGTCCTGCACGAAGGCGGCTGGTTCGATCGATTCCTGGCCGACCGTGGCCCGTTGCTGCCCGATGACGAGGCACTGCTGGCTCGAGCCTGGACGTTGGTCGACCGCACCGTCTACGAGGTGATCGGGGTCGACGCCGGTGCAAGTATGCGCGTCCGGGACCTGCGCACCGGTGACCAGCTCGACGTGCGAGAGCGGACCGCGAGCCGCCAAGCCAGTCGTGGGCAGCTGCTGTGCGGACGAGCCGTCCCGGACGGGGAGTCGCACCAGTTCGTCGGCGGCCTGTTCGGCGTGTCCCCCGGACGGGAGACGCACCTGCTCGACCTGCTCGACACCCGTGACGGGCTCGACCTGCTCAAGTACGTCGCCGCTCAGAACCGGCCGCCGACGATGGTCAGCCCCGAAGGCGATCCCCTTGTCGAGTGCCACGCCGTGGTCGAGGTGCCCGACGCCGACAACGCGGCTGCCGAACTCGGGCGCCGCTACGCCGCTGACGGCGAGGGCTTCGTATGGTTGCAGCCGCTGCCCGACGGAGCCAACCGGCAGCTCGCCGGCCTCCGCCTGCAGGACAGGCAGATCTCGGTGCACACGATGACCGAGCCGCGCATGGACGACGTCCTCGCTAGGCTCCGAGAGGCACTGCCGGGATGCAGCGTGAGCGTCGATGAGCGCCAGCCGTTCCAGTGGCCTGCCGCCGACGGTGCGGTCACGGCGAAGACGTCGCCTCTGCAGCTGCCACCGGAGGCCGCGGCCGAACTCGCGGACCGGTTTGAACGGCGATGGTGCGATGAGAGCGTTCCCGCGCTCGGCGGCCGCACCCCACGACAAGCCGCCGACGATCCCACTCGCCGCACGGAGCTGACCAGGCTGATCGACAGCTTCCCCAGCGTCGATCTCGACGATGGCGTGATCGGGCTTCGGCCCGAACGGCTGCGAGCCCTGCTCGGGCTCGATGCCTTCTGATCAAGGACAGTCGACCCACTCGTCGGTGCCGTCCTCAAACACCTGGCGCTTCCAGATCGGCAGCCGATGCTTCACCTCGTCGACGAGCCGCGAGCAGGCAGCGAAGGCCTCGCGGCGGTGCGCACTGCTCACGGCGCACGCCAACGCCACGTCGCCGACGACAAGCTTGCCGATCCGGTGCGAGACCGCGATGGCGTAGACCCCGCCTGCGGCAGCGATGCCGGCAGCCACCTCGGCGATGATCTGTTCGGCGGTGGGATGCCCGACGTACTCCAGCGCCTCGACGCTGCGCCCGTGGTCGTGGTCACGAACGACGCCACCGAAGCTCACCACCGCCCCGGCGCCCGGATGCGCCACCAACGCCTCGTGTTCGGCGACCGACAGGGCGGCATCGACCACGACGGCGCGAAGGACAGCGGTATGGACCTGCATGTGCGCCCACAGTAGTCCGGCGGGAGGGATCAGAGCCTGAGCCGCTGCCGAAGCAATGCACGAGAAAGTGCCACCTGGACGGCTCGTGACACTTTCCTGTGCATCGCTCGGGCCAACCGCTGTCAGCGAGCGAGGTCGCCGGGGGTGTCGATGTCTTCCGGGCTGGCGACGTCCTCGCAGGGCACCTCCACGACCCGGGCGGCGTGTGCCAGCAGGAACGGCCGCGCGCCGGTGTCGCCCACTGCCGACCGGGTCACCTCAGGCCAGTGCGCGCGGCCGATGAGGACCGGGTGCCCGCGGCGCCCGTCGTACGTCGCCATGGCCACGACGTCAGGCGCGGCGTACGACGACACCCGCGCCACGGCAGCCGCGCCGATCCCCGGCGTGTCGACCAGCAACACCAAAGCGGCGTCTACGCCGCCGGGCAGCGCTGCCAGTCCCACGCCGAGCGAGGAGCCCATCCCCGACTCCCAGTCGGCGTTGACGACCACGTCGGCGCCCAGGGCAAGGCCGCGGGCCCGTTCGGCCTGCGCGCCCAGTACGACGAGGAGCGGCTCACACCCGCCCTCGCGCAGGGCGGCGAGGGCCCGCTGCAGAAAGGGCGTTCCGTCTGCGAGTACGGCCAGCGCCTTTGGCGTGCCGAACCGGCGGCCGGCTCCGGCGGCGAGCAGCAGTCCCGCGGTTCGCGCCACGCCCACCTCCCGGTCAGGCAGGATAGGCGGCTGCCTCGCTGGCCTTGACCGACGCCCACACTCCGGCACCGAGGACGAGATCCAATTCGGCCGCCGCCTCCGGGCTCACGTCGGCCGTCAACGGCACCTTGCCGTGCAGGTCGACCCGCAGCGTCTCCCCGTACGGCGTGACGCCCGCGACGGTGGCCGGCCACACGTTGCGCGGGCTGCCATCGGGCCGGGATCGGTAGAGACCCACCGCGGTCGGCCGGATGGCGACGAAGACCGGTCCCGTCCTCGCCTCGGCGACCTGCACGGCCGCCCCGCTGTCCAAGACCACCGATCGGCCGTCCGCCGTGCCGGACAGGAGGGACAGCCCGACCAGCCTGGCCACGTAGTCGGTGCGCGGCCGGCGGGACACCTCGACGGGTGTTCCGACCTGCACCACCCGGCCGCGCTCCACGACGACCAGCCGGTCGGCGAGGGCCATCGCGTCGATCGGGTCGTGCGTCACGAGGACGGTCGCACCCGCATAGTCGGCGAGGTGATGCCGCAGATCGGCGCGCACGTCGAGTTTGGTTCGAGCGTCCAGCGCCGACAACGGCTCGTCCAGCAGCAGCAGCCGAGGCTTGCCGGCCAGCGCCCGCGCCAACGCGATCCGCTGGGCCTGCCCTCCGGACAGCGACCGCGGCTTGGCCGAACCGTGGTCGGACAGGTTCATCCGGGCGACCCACTCAGCCGCAACCCGGCGGGCCGCCTCCCGTGACTGGCCACGCGCGCGCAGCCCGAAAGCTACGTTGTCCACAGTGGACAGATGCGGGAACAGCAGGTGGTCCTGAAACACCATCCCGATCGGTCGGCGATGCGGGGGAACCCGTACGCCGGCGGTCGGGTCGTCGAGCAGCTGCCCGTCCAGGACGATTCGCCCGCTCTGCGGTCGAGTGAGGCCGGCCAGTATCCGGAGCAGGGTCGACTTTCCAGCGCCGTTCGGCCCCAGTATCGCGAGCACCTCGCCCTGCTGGACCTCGAAGGACACGTCCACGTGCAGCGGCCCGCGCTGGATCACGATCTGTGCGCTCAGGCTCATGTCCTCATCAGCCAGCGGTCCCGCAACAGAGCCAACGTGAAGATGGACACGGCGAGCAGCACCAGGCTCAGGGCAATGGCGGCGTCCGGGTCGGTCTCCAGCGCCAGGTAGACCTGCAGGGTCATCGTGCGCGTCGTACCGGGAAAGTTGCCGGCGAACGTGATGGTCGCTCCGAATTCACCGAGCGCCCGGGCCCAACACAGCACCGCCCCGGCGGCGACTCCGGGGGCGACCAGCGGCAACGTGACCCGCCGGAACGTCGTCGCGCGACTGGCGCCCAGCGTTGCCGCGGCGTCCTCGTACCGCCGGTCGGCCGCGCGCAGCGCCCCCTCCACGCTGATGATCAGGAAGGGCATCGCGACGAAGGTCTCAGCCAGCACGACGGCGGTGGTGGTGAACGGGAACGACACGCCGGTCGCGTCGTACAGCGGCGCGCCCAGCACCCCCCGGCGCCCGAGTGCCAGCAGCAGCGCCACACCACCCACGACCGGCGGCAGCACCAGCGGGACGGTGACCAGCGCGCGCAGCACGCCCCGACCACGAATCTGTGACCGGGCGAGCACCCACGCCAGCGGCACGCCCACGATCAGGGAGATCAGCGTCGCCAATGACGCGGACACCACCGACAGCCGCAGCGCGTCCCGCACCTCCGGCGTACTCAGCAACGAGCCGAGGGACGACCACGGGGCGCGGATCAGCAGTGCGGTCAGCGGAAGGACGAGGAACCCGACGGCCAGGACCGCCGGGATCATCAGGACCGCGGGTATACCCGTGGCACCGTCCGGCTGCGGCTGGCGTTGCTTGACCGAGACCGGTGCACTCACACCGCTCGGACTAGGCATCCGGGAGCTGGAAGCCGGCCGCCTCCAGCGCGGCCAGACCGTCCTCCGACTGGACGAACTCGACCCACGCCGCCGCCGCGTCCGCGTTCGGCGCCTCGGTCAGCGCGGTGATGGGGTAGTCGTTGACCGCCTCGGCCGACTCGGGGAACTCGATGCCTTCCACAACGTCTCCGGCAGCAAGCACATCGGTCTTGTAGACCAGCGCGGCATCGACCTCGCCGAGTTCCACCTTCGTCAGCGCCGCGCGCACATCCGCTTCCAACGTGTCCGGCTGGGGTGTCAGCCCGGCCGCCTCGAACACCTTGATGGCCGCCGCGCCACACGGGACCTCCTCGGCGCACAGGGCGATCGTCAGATCCGCGTTGGTGAAGTCGGTCAGACCCGTGACGCCAGCCGGATTGCCGGCCGGTACGGCGATCTGAAGCGTGTTCTGGACGAACACGGCCGGCTCCTCGGCGTTCAGGCCGGCGTCCACCACGGTCTGCATCGTGGCGGCACTGGCCGAGGCGAACACGTCGGCCGGTGCTGCCTGCGTGATCTGCGCGGCGAGCGTCGAACTCGCGGCGAAGTTGAACGTGACGGTCAGGTCAGGGTTCTCCGCTTCGAACTGAGCGCCCAGTTCGGTGAACACGTCGGTCAGCGAGGCCGCCGCGAACACCGTCAGCGTCCCGCTGAGCGTGCGCTCCTCGGCGGTGGCCCCCGCAGCAGCCTCGTTCGATCCGGCACCGGTGCCGGCAGGCTCGTCCCCGTCGCAGCCGGCAAGGACGAGCCCGACCGCGGCGGACACGGCAAGCGAACGGTAGAAACTCATGATTCACCGGGAATCTCGATGACCACATTGGTCGACTTCACCGAGGCCACCGCCACGACGCCGGGCTCCAGGCCGAGTTCGTCGGCGGCCTCACGACTCATCAGGGACACCAGCCGGAACGGGCCGGCCTGCACGTCCACCTGTGCCATGACGTGGTCCTTGATCACGCGGGTGACGATCCCGCGCATGCGGTTGCGGGCGGACTCCCGCCCGAGGCCGGGAGGCACCACGGCAAGACCGTCAGCGGCGGCGATCTCGCGGGCCAGGTCGGCCAGGTCGAGACCCTGGATGACCAGCCGGCCATGCTCGCCCCGATGCGCCGGCAGCCGACCGGAGTCCGCCCAGCGCCGTACGGTGTCGTCACTCACGCCCAACAAGCTGGCCGCTTCACTGATCCGGAACAGCGTCACGATCCAACACTAGGCTCGCAACTGCGGCGAAACAAGCCAGTAACCACCGCATGTACGGAAGCAGGAAAGCACCGGAGGGTTGTCATCCGCGATACGTAAACTGCCCGGACCAAATCCCGGTTCGGAGTCGAGCGACACGTTGGTGGGGGAGAATGCCAGGATGCATATCTCGGCCAAGGTGGACTACGCGATGCGCGCGCTGGTCGAGTTGGCCGCTTCACCGGCTCCGCTCGTCCGTACCGAGCATCTCGCGGAGATCCAGGGCATTCCGGCCAGCTTCCTGGAACGCATCCTTGGCGAACTGCGGCGGGCCGGCATCGTCGCCAGCCAACGGGGTGCGCACGGCGGGTACCGGCTCGGCCGACCGGCCACGGACATCTCGGTGGCCGACGTGTTCCGTGCCGTCGATGGTCCGCTGGCCGAGGTCCGCGGGGACCGTCCCGAAGCGAGCAGCTACGTCGGCCCGGCCGAGGCGCTGCGCGAGGTGTGGGTTGCCGTCCGGGCGAGTCTGCGCAGCGTCCTGGAGGAAGTCACGGTCGACCAGGTGGCCCGCAACGACCTGCCCGATGCCGTGCACAGCCTGACCAGAGAGCCGGAGGCTTGGATACGCCGCTAGCTCCGACGCGGCTGTCCAGCGCTCGACGCCTGCGCCCCGACGCCGTGGCCGCGGGCTGCTACCTGCTGCTCGCGTTCGCGCTTACTGCGCGGCTGTGGCGGCACCCGACCGGGCTGATGGTGGCCGGCAATCCGAACGACACCGATCTGTTGACCTGGTGGCTGTCCTGGACCGCGGACGCTCTGGTCGGCGGCGACTTCACGCTGACCGTGCAGGCCATGAACGCCCCGAGCGGCGTGAGTGCGATGTGGAACCCCGCACTGCTGCTGCCCGGGATCGTGCTGGCTCCGGTCACGCTCATCGCCGGTGCACAGGCCAGCTACAACGTGCTCGTCCTGCTCGGCTTCGCCGGCTCGGCCTTTACGGCCTTTCTGCTGCTGCGCCGTCACACCGACGCGGCCATGTGGCCCGCGGTGGCCGGCGGGGCGCTGTACGGGTTCTCTCCCGCGATGGTGCACGTTTCGGTGGGGCACCTCCAACTGCTGCTCGCCCCGCTGGTGCCGCTGCTGGTGTCGGCCAGCCTGGATCTCCTCCACCGGCGCGTCACGGTGCAGCGCGGCGGCGTGCGGCTGGGTTTGCTCGCGGCCGCGCAATTGTTCACCGGGGAGGAGCTGCTGTACGACACGGTTCTCGTCGTCGCCTTGTTGGTGATCGTCTTGGCGCTGTCGCGGCCACAGCTGGCGCGGCAACGCATCGGGTTCGTCACCCGCGGACTGGCTGTCGCCACCGTCATCGGCGGACTGGTCGCCGGCTATCCGGTCTGGGTGCAGTTGCACGGTCCGCTCGCGCAGCAGGGCAGCGCGTTCGTCGCCGACTTCTACAAGGCCGATCTCAGCGGGTTCGTCACGCCATCTCGGATGATGGTGCTGCACTCCGCGGAGTCGGCCGCTGCCGCCGACCGCTACAGCGGCGGCGTTCCCGAGTACCTGGCCTACCTCGGCTGGCCGCTGCTCGCTGTGATCGCGGTCGCCGTCGTGGCCGGCTGGCGCGACCTGCAGCTGCGCGTCTCGGCGCTGCTCACCGTGCTGCTCGCCGCGCTGTCGCTGGGCGCGACCGTCGTCTACCAGGGCAACCCCACCTCGATACCGGGACCGTGGCGTCTGCTGCAGCACCTCCCGCTCGCGGAGAGCGTGCTCGCCACTCGGTTCGGGCTGTTCGCGCCGATGGCCGCCGGCGCCGTGGTCGCGATCGTTCTCACCCGGGTGCACAGTCGCTGGTCGCCACTTGCCGCTGCCGCGGTGGCTGCCGTGCTGCTCGCCCCGCTGCTGCCGCGACCACTGCAGGTCGAAGCGGTCGCCATTACGCCGGAGAGCACGATGCGGGCTCTGGCCACCGTCCCCACCGGGGACACCGTCCTGGTGGTGCCCTTCCCGACGGCGACGCAGACCGCACCGATGCGTTGGCAGGTCGATGCCGGGTTCGGCTACCGGATGCCCGGCGGGTACTTCACCGGCCCCGGACCAGATGGTCATGCCTACATCGGGGGTGATGCCCCGCGCGCCACCGAAGCGCTGCTGACCGAGGTGCTCGACACGCAGGTGGAGTTCGGCATCACCGCCGAGGATCGCGCCGCCGCCACCGCCGACCTCGCCTACTGGGGCGTCGACACGGTGGTTCTCGGCCCGAGTCAAGACAGCGCGGTGCTCGAGCGAACCTTGACTGCCCTGTTCGGCTCGCCTACCAGCGTGTACGGCGGCACCGTCATCTGGCGGGATGTCGGCTCAGGGTGAGCGCGCAGCGACCGCCTCGACGTACGCGTCCGGCCGCACGGTGAGGACAACGGGTGCTGCGCCGGTCTGCAGCCGCTCACCGACCCTCCCGTGCACGTCCCGGACCACCGCGTGGCGTCCCGGGGGCAGCGCACCCCCCGGCGGGACGACCTGGACGCAGTCGTCGCCGGCTGAGCCATCCGGCCGGCAGCCCAGGTGCAGCCGCAGCCGGGCCGTTCCGACGAGCTCTCGGAGCCGGGTGGCGGACGTTCCTCGCACCGGCTGAACGGGCGCGTCGGGCAGCACCGCACCTGTCTGCACCGGCAGCGCAGACCCCGCGGGACGGTAGACGGTCGGCGTGGCCAACCGCCCGGAGTTCACCTTCGCCCGCATCTGGGGGTCGTCGACGCTGGCGAGCAGGATCGCGTCGCGCTCACGTCGTTCTGCCTCCGTTGCCGGCACCATGAAGCGCATGGTCGCGTCGGTGACGGCGAGATTCTCCCGCGCAGCCAGCATGCGCTCGGCGGCGTACCCCTCCAACAGATCCTCGGACTCCGGCGAGCGGAGCGTGAAAGCCAGTCGCCAGGCCAGGTTCATCGCGTCGGCCACTCCCGAGTTCAGCCCCCGCGCCCCGAACGGGCTCATCAGGTGTGCCGCATCGCCAGCCAGCAGGACTCGCCGGTCGCGGAAGCGGGCGGCCATCCGCTGATGGAACCGGTACACGGTCAGCCACACCGGCTCGTACTGCGACCCGCCGACGATCCTGCGGATCCGCTCGTCCAGCCGTCCACTGTCCCGCTCCGCCGCCAGGTCGAAGTTCGGTGGCACCTGCCAGTCGATCCGCCACACGTCATCGGGCTGCGGGTGGATCAGGACGGTCCGGCCGGGATTCCACGGCGGGTCGAACCAGAACCGGCGTTCGGCCGGGAACGGCAACTGCGCCCGGATGTCGGCGATCAGGAACTGATCCCGGTGGCTGTGCCCGGGAAAGTTGATGCCGCACAGCCGCCGTACCGAAGAACGCGCACCGTCTGCGCCCACGGCGTACGCGGCCTCGGTGACGACCTCACGGCTGTCGCAGTCGCAGGTCAGCCGGACCCGGTCGGCGTCCTGCTCCAGCCCGGTCAGGGACTGTCCCCAGTGGACGGTGACGAGCGGTTCGCGGTCCACCGCCTCGACCATGAGCCGCTCCACCTCGGTCTGGCTGACGTTGACGAACGGCGGGAAGTGCTCGTCGGTGGCCGGCAACTGGGTCAGAAAGAGTTCCGTCTCGCGGAAGTACGTCCGCCCCACCTGCCAGGCGACGCCCCGATCTGCGACCTGCTGCCCGAAGCCCAGCATGGCCCAGCTCTCCAGCGTCTCGCGCTGCATGCACAACGCCTTTGAGCCCTCGCCGCGCAGTCGCTGCGACTGCTCGAAGACAGTCACCGGTACGCCGAACTGGGCCAGCCGCAGCGCCAGGGTCAGCCCGACCGGCCCAGCCCCGACCACGGCGATCACGACATCACGACATCACGACTGGAGCTGGGCCCAGACCTCGCGGTCACGCTCGGCGGTCCAGATCCGGGGCCGCTGGACGCCGGACAGCTCATCCCAGAGCCGGGACACGTTGAAGGGCATGCAGTGCTCGAAGATCGGCCATGCGCCGTAAGCCGGTTCGAGCGCCCCGTGAGCCGCTTGAAAGGCGCTTTTCAGCGTGCCGCCGCCCTTGAGGACCGGCTCGACCGAGGCACGCATCGTCTGCAGGAACCCGCGCGTCTGGTCGATCCCTGACTGCACTTCCCCGGAGCCCCGCATCACCGGCCCACGACCGCCGACCATCGTCTCGGCCCCCAGCGCTGCCACACCGTCCAATGTGGACGACATCCAGTCGAGATGGATCGCATCGCCGGTGTACAGAGCCGCTTCGCCTTCCACCAGATCCCCGGCGAAGCAGATTCGCTCCTCGGGCAGCCACACGACGATGTCGCCCTCGGTGTGCCCCCTACCTAGATGGATCAGCTCAACTACCCGCCCGCCGAGGTCGACGGTCATCCGATCGGTGAACGTCTCGGTCGGGATTGTCAGGCCCGGGACCGTCTCCGCGCCGGCGAACAGCCGCGGCATCCGGCCCGCCTCGGAGTCCCAGTCCAGCTGACCGCGCTCGTGGATGAGATCCAGGGTGGTCTGCGAGCTGATGATCCGGTCCGCCCCGAACGCCGCCGCACCCAGGGTGCGAACGGCGTGGTAGTGGGTCAGCACGAGGTCGCGGATCGGCGCATCGGTCCGGGTCCGGAGTTCGTCGATCCACTTCTGCGCCATGTGCGGCGTGGCCCGCGCCTCGACGCACATCACGGCGTCGCTGCCGACCACGGCGCCGACGTTCGGATCGCCTTGGGCGGTGTACGCGTAGACGCCGTCGGCGAGCTCCTCCAACGTCGCTGTCTTCTCGCTCAGATCCGCCGAGGATGCGAATGGTTTGGTCATTCGGTGCCCTCCGTCTGCCGTTGCCCGTCGATTGGGTCAAGAAGGCGCCCCCAGCGCGCGTGCCTGTCCGTCTTGGGATAGCTCGGGTCCGGCGGCATCCCGGTTTCCTCCGCGCGGTGGACCAGCGCGACGACCGCGTCGACGACGGTCACCCAGAGCGCTCGCGGCAGGTCATGCCCCATGCCGGGCAGCACCATCAGCTCCGCCGCCGGGATCGCGGCAGCGGTCTCCCGGCCGCCGTCGACCTGGATCAGCGGGTCGACCTCTCCGTGCACGACCAGCGTCGGCACGGTCAGGTCGGTCAGGGCCGGCCGCCGATCAGGGGACAGGACCACGGCGGCCAACTGGCGAGTGGCGCCCACCGGATCGTTGCTGCGGTCCCACGCGATGCCGACCGCCTCGCGGATCCAGTCCTCGTCCCGCCGGTACGCCGGCGAGCCGATCACCGTGGAGATCCCGAGCGAGCGCTCCACGGCGCCCTCGCGGGTGGACGCCGGGCGTGAAAGCAACGCCTGACCGGCTGCAGGAGTCGCCGCGCCGACGCCGTAAGCCGGCGTCGACATGATCGACGTCAGGCTGCGGACCCGACCCGGGTGATCGATCGCCATCGTCTGCGCGATCATGCCGCCGAGGGACACCCCCAGGACGTGCGCGGATGCGAGCCCCAGCGCGGCCAGCAGACCGACCGCGTCATCGGCCATGTCCGACAGGAGGTAGGGCGCGGAGGTGACCCGGCCGGTCATCAGCGCCATCACGTCGACCGGCCCGGCGTCGTCGAGGTGCGTCGACAGCCCGACGTCTCGATTGTCGAAGACGATCAGTTGCAGCCCCCGGTCGACGAGCATGCGCAGCAGGTCCGGATTCCAGGCGGTCAGCTGCACGCCGAACCCGTTGACCATGAGCAGCGGCGGATCGCTCTCGTCGCCGTACCGCTCGTATGCGATCTGCATACCCGTACCAGCGGCAACTGTCGTCATACCGAAGTCCTCCCGGAACTTGACACCGATGTCAATATCATGTTGTGACGGTGAAACGCACGGTGTTGCCGGCGAGCACGAAAAGAGGCAGTGGCACCAGGCTCGGTCTCGTCGGGGCGGCTCGGGCCGTCTTCGAGCGGCACGGATACCTCGACGCGCGGATCACCGACATCGCCACGGAGGCCGGCGTCGCGCACGGAACGTTCTATGCCCACTTCCGCAGTAAACCCGAGGTCTTCCTCGCCGTCATGGCCGACCTCTGGTCGCGGCTGGTCGTCCCCGCGCCATCCGAGGACGGCAGCGCGACGCCGTACGAGCGAGTGTTGGCGAGCAACAGCCACTTTCTCGCCGGATATCGGGACAACGCACGCCTATTCGCTGTCGTCGAGCAGGCAACAACCATGGTTGAGGACGTCCAAGCGTTGCGCAAGAAGATTCACACGGACAACGCCGGGCGGGTAGCCAAGGCGATCCGGCGATGGCAGCGCGAGGGCGTCGCCGCGGCCGACGTCCACCCCGGTGATGCGGCGACTGCCCTGATCTCCATGACGGGGCGATCCGCCTATTACTGGTACGTCGTCGAGGGCCGTCGGAGCACTCGCCCGGAGGCGACAACCCTGACCCGGCTCTGGCTACGCGGCCTGGGCATCGCCGTACCCGACAAGGAAAAGAGGTAAGTCCACAATGGACTTCGAGATGAGCCACAAGGGTCGCGAGTACGTCGACCGGATGTGGTCGTTCATGCACGAACACGTGCTTCCCGCGGAGCCGGAGTACCACGACTTCCGCACGGCGCGCGGCCACGACAACCACGAGCTCCCGCCGGTGGTGGAGAAGCTGAAGGCCGAGGCGCGATCCCAGGGACTCTGGAACCTCTTCCTGCCCGACGTGTCGGGGCTCACCAATCTCGAGTACGCCGGGGTGGCCGAGGTGACGGGCTGGGCACCGCGGCTCGCCCCCGAGGCGATCAACTGCCAGGCGCCGGACACCGGCAACATGGAGGTGCTGCACATGTTCGGCACTCCGGAGCAGAAGCAGCAGTGGCTCGAGCCGCTGCTGGAGGGCCGGATCCGGTCGGCGTTCGCGATGACCGAGCCGGCGGTCGCCTCCTCGGACGCGCGGAACATCGCCACCTCCATCGGTCGCGACGGGGACGACTACGTGGTCAACGGTCACAAATGGTGGATCAGCGGGACGGCCGACCCGCGCTGTGTGATCTTCATCGTGATGGGCAAGACCGATCCCGACGGCCCACCGCACCGGCAGCAGTCGATGATCCTGGTTCCCCGGGAAACCCGCGGGGTCGATGTGGTCCGGCACCTGCCGACGTTCGGGTACCAGGACCAGCACGGGCACTCCGAGATCAGGTTCACCGATGTCCGGGTTCCGGCGACGAACCTGGTTTCCGGAGAGGGGGACGGCTTCATGATCGCCCAGGCCCGGCTCGGGCCCGGCCGGATCCACCACTGCATGCGGCTGATCGGCATGGCCGAACGCTCGCTCGCGCTCATGACCCAGCGTGCCCTCGCCCGTACGGCGTTCGGCCGGCCGCTCGCCGAGCAGGGCGTGGTGCGCGAGCAGATCGCGCTGTCCCGGATCGAGATCGACCAGGCCCGGTTGCTCGTCTACAAAGCCGCGGATCTCATCGACAGGTACGGCGCCAAGGGTGCCCGGGCCGAGATCGCCGCGATCAAGGTGGTGGCGCCGCGAATGGCCTGCACCGTCATCGACCGGGCCATCCAGGTGCACGGGGCGGCCGGGATGAGTGACGACGTGCCGCTTGCGGAGTTTTACACGTGGGCCCGCGCGCTGCGGCTGGCCGACGGGCCGGACGAGGTGCACCTGCGGTCGGTCGCCCGCGAGGAACTCGGCAAGTACGCCGGTTAGGCCTTTGGTGCAAGCCGCGTTGACGTGGGGCAGAAGTCCGACGCCAGTTGGGTCGTGTTAGCCGACCCTGAGGGGAACGAGTTCTGTGTGCTACAACCGGTGCGGAGCCGGCGGAGGCCTGCCGGATGGTCGTCATGCCGTGTCCCCTCGCGCGGAGCTCTCGGTGGCCGTTGCTGCGGCGATCAATCCATGGGGCCCGGCCGCTGTCAAGCGACCTCACCCAATTGAATCGGCAGCAGCCGGCGGTGGTCGGCAGTGGGCTTGCGGCCGGGCGGTCCCGACGCCAAGCTGGCCGAACCTGCCGAGGGAGTGCCGCTGTGAGATCGAACCGGGCCGTACGAACGATCGTGCTGAGTGCGGGCTTGGCCGCCGTACTGGCGGTGGCTCCCGCGGGACCCGCCGCCAGCGCGCCCGCCGGGCCGCCGACCGGATCAGCGACGGTGGTCTCGCTGTTCCCCAGTGACAGCCTGTCGGTGGCCGACCCCGGGCAGCTCACCGGTCGGCGGGTCTCCCTGCCCGTACCCGACTGCGCCACCCACCCGACGGACTGCAACACCGTCGAGTTGCTGAACCAGCTCGACGGGTTCGACCTCGATCCGCGGCTTGCGCTGCGCTTCGACCGTCCCGTCGACGCCGCCGAGGTGGCGGCCGGTACAACGATCCGCGCGGCCGGTGGCGGTTGGTCGACCGGGGTGAATCGGGTCGTGTACGACGCCGCGACGTACACTGTCTACGGACACCCGGTCGACCAGCTCGCCCCGGGCAGCACCTTCATACTGCGGGTCGGTGGAGCCCGCCCGGCGCGGGCCACCTTCACGACGATGTCGGCGACCGACGGCCTGCGGGACCTGCGCCGACAACTAGACGGTGGCGTCGCGTTCGCGGCGGCCGGCATCTCCGAGGACGACCGGCAGCTGCGCGTCGACGCCGCAGTGCCGGCCGCCGGAACGACGCTGACGTACAACGCCGATCTGGGTGCAGGCAGGCTGCCGATCCCGGTCTTCAACCTGTCGGGGCTTGCGGCCGGAGCCTACGTCTTCGGCTCCTACCTCGCACCGTCCTGGCTGACCGCGGACGTGGTGATTCCGCAGACGCCGACTGCCGACGACGGTCCGCTGGTGCAGGGCGCGGCGCGGCTGCCGTTCGTGCTGATCCTGCCCGCCGGCGTGCCGCCGACCGGCGGCTGGCCGGTCGCGGTGTTCGGGCATGGCTTCACCCGGTGGAATGCCGATCTCTTCCTCGCGGCCACGCAGAACGCCGCCCGGGGCTTCGCCACGATCGCCACCGACGTCGTCGGGCACGGCTACGGCCCGGCCAGCACCTGGCGGATCACCCGCGACGGGGTGACGAGGACGGTGCCGGCGTACGGCCGTGGCATCGACCTCGACGGCGACGGGATCATCGCCGAGACCGAGGGCGTGTCCACGCTGCCGCAGCCGGCAGCCTTCGCGCAGATAGGCAGCCGGGACGGCCTGCGCCAGACGGCGGCAGACATTATGACCCTGGTGCGGGTGATCGCCCGCGGGGTGGACCTGAACGCCGACGGCGTACGGGACCTGCAGCGCGTCGGGACCGACTACTACGGTCAGAGCTTTGGCGGAATTTACGGCACCATGCTGGCCGGTATCGACCCCCTCCTGGACGCGATCGGCCTGAACGTGCCGGGTGGGCCGATCAGTGAGATCGCCCGGTTGTCACCGTCCTTCCGACCGCTGGTCAGCCAGGCACTGGCCGGCGCGCAGCCGCCGCTGCTCAACGGCGGCTTCTACGGCTTCACCGAATCCCTTCCGCTGGCCGGCCAGCCGCCGGTACTCGACCCGGCTCCGGGTGCGCTGCCGATCCAGGAGTTTCTCGCCGAGCAGACCTGGCTCAACCGGCCAGGGAGCCCGGAGACCTTCGCCCCGCTGGCGCCTGACAACCGGGTCCTGATCCAGGTGGCCCGCGGCGACGAGACCGTGCCCAACCCGACCTCGGCCACCCTGATCCGGGCCGGCGGCTTGGTCCCGCAGACCAGCCTGTATCGCAACGACCTCACCGCCCGCAGTGATGACAATCCACACGGCTTCCTGCTCGACCCGACATTCGTGATCGGCTTCATCGGGGGCCAGACCCAGATGTCGACGTTCCTGGCCTCCGCGGGGCGCCTGCTCATCGATCCGGACGGACCGAGACCCATCTTCCAGCTCGGCCGAGACTCCCCGGGACTCACTGACGACTGGTGATCGTGACGATCTCGGGACTCGCCGGGTCGAACTGCTCGGCCGACGCATTCCGCATCATAGTTCTATCGCATGTGCATCGTGATGCATTATCGTTGATGGATGAGAACCACGGTGTCGCTGGACAAGGACGTCGAGGCCGCCGTCCGGCGGTTGCGCAAGCAGCGCAACATCGGTCTCAGTGCCGCCGTCAATGAGCTGGCCCGCGCCGGCCTAGCAGCGTCCACCGAGCGGAAGCGCTTTGTGCAGCGCAGCGTTGCAATGGGCGCCGGGATCGACGTCTCGAACGTCGCGGAAACACTCGAGCTGCTCGAGGGCCCTGGACATCGTTGATGCTCGTCGACGCCAACCTGTTGCTCTACGCCGTCGACCAGAGCAGTCTTCATCACGCTGCGGCGGCTGCCTGGCTCGAGTCGTCGCTCAATGGGTCGCGACGGGTCGCATTGCCGTGGCTGACGCTGTCCGCGTTTGTGCGGATCAGCACCAATCCACGGGCGCGGGAGCACCCCTTGGATCCGGGAACAGCCATCGGGTTCGTTCAAGAGTGGCTGGATGCGGAGATGTCGTGGGTACCGTCGCCAGGATCAGGGTTCGCCACCGCGTTCCTGGGCCTCGTCACGAAGTACCAGCTGCGGGGCAATCTGGTGAGCGACGCCCAGTTGGCCGCACTCGCCCTGGAGAACGGACTCGCCGTCTATTCGGCCGACACCGACTTCGCGAGGTTCAACGAGGTGACCTGGGTCAACCCGGTCGCGCCCTGACGAGCCTCGCCGGCTACGAGCCGATCTTGACGTTGCCCTTCAGCACATTGCGGGCGATGGACTGACGCTGGATCTCGTCGGTGCCCTCGTAGATCCGCAGCAGCCGCAGCTCCCGATACCAGCGCTCGATCGGCAGCTCCCGGGTGTAGCCCATGCCGCCGTGGATCTGCAGGATCCGGTCCACGATCTCGTTCGCCTTGACGCCGGCGTACAGCTTGGCGATCGATGCGGCGTGCCGGTTGTCCGTCCCCTCCTCGAGCAACCAGGCTGCCTTGAGCGTGAGCAGTTTCATCGCCTCGATCTCGACGGCGGAGTCGGCGATCATCCACTGGATCGCCTGCCGCTGACTGAGCAATTGCCCGAACGTCGATCGGGTATTGGCGTAGTCCGCACCCATCTGCAGCAACCGCTCGCAGGAGCCGACCGCGCGGGCCGGCAGCGTGAACCGCCCGGCGTTGATCCACTGCATCGCCAGCGTGAAGCCCTGCCCGAGTTCGCCGAGGATGTTCTCCTCCGGTACGACGACGTCATCGAAGATCAGCGCCGCCGGACCCCACTCGCCCATCGTGTCGATCGGCTCGGAAAGCCAGCCCATGTCCCGGTCGACGAGAAAGCACGTGACGCCGCCGTCGGCCCCCCGCTCCTTGTCGGTGACGGCGAAGACCATCACGAAGTCCGCGTCGTTGCCGCGGGTGATGAACGTCTTCTCGCCGTTGATGACGTAGGAGTCGCCGTCCTTGCGGGCCGACGTGGTGATCGCCCTGGCGTCAGACCCCGCGCCCGGTTCGGTGATGGCGAAGCAGGACTTCCGCTTTCCCGCCAGCAGCGGCAGCAGATAGCGCTGCTTCTGCTCCTCGGTGCCGTGATACAAGATGTTGTCGGCGGAACCGCCGAAGTTGAACGGAACGAATGACCGGCCGAGCTCCATGAGCACGATGGCCGTCATCACCGGCCCGAGGGCCATCCCGCCGTACTCCTCGGGAGTGTTCACCCCCCAGAATCCCGACCTGGCGGCCTTGTCCTGCAGTTCGCGGAGCTCATCCGGAGACACCCCCGGCCGACCCGCGCGCTCATTGCGCAGGCAGTCGGACTCCAGTGGCATGACCTCGCGCTGGACGAATGTCCGGACGGTGTCGCGGACGGCGATCTGTTCCTCGTTGAGCCCGAAGTCCATCTGCCCACCGTGTCATAGTGTCTGGGTGGTCGTCGACGGATCGCGACTGGGACTGCTCCGCTGGCAGCTGCACTGGGCCTGGTCGCTGGCCGGATACCACCTCCCGGCGTTGACCGACGAGCTCTGCCGGTGGGAGCCGGCGCCGGAATCCTGGACCGTACGCCGCGGCTCGGACGGCCGGTGGCGACCCGACTGGGCCGAACCCGAGCCGGATCCCCCGCCGGGGGTGACGGTCGGGTGGGTCACCTGGCACCTCGGGTGGTGGTGGTTGGCCACCCTGGACCATGCCGCCGGACGGCAGCCACCGTCGCGCGAGGACGTGCTGTGGCCGGGCAGCGCTGCCGCCGCGGTCGAGTGGATCAGCGGTCTGCACGCGCGGTGGAAGGACTTTCTGGACGGCCGCACCGAGAGCGACCTGGACGAGCCGTTCCCGTTTCCGTGGCCAGAGCCCCGCCCGCTGTCGATCGCGGCCGCCTGGGTGAACGGCGAGCTGACGAAGAACGTCTCCGAGATCGGGGTCCTGCGCCACACCTGGGAGGCCTTGGGCCGGCCCTAGCCGGCCGCTTCCCGCGTACGACCGGATCAGCTGTGCTCCTCGATGTACTCCTTGGGGTCCTTAGCTTCCCCGCTGAGCCCGTGGGCGCCCGGGTGCTCGATCTTGAACGTCTGGAACTTCACGCCGAGCCGGTCGCGCTCTGCCCGGGAGATGCTGCGCCGGGCGATGGCCAGTGCGCCGTCCTCCTCCTCGGACATGTGCTCGGTGTTCGCCGCTCTGGTGTCGTCGACGGCCTTCCACCACTTGTCGCTGCCCGCCTCGGCAGCCGCCGCACGCCGGGAGCCGTCGCGGATCTCGTCGTGGTCTCCGATGGCGTCGTCGGTCTCCTCCTCCCCTTCTTCGCCGCCCTTCTTCAGCAGCGCCGGATAGAAGTGCTCCTCCTCGGCGGACGCGTGCATCTCCAGGAACGCCGCCAGCCCGGCGAAAATCGGACCGGCCTGCATCGGATCGTCGCGTAGCTCGTCCAGCTGTGCGAACTGCCGTCGGAACCCGTCATGGTCGTCGAGGATGAGTTGGGTGATGTCTGTCATTCTGGGCCTCCAAAGTTGCCCTCGATAGCGCTGCCCCGTTGACCGGTCAGCTGCGCTGCATCCTCTCGTGCACGGGTACGGTTCGCCTCGTGACCACGTCGCGAACTCGACGGGCGCGCCTGCAGCAGGGTCGGCGAGCACGCCAACGTGACACCGCTGGAACTGTTCTTCGACCTTGTCTTCGTGTTCGCGCTGACCCAGATCACCGCTCTGATGGCCGACGACCCGAGCGCCCGTGGGCTGGTCCGCGGGCTGCTGATCCTGGCCGTCCTCTGGTGGTCCTGGGTGGGCTACGCCTGGTTGGGCAACGTCGTACGCGCCGATGAGAGCGTCGTGCGGTTGGCGATGATCGGCGCGATGGCCACCTTGTTCGTCATCGCGCTGACCATCCCTGAATCCTTCGAGGATCTGCCCGGAGGACTACCCGGCCCGGTCGTCTTCGCGGTCGGATACTTCGCCGTACGGCTGGCCCACCTCTCGATGTTCTGGGCCGCCGGCCGCACCGATCCGGGCCTACGCCGGCAGCTGGTGAAGTTCACTCCGTCGGTGCTCGTCGGCACGACGATGCTGCTCATCGCCTCCCAACTCACGGGGACAGCGCAGATTCTGGCCTGGGTAGCGGCGTTGATCGGCGATCTCGTGGGCACGATGCTGGCCGGCGCTACCGGCTGGCGGGTGAACTCGGCGAAGCACTTCGCCGAGCGGCACGGGCTGATCATCATCGTGGCGCTGGGCGAATCAATCGTCTCCATCGGCATCGGTGTCGCTGAACTGCCGATCTCCTGGCCGAGCGTGGGGGCGTCAGTTCTCGGTCTGGTGCTGTCCGCGGCGCTGTGGTGGACGTACTTCGACACGAAGTCTCTCGCCGAGACGGTTACTCCTATCTGCACCTGCCGATGATCGCCGGCGTCATCCTGCTGTCCCTGGGCCTGAACCCCACCGAAGGTCAGCCCGACTTCGCCGCCCGCAACACCGACGATGACGTCGAAGGCCACCGATTTGCCGCCGTCCGATCCCCGGAGGCCACCGACGAGAAAAAGGCCGACGACGGCAATTGCCCCGGGGCCCCCCGCCCGCAGAAGCGGAC
>Ga0136622_10000168_pt1 | contig 24865 bp, 30 predicted proteins | sample AntDrymUQ4482106_2_FD_104803 | JGI IMG/M metagenome (GOLD analysis project Ga0136622, IMG submission 104803) | Polar desert sand microbial communities from Dry Valleys, Antarctica - metaG UQ448 (21.06) | ecosystem: Environmental > Terrestrial > Soil > Desert | place: Antarctica: Dry Valley...
CCTGCTGTGTGCTCCCGGCCGGAGGCTCGCTCGTGACCACCACAACGGAACCGGTGGTCGGCCGCAAGCTCGCCATCGACCGGCTGCGCGAACGACGGACTCTTGACGAGGCAGCCGTCGACCGGTTCCTCGGCCGGCACGAGATCCCCATCGTCGAGGGCGCGCGTTGCACGTTCGTCCACCGGGGGAGGGCCGACGAGGTCCAGCTGATCCACCGGACCGTCGGCCTGCCCCAGCACCTTCCGCTGGCCCGGATCGAGGACACCGACCTCTGGTACGTCGTGGTGGAGCTCCCGGAAGGCTCCCGGTTCGAGTACCAGCTGGAGGTCGCCATCGGCGGGCACCGCAACCGCTTCAACGATCCGCTGAACCATCGGTTGGCGCACAGCCCGATGGGAAGCACGTCGGTGTGCTACGCCCGGGGGTACCAGATCTCCGAGTGGACCCAACCGCATCCGGAGTCGCGGCCGGGTGAACTCGTCGAGCTCGTCGTACCGAGCCAGTCGCTGCGCCGGGACACCCATGTCTCGCTGTACCTGCCGGCGCGGTATCGGCGCTCGGCGCGGTACCCGCTGCTCGTCGTGCACGACGGTGACGACTACCTGCACTACGCCTCGATGAAGACAGTCCTGGACAACCTCATCCACCGCCTCGACGTCGCAGAGACGATCGTCGCGTTCGTCAACCCGGGCGACCGCCTCGTCGAGTACGCCAACTCGGCCGCACACGCGCGCTACCTGAGCACCGAACTCGTCCCGTCGTTGGAGGCTGACTTCCCGCTGGTCGGGACCCGGGGTGGCCGCTGCCTGATGGGGTCGAGCTTCGGTGCGGTCGCGGCGCTTTCTACGGCGTACCGGTATCCGGAGTTCTGCGCCTCGCTGATCCTGCAGTCGGGGTCGTTCGTCTTCACCGACATCGGCAACGACCACGGCGGGGGTCCGGTCTTCGAGCCGGTGGTCCGATTCGTCAACCGGTACCGCGCCGCACCCCGCCGGGTCGCTGACCGTATTTTCAGCAGCTGCGGGGTCTACGAACCGCTGATCATCCCCAACCGCTCCATGCTCTACACGTTCGAAGGTGCGGGAATGGTCGTCCGGTACGTCGAGGCCCGCGACGGGCACAGCTGGGAGAACTGGCGGGACCGCCTGCAGGAAGGGTTGTCATGGATCTACCCCGGGCCACAGAAGTACTTCTACGAGTGAGCTCGTGAAGACCGCCGAGCGCTGGTACTCCGACCGGGTCCAAACCGAGATCAACCTGGTCAGGTGGGGGACGTTCGGCCGCCCCGTGCTGGTCTTCCCGACCGCGGGTGGCGACGCCGAGGAGATCGAGCGGCACGGCCTGGTCGACGCCTGCGGCCAGTTGATCGCAGACGGCCGGATCAAGCTGTACTCCCTAGACAGCGTGGCGGGCCGGGCAATGATGACCAAACCGGGCTCGCCGCAGCACCGGCTCTGGCTGCTCAACCAGTTCCACGACTGCGTACGCCGGGAGATCGTCCCCGCGATCCACGCCGACCTCGGCGGTCAGGAGCTGGGGATCATCGCCAGCGGGGCGTCGATCGGCGCGTTCAACGCCGTCGCCATGATGTGCCGGTATCCGGACGTGTTCGACGCCGCGATCGGGCTGAGCGGCAGTTACCGGATCGAGCGCTTCTACGACCGGCCGTGGACGCGGGACCTGTACTACTCGGCGCCCCTGCACTTCCTGCCCGGTCTCGACGGTTGGCCGGTCGAGCTGCTCCGGCAGCGGTTCGCACTGCTCGCCACTGGTGAGGGCCGGTGGGAGAACGTCGAAGAATCCTGGACGATGGCCGGCGCTCTGGGCGCCAAGGGCATTCCCAACCGGGTCGACAACTGGGGCCCGCAGTGGGACCACGAGTGGCCGACCTGGTGGCAGATGCTGCCGCAGTACCTCGACGAACTCAGCTGACCCGCGCGCCGGCCACGGCACCAGGGAGCGACACGCAGACACCAAACGTTCACCCGAGCGTCCTTGTTTCGTAACCTTCTTGCTACCCTCGCGTCGACATGGGCCGCCTTCGATCGCCGCAGCATGATCTTGCGGCCTCAACACGTACTGGAGCGTCCACCGGACCGGGCGGCACCGACGCGTACTGGGCGACCTTCTACGCCAGCGATCTGCGAGCGACGGTACCTGCTGAGCCGTCCGGTTTCGCTCGCTGGACGGCGGCACGCCTTGGCGCACCTGCCTTGCTCGTGGACATCGGGACCGGCACCGCTCGCGATGCGCTCTGGTTTGCCCGGCAGGGCCACGAGGTGCTTGGACTCGACTACGCCGCCCCTGCCATAGATCAAGCCCGCCGCGCCGCTGCTCGTGACCGGCTGCCGGCCACCTTCGAGGTCTTCGACCTCTACCAAGCCGATCAGGTGGATGCGATGGGGTCGCGGCTGGACCGACACGGGCCACCACTCGTGCTGTACGGCCGATTCTTGGTCCACGCCCTGCGAGACGAAGGTCGCCAGGCGTTGTGGCGCCTGGCAGGGATGGCCCTGCAGTTGGAAGGGCTTCTGTACCTCGAGTTCCGCACCGGTAAGGACGCCGGCGCACCACACGAGTTCGGCGAGCACTTCCGCAGGTTCCTCGACACCGAGTGTGTCGTCGCCGAAGTAGAAGAGTGGGGCGGTGCCATCGAGTATCGGCATGAGGACCACGGCCTGGCTCCGTACCGGCACGAGGACCCACATGTCTGCCGGTTGGTCTCGGCGTGGAACCGCTGACGGAATCCGACCGGGCCTCGGCAGCGCCCGGGGACTTCTCCATCGATCTGAGCGGGATAGGGCTGCCCCTCTCCTACGACGCGGTCACCGACGTGCTGTGCGACGGTCGCCGAGTCTGGTCATTCGCCGTTGAGGATCATCCGCACGACGGTCGACGCCGCAGGGTTCGGTGGCCGGCGGCGCTGCGAGGCCGGCTGCACGGGTCGTCCGCTGTGACCCTGCGCCGACACGACACCGGTGCTGCGCTGTGCCATCGAGAAGTCGTATTCGACGACCTGCCCGGGCGTGTCCGTGTGGTCGATCACGCCGGACGCGAGCTCGTCATCAACAAGGCCGGCCACGAGGCCCACGCACTCGACGCGCTCGATTCGGACGCACGCGCCAGCCTTGCCGACGGTCTGGCGAGCACACTGCGCATGCTGAACGAGAGCTGCGGCGTCCCGGGGTTCCTGGCTTACGGCACATTGCTGGGCGCTGTGCGCGCAGGTCACTTCATCGGCCATGACACCGACATGGATGTCGCCTACTTCAGTGATCACACGAATCCGGTCGATGTCGCACTCGAGTCGTTCCGGATCGAGCGCACCTTCCGTCGGAGCGGGTGGCGCACCAGCAGGGACTCGGCAGGCATGTTCAAGGTGTTCGTCACCGAATCCGCCAGTGCCATGCGCCACGTCGACATCTTCTCCAGCTTCTGCTGTGAGGGCCTGTATCACCTCGTGCCCTTCGTCACCGGTGCGCTTTCGCCGGCAGCCCTGCTGCCGCTGGGGGTGGTCGATCTGGAGGGCAGGAGCCTTCCGGCGCCGGCGGATTGCGCCGCGCTGCTGGAAATGACTTATGGCCAGGATTGGAAGGTGCCTAATCCGGCCTTTCAGTACGAACTTCCGCGAGCGGTCAACCGCCGCGTCAACGTCGGCTGGTTCCACAATTACGTGGCTCACCGGCGACAGTGGATGAGCTTCTATCACGACGCCGACCGCGCGGCCGTGCCGGCAGAACCGTCGTCGTTCGCTCGGTGGATGACTGGTCTCGAGGATCGCGACGCGCTGGTGGTCGACGTGGGTTGCGGCACCGGACGCGATGTGTTGTATTTCGCGCGCGACGGACACAGGTCGCTCGGGCTCGACTATGCCGCCCATGGGTTCGGCCCCGCAGGTGCGGCCGCCGGGCGGGAAGGACTCCCGGTCTCGTTCGAGCCGTTCAATCTCTGCGACCTGAGAAATGTGCTCGCCGTCGGGACCCGGTTAGCACACGACAGCGGCCCGCGCATCGTCTTCGCCCGGTTCCTCGTGCATGCGCTCGGCGAGCAGGCACGGCAGAACCTGTGGCGGCTGTCGCAACTTGCCCTGCGTGGCGGCGGGCGGCTGTACCTGGAATTTCGCACTCCGCGGGACTCGACGACCAAACATGCTTTCGGCAACCGTTATCGGAACTATGTCGAACCCGACGTCGTGGTGCGCGAGATAGAGCAGCGGGGTGGCCGTATTCAGTATCGAACGGAGGGCCAGGGCATGGCGCCGTATGCCAGCGAGGACCCGCACGTGTGCCGGTTGGTGGCGTCGTGGTCGGAGTAGCGGGTCGACTCCGCACCTGGGGGCGCGTCGGCGCGGGGCGGCTAGCTCCCACAGTCATGGCCTCGATCTCCGACGTGCCACGACTGATTGGTCGAATTCGCGATCTCGCACAGGCCCAGGTCCGGCTGAGCCGCCGCATCACCGAACTCGAGGCCGAAGTGCAGGAGTGCCGGCGGTTGCAGACCCGTGTTGCCGAGGTCACCGACTTCGTGGTCGAGGTGCTGATCCCGGCCGCTGATCGCGATGACGAGCGACTCCGTCGTGCGCTGGAGAGGTACGAGCGCGAAGTGCTGTGACCGTCCGGCTACCGTGCAGCCCGACCACTCCGGCAGCAGAGTTCAGGGGCCAAGCCAGCTCGCCGCGCCGCATAGATCAGGGTCCGGACCAGGGTCGTCCCTGATGCCCGGCGGCCCGCCGCGACGGATGCTGTCCAGGTCGGGCCATCGGGCCTGCGACAACGGAACGGAAGGATTGTCACGTCGTGGACAAGATTCAGAACTCGCTGCGTCAGCAGGGTCTCGTGCGGCCCACCGAGGGCGGCATCCTCGGCGGGGTCTGCGCCGGGCTGGGCCGGCGCTTCGGCCTCGAGCCTTGGCCGGCCCGGATACTCTTCGTCCTGATCCTGATGCTCGTCCCAGGAAGCCAGCTGATCATCTACCCCGTGCTCTGGGTGCTGATGCCCCGGGAGGCACACTCGGTTGCCGGCCCGGCTTCTCCGGCGGCAGCTTCTTGAGCCAGCAACGGCGACGGGCCGGAGTGTGCGGCGGCCAGCTTGGCCGCACACGGCACCTTCCGGCCCGTCCACCGTGACGAACTGGACGTCGCCTTACGGTGTCACGATCACCACGTCTCCGGCCGGGCCGAAGACTCCGGTCGTCGCATAGATCGTCCCGTCAGAGGTGATCTCGACGGCACCCGGCGAGAAGACGTCGACCACCGGAGTGACCACGCCGTTGGTGATCGAGCTGATCCGGTTGCCGAAGAGCTCGGCCACGTAGATCGTTCCGTCGTCGGCGACCGCCAGGTCGACCGCGCCGGAGAAGCCGCGGGAGACCAGGCTGACCGCACCGGTCTGCGGGTTGACCCGGTAAACCGACCCGTAGCCGGGCAGCTCCGGGGCGCCGGGCAGCGCGCTCACGTACCAGTATCCGTCCGGGCCGACCTCCACGTCGGTGGGAACGGGCTCCGAGGTGTAGTTCCGGCCCACCGTGCACAGCGGCAGCCCCAACTCACGGGCGGCAGCGAACGTTATGCGCTGCGGGATGGGCGGCAGCACAGCAACGGTCGTCGTCCTTCCGTTGACCACCCGCACGATGTCGTTGCCGGCCGCGTCTGCGACGGCGAAACTGAACGGTCCCAGCGCGGCGACCTTGTACGGGTTGGAGTCGACGATGCCGCTGTAGGGAAGAAGTTCAGGGGGCAGCTTCGCCGCGCAGTTGTCGGGCAGGTTGAGGAAGCCGTACATCTGCCCGGCGTCCGGGTTGTTCGCCACCTCGTGGTCAAGCAGCGAAGCCAGTGTTTTCGCGCTCCCGTTGGGCCTGACCTGCACGAGCGTGGTGTCGGTCGGTGGAGCCTCTTCCTCCGGGATGATCGACAGCGTGATGACGATGCGGTCGCCGAAGCTCGTGGCGACGCCATTGGGCGACTCGCCCACGGCTTGGTACAGCACGCTGCGCGCCCCGTTGGGTAGCACCCGGGTGACTTGCCCGGCGAAGGTCTCGGCGACGTAGATGGTCCCGTTGTCCCCGACAGCCAGGCCTAGCGGGCCGATCAGACCCGAGACGATCGGCTCAGAGACCGAGCCGGTCGCCGCTGCTGCGTTGGCGGGCGTGGTGGCCAGCACGACCGCCAACCCGAGCGCGCCTACCGTGGCTATTCCTTTTCGCCACGGTTCCAGTGTGCCCATAGCATTCCTCCCTCATTACCCCGACCGTTGGATCAAGATGACGGGAACTGTAGGGAGTACGGCGGGTCATTGCACTCCCTCTTTCGGGCGGGAAGTCATTCCAGGCTGATTAACCTCGATACGTGACCGGACACCCACCCACTGCAGCGGACATCGAGGGCGCCGCGGAGCGCATCCGCGGCCGGGTGCGGAGGACCCCGGTCATCGACATCAGCGCAGACATCGACGAACTCGGCGGGACGCCCCTCCTCCTCAAGCTCGAACTGCTGCAGCACACCGGTTCCTTCAAGGTGCGTGGTGCTTTCAACCGGGTGCTGACCGCGGGCTCGCCCCCGCTTCTCGTCGCTGCGTCCGGGGGCAACCACGGACTAGCCGTCGCGTACGTCGCGCAGCGGCTCGGGTTGCGCGCCGAGATCTTCGTTCCCGCCACCGCGCCCACGGTCAAGGTCGACGGCATCCGCTCCATGAGAGCGCAGGTGTCACTGATTGGGACGTCGTACGCCGAGGCGCTCGCAGCCAGTACCGAGCGGGCCGAGCGATCGGGTGGGCTGATGGTGCACGCCTACGACTGCGCGGAGGTGGTCGCCGGTCAAGGCACCGTAGGCCGCGAGCTCGAGCAGCAGGCGCCTGACATCGACACGGTTCTGGTGGCCACCGGCGGCGGCGGATTGATCGGCGGAATTGCGGCCTGGTGGTCGGGCCGGGCCCAGGTCGTTTCCGTCGAGCCGCACGGGGCGCCAACCATGCATGCCGCGCTTGCCGCCGGTGAGCCGGTTGACGTGGCGGTCGACAGCATCGCGGCGGATTCCCTCGGGGCGCGCCGGGTCGGCGCGCCGGGGTTCGCGGCGGCCACCCGGGCCGGCGTCGTACCGGTCCTCGTGACCGACGACGACATCCGTCGGGCTCGCCGTCTGCTGTGGACCCGGCTGCGGATCGCCGCCGAGCCCGGCGGCGCGACGGCTCTGGCGGGACTCGAGTCGGGCGCCTACCGTCCCGAGCCGGGGGAGCGGGTGGCGGTAGTGGTGTGCGGCGGCAACGCCTCGCCGGTGGATCTCTGACCGGGCTGCTGGCGTTCCCAGTCCTCGCGGGTGAGCGCGTACGCCACGTCGCCGTGCTCGTCACCCGGGATCGGGAATGGCCAGTCCGCGTGGAATGTCCTGACCAGGCTGAGACCGGACTTCTCCATCACCCGTCGGGACGCCGTGTGCACCACCATCGCTTCGGCGACGACACGCCGTACGCCGAACTCGCTGAACCCCTTGTCGATCAGGGCGCGGCTGCCCTCGGCGGCGTACCCCTTGCCCCAGGCCGACTTCCGCAGCCGGTAACCCAACTCGGGTTCGTCCTCCGGATGTCCGTCCCCCGGGCGGAAATGGAACCAGCCCAGGAAGTCGCCGGTCGACTTCTCGATCACCGCCCAGAAGCCGTAGCCGGGGTAGCGGTCGTAGTAGGACAGGAACGCCGGCAGCGTCTCGTGTTCGATCTCCGCTCGCGATGTGGGCTTGCCGCCGGTGATGAACTGCATCACGTCGGCATCACCGTCGAGTTCGACCAGGTTGTCGATGTCGGCAGTGGTGAACTGGCGCAGGATCAGCCGCTCGGTCTCCAGGAAGACACCCATGCCGCCATCCTGCCGGTTCTGCCAGGATCGGCCGCATGCTGCACGGTCTGGTCACGTTTCTCACCGACTACTCGATCGCACCGGCCGAACTCGGTCGGGCCGCTGAGGTCGCGGGTTTCGAGTCGCTGTTCGTCACCGAGCACACGCACATCCCGGCCGCGCGGGAGACGCCGTGGCCGGGCGGCGCCGAACTCCCCCCGGAGTACTCGCACACGCTCGACCCGTTCGTCGCGCTCGCCACCGTTGCCGCCGTCACGCGGACGCTGCGAGTCGGCACCGGCGTGTGCCTCGTCGCGCAACACGATCCGATCGTGCTCGCCAAGCAGGTCGCCAGCCTCGATCACCTGTCCGGCGGCCGGTTCCTGTTCGGGGTGGGCGCCGGCTGGAACCGTGAGGAGATGCGCAATCATGGCACCGCGCCGGAACAGCGGTTCGCCATCATGCGCGAGCGGATCGAGGCGATGCGCGCGCTCTGGACCCAGGACGAGGCGTCGTACGCCGGCCAGCACGTGAGTTTCGAGCGGGTCTGGTCCTGGCCGAAACCGGTGCAGCAACCGGGGCCACCGGTACTCATCGGGGGCAGCGGTCCGAAGGTGTTCGACCGGGTCCTCGGCTACGGCGACGGGTGGACCCCGATCAGCCGGCAGACCGGCGATCTCGACGCCATCGCCGAGCGCATCGCCGAGTTGCAGGGTCGCGCAGCGGCGACCGGCCGTGGCCGCATCCCGGTCACCCTGTACGGCGGCTCCACCAGCCCGCATACGCTGGACCGCTTCGCCGCGATGGGCGTCGACCGCATCCTGCACCTGCTGCCGACGCTGCCGCGGGACGAGGCGCTGCGGCACGTCGCGGAGACCGCACGGCGCCTGCATGCCGCGGCTGACTGAGCCGGCCGACCTGGCCACCCGAGTCACGACGGCACGAGTGGCCGGGCTGGCGACTGTCCGTGCCGACGGATCGCCGCGGCTCGTCCCGATCACCTTCGCCGTCGTGGACGGGCTGATCTGCTCTGCCGTCGAGACCGTCAAACCGAAGACGACCACTCGGCTGGCTCGCCTGGACGACGTCCGCCGCGACCCACGGGTCGGACTTCTCGTCGACCGGTACGACGAGGATTGGGCGCAGCTGTGGTGGGTGCGGGTCGACGGCACCGCCGTCATCCGCGACGAGCATCCCGCCGCGGCGGCGGCGCTGCGGGCTAAGTACCAGGCCTACCGAGCGGCGACGCTGACCGGCCCGTTCCTCGTGATCGAGCCGCTGCGCTGGACCGGCTGGACTGCGACGTAGCATCGCATTCCGGGCATCTTGACCGGATCGTCGGCTCGAGGACGCTGAGCGACAATCTCCGGAGGTGGGCCATGGCCGATCTGATCGAGCTGAGCGACGACGTCACCACCAGCGACTGCAGCCTCGTTATCGCCGACTACACGACTGACTTCCAGCTCTGCCGCAGCGGAATCTGGCTGGGTACGACGTGCCTGCAGAGCCAACGCGTGGTGCTGTCCTACGAGCACGAGCCGGAACCGCTGTACGTCGGCTGGTCGATCAACGGCAGCACCGTGTTGGATCCGGGCTACGGGACGTTCACGCCGCCGTGGGGGGCTCCGTGTCCCGGTGACCCCGACGTGACGTACCAGACCGGCGTGGACTGGCTGTACCACCGCATCGCGTTCAGTGTGGTTCCGGGCACCGCCACCCAGTCCGTAAACGTGCAGGTCCTCTATCGCGGACCGGACGGCGCCGGTCAACCGGCCTCAGCCGGCCCCAGCCGGACGGTCCAGCTTGCCGGGGTCGTCACGAACTGGCCGGCCAGCAAACTGGAGGAGGAGCGCGAGTGCTGGCGCCGCCTCACCGACCTGCTGCGGCAGTACATCGAGATCCCGAAATGGTGGCCACCGGATCCATGGGAGCGGCTGCCGGACCTGGTTCGCGACCCCGAGGACATGCTCGTGCTGTCGGCAGTCACCGCCGTAGCGGAACTGGACGCCAAGGCCGATGCTGACCTGATCGCGCAGTACCGTCTGCGGGCCGGCGCGATCGTCGGCCGGCTCAGCTTCGGCGACCCGGTCGCCGCCAAGGGCGGTCCCAGCCCGCCGTGACAGCCACCCCGCCGGTCCGCACGACAGGCACGCACGCGACGTTCGACGAGGACGCGACGCGACGATACCTGGACTCACGGCCGGACCAGCCCGACCGGGCGGACTGGGCGGCAGTCCGGATCGAGGACGGCTGCTTCCTCGGCGAGGCGGTGCTCAATGAGCTCGATCCCCACAACCAGTCGATGAACTTTCGGATCGCACTCGCGGGGCCGCACGTCTACGACCGGGGTTACGGCACCGAGATCACCCGGCTCGTCGTCGACTTGCCTTTTCAGATTGAGGGTCGACTGCGCGAGGCGTTGCACTGGGAAGGTGAGTGGGTCGACTCCATCCTCATGTCGATGCTCGCCAGCGACCCACGGCCACCGGCCCCGCGCAGGCCCGAGGAGTCGGCGCGCGGGGCGTGAGGTGACCCTTCTGTGAGAATCGCGGGGTGACCCACGCGGTGAGCTACCCAGATCGCACCGACAGCCCGTTGCTGCATGTCGAGGACCGGGCCGGGGTCGCCGTGCTCCGGATCGACAACGGCAAGGTCAACGCACTCGACCTGGAACTGCTTGTCCGCATCGCGGGGGCGATGGACGAGGTCGCTGATGCCACCGCCGTGGTCCTCACCGGCACCGGGTCCAGCTTTTCCGCGGGCGTGGACCTGCGCCGGATCGTTGCCGGCGACGCCGAGCACACCGACACGTTCCTGACCGCGCTCAACCGCGCCTTGGTTGCGGTCTTCAGGCATCCGCGGCCTGTCGTCGCTGCGGTCAACGGGCACGCGATCGCCGGCGGCTGCGTCCTGGCGGCAGCCGCGGACGTCCGGTTGATGTCCGGCGGGTCCCTGGGTCTCACCGAATTGCGCGTGGGCGTCCCGTTCCCGACCGCCGCGATCGAGATCGTCCGGTACGCCGTCGGTTCGGCCGCCCCTTCTCTCGCGATGTTCGCCGAGCTGCACGACCCGCAGCGGGCGCACCAGATGGGTCTTGTCCACGGCGTCTGCGCACCGGAGGTGTTGGTCGACGAGGCAATCGTGTGGGCGAGGCGGCTGGCAGCCGTGACGCCAGAGACGTTCGCGCTGACCAAGCGCCAGCTGCACGCCCCCGCCGAGGCGCGAATCGCTGAGCGCACCGAACGCGACGACGCCGACGTACGACGGCTCTGGAAGAGCGCCGACGGGCGCGCTGCGATCAGCGCCTTTCTCGACGGGCTGGCCCGGACCGACGACCGACGCAGCTGAGCGGCCGGATCCTCGTCATCGGAGGCGATTCAGGTCGTCCAGGAACCGGAATTGCCTCCACTGACGTCACATCGACCGCGGCGCGCCGCTGCCCCAGGTTGACACCCGGCCAGCGGTCGGAGCAGGTTGTGTGCTCACCCTGCGAGCGGAAGGAACAACCATGGCTGAGAGCGTCTACCGGGTCACCGAACTGGTCGGTACCAGTACCGAGTCCTGGGAGAAGGCAGCCAGCGCCGCCGTCGCCACTGCCGGCCGGACGATACGGGACCTGCGCATCGCCGAGGTCGTCGAGTTGGACATGCAGATCGAGGATGGCCAGGTCGTCGCCTACCGGACGCGGCTGAAGGTGTCCTTCAAGTTCGAGGGTCAGGGCGAGTAGCTGACCGATCCGCCACCCGAGGAAGTCCCGGTCGACCCCCTCGACCTGCTGCGGCCTGCTGAGCTGCTCTCCGACCGCATCCTCACCGTCCCCAACGTCCTCAGCCTGGCCCGGCTGCTCGGCGTACCGGTCTTCCTGTGGCTGCTGCTGGGCCCGCAATGGGACGTCGCCGCCATCGTCGTACTGGCTGTTGCCGGCATCACCGACTATCTCGACGGCACCCTCGCCCGGCGCCTCGGGCAGACCAGCAGGCTCGGTGTTCTGCTCGACCCGCTGGCCGACCGGCTCTACATCATCAGCACGCTGGTCGCATTCGTTGTCCGCGACCTGATCCCGCTGTGGCTGGCGGCGCTGATCCTCGGGCGCGACCTGGTCCTGGCGCTGTGCCTGCCGCTGCTGCGCCACTACCGGTACCCCCCGCTTCAGGTGCACTACCTCGGCAAGGCCGCCACGTTCAACCTCCTCTACGCGTTCCCGCTGCTGCTCGTCGCCGACGGTGACGGGGCAGTCGCCGCGGTCGCCCAGCCGATCGCCTATGCGTTCACGACCTGGGGGGTCGGCCTGTACGTGTGGTCCGGACTGCTCTACCTGCATCAGGTCGCGCAACTCGTCCGCGCCGCCCGGCGCGAGGCCGCCATCTGACGGCGTTGCGGTGGCCCGTCCTTCGCACGGGGTAGCCTCGCTGTCCCGGTGGCATTTCGGTGACTGTGCCAGCTGCGCCGACACCGGCGAGGAGGTCGGGTGTCCGTGCGGCGATGAGCAGTCACCGGCCGAAGATCGGCTCGATGACGGCGGGGATGCTCTCATCGCTGCTGGAGGACACTCTCGACCCGGCGTACGCCGAGGCGGCGGCTCGACGCGGCGACAGCGCCGACGCTCCCCGGTCGCGACGACTGCCGCTGGTGATCGGCGGCCTGCTCGTGCTCGGCCTGATCCTGGGAATGGCGTACGCCGACACCCGGGCCGCGGCGCCCAGCAGCGAACGGACTCGACAGGCACTGCTGGCCGACGTGCAGCGTGACTCCACGCGCAGCGCCGAGCTGCAGGCAAGGCTGGAAGAACTACGCGCCACCGTCGCGGAGGCCCTTGACGACGCCCTGGCAACGACCGAGGAGGGCCGGCAGCAAACGGAGCGGGTGCGGCAGTTGGAGTCGGCTACCGGCGTACTGGCCGTCGAGGGACCGGGCCTCGTGGTCACGCTGTCCGACGCCGCGCCGGAGGAGACGGTCGACCCGATTTCTGGCGAGACGATCCAGCTGGTCCCGGAAGCCGGGCTGGTGCTGGACATCGACCTGCAGGCGGTGGTGAACGCGCTGTGGGCAGCCGGCGCCGAGGCCATCTCGGTCGACGGCCAACGGCTGGCGCCCACCAGCTCGATCCGTACTGCGGGCGAGGCGATCCTCGTCGACTTCCGGCCGGTCAGCAGCCCCTATCTGGTCGAGGCGGTTGGCAACCCGGACCTGCTGGTCCCGCGCTTCGCCGGCTCGCAGACCGCCGCCCGGTACGACGCCTACCGGCAGCTCTACGGCATCGGCTTCGAACTCACCCAGGCCGAGCAGCTGTCCCTCGCGCCGGCCACCGACTACGACCTTCGGTACGCCGACACGGCGACGCCGGCACCGGGCGTGGGGACCAAGTGATCCCGGCGTTCGCTCTGGTCCTCGGGATCGCGCTGGGACTCTTCGTCGACCCCACGGTCCCGCTGTGGCTGCAGCCCTACCTTCCGATCGCCGTCGTCGCCGCGCTCGACTCGGTTTTCGGCGGGATCCGGGCCCGTCTCGACGGCATCTTCGACGCCAAGGTGTTCGTCGTGTCTTTCGTGTCCAACGTGCTGGTGGCCGCACTTGTCGTCTTTCTCGGCGACCAGCTGGGCGTCGGCGGGCAGCTGTCGACTGCGGTCGTGGTCGTCCTCGGCATCCGCATCTTCGGCAATGCCGCCGCGATCCGAAGGCACGTGTTCCATGCCTGACCAGCCCGCCGGCGCGGCGCCCGAGGATCAGCCAATCGGGACGGCGTCCGCCGAGCAACCGGTTGGGACGAGCCGCCGGCGGGCCAGCCTGCTCATCGGCGTTCTCTGCCTGCTCCTCGGCTTCGCCCTCGCTGTGCAGGTGCGAACCACCTCGGCGGCCTCCGGTCTCGGCGCGGCCCGGCAGGAGGATCTGGTGCGGATCCTTGATGATCTGTCCGCGCGTGAGGACCGGCTGCGTCAGGACATCGCCGCTCAGGAGGATATTCGCGACCGGCTGGCCACCGGCGGCAACCAGGCCGACACCGCGCTCGAGGAGGCGCGGTTGCGGCAGGAGCAGTTGGCCATCCTGGCCGGGACCGTCGCCGCCCAGGGCCCGGGCATCGAGCTCACCGTCTCCGACCCGGACGGCCAAGTAGGGCCGGAAGTGCTGCTGGACGCGGTCCAGGAACTGCGCGCGGCCGGGGCGGAGGCGATCCAGATCGGCGACGTCCGGATCGGAGTGTCCTCAGCGCTGATCGGCTCCGCCGGGTCGTTGGTGGTGGACGGCATCGAGCTGTCGGCGCCGTACCGGATCGTGGCGATCGGGGACCCGCCGACGCTGGAGACGGCGCTGAACATTCCCGGTGGGGTCGTCAACACGGTCAGCCGGGCCGGAGGAGAGGCGCGGATCCAGCAACGGGACGAGGTGACCGTCAGCGCCTTGCGGGTGATCGACGAGCCTGAATACGCTCAGCCGGCTCCGGACAACGACTGAACCGGCGTGGGCGCTGCGCCGACCGAGAGGACCACCGTGATCCCAGCCGACCGCAGGTACACCGCCGAGCACGAGTGGGCGCAACCGACCGGAAGCGGGAGCGTTTTGCGCATCGGGATCACCTCCTACGCCCAGGAGAACCTCGGCGACATCGTCTACGTCTCCCTACCCGAGGTCGGGCAGTCGCTGGAGGCCGGCCAGAGCTTCGGCGAGGTCGAATCCACCAAGAGCGTGTCGGACCTGTACGCGCCGACGGCCGGGACAATCACCGCGCGCAACGATGCCTTGGACGCGAACCCCGAACTGGTGAACTCAGACCCCTACGGCGATGGCTGGATGGTCGAGATCGAGGCCGCGGACGCGGCCGCCGCTGAGGCGTTGTTGGACGCCGCGGCGTACGGCGAGATCATCGCCTCCGCCGGATAATGCCAGCCTCTTCGGGCTCACCCTCTAGTGCCGATTGACCCTTGTCGCGTCGCGTGGCTAGTCTCGCGATCGTGTATTGCAGCCGGTGTAACCACCAGAATCCCGACGACGCGCACTTCTGCTCCAACTGTGGTCAGTCCCTGACACCGGCAGCCGAGCCGCGCACCTCCGGAGAGACCACGAAGGTCATCGCGCGGGTCGGCGCCGAGGAAGCCGGGGACATCCCCGAGGCTGCAGAGGACAGTCACGCCGCCCATGCCGGCGCCGTGGAATCGCTGCCTTCGGGTTCGGCGCTGTTGGTGGTCAAACGCGGGCCGAACGCCGGCAGCCGCTTCCTGCTCGACCAGGACGTGACTACGGCCGGGCGGCATCCGGACAGCGACATCTTCCTCGACGACGTCACCGTGTCCCGGCGGCACGTGGAATTCCGACGTGAGGGCAACAGCTTCTCCGTGCACGACGTCGGCAGCCTGAACGGCACCTACGTCAACCGGGAGCCCATCGATTCCGCGTCGCTCAGCGGCGGCGACGAGGTGCAGATCGGAAAGTTCCGCCTCACCTACCTGACCGCCGCCCGGCCGGTTGCCGAGGAAGCCGCCAACTGATGAGTTCGGGATGACCCGCGCGGCACGTCGTACGGGGACGCAGCGGGGGTGAGCGAGCCGGCGCGGGCGTTCATGAGCATCGGCGAGGTTTTCGGTCAGTTGCGACCGGAGTTCCCCGACGTCACGATCTCCAAGATCCGCTTCCTGGAGAACGAAGGGTTGATCCAGCCGGAACGCACGGCGTCCCGCTACCGGCAGTTCTCCCGCGACGACGTGTCCCGACTGAGGTATGTGCTGGCAGTTCAGCGCGACCACTACCTGCCGCTGAAGGTCATCAAGGAGCACCTCGACGCGATCGACCGCGGACTCGAGCCGATCACGTCGACGCCAACCGCTCCCCAGGTGCCTCGCGGGCTGACGTTGGCCGGCGGGCTGCCCGGCCCCGACGACTTCCTGCGTGAACCCAGCGACATCAGGCTCTCCCGCAGCGAGCTGCTCACAGCGTCCGGCCTGGCCGAGGACCAGCTGGCTCAGCTGGAGCAGTACGGCCTGATCGGAACGCGCGGCGGGCACTACGAGGCCGAGGCGCTGGTGATCGCCAAAACGGTGCAGGAGATGAGCCGGTTCGGGATCGAGGCGCGTCATCTGCGCGGCTTCCGCAACGCTGCCGACCGGGAGATCGGCCTGTTCGAACAGGTCATCACACCGATCGCCCGACAGCGCGGCTCAGACTCCCGAGCACGTGCTGGCGAAGCCGCCCGCGAACTGGCCGCCTTGTCGGTGCGCCTGCACGCCACCCTGGTCAAAGCGGGGCTGCGCAACGAACTTGGGGGCTGAGGCGCGGAGTTTCCGGCTTGTCAGGCCGCGGGCGCACCCCGGGCGCGTGTACGTTTGCAGCAGTGAATCGCTGGCCCGACAGGGGCTGCTGCCGTCGACACCGACCCTGCGACGAGGAGGACGTCACGTGCATGAACTCCGGGTAGTCGGCGTCCGCGTCGAGTTGCCGGCCAATCAACCGATCGTGTTGCTCAAGGAGAAGGAGGGGGAGCGGTACCTGCCGATTTGGATCGGGGCCGTCGAGGCCGCCGCGATCGCCTTCGAGCAGCAGGGAGTCCACCCGACCAGGCCGATGACCCATGACCTGCTCCGGGATGTGATCGCTGCCCTCGGCGGCACGCTGGAGGCCATCCACATCACCGAACTCAAGGACGGCCTGTACCTCGCCGACATGGTCTTCGCCGGCTCGACCACCGTGAGCGCGCGGCCGTCGGACGCCATCGCGGTCGCATTGCGGGTCGGTACGCCGATCTACGTCGCGAGCAGCGTCCTCGACGAGGTGGGCATCACGATCCCGGACGAGGACGAGAACGAGGTCGAGAAGTTCCGGGAGTTCCTCGATCAAATCACGCCGGAGGATTTCGCCAGCGGCCCCCAATGATCTCAAGCTCAACTTGAAGTTTAGGCTTGGGACACGCCGAGCTACGGCGTTGACAGGGTTGCCAGGACGTCCCTACGGTCGAATTACCACGGTGTCACTCCTGCTGTCTCGTTGCCGCAGAGCGTTCCGTTGGTCCGAGGCGGCAGGAGGACGGTTGTGGGCGATACCGACGACGTGACAGTGCGCGGCAGGCCATCCTTGCCTGAGCTGCAGCCCGCCCAGGAAGGGCTCTTCCCGGCCGTTTCGCCCGATGACGAGCGAATCGGCTACCGGGGCACCGTCGCCTTCGCCGCGGCCGGCATCACCTACCGCCAGTTGGACTACTGGGCACGGACCAAACTGGTCGAGCCCAGCATCCGCGGCGCAGCCGGCTCGGGAAGTCAACGGCTGTACTCCTTCCGGGACATCCTGGTACTCAAGGTCGTCAAGCGGCTGCTGGACACCGGGGTGTCGCTGCAGAACATCCGGACTGCCGTGCAGCACCTGCGAACCCGCGGCAGCCAGGACCTGGCCCGCATCACCTTGCTGTCCGACGGCACGACGGTCTACGAGTGCACATCCGCTGAGGAGATCGTCGACCTGCTGCAAGGCGGTCAGGGCGTCTTCGGCATCGCCGTGAGCGGGGCTTGGAAGGAACTGACCGGGTCCCTCGCCGAACTCCCGGCCGAGCGGGCCGACGGCCCGGTCGACCTGGACGCCGCCGACGAACTCGCCGCCCGCCGCCAGCGCCGTACCTCCGCCTGACCGGCGGGTCATTTCAGACAGCCAAGGCGGCACGGAGTGCAGTGATCACGGCCGCGGGCTCGTGGATCAACTGCCTGACCGAGAAGCGCAGCACCCGTAGCCCGGTTGCCTGCAGGGCGTTTGCCCGACGCAGGTCCCGCTCCCATGCGACGGCGTTCAGATGCCAGCGGGCGCCGTCGACCTCCACGGCAACCCTGGCCGAGCGCCAGAGTGCATCGACGACGAACCGGCCGCCGGGCGTGCGCACCTCGGCGTTCCACTCCGGCTCCGGCACGCCGGCCACGCGCAGCAGGTCACGCAGCAGCGCCTCACCGGCAGAGCGGGTGCCCGCGACAACCGCCTCGAGTGCGTCATTGAGCAGCCGACGTCCTCGGAGAGGGGCCGTCCGAGCCTCGGCGAGGAGTTGGCTGACCGTGACGAACCGCCGCTGAACCGCGTCAGAGACAAGCGCTCGGACGTCGTTTCGGACCCGGCTGGCCAACGCGATGTCGATGACGGTACGGGCGGCCGAGGTACACCGGATCCGACCGACCCGCTCAGTGGATTCCAGCCGGGTGCTCTGATGGACGACCACGAATCCCACCGAACGCCGGTGACCACCGTGCGCGACAGTGACGTGGACGAGCTCCTCGTGGACCCGCAGACCGTGCAGGACTCCGGCGCTGCGGTGGCTGAGCACCGCGGCCTTGCCGCCGTATGCCAGGGCGGCTCGCCACCGCTGACGTTGCGAAAGTGGACCGCCGTGATTGACCACCACACCGGGCAACACCAGCTGCCAGCGTTCGGTGCGCAGCGCGGTCGCCAGGCGGCGCCGGGTCAGCCCGCCCGCCAGCAGGTCCTGTCGGCGCGCGACGCCGTCGGCTCCGTCGAAGCAGTCGCGCCACAGCATCGCCGCATAGTGCCCGGCAACAAACCCGGCCGCTCACGCTATCCACAGCCCATGATCGTGAGGCCAGATTGCGCGGAAACCGTTCATTCCAGCCTCACGATCATGAAGGGCGAAGCTTCAGGAGCCGTTCTGATGCACGGCTCGCTGGACATCGATGATCCGCGCCGCCAGTTCGGTGAACTCCGAGCGGCTCGTGCCGATCAGTTCGTGGTGGAGGTCGTGGCCCAGGAGACCATGCGAGAACCTCAGGCACAGGTACGCCGATCTCGGTCAGCGCATCGCCGTCGCTGTGGCCAACGACGGACGGCACGCTCGGCCGATGCGACCAGGTACGCCCGACTGTCGATCCATCAGTTGCCGCAGGAGCGCTTTCAGCCGTTCGGTCATCGAAGGCGGACGCCCCACGTCGTGGTCACCGACTCGCCGGGCGCCAGGTGCAGGACCCCCTCGCCGGTTCGGAAGGCATTGGGCGGGCAGGTCATCGGTTCGGTGCCCAGCCCGCGCCGGCGCCGCTGCGGCCTCAGCGTGTCGGCGGTGAAGATCTCGACGAACGGATAGCTCTCGTCGACCCAGAGTTCGGCGGTGCGGCTGTCGGCGCCGGTCAACCGCACCCAGGCCAGGCCGTCGCCGTCGCGGACCAGGTCGGTGAACGCGAAGTCGGCCTCCAGGTCACCGAGCAGGCGACCGGCACGGAACTCGTACGGCGTCCCCACCACCGACGCCCGGCCGGTCGGGAGCTGACGTTCGGTATCAGTAACGACACGAGTCCCGGCCGCGAATTCCAGCGTGCAGTCATCGATCAGACCGCTGCCGGGGGAGAGGTACGGGTGTTGGCCGCACCCGTAGGGACAGCCGACGTCACCGACATTGGCAGCGGTGGTTCGCACGGTCAGCCCTGCCGCGGACAGCGAATACGCCACCTGCACGTCCAGCATGAACGGATAGCCTTGCAGCGGATACAGCCGGGTGGCCATGGTCACCCGGTCGGGGCCACGCCCGACCGCTCGCCAGGAACGCCACTGCAGGAACCCGTGGATCGCGTTGTGCTTTTCCGGCTCGGTCAACGCAACCTGGTGCTCGCTGCCGGCGAACGTGTAGCTGCCGTCCTCCAGGCGGTTCGGCCACGGTACGAGCGGTGCTCCGTGGGCACCGTCACACATCGCGTCCAGCGGATAGGAGTGCAGAACGGGTCGGTCGCCGACGGTGTAGGAGCGGATGCCGCCGCCCACCTCGACCATCGTGGCCCGCTGCTCGCCGGAGAAGATCTCGAACTGCTCGCCGGACGGTGGAATCGACATGAGACCGTTCATACCCCGCGCCGGCCAGCGACGTACACACTCCCCGGTGTATTCTGGCCGGGCTGACGATGCCGCGTGGGAGAGCCCTCCACCACCAGTTGGGGGCGCCGAAGGGGCAACACCCCGGAACCTCTCAGGCAAACGGACCATGCGGAGCAGGCAACTCTGGACGGTGAGCGGACAGAGGGGACGGTCGCTCCGACGACGGAGCGCACCACCGTCGCCCGAGAGGTCCGCACCGTGACCGAAACCCAATCGGCCCGCAGCCTGTCCGAGCTGGAAGCGGCCGCGCCGTTCCGGACCCGGCACATCGGCCCGGACGCCGACGAACAGCGGCAGATGCTCGAGTCGGTCGGCTACTCAACCATCGCCGACCTGATCGACGCCGCCGTGCCGAAGTCCATCCGCAGCTTCGAGGATCTCAACGTGTCGCCGGCGGCAAGCGAGCCGGAGGTCATCGCTGCCCTGCGCGAGCTGGCAGACCGCAACACCGTCCTGTCACCGATGATCGGGCTGGGGTACTACGGCACCCACACCCCCGCCGTCATCGCCCGCAACGTGCTGGAGAATCCGGCCTGGTACACCGCCTACACGCCCTACCAGCCCGAGATCAGTCAGGGCCGGCTGGAGGCCCTGCTCAACTTCCAGACCATGGTGATCGACCTGACCGGCCTGCCCATCGCCAACTCCTCGCTGCTCGATGAGGCCAGCGCCGCGGCCGAGGCCATGACCCTGGCCCGCCGGGTGAACAAGGGCAGCGGCGGGTTCCTCGTCGACAGCCAGTGCCTGCCGCAGACCATCGCCGTGCTCCAGACCCGCGCCGTGCCGCTGGGCATCGACCTGACCGTGACCGACCTGTCCGACGGACTTCCGGACGGCGAGTTCTTCGGCGTCCTCCTGCAGTACCCCGCTGCCGACGGAGCGGTGCGCGACCTGACCGAGCTCATCGAGGCGGCACACCAGCGTTCCTCGCTGGTCGCAGTGGCGGCGGATCTGCTCGCCCTGACGCTGCTCCGCCCACCCGGCGAGATGGGCGCGGACGTCGTCATCGGTACGACGCAGCGCTTCGGCGTACCGCTCGGGTTCGGCGGGCCGCATGCCGGCTACATGTCCGTTCGAGACAAGCTGGCCCGGTCCATGCCGGGCCGCCTGGTCGGGGTGTCGCGGGACGCCGCCGGCGACCCGGCGTACCGGCTGGCCCTGCAGACCCGCGAGCAGCACATCCGACGAGAAAAGGCGACGAGCAACATCTGCACCGCGCAGGTCCTGCTCGCGGTCATGGCCGGGATGTACGCCGCCTACCACGGGCCGGACGGGCTGCGGACGATCGCCACCCGGGTGCACCGCTACGCCGCCGTACTGGCCGCCGGCCTACGCGGTGGCGGCGTCAGCGTCGTCCATGACGAATTCTTCGACACCGTGCTGGCCAGGGTGCCGGGCCGGACGGACGCGGTAGTCGCAGCCGCGGCGCAGCGGGGCATCAACCTGCGCCCGGTCGACGCCGACCACGTCGGGATCGCCTGTGACGAGACCACGACCCGGGCCGAGGTGGCCGCGGTCTGGGACGCGTTCGGAGTGCCCGCACCGGACCTGGACGACCTGGACGCGACGACAGCCGACGCCCTTCCGGCCGGCCTGAGGAGGGAGACGGACTTCCTCACCCACCCGGTCTTCCGGACCCACCACTCCGAGACCGGCATGCTGCGCTACCTGCGCCGGTTGGCCGACAGGGACGTCGCGCTGGACCGGTCGATGATCCCGCTCGGGTCCTGCACGATGAAGCTCAACGCCACCACCGAGATGGCCGCCATCAGCTGGCCGGAGTTCGCCGCGCTGCACCCGTTCGCGCCGGCCGAGCAGACCGGGGGCTACCGCGCCCTGATCAGCGACCTGGAGCGCTGGCTGGCCGAGTTGACCGGCTACGACGCGGTCAGCGTCCAGCCGAACGCCGGGTCACAAGGGGAACTCGCCGGCCTGCTGGCGATCCGCGAGTACCACCTCGCCAACGGTGACAGCCAGCGCGACGTCTGCTTGATCCCAGCCAGCGCGCACGGGACCAACGCAGCCAGCGCCGTCCTCGCCGGTCTCCGGGTCGTCGTGGTCCGCTGCGACGATCGCGGCAACGTCGACCTCGACGACCTGCACGCCAAGATCGACACCCACCGCGACCAGCTCGCGGCGATCATGGCGACGTACCCGTCGACGCACGGCGTGTACGAGGACACCATCGCCGACATCTGCGCGTCCGTGCACGAGGCCGGCGGCCAGGTGTACGTCGACGGCGCGAACCTCAACGCGCTGGTGGGTCTGGCCAAGCCGGGTCACTTCGGGGCGGACGTCAGCCACCTGAACCTGCACAAGACCTTTTGCATCCCGCACGGCGGCGGGGGACCGGGCGTCGGGCCGATCGGCGTCCGCGCGCACCTGGCGCCGTACCTGCCGAACCACCCGCTGACACCCGAGGCAGGACCGGAAACCGGTCCCGGCCCGGTCACGGGGGCGCCCTGGGGCTCGGCCGGCATCCTGCCGATCCCGTGGGCCTACGTGCGGTTGATGGGACCGGACGGGCTCCAGCAGGCCACCGAGACGGCGATCCTGTCCGCGAACTACCTTGCGACGAAGCTCGGGGCGCACTACCCCGTGCTCTACACCGGGGCCAACGGGATGGTCGCGCACGAGTGCATCGTCGACCTGCGGCAGATCACCGCTCAGACCGGCGTCACCGTCGAGGACGTCGCCAAACGGCTGATCGACTACGGTTTCCACGCACCGACGATGAGCTTCCCGGTGGCCGGGACCTTGATGATCGAGCCGACCGAGTCCGAGGACCTGGCTGAACTCGATCGCTTCATCGAGGCGATGGCCGCCATTCGGGCCGAGATCGGCAAGGTCGCGTCGGGGGAGTGGGAGCGCACGGACAACCCGCTGCGCGGCGCGCCGCACACCGCGGCGATGCTGGCCGGCCCGTGGGAGCACGGATACACCCGCGAGGAGGCGGCGTACCCGGTCGAGTCGGTTCGCGAGGGGAAGTACTGGCCGCCGGTACGCCGGATCGACGGGGCATACGGCGACCGGCACCTGATCTGCAGTTGCCCGCCGCTGTCGGTGTACGACGATGAGTAGAGGCGGCGTACGACGATGACTAGAGGCGGCGTACGACGGTTTGACTGGATCAGCGGCCGGTGTGCTCAGGCGGCGTGGTGGGCCGCAGCCGGTCGCCGGGAGGCGATGACGCTGCGATCGGGCAGGATCTCCCCGTTGTCGTCGAACAGGACAACCCCGTTACAGAGCAGGGACCAGCCCTGCTCCGGATGACTGGAAACGACGTGGGCAGCGTCGCGGTCAGGGCTCTCGGCGGTCGGACAGCCCGGGTGGTGCGAGCACATCGAGGTCTTCTCTCTGGGTTGAGCGGTCGGGGTCCACGGAGTGTGGCCCACGGCACAGTGTGACTGATGGGACGCCTGAGCGTCCACGAATTGGCGACGATGGTGCTGTGCGCGTGTCGGCAACAGCTGCCGACCGCACGGTCGACGGTACGCCGTGATCCCGGCTCAGGTCCGTCCGTGCCGCTCCTGTGCCTGGTGCAGGCGTGGACTGTAGGGCAGCCAGTCCGCGAGCAGATGCGGCAGGCCGTCTTCGGTGAGCATCGCGATGACAGCGGGATCGTCGTCGATTACGAGGGCGATCCGGTGCGTACGCCGGAGTCGGCGCAGGTGGTCGCGCTTGGCCTGCCGAGCGGGCCGGTGATCCTGGTCGGCGCGCATGAGCAGCGGTCGGTCCGGCATACCGTGGTGGGCCAGCCATTGCTCGGTGATCCTCCGGTTGCGCTCTGGGCGGCCGGTGAGCCAGCACAGCGCGTGTCCGGCCGGCAACTCGGTCACGAGGGCGACGCCCTCAGGTAAATCTGGGTCGTCGGCGGCGGCATTGAAGAACTCCTCCCACCGCCGCGGCCGGCGGTCGAGCAGGTGCAGCCGGTGAGTCACGTCGGCGACAACACCGTCGATGTCGACGACGACCAGTGGCAGGTCCGTATCCGGCAGCTCGGGCGGCACGTCTGGACGCTACCTGTGTAGTGGGCCGAGCCGCGGCATCGACGACGTGTTCGGACGCGGTCTCATCCCTGGCGTTACCAGGACGGCCGCAGTCGGCCGGTTGCCACCAGCGCCTTGAGGGCAGCCTGGAGTACATCGAACTGCGTCGGCTCGAGCTGACGTCGCCACCGGTCCACGGTTTCGGCAGCGGCGTCCTCAGCTGCTGCGGTGCAGGCTCGTCCGCGATCGGTCAGCACCAGCAGCCGGGCCCGGGCGTCTCGTGGGTCGGCCTCGCGGGTGACGTAGCCGCGCTGCACGAGGTGTTCGACAAGCTGGCTCGCAGCCTGTTTGGTGATTCCGAGGTGCGCTCCGACGTCGGCGGTGGTGGCCTCGCCGCCGCTGATGCGCACGAACGCGAAACCGTGCGCCGGCCGGACGTCGTCGAAACCGCGGCGGGCAAGCCCGTCCTGAACGCCGTCGACAAGTTGGCTGGCCAGCCGCAGGACGGTGGCGGCGGTGTGCAAATCCGGGGAGTTCATGGAAATCATGTTGACATATTTGGACAAGGAGGCTGACCATGAAGACAAGGTAATTGTCCAACTTGGAGGTCTTCATGCCAGTGTTCCGCTCCCCGGAAGCCACCACGTTCGAGCTGCACGGCAGCCGCTTCGTGTCCTACGCCACCCCATCCCGAGGCAGCAGGCAGTTGTGCGCCTGGCGATTGGAAGTCCCGGCGGACCTGCAGGGGGTGGCCCATCGACCTACCAGGGAGGAGATCATCCTTGTCCTCGACGGTGAGCTGCGGGTCACACTGGACGACGCCCGGTCCGAACTGCACCGGGGAGACGTCGCCCTGGTGCCGGCGGACAGCGAGTTGCGGGTCGACTCCGGCCCTGCAGGAGCAACGGCGTGGGTCACCACCACACCCGGGATCGAAGCGGTGACCGGCGACGGATCGCGGATCACGCCTCCCTGGGCGCTGTGACAGGGATGGCGGCCGGCTGACCCCGGCGGCTGCGGTGGGTTGAGCGGCGGTCCCGGCGAATCCAGTGACCTGCCTGGATGCGCGCCAGCGCCTGATAATGGTTCGCTGTAACCCAGGTCATGCTCACAACCACCGGCGCGAGGAGCGGGCAACCCCGAACCTGGCCGCTATTGGGCCTGCGCGACGGGGACCGCATCGTTGTGGTGGCCTCGAACTACGGTCAGCGCAACCATCCCGC
>Ga0136622_10000169_pt1 | contig 24747 bp, 26 predicted proteins | sample AntDrymUQ4482106_2_FD_104803 | JGI IMG/M metagenome (GOLD analysis project Ga0136622, IMG submission 104803) | Polar desert sand microbial communities from Dry Valleys, Antarctica - metaG UQ448 (21.06) | ecosystem: Environmental > Terrestrial > Soil > Desert | place: Antarctica: Dry Valley...
CATCATCGTGGTCTTCTCCATCGCCCAGATCCCGGCTATCAACACCTTCCTCGACAGTCCGACCGTGGCGTTCACCTGGCCGGGACTGTCCGACGTGCTCGACTCAGAGGGAGCGCCGGCAGCGCTGACCGAGTTCACCTTCAACTGGCTGCTGGCAACGGGGACGCTGCTGATCGTCGCCGGTCTGCTCACCATGGCGGCCATCGGCATCTCGCCGGCCCGTGCGTTGGCGGCCTACTTCGCGACGTACAAGCAGCTGGCCGCGGCGATCGCCACCGTGATGACAGTCCTCGGGCTCGCGTACCTCATGAACCTGTCCGGCCAGACGGTGACGCTCGGCACCTGGATGGCGGCGGCCGGGTCCGCGTTCGCTGTCTTGTCCCCGGTGCTGGGCTGGCTGGGCGTCGCGGTCACCGGGTCGGACACCTCGTCGAACTCGCTGTTCGGCGGCCTGCAGGTGACGGCCGCCGAGGGCGCCGGCCTCGACCCCGAGCTGATGGCGGCGTCGAACTCGTCCGGTGGCGTGCTCGGCAAGATGGTCTCGCCGCAGAACCTGGCGATCGCGGCCGGCGCGGTGGGCCTAGCCGGTCGCGAGGGCGACCTGTTCCGCAAGGTCGTCGGCTGGTCCCTCGGCCTGCTCGCGATCATGTGCCTGCTCGTGGTCGCCCAGACCACGTTCCTCGCGTGGATGCTCCCCTAGTTCCGAGCGCGAGCTGTCACCGGCTCGCAGTGCTTCCGCACCGTGAGCCGGTGACAACTCGGGGGTGGCTCAGTGGCTGTGCCCGTGGCTGTGGCCGGCGCCGTTCGACTCGTCATCGTCGGCCGGCTTGTCGACGACCAGGGTCTCGGTCGTCAGCAGCATGGCCGCGATCGAGCCCGCGTTGGCCAGGGCCGAACGGGTCACCTTGACCGGGTCGAGCACGCCCTGGGCGACCAGGTCTCCGTACTCGCCGGTGACCGCGTTGTAGCCGACGCCGGCACCGTGCTCACGCACCTTGGACACGATCACCAGACCGGGCTCCCCGCCGTTCTCGGCGATCCAGCGCAGCGGCTCGGATGCCGCCTTCTGCACGATCCGGACACCGGTCGCCTCATCACCGCTGCGGCCGAGACCACCGGACAGGCCCTCCGCCGCGTGCACGAGGGCTGAGCCCCCACCAGCGATGATGCCCTCCTCGATCGCCGCGCGGGTCGCCGAGACAGCGTCCTCGATGCGGTGCTTCTTCTCCTTGAGCTCGACCTCGGTGGCCGCGCCGACCTGGATCACGCAGACGCCGCCGGCCAGCTTGGCCAGCCGCTCCTGCAACTTCTCCCGATCCCAGTCGGAGTCGCTGGCCTCGATCTCGGCCTTGATCTGTGCGACCCGAGCGGTGACCTCGTCCTCCTTGCCCCCGCCGTCGACGATCGTGGTGGTGTCCTTGGTGACCACGACGCGCCGAGCCTGGCCGAGCACTTCGAGACCCACTTGGTCGAGCTTCAGGCCGACCTCCGGAGCGACGACCTGGGCACCGGTGAGCGCAGCCAGGTCCTGCAGCTGCGCCTTGCGGCGGTCGCCGAACGCAGGTGCCTTGACCGCGACCGACGTGAACGTGCCACGGATCTTGTTCACCACCATGGTCGACAGCGCCTCACCATCGACATCCTCTGCGACGACGAACAACGGCTTGCCCGCCTGAACCACCTTCTCCAGCAACGGAAGGAGGTCGGCGACCGACGAGATCTTGCCCTGGTGCAGGAGCAGGTACGGGTCATCGAGGACGGACTCCATGCGCTCGGAGTCGGTGACCATGTACGGCGAGATGTAGCCCTTGTCGAACTGCATGCCCTCGGTGAACTCAAGGTCGGTACCGAGGGTGTTGGACTCCTCGACGGTGATGACGCCGTCCTTGCCAACCTTGTCGAACGCCTCGGCGATCAACTCGCCGATGTGGGAGTCACGGGCCGAGATGGTGCCGACGTGGGCCATGTCCTGCTTGCTGTCGACATCGCGGGCCATCTCCCGCAGCGAGTCGGAGATGTTCTCCACCGCCGCCTCGATGCCGCGCTTGAGGCCCATCGGGTTGGCCCCGGCTGCGACGGCCCGCAGACCCTCGTGCACCATCGCCTGGGCCAGCACGGTCGCCGTGGTGGTGCCGTCACCGGCGATGTCGTTGGTCTTGGTCGCGACCTCCTTGGCCAGCTGGGCGCCGAGGTTCTCGAACGGGTCGTCCAGTTCGACCTCACGGGCGACGGTCACCCCGTCGTTGGTGATCGTCGGGGCTCCCCACTTCTTGTCGAGCACGACGTAGCGGCCCTTGGGGCCGAGGGTCACCTTGACGGTGTCAGCGAGCTTGTCGACGCCACGCTCGAGGGCGCGGCGCGCGTTCTCGTCGAACTCCAGAATCTTGGGCATGTGCGATTGGTTCCTTCCGAGACGTGGCTCGAGGTGGTGCGGGCGGTCAGTCCACCGCCCCGTCGCCCACTGTCCTGTTCGGCGATGGGCGACGGGGCGGTGATCAGCTGAGCGGGAGCAACGTCACTTGTCGACGACGGCGAGCACGTCGCGCGCCGACAAGATCAGGTAGTCCTCGTTGTTGTACTTGATCTCGGTACCGCCGTACTTGCTGAAGACGACGACGTCGTCGACGGAGACGTCGAGCGGGACGCGGGTGTCGCCACCCTCGTTGAAGCGGCCGGGACCGACAGCCAGGACCTTGCCCTCCTGGGGCTTCTCCTTGGCGGTGTCCGGGATGACCAGACCGGATGCGGTGGTCTGCTCGGCGTCGAGCGCCTGCACCACGATCCGGTCCTCGAGCGGCTTGATGTTGATCGACACAGGGTCGCCTTTCGCGGGACGAGTACGGTCTGGGCTTGGGAATGGGACACGATCGGCAGCACGTCGTCGCGGTGCCGTACCGCCGGTCGTTGGCACACTCGCGTCGAGAGTGCCAGACCCGAATCTAGGCCGGTGCTGGCACTCGGTCAAGCCGAGTGCCAGGCCGATGCAACCTTCCGGGACCGGACGTCATGTCACCCGCCGGCGATGGCCTCGCATCCGGATGACGTCCCGGTGGGGGGTCAGACGGTGACCGTGGTGACCGGCAGCGACGAGTCGGCCGCCAGGTCGAGCGCCGAGGCCACCCGGCCGCGCCGAACCAGCTCCGAGCCGAGCGCGGCCACCATCGCGCCGTTGTCCGTGCACAAGCCGGGCCGGGGCACTCGCACGGTGATGCCGGCGGCGGTGGCTCGCTCCTGGGTCAGCGTCCGCAGCCGGCTGTTCGCGGCCACCCCACCGCCGATGAGCAGCTGGTCGATGCCGTGGGCGCGGCAGGCCGCGATCGCCTTACGGGTGAGGACGTCGCACACGGCTTCCTGGAAGGACGCGGCGACGTCGGCGATGGGTACCGGCTCTCCGGCGCGCTCCCGCGCCTCCACCCAGCGAGCCACCGCCGTCTTGAGCCCGGAGAAGGAGAAGTCGAACCGGTGCCGCTCCAGGTCGCGTCCACTCGTGAGGCCGCGCGGGAAGTCGATGCTGACCGGGTAGCCGCCGGCTGCCACCCGGTCGATGTGCGGGCCGCCCGGGAACGGTAGGCGGAGCAGGCGCGCCACCTTGTCGAACGCCTCTCCGGCGGCGTCGTCGAGGGTTGCCCCGAGCGGTGTCACGTCGCTGGTCACGTCGTCGACGAGCAACAGCGAGGAGTGCCCGCCGCTGACCAGCAGCGCGAGGCACGGCTCTGGGAGCGGGCCGTGCTCGAGCTGGTCGACCGCGACGTGGGCGGCTAGATGGTTGACGCCATGCAGCGGCCGGCCCAGCGCGTACGCCAGCGCCTTGGCCGCCGCCACCCCGACCAGCAGGGCGCCGGCGAGGCCTGGTCCACTGGTGACCGCCACCGCGTCGACGTCGTCGAGCCGTACGCCCGCGGAGGCGCAGGCGCGCTCCAGGGTCGGGACCATCGCCTCCAGGTGCGCGCGGCTGGCCACCTCGGGCACGACGCCACCGAACCGGGCGTGCTCGTCGACGCTGGAGGCGACCGCGTCGGCGAGCAGGGTGTTACCGCGGACCAGCCCGACACCGGTCTCGTCGCAGGATGTCTCGATCCCGAGGACGAGCGGGCCCTGGACCGACGATGAGACAGTCCCGCTGCCATGGCGATGGGACTGTCTCATCGTCTGTCGCGGGCCCGTCGAGTCGCCCGCTCGCGGCGCTCGGCGGCGTCCAGCCGGGCCGCCTCCTCCAGTGTCGGGGCGGTCCCGCCGTACGATGCGGGTGCCCACCACTGGCCCTGTGGGGACACCGGGTAGCGGCGGATCGAGTCGTCCAGGAGCTCGCCCATCCGGGTCTTCAGCTCTCTGGTCTCGGCGACCGGGTCGGCGCCGCTGGGCCGCAGCGGCTCTCCCACCGTGATCGCGACGTGGTGACCCCGCGACAGGTCGCGCGGGTGGTCCTTGGTCATGATCCGCTGGGTTCCCCACAGCACGGCGGGCACCAGTGCCACCCCCGCCTCCGCGGCCAACCGGGTCGCGCCGGTCTTGAACACCTTGAGCTCCATCGCCCGGCTGATCGTCGCCTCGGGGAAGATGCCCACCACCTCGCCGGTCTGCAGCACCCGGACCGCTTCGGCGTACGACTCCAGCCCCGCGCCGCGGTCGACCTCGATGTGGTGCAGCGACCGCATCAGCGGGCCGGCGAACCGGTGGGTGAACAGCTCTCGCTTTGACATGAAGCGCACCAACCGGCCGCTGGGGTCGGTGGCCAGGCCGCCGAACACGAAGTCGACGTAGCTGATGTGGTTCAGCGCCAGCAGCGCCGGCCCGTGCCGTGGCACGTGCTCGGTGCCGCGGGCGTCGACGCTCACACCGAACGCGGCGAACGCGGTCTTCGCCGCGACGACGACAGCCGGGTAGGTCAGGTCACGCACCCGGACACGCTAGGGCCTCGGGCCCGGCCCGGCTGTGGCGCCTCTGCTCAGGACACCGGCTTACGTGGTCGAGCAGACGCAACGTCCGGGCGCCGCAGGTACAGCGGCTCAGGGTCGAGCAGCTCGACGGCGCCGCCGACCACAGCTTCGGCGAGCACCGCCGCATCCGGGTCGAGCGGTCCATCCGCTGCGGGCAGCAGGTCGGCATACAGCAGGGCACCCCGGCCGACCACGTCCGCGCCCGGCTGGAGGCGCCCGGCGAGGTCGACCGGGCGGTCAACTGCAGGCCCGTCCACCCTTCGGCCGGACTCTTCGTACGCCGCCCAGTGCACCTCCCGACGACGGGCGTCGGTCGCGACCACGAACCCCGACTGCCGCGGGGCGTACGAGCAGGCGATGACATCGAGGCTGCAGCAGCCGACCAGCCTGGCCCCGGTGGCCAGCGCCATGACCCGGGCGGTGACTAGTCCGACCCGCAGACCGGTGAACGGACCGGGTCCGACCCCGACGGCGATGTCGGTGAGGTCTGCCGGTGTGGCTCCGGCGGCAGTGAGCACCCGGCGTACGAGCGGTGCCAGCAGCTCGCCGTGCCTACGGGCGTCGACGGTGCTCGCCGACGCCAGCACCGCCGAGCCGTCGTGGACAGCGGCCGTGACCGCAGGGGTCGCGGTGTCGAGGGCGAGCAGGAGCACGACCGGTCAGCCTACGGCCGGCTGGTGTGCCCCCAGGGCGGAGCGGAGGCGGACGGTGGCCCAGCGGGTGCCGTGCGGGCGCACGGTGACCACCCGGCCGCCGTCGGGAGCCACACCGGGCAGCGGGGCAAGGCGCACCTCCAGCCATGCCTCGGCCAGCCGCTCGGACAGCCCGTCCCCCCACTCGACGACGGTGACCGACTCGGCCAGCGACGCGTCGAGGTCAAGGTCGTCCAGCTCGGCCACGCCGCCGAGCCGGTAGGCGTCAGCGTGCACCAGGTCCGGACCGCCCACGGTCGACGGGTGCACCCGGGCGATCACGAACGTCGGTGAGGTCACCTCCCCGCGTACCCGCAGCCCGGCTCCGATCCCCTGCGTCAGCGTCGTCTTGCCCGCGCCCAGACCCCCACTCAGCACCAGCAGGTCGCCGGCCCGGGTCAGGCCTGCCAGACGGCGGCCCAGCGTCCTGGTGTCTTCCCCGGTAGGCACCGGTACCACGGCCGGCAGTGCCTTGGACAGCTCCAGCCGCGAGCCGCACTGATCGGTCTCGTGATAGCCCCGGCGCAGCCAGAACGCCACCGTGTCAGGCAGCTCGGTGCGAGCGGTCAACCAGCAGCCGTCGAGCCGCCGGTGGGTCGCCACGTCCTCAGCCACACCGACCATCGCGGAGGCGACGCCGTGACCCTGGTGGGCCGGGTCGACGCTCACGCGGCGGAACCCGAGCACCCCGGGCCGCGACGGATCGAAGATCATCGTGCCCACCGGACTCCCATCGCGCCGGGCGAGCACCCCACCCGCGGCCGGTTCGCCCAGGGTCTGGGCGACCGACTCCACGGTCTCGTCCAGCGCGGTGCTGGGGGGCTCCAGCACCGGGCGGGCGCCGAATCCCCGCCGGATGACCGCGACCACGTCGGCCGCCTCGCCCGGCTGTGCCTCCGCCACGTGCAGCACGCTCACGCGTCACCGCCCCCGGTGGCCGGCAACTCGGGTCGCCCGGCGGCCAGCGCGGAGACCAGTCGCAGGTCGGCGGCCAGCGCTGCCCGCGGCTCGCCGGCCGGGCCGAACCGCAGCGCCGCGGCCGGGTGATACGTCGGGACCACGTCGCAGAGCCGCCCGACCCCCGATGGCAGCCGCACCCGGTGCACCCGTCCCCGCTCCGCCCCCAGCCGACGTCCCGTACCGAGGGCCCACGCCAGCGCCGAGCCGCCGAGCGTCACCACCACCGCGGGGGCGACGACCGCCACCTGGCGATCGAGCCACGTGCGGCAAGTGGTGGCCTCGGCGCGGCGGGGAGGGCGGTTGGCCGGTGGGCGACACTTGACCGTGTTCACGACCGACATGTCGGCACGGGCCAGCCCGGCCGCGTCGAGCAGCTCATCGAGCAGGCGGCCGGAGCGCCCGATGAACGGCGCCCCACCCGCGTCCTCCTCCCGCCCCGGCGCCTCCCCCACGAGCAGCACCTGCGCGCCGGGCCGCCACACCCCGGGCACGACCTGGGTGCGCGACTGCGACAGCGGGCAGGCGACACAACCGGACATCTCCCGTGCCAGGGACTCCCAGTCGTCAGCCACCGCTTCCGGCCCTCGCTCGGTGGTGGCCGATCGCGCGACCGACCAGCTGCTCGATCGCCGCGGTGGCCGGCTCGTGCCGCTCCAGGAGCAGCATGTGCCCGGCACCCTCGAGCACGCACAGCTCGGCCAGCGGCAGCTCGCCGGCGAGCCGCTCACTGTGCCGCACCGGCAGGATCGCGTCGGAGTCGCCGGCGACGACGAGGGCCGGTACGTCGGCGTACGCGGCCAGCGCCCGGTAGCGCCGGTGCAGGCGCACGCTCGGCAGGAAGTCCCAGATCACCTGCGACGGGGTGGCGCCGATCATCTCGTCGACGAACACCACGTATGAGTCGGGCACCGGACCGCCGAAGGCCAGTCGTCCGGTCAGCGCGAACGCGGTGCTCCGCCTGCTGGCGTCCACCAGGATCGACACCCGCGCGAGCGACCCGAGCACGAGCGGCTGGAAGGTGTCCAGGGCGCGCCCCACCGGGCCGGGCACCAGCCGTCCCGCCCCGCCGGCGCTGGAGGCGAGGAAGGCGACCCCAATCACCCGGTCGGCGACCAGGTCCGGCAGCTGCTCGGCGAGGCTCATCAACGCCATGCCACCCATGGAGTGCCCCACGAGGACCACGGGCCCCGCCGGGACCATCTCGGCGAGTACTCGCGCCAGGTCGCGGCCGAGCTGCTCCACCGTGGCATGGTCGCCGTGGGATCGCTCCGAGCGGCCGTGCGAGCGCTGGTCGTAGAACACCATCCGGTGCCTCCCGCGCAGCGCCAGTCGCTGGAAGTGCCAGCAGTCCAGCGACAGCACGTAGCCGTGCACGAACACCAGCGTCGGCTCCCGCTTACCGCCGGAGGACTCGGCGCCGTCAGGGTCGGGTTCGTCGACCTCCACGTGCAGCCGGATGCCGTCGTCGGTCAGCACGCTCAGCGGCTCGGAATGGACCGTGCCGAGGCCGAGCTGCTCGCCGCGGCGGGACCGAGCCCGGGTGACGGTCCGCTGGGCGGCCAGACCGGCAGCCGCGGCCGCGGCGGCCCCACCGGTCACGGCGGCGCCCACCTCCAGCGCACGCAGCCAACGGCGCGTCATGCGTCCGCCCCGCGGAATGTGCGGGTCAGCCGCCCACCGAGCCGGGTGACGACCTCGTACACGACGGTGCCACCGGCGTCGGCCCAGTCCTGCGCGGTGGGCTCGCCTGCGTCGCCGGCGCTGAGCAGCACCACCTCGTCGCCAGCCTCGGCGTCGGCGGCACCGCCCGCACCGAGGTCGACCACGAGCTGGTCCATGCAGATCCGCCCGACCTGCGGGCAGCTGCGACCTCCCACCGACACTCGCGCCCGGTTCGAGGCGGTGACCGCGAACCCCTCGCCGTAGCCGACCGGCACCAGCCCCAGCGTCGTCGGCTCCGCGGTTACGTGCGTATGCCCGTACGACACGCCGGAGCCGGCCGGCACCGTACGCACCGCCGCCAGCCGGGCGCGCACCGACATCGCCGGTCGCAGACCGAAGTCTCCCGGCCCGCCGAGCTGAGGGACCGGCGACAGCCCGTACGCGGCGAGGCCTACCCGCACCACGTCATGGTGTGCGCTGCGCCTGGTCAGCGTCGCGGGCGAGTTGGCCAGGTGCACGCAGTCCGGCTCGAGGCCGGCGGCGCGCACCGCCGCCAGCGCCTCGTCGAAGGCGCGCTCCTGGGCGTCGTTGGCCGGGTGCTCCGGCTGGTCGGCGCAGGCGAAGTGCGACCAGATGCCCTCGACCTGCACCCGGCCGGTGCGCTGCAGGTGCTCGGCCTCCTCCACAAGCCGTGGCCACTCCTCGGGGGGACAACCGTTGCGGGACAGACCGGTGTCCACCTTGAGATGGACCTGCGCCGGCCGCTTGACCCAGCGCGCGCCCGCGGCGATCTCCCTCAGCTGGTCGACCGAGGATGCGGTCACGTCGACGTCAGCGCGCACGGCCGCGGCGAAGTCCTCGCCCGGTGCCGCCAGCCAGCTCAGGATGCGCTCGGTGTCGCCGGCCGCGCGCAGCGCGAGCGCCTCGTCGAGCAGCGCCACCCCGAGCCACCCCGATCCGGCCTCTCGCGCCGCCCGCGCGGCCGGCACCATGCCGTGCCCGTAACCGTCGGCCTTCACCACCACCATGAGCGCTGACCGGTCGGCGATCTCGCGCAGCCGGCGTACGTTGTGCCTGATCGCCTCGAGGTCGACGACCGCCTCGGCCAGCGGCGTAGGCGGGCTCACCGGCCACCCTCTCGCAGCACGTCGCGGATGACTGCCGGCAGGGCAGCCGCCACGTCGGTTGCCGTGACCGGTCCGCCCCCGCCTGCGTACGTCGCGGCCGCGCCGTGCAGCCAGGCGGCCAGCGTTCCCGCCCGGACCGGGTCGTCCGGCAGTCCGGCCAGCAGCGCACCGCACAACCCGGCGAGCACATCACCGGCACCGGCGGTGGCGAGCCACGGGGTGCCGGTCGTGTTGACCTGGACCACCCGAGCTTGATCCTGTGCTGGGCCGGCCACCAGGGTCCGGTTGCCCTTGAGCAGGACGGCGGCTCCGAACCGATCGGCGGCAGCGCTGACCGACCGCAGCGGGTCGCGCTCGACCTGCCCGCGTTCGACGTCGAGCATCCGGGCCAGCTCACCAGCGTGCGGCGTCAGCAGCGCGGGCACCCCGAGCGGCCCGTTGACGTACTGCAGCGCATCGGCATCCACGACCAGCGGCACCTCGTCCCGCCGGGCCCGTGCCAGCACCTCACCCGCGTCGCCCCCACCACCGGAGCCCACCACCCACGCCTGCACCTTGCCCTGGCTGATGACGACCTCTGGGTGCCGGACACGGACCAGATCGGCCACCTCGTCCGGGCCGGCGTAGCGCACCATCCCCGCCAGCCCGCACGACGCACCGGCCACCGCGAGCAGCCCGGCACCGGTGAACTCCGCCGACCCCGCGGCGACGCCCACCACGCCCCGGGTGTACTTGTGTGACGACGCACCGGGGACGAGCCCGGCCAGCCATCGCGCCACCGTGAGCGCCGTCGGCGCCGACACCGTCGGCCCGCCCAGGTACGGGTCCAGTCCGATGTCGACCAGGTGCACCGGCCCGGCTCGCTCGGCGCCGGCACCGACCAGCAGACCGACCTTGTACGCGCCGAAGGTCACGGTCAGGTCGGCGCGGACGCAGTCCCCGTCCACCGTGCCGTCGTCCACCCCGATCCCGCTCGGGACGTCGACCGCGACCACCGGGCAGCCCAGCGTGCGGGCGTGCGCCCAGGCGGCGGCCGCGTCGCGACGCAGCCCGCCCGAGCCGCCGATGCCGACGATCCCGTCGAGCACCAGGTCAACACGACCAGTGTGATCCACGCCATCGACTAATCGGCCGCCCGCGGACAGTACCGCCGCGAGCCCGCCGGGGTGCGCCTTGTCGGGACTCAACAGGACCACCTCGGCCCGCGCTCCCCGCCGGACCAGCCGGGCCGCGGCGAACAGCGCGTCGCCACCGTTGCTCCCGCTGCCGGCGAGCACCAGCAGCCGCCGCCCGTACACACCGCCCAGCAGGTCTGCGCACGCGGAGGCCAACCCGGCAGCGGCGCGCTGCATCAGCGCCCCCTCGGGCGTGACCGCCATCAACTGCTGCTCGGCGGCCCGGACTGCCTCGACGGCGTACGCCGCACGGGCGTCGCCATCACCGACCGGCTGGTGCACGCTGCTGACTCCTGGGTCAATCCTCGAGGACAACGACGGCCGAGGCGATCCCGGCGTCGTGTGACAGCGACACGTGCACGGAACCGACACCGGTCTTCTCGGCAAGCGCTGCGACCGTACCGGTGAGCGAAAGGTGCGGCCGACCGTCCTCGCCGGTCGTGACCTCGGCGTCGGTCCAGGCCAGCCCGACGGGGGCACCCAGCGCCTTGGCGAGCGCCTCCTTGACGGCGAACCTGGCCGCCAGCGACGCGATCGGACGCCGCTGCTCGGCCGCCGTGAACAACCGGAGTCGCAGCCCCGGTGTGCGCACCAGCGCCTGCTCGAAGCGGGCCACGTCGACGACGTCGATGCCCAATCCGATGATCATGTACCGATGATCACGGGCCGACGCTCACCGGCTCACTCGACGGTGACCGACTTGGCCAGGTTGCGCGGCTGGTCGACGTCGTGGCCCAGCGCCGTGGCCAGCTCGCACGCGAACAGCTGCAGGGGAACCGTGGCTACCAGCGGCTGCAGCAAGGTGGGCACCTTCGGCAGCCGGATCACCTCGTCGGCGACCGGCACCACGGCCTCGTCGCCGTCTTCTGCCAACACGATCGTGCGGGCCCCGCGAGCGCGCACCTCCTGGATGTTGCTCACCACCTTGTCGTGCACCTGCTCGCGCCCCCGCGGCGGCGCGATCACGAAGACCGGCACCCCCGGTTCGATAAGAGCGATGGGGCCGTGCTTGAGCTCGCCCGCGGCGAACCCCTCGGCGTGCAGGTATGCCAGCTCCTTGAGCTTTAGTGCGCCCTCCAGCGCGACCGGGTAGCCGACGTGGCGGCCGAGGAACAGCACCGACCTCGATCCGGCCAGCTCCCGCGCCAATGCCCGCACCTGCTCGGCACCGTCGAGCATCCGCTGCACGGCCGCTGGGACCTGATGCAGCTGCTGCAGGATCGCCGCCACCTCGTCGCCGTACTTGGTGCCGCGGACCTGGCTGAGGTAGAGACCCAGCAGGTAGCAGGCCACGATCTGGGCAAGGAAGCACTTGGTCGAGGCGACCGCCACCTCCGGTCCGGCATGGGTGTAGACAACGGCGTCGGACTCGCGCGGGATCGTCGACCCGTTGGTGTTGCACACCGCCAGCACCTTGGCCCGCTGGGCGCGGGCGTACCGGACCGCCATCAACGTGTCCATGGTCTCGCCCGACTGGCTGATCGCGACGATGAGCGTAGACCGGTCGACGATCGGGTCCCGGTAGCGGAACTCGCTGGCGAGCTCGACCTCGCACGGCAGCCGTGTCCAGTGCTCGATGGCGTACTTGGCCACCATCCCGGCGTAGAAGGAGGTACCGCAGGAGATGATGATGACCTTGTCGATCGCGCGCAGCTCGTCGTCGGAAAGCCGCATCTCGTCCAGCTGCAGGGTGCCCGAAGGACCTAGCCGCCCGAGCAGGGTGTCGGCGATCGCCTGCGGCTGCTCATCGATCTCCTTGAGCATGAACCAGTCGTAGCCGCCCTTCTCAGCGGCCGAGGCGTCCCAGTCGACGTGGTACTCGATCCCCGGCGCCGGCCCCCCCGCGAAGTCGGTGATGACGACATCGTCCCGGGTAACGACCACCACCTGGTCCTGGCCGAGCTCGACCGCGTCTCGAGTGTGCGCGATGAACGCGGACACGTCTGAGGCGACGAAGTTCTCGCCGTGACCTCGGCCCACAACCAGCGGTGAGCTGCGGCGGGCGGCGACGATGGTGTCGGGCTGATGCGCGTCCAGCGCCACCAGGGTGAAAGCCCCTTGCAGCCGACGGCACACCGCGCGCATCGCCGCCCCGAGGTCGTCGACCGACTCACCTGCCGTGCCCTGCGATTCGTGCAGCGCGATCTCCAGCAGGTGCGCGACGGTCTCCGTGTCGGTGTCGGAGACGAGATCGTGCCCGGCGGACTCGAGGCCGGCTCGCAGCGCGGCGAAGTTCTCGATGATCCCGTTGTGAATGACCGCGATCCGTCCGGAGCAGTCGGTGTGCGGATGGGCGTTGACGTCGTTCGGCGCGCCGTGGGTCGCCCACCTGGTGTGGCCGATGCCTGCCGTCGACTCCGGCGGCGGCTCGTCGGCGAGCACCTTGTCGAGGTTCGCGAGCTTCCCGGCGCGCTTGGCGACGTACAGCTTGTCGGGGGTCTCGGCGTCCACGACGGCGATGCCGGCCGAGTCGTAGCCGCGGTACTCGAGCCGTCGCAGGCCGTCCACGACGACGTCGGTTGCGTGCTGCTGCCCGACGTAGCCCACGATCCCGCACATGCGGTAGAGCCTAGCGATCGACGCTGTGGTGAACCGGCAAAATGAGCCAGGTGCCCGGGCCGGTGCCGACGGGCAGGCATGTCGGGGCTAGCGGTCGCCAGGACAATCGTGATGTCCCCACACCCGCCCACACCGACGACCTCAGCCGCCGGTCGAGCGCCTACGCCAGTGCCAGGCTGGCGCGCACGACGTCGGCCAGCCGACCGGCTACCTCATGCGCCTGGTCGGCTGTGCGCGCCTCGACCATGACCCGCACCACCGGCTCGGTACCGGAGGGCCGCAGTAGCACCCGGCCGTCGCCGCCCAGCTCGGCCATCGCCTCCTGCACTGCCGCCGCCACATCGGGATGGTCGTCGGTGCGGCTGCGGTCCACGCCGCGCACGTTGACCAGCACCTGCGGCAGCGAGGTCATCACCGTGGCGAGCTCGGCCAAGGTGGCGCCGGTCTGCGCCATCCGGGCCAGCACCTGGACGGCTGTGAGCACCCCGTCCCCGGTGGTTGCATGGTCGTGCAAGATCAGGTGACCCGACTGCTCCCCGCCGAGCGACAGGCCACCGCGGTTCATCGCGGCCAGCACGTAGCGGTCGCCGACCGGGGTCTGCTCCACGGTGATGTGTTCGCGGGCCATGGCCTGGAAGAACCCGAGGTTGCTCATCACGGTCGCCACCACGGTGTCCTGGCGGAGCCGGCCGCGGTCGCGTAGCGCGACAGCGAGGATGGCCAGGAGGTGGTCGCCGTCGACGACGGTGCCGCCGGCATCCACGGCGAGGCAGCGGTCGGCGTCCCCGTCGTGGGCGAAACCCAGGTCTGCACCGACCTCGCGGACGGCTGCCCGCAGGTCGCTGAGGTGGGTCGAGCCGCAGTCGCGGTTGATGTTGATGCCGTCGGGTGTGGCGTGGATCGGCAACACGTCCACCCCGAGCAGCGACAGCGCGGCGGGCGCCGCCTCGTACGCCGCTCCGTTGGCACAGTCGACCACAACCCGCAGCCGCCCGAGCCGGGCCGGGGACGCGTCATCCGGCACGGTGGCGACGAGGTGGCCCACGTAGCGGTCGAGGCCGCCGGTCAGCGGGCGTACCCGCCCGACCGCGGCGCCGGTCGGGCGCTGCCACGGCTCACCCAGCCGCAGCTCGACGGCGGCCTCGGTGGCGTCGTCGAGCTTCACCCCGCCGCGGGACAGGAACTTGAGGCCGTTGTCCGGCATGTCGTTGTGGCTGGCCGACAGCACCACCCCGAGGTCGGCACCGGTGGCGGCGGTGAGGTAGGCGATGCCCGGCGTGGGGAGGATCCCGACCTGGAGCACGTCGACGCCAGAGCTGGCCAGACCGGCCACCACCGCGGCTTCGAGGAACTCACCCGAGGCGCGGGGATCCCGGCCGACCACGGCGATCGGACGGTGGTCGGCGAAGGCGCCCCGCTCGCTCAGCACGTGCGCGGCGGCCACGGACAAGTCGAGGGCCAGCTCGGCGGTGAGGTCGACGTTGGCGACGCCGCGGACCCCGTCGGTGCCGAACAGGCGGGCCACCGCGGTGGTCAGCGCTTGGAGTACTGCGGAGCCTTGCGGGCCTTCTTGAGCCCGGCCTTCTTGCGCTCCTTGACCCGGGCGTCCCGGGTCAGCATCCCGGCCTTCTTGAGCGAGGCCCGGTTCGCCTCGGCGTCGATCTCGTTGAGTGCTCGCGCCACGCCGAGGCGCAACGCACCCGCCTGGCCGGTCATGCCGCCGCCGTGGATGCGTGCCGTGATGTCGAAGCGGTCGGCGAGGTCGGTGAGGACGAACGGCTCGGAGACCGTCTGCTGATGCAGCTTGTTCGGGAAGTACGCATCGAGGGTGCGACCGTTGATCGTCCACTGCCCGCTGCCGGGAACGATCCGTACCCTGGCCACCGCCTGCTTGCGGCGCCCGGTCGCGGCTGCCGGGACGATCGTCGCCGGGCGCGGCGGGGTTCCCGGGGCCGGCGCGCTCTCCGAGCTGTACGCCACACCATCCGCGCCCACCTCGAACTCGGCCTCGCCCGAGCTGGCGGTCGGGTCGGTGCTGGCGCTGCCCGCGGTGCTGTCTGGTGTCGAGTCAGAGGCCACGATGTTCCTCACTGAGCGATCTGGGTGATCTCGAAGGGCCGGGGCTGCTGGGCTGCGTGCGGGTGCGCGGGGCCGCCGTAGACCTTGAGCTTGCCCAGCAGCTGCCGGCCGAGCCGGTTCTTCGGCAGCATGCCCCGCACCGCCTTCTCCACCGCGCGACGCGGGTCCTTTGCGAGCAGCTCACCGACGGTGATCGACGAGAGCCCACCCGGGTAACCCGAGTGCCGGTACGCGAGCTTCGACGTGCCCTTGTCTCCGGCCAGCGCGACCTTGGAGGCGTTGACGATCACGACGAAGTCGCCGGTGTCGACGTGCGGGGTGAACATCGGCTTGTGCTTGCCACGCAGCAAGATGGCGGTCTGGACGGCGAGACGGCCGAGCACGACGTCAGTAGCGTCGATGACGTGCCACTGACGGTCCACGTCGGCGGGCTTCGGGCTGTACGTGCGCACGGTGATGGGCATCCCTTGTCAGACCAAGATCCTTGTCGGACCAGTTGAGTGTCGCCAGCAGTCGCTGATCCCAGACCGCAACCATGGACGACCGCCCAGCGTACCGGCGGCACGACTCGGGGGTCAAAACCCCCCAGCCAACCGTGGACAGCCCACTCGACTGCTTGCCGACCGCACCGTAGGTTGACCCGCGTGACAGAGTCCCTCTCCGTCCGCGACAACCGGACCGGACGCGAGTACGAGCTGCCGCTCACCGACGGCACGATCCGCGCCACCGACCTGGGGGGGATTCGGACCGACGAGGACGAGCCCGGAGTGGCCGTCTACGACCCCGGGTTCACCAACACCGCGTCCTGTCGCAGCTCGATCACCTACATCGACGGTGACCGGGGGGTGCTGGAGTACCGCGGTTACCCGATCGAGCGGCTCGCCGAGGACTCGACGTACCTCGAGGTGGCCTACCTCTTGATCCACGGCGAGCTTCCGGACAAGCAGCAGTACGAGTCCTGGGTGCACGAGATCACCTACCACACGTTCGTGCACGAGAACGTGAAGACCTTCATGCAGGGGTTCCGCTACGACGCGCACCCGATGGGAATGCTTCTCGCCTCGGTCGGTGCGCTGTCGACGTTCTACCCCGAGTCCCGGAACATCTCCGACGTCAGCAACCGGCACATCCAGATGGTGCGGCTCATTGCGAAGATGCCGACGTTGGGCGCCTGGGCCTTCCGCCACGCGCAGGGAAAGCCGTACGTCTACCCGGACAACGAGCTCAGCTACTCGGAGAACTTCCTCGCGATGCTGTTCAAGATGAGCGAGCAGAGGTTCGCCGCCGACGAGCGGCTCACCAAGGCGCTGGAGGTCTTGTTCATCCTGCATGCAGACCATGAGCAGAACTGCTCGACCAACGCGGTCCGGTCGGTGGGGTCCAGCCAGGTCGACCCGTACTCCGCGCTGTCGGCAGGAATCGCGGCACTGTTCGGACCGCTGCACGGCGGTGCAAACGAGGCGGTGCTGCGGATGTTGCGCCGGATCGGCTCGGTGCAGAACGTGTCCGACTTCATCACCGGGGTGAAGAACGGCGACGAGCGGTTGATGGGCTTCGGCCACCGCGTCTACAAGAACTACGACCCGCGGGCGAAGATCATCAAGAAGGCCTGCGACGAGGTGTTCGAGGTCACCGGCGTCAATCCCCTGCTCGAGATCGCCGTAGAGCTGGAGAAGATCGCGCTGGAGGACGAGTACTTCGTCACGCGCAAGCTGTACCCCAACGTCGACTTCTACTCCGGCCTCATCTACGAGGCGCTGAGCTTCCCACCGGAGATGTTCACCGTCTTGTTCGCCATTCCCCGCACCGCGGGCTGGCTGGCCCAGTGGCGCGAGCTGGTCGACGACAAGGACCAGCGCATCGCACGGCCGAAGCAGATCTACACCGGCGAGCGCACCCGCGACTTCGTCCCGCGCGACAAGCGCTTCGCCTGACGGCCACCACACCGGCACGCATGGAGGCGCTGCGGTCGTCCGGACGGCCCCAGCTGTCTCGAGATGCGTGGAGGGGGCGGGTGGTCAGCGGGCGCGCTGCACCCGTCCCTCGTCCCAGACCGGCTCGTCGGCCTGGTACACCGAGCCGTCCGCGCCGAAGACCAGGAACCGGTCGAACGAGCGGGTGAACCAGCGGTCGTGCGTGACCGCCAGCACCGTGCCCTCGAACCGCTCCAGGCCGTCCTCCAGCGCCTCGGCGCTCTGCACGTCGAGGTTGTCGGTCGGCTCGTCGAGCAGCAGCAACGTCGCCCCGGACAGCTCCAGCAGCAGGATCTGGAAGCGCGCCTGCTGCCCCCCCGAGAGCGACTCGAAGCGCTGCTCGGCGGCGTGCGCGAGCTCGTAACGGTCCAGCGCCCGCGCCGCCGGCTCGCGGGGCATCCCCTGCCGGCCCATCCCGTTCGGCGCGGAGTCGCCGCGGTGCAGGATCTCCAACAGGTTGCGCCCCACCAGCTCGGGGTGGGTGTGGGTCTGCACGAACCACCCCGGCCGTACCCGGGCCCCCAGCCGGGCCCGGCCGCGGTGTCGCACCGGCGCCACGACCACGTCGTCGACCGGTCGGTGCTCGATGTCCGGGTCACTGCCGCCGGCGGCCAGCAGGCGCAGGAAGTGGCTCTTGCCAGACCCGTTGGACCCGAGCACGGCCACCCGCTCCCCGAACCAGACCTCGAGGTCGAAAGAGTCCATCAGCCCGGTCAGCTCGAGGCCCTCGCAGATCACCGCCCGCTTGCCGGTGCGACCACCGCGCAGGCGCATCGTCACCTGCTGCTCGCGCGGCACCGTCTCCGGCGGGCCGGCCTGCTCGAACTTGTGCAACCGGGTCACCGCCGCCTGCAACCTCGAGGCCATCCCGTCGTTGTAGGCGGCCTTCTGCCGGTACATCAGCACCAGGGCTCGCAGCTTGGCGTGGTCCTCGTCCCAGCGCCGGCGCAGCTCCTCGAGCCGTTCGAAGCGGGACCTCCTGGCCTCGTGGTACGACGCGAACCCACCGGGGTGCATCCACACGCCGTTCCCGCCGGCACGCAGCTCGATGGTCGCCACCCTGGTCGCGGTGCGCGCAAGCAGCTCGCGGTCGTGGCTGACGTACAGCACGGTCTTGGCCGACCCGGCGAGGCGCCCCTCCAACCAGCGCTTGGCCGGCACGTCGAGGAAGTTGTCCGGCTCGTCCAGCAGCAACACCTCGTCAGGGCCACGCAGCAGCGCTTCCAGCACCAGCCGCTTCTGCTCCCCACCGGACAAGGTGTCGACGTCGCGGTGCCGGGCGCGGTCGAACGGCAGCCCGATCGCCTCGGTGCAGCACGCGTCCCAGAGCACCTCGGCGTCGTAACCCCCGGCGTCGGCGTACTCCGCCAGTGCCGCCGCGTACCGCATCTGTAGCGCCTCGTCGTCGCGCTGCATCAAGGCGAGCTCCATCTCGTCGACGCGGGCGGCGGCCGTCCGTACCCGCGGTGGCGCTACCGACAAGAGCAGGTCGTGGACGGTCCAGCCGCCGGCAGCATCCGGGGGGACGACCAGCTGCCGCATCACCCCCAGCCCACCGCTGCGCACGATGCTGCCGGCGTGCGGCGTCAGCTCGCCGGTCACCAGCCGCAGCATGGTGGTCTTCCCGGCCCCGTTGGCCCCCACCAGGGCAACCTTGGCCCCCTCGCCGACCCGGAAGGACACGTCATCGAGCAGCACCCGCCCGTCGGGCAGCTCGAACCTGACGCCCGCGCACTCCACGTGTCCCACGAGGATCCAGTGTGGGCCACCGGCACACCACGTAGCGAACAGTTTGCGTGTCCGGCCACAATCGACAAGGTGGCCGAGGAAATCGTGGAGGTACTGGACGAAGCCGGCGCGGTCGTCGGGCTAGCCCCCCGCTCGCAGGTGCGGACGAACAACCTCTGGCACCGCACGTCCTACATCATCGTCTGGTCCAGCAGTGGGGCAGTGCTGGTGCACCGCCGGGCGTTGACCAAGCAGCTGTGGCCCGATGCCTGGGACCTCGCCTTCGGGGGCGGCTGCGAGGTCGCGGAGGGCTGGGCGGACGCGGCGGCCCGCGAGCTGCATGAGGAGGCGGGAATCCGCACCCCGCTGCGCGAGCTGGGCACCTACCGGTGGGACGGCGACGGCAGCCGGGAGATCGGCAGGCTGTACGAGACGGTCAGCGACGGCCCGTTCCAGCACCCACCTGATGAGGTGGCCGAGGCCCGGTTCGTCGGGCGCGCCGAGCTGGACGCCTTCCTCGAGCGACACGACGTTCTTGCCGCGGCCAGGGCGGTGGTGCTGCCGTACCTGCGCTGACCTGTCGCGGTTGCACGCCAGCTGGTGGCGTGCGTCAAGCCGGGCGACCAGCCCTTTTGGCCAGCATCGCACCGGACGACCCAGCGCCTCGTCGCCGAGGGTGTCCTCGTACGCCGTATCCCGCTCGGTGCCCCGGTGGATGAAGATGTACCACTCACCACCGGCGCCGGTCAGCGTCCGGGCCCCACCCCGCCTGGGACCCGTGGGCGCCTCAGCGTCGTCGCACCTCGAGCACTCGGAACCCCTTGGCGCCGGCGAGCCGGTCGCATGCCCAGCCCTGCTGGACCAGCCACCGCTGATAGGAGTCGGCGCCGAGGTTGCGGCCGATGACCAGAACCGCGCGGCCCTCGTCGGCCAGCCGCGGGAGCCACCGAGCGAGCAGGTCGTGCACCGCCGGCTTGCCGATTCGGATCGGCGGGTTGGACCAGATCTCGTCGAAAGTAACGTCGCCGGGCACCTCGTCCGGGGCGCAGACGTGCAGCCGGTCCGCGAGGCCGGCGGCACATCCGTTGGCGACGGTGAGCTCGCGGGCTCGCTCGTTCACGTCCACCGCCCACACCTGCGCTCGCGGCAGAGCCAAGCCAAGGGCGGTGACGAGCACCCCGGTGCCGCAGCCAAGGTCGAGCGCGGTACGTGTCGAGGCCAAGGGTCGTACGGATCGCACCAGCACCCGGGTGCCGAGGTCGAGGCGGCCGTGGGAGAAGATGCCGGCGGCCGACTGCACCCGCAGCTGGTGGCCCCAGATGCTCGCCTCGAACTCGGCTGCTCGGGCCACTGACGTAGGCCGCGCGCTGAAGTAGTGCTCGCTCACGCGCGCTCGGTCCGCGACCGGCGGGTCTCGCGCGCCCGGGCCGCCAACGCATGGTCGGCGGGGTAGCCGACCGACTCGAGGGTGAGTCCGTGGGCGGGAACGACCTGCACCGTCGGGTCGCGTCGGGCCGCCCGTAGGACCTCGCCGGGCCACCCGCTCGACCGGCGGCCGTCGCCCACCGCGAGCAGCGCGCCGACCAGCGCGCGCACCATGTGGTGGCAGAAGGCGTCGGCACGGACATCCAGCACCGCGAGGCCGGCAGCGTCGCGCTGCCAGTGCAGTCGCAGCAGCTCCCGCACCGTGGTAGCGCCAAAGCGTGGCCGGCAGAAGGCCCCGAAGTCGTGCGCACCCAGCAGGGGGGTGGCGGCGGTGTTCATGGCATCGACGTCGATGCGGCGCGGCCACCACAGCACGCTGCCGCGACTCAGCGGGTCGGCCACCGCTGGGTCGTCACTCACCCGATACGCGTAGCGGCGCCACACCGCGGCGAAGCGTGCGTCGAAGCCGTCCGGCGCCACAGCGCAGCCGCGCACCCGCACGTCGCGGTCGAGGACGCTGCCGAGGCGGCGCAGCAGGATCGGCGGCCAGGGCTGCGGCGAGCGCCCCCGGGCCTGCTCGAGTGCGGCGACGGGCACATCTGTGTGCACCACCTGACCGCGAGCGTGCACGCCGGCGTCCGTGCGGCCGGCGCAGGTGACGGCCACCGACGGCAACCGCAAGACGGTGGCGAGCGCGGTCTCAACGGTTTCCTGGACCGTGCGCCGCGACGGCTGCCGGGCCCAGCCCGCGAACCCGGCGCCGTCATAGGCGACGTCCAGCCGGACCCGCACCAGCTGGCCGCCGGGGGATGTGACCCTGGCCGGCGCTGCTTCGACGGGCGAGCCGATCAGGCTCGGTCGTCCTCGGTGGCCTTGCCGGAGCCGTCGGCGGCTTCGGGCTCCCGGGGCTCGTCGGTCTCCGCGGGATCGGCGGTCTCGTCAGTCTCGGCGGTCTCTTCGATCTCGGCGGTGCCGTCCGTGGTCGCCTCCGCCTCCGCGACCTCTCCCTCGCGTTCGTCGTCGTGAACCGGCTCGGTCTGCTCGACCGGCACCGACGCGCGCTCCGCGGCAGCTGGAGACGGCTGCCCGGTGGGTCCCGTGGTGGCGAAGGTCTTCGCCTCGACCAGCTCGATGACCGCCATCGGCGCATTGTCGCCTTTGCGCGGCCCGATCTTCGTGATCCGGGTGTAGCCACCCGGCCGGGTCGTGTAGTTCGGCCCGATCTCGGTGAACAGCGCGTGCACCACGCTCTTGTCCCCGATGACCTGCAGCACCTGCCGCCTGCTGTGCAGGTCGTTGCGCTTGGCCTTGCTGATCAGCCGCTCGGCGAACGGCCGCAGCCGCCGCGCCTTGGCCTCGGTGGTGGTGATTCGGCCGTGCTGGAACAGGCTCGTCGCCAGGTTGGCCAGGATCAGGCGCTGGTGCGAGGGGCTGCCGCCCAGGCGGCGGCCCTTCGTGGGGGTGGGCATCTAGGTCTCCTTCGCTCCTGCGCGCTAGTACTGCTCGTCCTCTACGAAGGACTGGTCGTCGTCCCCGTACGCCTCGATCGCCGCCTGGGGATCAAAGCCGGGAGCGCTGTCCTTCAGCGCCAACCCCATCTCCACCAGCTTGGCCTTGACCTCGTCGATCGACTTGGCCCCGAAGTTGCGGATGTCCAGCAGGTCCTGCTCGCTGCGCGAGATCAGCTCACCGACGGTGTGGATGCCCTCCCGCTTGAGGCAGTTGTACGACCGCACGGTGAGGTTGAGGTCCTCGACCGGAAGCGCCAGGTCTGCGGCCAGCTGCTCATCGACCGGAGAGGGCCCGATGTCGATCCCCTCGGCCTCGATGTTGAGCTCACGCGCGAGGCCGAACAGCTCGACCAGCGTCTTGCCGGCGCTGGCGATGGCGTCGCGCGGCTGCATGCTCGGCTTGGTCTCGACGTCGATGACCAGCCGGTCGAAGTCTGTTCGCTGCTCGACCCGGGTGGCCTCGACCTTGTAGGTCACCTTGAGCACCGGCGAGTAGATCGAGTCGATCGGCAGCCGCCCGATCTCGCCGTCGCCAGGGTTGTTCTGGACGGCGGAGACGTAACCTCGCCCACGCTCGACGACCAGCTCCATCTCCAGCCTGCCCTTGTCGTTGAGCGTGGCCAGCTGCAGCTCCGGGTTGTGGATCTCCACGCCCGCGGGCGGTGCGATGTCGGCGGCGGTGACGTCGCCGGGACCCTGCTTGCGCAGGTACATGACCACCGGCTCGTCCTCCTCGGAGGACACCACCAGCGTCTTCAGGTTCAAGATCAGCTCGGTGACGTCCTCTTTGACCCCTTCGACGGTGGAGAACTCGTGCAGCACGCCGTCGACCTTGATCGAGGTGATGGCCGCGCCGGGGATGGACGACAGCAAGGTACGGCGCAGCGAGTTGCCGAGGGTGTAGCCGAAACCGGGTTCGAGGGGTTCGATCGCGAACCGGGAGCGGTGGTCCCCGACGACATCTTCGGACAGGGTTGGGCGCTGGGCAATCAGCATGGGATCTTCCTTTCCGCGCCTACCTCTATTTGAAGGCGCGGGTCTTGGGGCATCCCCCGAGCCGGTTGGGCGGGAGATCCGGGGGACTTCGCCCCCCGGGACAGGCTACTTCTTGGAGTAGAACTCGACGATCAGCTGCTCCTGGACGGGCACGTCGATCTGCTGCCGGACGGGGAGCTGGTGCACGAGGATCCGCATCCGCTCGGGGAGCACCTCCAGCCACGCGGGGACCACGCGCTCCCCGTGCGTCTCGCGCGCGACGATGAACGGGGTCTGCTCGATGGACTTCGCCCGCACGTCGATGACGTCGTGGGTGCCGACCTGACAGGACGGGATGTCCACCTTGTGCCCATTCACCCGGAAGTGTCCGTGTGTGACCAGCTGCCGGGCGTGCCGGCGGGTGCGGGCGAAGCCGGCGCGGTAGACCACGTTGTCGAGGCGGCCCTCGAGCAGCGCCAGCAGGTTGTCACCTGTCTTGCCCGGGCGGCGGCTGGCCTGGTCGTAGTAGCGGCGGAACTGCTTTTCCAGCACGCCGTAGGTATAGCGGGCCTTCTGCTTCTCCTGCAGCTGGAGGCGGTACTCGCTCTCCTTGACCCGCCCGCGCCCGTGCTGGCCGGGCGGGTAGGGGCGACGTTCGAACGCCTGGTCTCCGCCGACGAGGTCAACCCCCAGTCGACGCGACTTCTTCGTCATCGGTCCGGTGTAGCGGGCCATCTGCTCAACTGCTCCTCGTCGGTGCCACGGTACGTACGGTGGGTGGATCGGTCTGGTGGGTGTCAGACCCGGCGGCGCTTGGGCGGCCGGCATCCGTTGTGCGGAGCCGGGGTGACGTCCGAGATGGTGCCCACCTCGAGACCGACGCCACCGAGCGAGCGAATCGCGGTCTCCCGACCGGACCCGGGCCCCTTGACGAACACGTCGATCTTCTTCATCCCATGATCCATCGCCCGTCGCCCGGCGGCCTCGGCGGCCATCTGGGCCGCGAACGGGGTGGACTTGCGGGAGCCCTTGAAGCCGACCGTACCGGCGCTGGCCCACGCGATCACCGCTCCGACCGGGTCGGTGATTGTGATGATGGTGTTGTTGAACGTCGACTTGATGTGCGCCTGGCCGGCGCTGACGTTCTTCTTCTCCTTGCGGCGGACCTTCTTGGCGCCCGTCGTCTGACGGCTCTTCGGGGGCATCGGTCGGGTAGCTCCTTACTTTCCGGCCTTCTTCTTGCCGGCAACGGTGCGCTTAGGGCCCTTTCGGCCGCGAGCGTTGGTACGGGTGCGCTGCCCACGTACGGGCAGACCGCTGCGATGCCGGCGGCCCTGGTAGCTGCCGATCTCCACCTTGCGCCGGATGTCGCCAGCCACCTCCCGGCGCAGGTCACCCTCGACTTGGAAGGCACCCTCGATGTGGTCCCGCAGCCGCACCAGCTCTTCGTCCCCCAGCTCGTGCACCCGCATGGCGGGGCTGACTCCGGTGGCCTCCAGCGTCTGCTGGGCACGCGTGCGCCCGATGCCGTAGATGGAGGTCAGTGCGATCTCCACCCGCTTGTCGCGGGGGAGGTCGACTCCGACGAGTCGTGCCATCCGGTGCCGTCCCTTCCGATGGTGCGGTCGCTGCGATGTGTCCGTCGATATGTGGCGGGTGTGGTCAGCCCTGCCGCTGCTTGTGCCGCGGGTTGGCGCAGATCACCATAACCCGGCCGTTGCGGCGGATCACCTTGCACTTGTCGCAGATCTGCTTGACGCTGGGCTGGACCTTCATCTCAGTCTTTCTCACTCATGGTCGGTCACTTGTAGCGGTAGACGATGCGGCCGCGGGTCAGGTCGTACGGCGAGAGCTCCACCACGACCCGGTCCTCCGGGAGGATCCGGATGTAGTGCTGACGCATCTTGCCGCTGATGTGAGCGAGCACCTTGTGGCCGTTGGTCA
>Ga0136622_10000170_pt1 | contig 24700 bp, 29 predicted proteins | sample AntDrymUQ4482106_2_FD_104803 | JGI IMG/M metagenome (GOLD analysis project Ga0136622, IMG submission 104803) | Polar desert sand microbial communities from Dry Valleys, Antarctica - metaG UQ448 (21.06) | ecosystem: Environmental > Terrestrial > Soil > Desert | place: Antarctica: Dry Valley...
AACAGCTTCCCGGTCAGGCTCGGTCCGGATCGCAGCATCAACGGCCGCTTCGGGGACACCGACGCCTTCGTGGCCAAGGTGAGCACCGAGCGCTGCCAGGGCCGCCCGGTGACACAGGTCGGCACGCCTGGACCCGACCGGATCACCGGCACTCCCCGGCGTGACGTGATCGCGGGGCTCGGCGGCCGCGACGTGATCGCCGGGCGGGGCGGAAACGACCTGGTCTGCGGAGGCCCGGGCAACGACCGGCTGGACGGCGGCCGGGGGAGAGATCGCTGCGCTGAGGGTGGCGGTCGCGATCGCGTCCGGCGCTGCTGAGACGCTGGGCCGGCCGCTTGACCTGATGACGGAGGCGTGGTTGGATGATTCGGTCGAGCGGAGGACATTGATGAGCCGCACAGCGCGTCGTACCGTCATGGGCGTCTTGAGCGCCTTGGCAGTCGTGGTCGGAGGGGCCGGTTTGGCTTGGGCGTGCACTCCCTCGGCCTACATCTTCCTGTCCGCTACCGGTGGCAGCTCGGGAACGACGATCAACGTCAAGGGCAAGGAGTTCGCTCCCGGTCCCGTCGAGATCCAGTGGAACGGCGTCCCGGAAGCACAGCCCACCGTGGCGAATGGGCCCAACTTCTCCGTGCCGGTGGCCGTTCCCGACGTGGAGCCGGGCGTCTACTACCTCCAGGCCACCGCGGTCGACGACTTCGGGGGCATCGAGGGCCAGGCCACGCGCGCCTTCAAGGTCAGCGTCCCGGCGGGCGAGCGCGCACCGGCGAGGACCGAGGCTCGGCCCGAGCCGCAGCCGGACGGCGCCCCCGCGCCCGGCGGACGCGCCGAGACGCGGTCGCGGCAAGCCCCGGGGCGGGTCGCGCCTCTCGCCCCCGACCCGGCGCCGGCTGGGCCGATCGCAACTGCGCCCGAGGCAGCCGCTGCCGAGCCCGCCGCCTCCGCGCCGGTCACACCGATTGCGGGTGAGCGGGGCAACGCCGCCGCCCAGTCCCCCGGGAGCTCGCCGCGCACCCCCTCGCAGCAGTCCGCCGCCGGTGACCTGTGGAGCGGCTTCGCGTCCGGGCCCAATCAATCCCTCTTGCCGAAGGCCACCACCGCGACCTCAGCCAGCGGTTCGGACCCACGGTTTGCGCTCGGGATGGCATTCCTCGGCGCCGGGCTCGTGACGCTGCTGGGCGGCTTCCTCCTCTTGGGGCTGCGCCGCCGTCGGGTGTCGGCGCCGCGATAGACTCGCTTCCCTTGGGCGCGACTCGACCGAACACCGATCCAGCGTGAAGCTCGCCATCGCCGGAAAGGGGGGCGCAGGGAAGACCTCGATCACCGGGACGCTGGCCCGCATGATCGCCCGCCGCGGCCGGCGCGTGCTGGCGGTCGACAACGATCTCAACCCCAACCTCTCGCTCACGCTTGGCATCCCGGCCGAGCGGATGTCCGACTTGCCGACCTTCCCGGCCGGCATCGTGGGCCGCAACGAGGATGGCGTCTACGAGCTCGCGATGCCGCTGGCGCAGATCCGCGCCGGCTGCGCGGTCACCGCCCCCGACGGGGTGGAGCTGCTCGTGGCGGCCCAGCCGAGGAAGGCGGACACCGGCTGTCAGGGCGCCATGCACATGGCCGTGCGCGGCGTGATCAGCGCTGCGCCCACTGGCGAAGAGGACGTCTGCATCGTCGACCTCGAGGCCTCGACCGAGCACCTGCTCGTGGCCACCGCCAAGCACGCCGACGCGATGTACGCGGTGGTCGAGCCCTACGGAGCGTCGCTCTATACAGGCAGGCGTGTGGCCGTCCTCGCGCGACAACTCGGGTTGCCCGTGGGCCTGATCGCCAACAAGGTGCGCGACGAGCGTGACGTGGCGACCGTCGCCGCCTACGCGGAGCGCCACGAGATCGAGCTCATCGGCGCCGTCCCCTACGACGAGTGCTTCGTCGAGGCAGAGCGCGCCGCGATCGCGCCGCTCGACCACGACCCCGACGCGCCGGCGGTGCGGGCGATTGGCGATCTGGCCAGCCGCCTGATTGCCGGTAGAGGCCCCTCCGTGTTGCTGGGGGCGTGAGGATCGGGTATTCCCGTTCGACTTCGACCAGAGAGGATCACCATGGCGGATGCTGCGCTCTTCATCGGCTTCGGAGCGCCGACACGCGCGCGTGAGCGGCAGGCGGTGGAGCTGTTGGACGAGTGGGTCGTGTTCTGCACGGGGCTCGAAGACCGCGGTGAGATCGGGAGCTTCGAGCCCGTGCTGCTCGACCCCCACGGGGGCGACCTTGGCGGCTTCTTCCTGTTACGAGGCGAGGCCGAGGGGCTTGACCGGCTGCGCCGCGATGACGACTTCCGGCGCCTGAGCACACGCGCAGGCCTGGTGCTCGAGCGCTTCGGCGTCGTCGGCGCGCACGTGGGCGATGCGCTCGGTGAGCAGCTGGCGATCTACGGCAGCCAGGTCGAGGAGCAGCTTGCCTCGAGTTGAGGCCCGGCTCAATCCAGCTAATCGGAGGACCCGGGGAGACGGTCGCTGAGGCGTCCGATCTTCGAGCTCGCCGAGGACAGCGGCTCGACGACTTCGCGAATCTCCCCGATGCTGCGTTCGACCGAGGCGATCGACTCGCGGATGGACTCCAGCTCGGGGGGCAATGTCTCGATCGACCTCCTCGTGGCCACGAGCTCGCTCTGCATCTTCTCGGTGTTGACGACGTTGGCCTCGAGCGGCGGCAGCAGGGCGGCCGTCGTCTCGCCCTGGAGGCAAGAGGTCACCGACCGACATATGACCTAGCTACCGATGCGGGTGGCTCGAACCGCCTGCTAACGCGCCAGCCGCCGCCCCCAGGCGAACGTGTCGACGGCCCGTTGCGGCCCCTCCGCTGTCTGGCGTTCGCGCGTGACCCGCTCGCAGCGCTCGAGCTCGATGCCGGGGAAGGCGCCGGATAGCCGGCTGACGCTGAAGCGCCGCTCGGGGTCCGCGGGACCGCCGCCGAGGTGAGGGTCGGTTTCGTCGAACCCGACGACCAGCAGGTGTCCACCCGGGGCGACCGCCGCGGCGGCGGCGGCGAACACCGCCGCGCGCTTTGCGGTCTGGGGATGCATGTAGGCGATCAGGACGAGGTCGAAGACGGCCGCCGGTGGGCGATACTCGTACAGGTCCGCATGTACGCATTCCAGCTCCAGGCCGAGCTCCGCCGCGCGGCCCGCGGCACGCTCCAGGCCGACGCGCGAGAAGTCGACGGCGGTGACCCGCCACCCGCGCCGCGCAAGCCAGACCGCGTTGCGTCCCGCGCCGGCCGCAAGGTCCAGCGCCCGTCCGGCGGGAAGGGGTGAGGCCAGCTCCGCGACGAGCGGAATGGGGTCGGACGGGAAGGCGCGGGCGCCATCGGCGTAGCGGCGGTCCCAGCCCGCCTCGTCCAGCCCAGAACCGCGATTACGCCCGGCGGGCACGGATCACCAGAGACGGATAGCCGCCGCGCGGAAGCACCGTCCGGTGCGTCGGGACCAGTCCGGCGGCCTCCATCTCGGGCATCGGATCCAGGGGCATGAGCCCGCCCCACGCCGCCGGTCTGGCCTGCGCCAGGCCTCGCAGGGCCCGGTGCAGCGCCCGGCCACGGGGCGTTCGCCGATCTGCCCATACCGTTGCGACGACCAGCCGAGATCCTGGCTCGAAGCCAAGCAGCCGGTGCGCCTCCCGCAGCACGCATCTGCGCTCCTCGGGGGGCACCCAGTCCGGGGACGTCGGCACCGGCACCACCGTCTGGGGGAAGAAAGGGGCCGCCACCGCTAGGTGTCGGGGACACCTAGTTTGGCTCGGCGTGCCGCCAGGGTAGATCAAGCGCAGACTCGCCGAGAGGCGGGGTGCAGAGACATGGACGCAGGGCGAGACACCAAGGGAGGTGAGGGGCCGGCCGCCAAGCGGGCCCGGACTCTATGGCACGAATGACGACGTGGCTGTGGGTGGCCCTGGCTGGGGCGGCGCTCCAGGTGGTAGCGCTCGGATCGGACTTCTACAGTGCGATGGGTGACGACGGGGTCGAGAACAAGGATGCATGGATCGGGCTCCCACACACCTCCGGCCTGATCCTGCTTTCGGCGATCGTCGCGATCGGGATGGTCGCCTTCACCGCCGCCGGGCGCAACCCGCTGCGCGGGCGCAACGTCGGGCTGGCGATTGGCATCGTCGGGCTGCTGGCGGCGCTGCAGGTCGGATATCGCATGATCGCGCCCCCGTTCGGCGCCACGACGAGCAGCAGCGAGACGATCCAGATCCTCGGAACCTGCCAGTGGTACTGCGCGCCGAGCGAGGCGGCGGACGCCGACGTGCTCGCGGGCATGTGGATCGCGCTCGCCGGGTGCGTGCTGGTCGCGCTGTCGGGCTTCCTGCACGCCCTCAGCCGCCGCGGGCGCGAAACGCCGGCACAGCCCGTCGTAGCCGCGACCCAGGCCGGGATGACCCCCTGGCTCGGCCTCGCGGCGATCGGCGCCGTAGCGCAGTTCGTGTTCGGCTACACGTTCTTCACCGTTTACACCACGCAGGCCGAGGACGGCGGCGCGGTGACCTGGAGCGGCTGGATCCCGACGCCGCAGACGAGCAATCTGGTCCTCGCGGCCAGCGTGATCGTGCTCCTGTTCGTCCGAGCGGCGAGCCGCGAGCGCTCGCCGCTGGCGCCGTCGGCGCTCGGTGCCGTGATCGCGGTGGTCGGCTTCGTCGCCGGCGCACGGATCTTCTACCGGCTGCTCGAGCCGCCCTTCGGCGACGGCGCCGAGATCGGCATCGCCGGGTACCTGTCGGTGGCGGGGGCCGTGCTGATCGCGATTGCGGGCATCGCGCAGGCCCAGTCGAACCGCGATTCTGAGCGCATGCCTGAAGCGGTGCCCGGCCGCACATGACATGACGGACGGGGAGAGACGCAGTCCCGACGCGGGGTCCGCGCCCGGGACGGCACTCAGCGCCAGCCGCGTGCGTGTCGTCGCATCAGGCGCTCGCTGGATGACCCGTCGGCACGACGCCGTTGGGCGCGTTCGCCGGCGGTGCGTCGACCGCGGGAGCCTCGCTCCCTCCGCCGTAGCGGCGGAACATCCAGATCCCAACGCCCACGAAGCCGGCGGTCAGGAGTGCAAGCGGGCCCAGCTCGGCGAGCGTTCCACCGCTGGCGCCATGACTGCCCACGGGCACAGCACAGAGCGATCCCGTGCCGATCAAATCCTTCATCCTGCCTGTCAGTGACTCGAATGCCGTCACCTTGCGTCACCTCCCTAATTCGACTTCCCCGCGATGGTAGCGCGGATTGCGGGGGTCGCGCGGGTCGGGGAGCGACGGGCTCGTGACAGCGCTGCTCGGGTCCCCCCGGGCGCGCCTGGCGCTCCTGGCGGCGCTGCTGGTGGGGCTGTCGGGAGCGCTGCTCGTGACCGGCGGCGGACTGAGCCAGGGGCGCGTCGAGGACTGGATCGGCGGACCCTCGGTCACGGGCGCCGTCGTCTATCCGCTGCTCTACGCGGTGCTCACCCTGCTGCTGTTCCCCGGTGCGGTGATCACGGCCGCGGGCGGCGCCCTGTTCGGCACTCTGCTCGGCACGGCGCTCACGCTGGTAGGGGCGACGGTCGGGGCCACCGCCGCCTTCCTGGTCGGCCGACGGCTGGGCCGAGCCCACGTCGAGCGGATCGCGGGACGGCGGATCGGCGCGCTCGACGAATGGCTCGGGCGGCGGGGACTGCTCGCCGTGCTCTACGTGCGGCTGTTCCCGCTGTTTCCGTTCAACGCACTCAACTACGCCGCCGGGGTGACCGCCCTGAGAACCCGGGACTACATCCTCGGCACCGCGATCGGAATCGTCCCGGGCACCTTCGCCTACGCGGCGCTGGGCAGCTCGCTCGACGATCCGGCTTCGGCGGAGTTCCTCGGCGCGGTCGGCCTGGTCGTCGCCCTGGGCGTGCTCGCGCCGTTCCTCGACCGCCGCTTGCGCGCGGGCGGCCGGGATGTGCCCGGCGCTCGCCCGAACTCACCGCCGAGTGACTGACAGAGCGCATCGTTCTCCGCGCGCGGCGCGGGATCGCCCCGGTGATGTGCCTACACGCGACCCCGGCGCGCGACGGTACGCTGAGGCTTGCGCCCCCACTGCAACGCCCTGCCCACCAGGCCCGAAAGGATCGATGCGCTCCAACGCCGGCCGGTCCCTGCTTCGCACGGCGCTCCCGGCTCTGGTCGCACTGGCCGCCACGCTGCTGCTCGCTTGCGGCGGCGGTGGGGGCGATGGCGATGGGGGCGGCCCGGCCGAGTCCTTCGCCGAGATCCGCCGCGACGCACAGGGCCAGACCGTTCGCTGGTGGATGTACGGCGGCGACGACCGCATCAACCGCTACGTCGACGAGATCGTCATCCCCGCCGCCCGCGAGGCGGGTGTGCGCCTCGAGCGCGTGCCGGTCGGCGACACCGCCGACGCCCTCCAGCGGGTGATCGCCCAGCGGCGGGCGGGCCGGGAGTCCGGCGGCGCGGTCGACCTCATCTGGATCAACGGCGAGAACTTCGCGGCGGGCAAGGAGGCCGGCCTGTGGCTGGAGGACTGGGTCCGCGCCCTGCCCAACGCCCGCTTCGTCGACTTCACCGAACCAACCATCGCCAAGGACTTCCAGGTGCCCGTCGAGGGCCAGGAGGCGCCCTGGTACCGCGCGGCCTTTGCCTTGGCCCACGACAGCCGGAAGCTCGACGAGCCTCCGCACAGCTACGCCGCCCTGCTGGGCTACGCCCGGCGCAATCCCGGGCGCTTCACGTATCCGGCGCCACCGGACTTCACGGGCTCGGCCTTCGTGCGCCAGGTCGTTGCGGCAATGGGCGAGGACCGCGCCTTCGCCTACCTGCGCGAGCTTGAGCCGCTCATGTACCGAAGGGGGGAGACCTTCCCGGCGTCGACCGCCGAGCTGGACGCGCTGTTCGCCAACGGGGAGGTGGACTTTGCGATGTCCTACGAGGCCAACTTCGTGGCCGCCCAGGTCGAGCGCGGCATGTTCGCGCGCAGCACCCGGCCGTTCATCTTGGGCGAGGGCGCCCTGGTCAATGTCTCCTACGTCACCATCCCGGCCGACGCGGCCCACGAGTCCGGGGCGCAGGTAGTGGCCAACCTTCTGATGTCGCCCGCGCTGCAGGCCAAGCAGGCAGACCCCGAGATCCTCGGCGTCCCCACCGTGCTCGACGTCGACAGCCTGCCGGCTGACCTACGCGGCCGGTTCGACGAGCTCGCCGACAACCCCTATGCGCTCAGCGACTTCGGGAAGGTCCAGCAGGAGCTGCCGGCCGACCGCATCGAGCCGCTCGAGCAGCGGTGGGAGCGCGAGATCCTGCGCGGCGACTGATGGAGGCGGCGCGCCGCGCCGGCGCACGCCGGGTGGGCGGGGCGCTCACGCGCTTACGAGCGACCCGGCAATGGCGCGACCGCGCCTTGGCCGTCCCCGCGGTCGGCGTGCTGGCGCTGCTGTTCGGCGGGGCGGTGGCGGGCATGCTCAAGACGAGTCTGGTCCCGCTGGGCGCCGACGGCCTCTCCGGCGCCACCCTGGACAACTGGCGGGCGCTGCTGGGCGACCCGGCTTTCGTCGACGCGCTGCTCTTCTCGCTGCGCGTCACCGTCTTGGTCACCGCCGCCTCCGCCCTTCTGGCGGTCGCGCTCGCCGTCGCGTTGCGCGGTCGTGGCCTGGCCATCCGCTCGCTGGCCGCGTTGCCGGTGCCGGTGCCTCACCTGCTGGTCGCGGTTGCCGCCGTGCTGTGGCTTGGCCCTGGCGGCCTCGCCGACCGGCTGCTGGGTGGCTTGCCCGTGACGCTCGTGCGCGACGACGCGGGCGTCGGGATCGTCCTCGTTTACGTCTTTCGCGAGACCCCGTTCCTGGTGGTCCTCATGCTGGCGGCCATGGGACGGGGGCTGGAGGAGCGCACCGAGGCGGCCGCCGTGCTGGGGGCCTCGCCGGGCCAGCGCGCGCGGTGGGTGCTGTGGCCAACGATTCGCGGGCCGCTGGTCGTGGGCTCGATCATCGTGGCCGCCTTCGTGCTGGGTGCCTTCGAGGTGCCCCTGGCGGTCGGCCCCAGCTACCCGCCGACACTGGCCACCTTCGCCTTCGAGGCGACCCAGGGCAATGTGCTGGCCGGCGAGGGCCTGGCCGCCGCGACGCTGCTGCTCACCTCCACGGTCGCCATCGCGCTCGCCCTGGCTGCGGTGCGCTTCGCGCGTGACGTGGAGGGCAGGTGATGGTCCGGCGGCCACCACTCGCCCGCGCCGGTGGGCTGGTGATCGCCCTGGCCTTCGCGCTACCGCTCACGATCCTCGGGGTGCGCGCCTTCGCGAACACCTGGCGCGCCCCCGCCCTCGTGCCCCAGGACTGGGGTCTGCGGGGCTTTGAGGCGGCCTTCAGCGGCGGCGCCACCGGCGAGGCTTTCGCCAACTCGACCATGGTGGCGTTGGCCTCGACCGCGCTCGCCCTCGCCCTGGGCTGGCCGGCAGCCCGCGTTCTGGGGGAGCGGCGCCTGCGCCGGCCCGGCGTCGTCTTCGTGTTGCTGGCCATGCCGCTGCTGGTTCCGCCGTACGCCACGGGCGCCGGGCTGACCGAGTGGTTCATCCGCCTGGGCATCATCGACTCGCTGGGAGGCTTGGTCCTCGCCCACCTCACGGCTGTGCTGCCCTACGTGGTCCTCATCCTGCTAGCCGGGTTCGGCGGGAAGGTGACCGAGCTGGAGGACATGGGCCGGGCGCTGGGCCTCTCGCCCGCGCGGCGGCTGGCCTGGGTCACGCTGCCCAGCGTTGCGCCGACCCTGGCGGCCGCGGCCGTGCTCGGCTTCCTGGTGTCCTGGAGCCAGTACGGCTCCAGCCTGGCCGTGGGCGGGGGACTGCCCACGGCGCCGCTCATTCTGTTTCCCTTCATCGGACCCGATCAACAGACAGCCGCCGCCTTGTCGCTGCTCTACCTCGTCCCGCCGGTCCTCGCCCTCCTCGTGACCGCGCGCGCCGCGCGCTCGCCGCTGTAGCCATGGACGACCAGGGACTGCTCTGCCGGGCTCTAACCGTCTCGCGGGGTGGAGTGGGCGTCCTGCGCGAGCTGTCGCTCGAGGTCCCGCCCGGCACTCGCACCGTCCTCGTCGGTCCATCCGGCGCGGGGAAGACGACGCTCCTGCGCGCGATCGCCGGGCTCGAGCCCCTGGAGGCCGGCGAGGTCCACCTCGCCGGGCGGCGGATCGACGGCCTGGCCGCGCACCATCGTCGCATCGCCGTCGTCTTCCAGGAGCCGCGCCTGCTGCCCCACCTGCGGGTGGAGGACAACGTCGCGCTGGCTCTCCGCGCCGCGGGCGCCGGGCGCACCGAGCGCCGCGCCCGCGCCCGCGCCCGCCTCGAGGAGGTCGGACTGGGGGGCTTCGCGGCCCGGCGCACACAGGGTCTGTCGGGCGGCGAGCAGCAGCGCGTGGCGCTGGCTCGCGCCCTGTGCGCCGAGCCCGACCTGCTCATGCTCGACGAGCCACTGACCGCCCTGGACCCCAACCGCCGCGAGGGGCTGCGCCGTCTGATCGCGCGGGTCCAGGGCGAGCGAGGGCTGACCACGCTGATCATCACTCACGACCGCGCAGAGGCCGCCGAGCTCGGCGAGCGGGTGGCGCTGATGCTGGAGGGGCGCATCGTCCAGCACGACGAGCCGCGCGCGCTGTTCGAGCGCCCGGTCTCGGCGGCGGTCGCACGGTTCTTCGGGGTGTCCAACCTCCTGCACGGGACGGTACGTGACGGTCGCTTGAGCTGGGACGGCGTGGAACTGCCCGCACCGGGCCCCGACGGGCCGGCGACGCTGGCCATCCGACCCGACCACGTCGAGCTGGCCGAGGACGGGCCGCTGCGCGCGACCGTCGCCGAGGCGGTCTACACCGGAGCCCACGTGCGCTTGGTGCTGCTCCGCGGCGACCGTCGCCTCGAGGCCCACGTGGCGCTGGCGCAAGCTCCCCCCGCGGGAGCCAAGGTGACCCTCAAGCTGCCCGCGGAGCGGCTCTGGCGGCTACCCGGCGACGGCCACGAGCTCAGCGAAGCGCCCGGCGCGCCATCGCCACCCGTTGACACACGCTGAGCAGGACCAGAGCGGTGAAGGCCCAAACGATTGCCTCCGCGGCGCCGGGCAGCAGGCACACCAGCGCGTAGGCGACGAAGGTCTCCGTGGACTCGGTCAGGCCGGACGTAAAGCGCAGCGACCGCTCGTCCCCATAGGCGAGCCGCCGCTTCTCCACCAGCGAGGCGAAGGTGAGCAGCGCGACGTTGTTGAGCAGATAGGCGGCCAACAGTGCGCAGCAGGCCAGGCGGGCACCGGGCAGCGCGATCGCAACGCCGACCAGAAAGCCGCCGTAGACGACGAAGTCCGCCACGAAGTCGAGGAAGCCGCCGAAGTCGCTGGGTGCCGACTGGCGGGCCAGGGGCCCGTCCAGTCCGTCCGCCGTCCGGTTGGCCATCCAGAGAACCAGGGCGAGCGGCCAGACCGCCAGCGCGGCCGCCACGCACGCTCCGATCCCCACCGCCAGGCCCGCCGCGGTGACCGCTCCGGCCGGCACCCCGCGGGCGGCCAGAACGCTGCCGGCCCGGTCGAGGCTCGGCCCCAGGCGGGCACGCAGCGGGGCGTCGAGCACCCTCTCAGTCTGCCACGGTCTTCCGCGCGCCCGCCGCACCGCGCCCTGAGCCTGAGCCTGAGCGACTCAGCCACGCGAACCCTCCGTAGCCGACGGCCAGCCCCACCGCCAGACCGCCCGCGATGTCAGCGGGAACGTGGTAGTTGGCGAGCACGAGGGCGACCGCGAGCAGCCCGAGCAGCGGGACGACCCACGGCAGCCAGCGGCGGTCACGGCCGACGACGAAGACCGCGATTGTAACCGCCCACGCGGTGTGGCCGCTCGGGAAGAGCGGATGGTCCGGCCAGACCTCCAGCGTCTTGCCTGCCAGCGTGACTCCGGCGGCCACGAGGGCGGCGCCGAGGCCCCAGAGCCGAAAGCGCCAGCCGCTGACCTCGGACGTCCCCCAGCGAGGCGCGAGCAGCAGGAGCACCGTCCAGAGGAGCAGCAGCAGTTCGGAGCCGATGGCCCAGTAGAACTCCGCGGACCCCGCGCGGTGGGCGATGACCAGCCAGGTTGCACCCCCGAGTGGCATCCGTTCGTCCCTCCGCCGACGGCCTTCCTCGCTTACAGCGGCGGGAACATCGCGCGGCTTCGCCACACCCAGCGCAGGTCGCCGCGCGGCCGCAGTCGGCCGGTGGCCGCCAGCCGACGGGGATCCTTGCGCCCGCCGACGACGTCGACGAGGTCCTCGAAGCGTGCGCTCAGGCTCACGCGGGGGTCCTCGGCGCGGCCGGGGCGCGCCTCCGTGCTCCCGTTCGACACGGCGATGTGCCACGGCTCGGCGTCGGTGAGCTCCCACTGGATCACGCCCGGCTCGGTGGCGGCGGCGCTGTCGAGACCGCTCGCGATCGTCTCGAACAGCAGGCGCATGTCGTCGGGATCGGTTGAGGGCGGGCCGGTCTTCTCGCCGATGTAGCCGCAGCGCAGCAGGCGCTTGGTGCGCTCGGCACGCTCGCGCGGCTCGCCGAGCACGGGGAACACGGGTGGACCCGGCAGCTCGTCGAGCGGCATGCCGGCCGAGCGCAGCTTGGCCATGATCGAGACGATTCCCGCCTCGCCAAGGTCCTCGAACGTCGAGCCAAAGGTCGTGAGGTAGCGCTCGTCCCAGCCGGGCGGGACGATCACCCCGATCGCCCAGGGGAGCACCTCGCGCAGCATCTCGGCCACCGCGTGGGGCACCTCGGGGTCCATCTGGCGCAGGTCCGAGAGCAGCTTGACGCCGAAGCCGATGTGGCGCTGCTCGTCGGCCTCGACGTTCTCCATCCCCTCCCGGAAGCCGGGCAGCAGGTCGCGCTCGGTGAGGTAGCTCGTGATGAAGTGCTGGCCGACCTGCGCCAGGGCGGCCTCGATCACGAGGTGGTAGAGCGCCACCGCCCCCGCCAGGCGCGGGACCGAGGGGTCGCGGCGCAGCTCGTGGCAGACCGTCTCGAGCCGGCCGAAGACCTTCTCGAACCCCCACGTCAGCTGCGGGCGGATTCCCGCCAGGCCACTTCCCACGCTGCCGTCGCCGACCCCGGCGACCTCGTGCATGAAGCGGGTGAAGAAGACCGAATGGCGCGCCTCGTCCACCTGCTGGGTGGCGAGGAAGTACTTCTGCTCCTCCAGCGGCGCGGCCTCGATGTAGGGCGACAGGCCGTCGGCGACGGCGTCCTCGCCCCAGAAGAACAGCCCGTAGTTCCAGAGGGCCGCCTTGCGCTCGAAGTCCGAGAAGTCCGCCTGCCACTGCTCGCGGTCGCGGGCGAAGTCGATCTCGGTTGCCCGCCAGTGGGCGTGCTCCCAGCGGCGGTAGAGATCTGCGTAGCTGATCCTGTCGAGAGGATCCTGTGTGGCTGTTGACGTGGCCATGGAACCGCGTCCCAGCTTACCGACAGATCAGGCCGGGACTGGCGCGCCCGCGAGTCGATCCGCGAGCGCCACGAGGGCCGTGACCCCGGGCGAGTACGGGTCGAGGTCGATCGGCGCGACTCCGTCGCGGTCGGCGCGGGCGATGGTGGGATCTTCGGGGATCACTATCAGCTCGTGGTCTGGAATCACTTGGCGGATGGCGTCGAGGTCGGCCTCGTCGCGGACCCGGTTGGCGAGCACGATCACCTCGGTCTTGCCTTCTGCGGCCTCGACTGCGCGGCGCGCCACCTCGAGCGCCTTGGCAGCCGGGTTGGCGACCACCAGGACGGCGTCGGCATTGCCGGGAGCGAGACGGACGATCGTGCCGAGCCCCGCCTCGAGGTCGCAGATCACCGTGCGATGGCCGTCCTCGAGCTCGCGCAGAAGCTGGTCGGCGGAGACCCCGCAGCACTGGCAACCGGGGCTGTCGTTGTCGATCCGCGAAGCCACCACCAGCCGCACGCCGTCGGGGGCGTCGGCGCCGAAGCGCTCGACCATTCCCTCGATCGTGGGCTCGTGCTCGGTCTCACCCGTCTCCAGGCCCTGGCGCACGCCGAGCAGCAGGTCGGTCTTCTCGGGACCGACGCCCAGCGACACGCCGAGCATCGGGTTTGCGTCGGCGTCGAGCGCGAGGACGTCGTGTCCTGCTCGCGCGAGCGCCCGGGCGACCGTCCCCGACACCGTGGTCTTGCCCGCTCCGCCTTTGCCCGCCACCGCAATTTTCATACGCTTAGGGTACTAGCCCCCGAGCGCGGTGACCAGTCGCTCTATCTCCCGCACCGCCGGGGAGCCGGGAGCGTGGTCGACCGGCGCCACGCCGAGCCGCTCGGCGTGCGCCACTTCTTCGTCAGCCGGCACGGCAGCGAGCACCGGCTCGCCGATGAGCTTCTCCACATGGCGGACATCGGCTGCGCCGGTCACCCGGTTGGCCACGAACACCGCGCGTATCCCCTCGCCCATGCGTGCGATCCGCGCCACCCGCCTGGCCGCCAGCGCCGACTGCACCGTCGGCTGGACCACCGCCACGTAGGTGTCGGCGTAGGGCGACCAGCCGAACGCGATGTGGCGCGGACCCGCGGGAAGATCGCCGACCAGCGCCCAGTCCTCGAACGTCTGCGCGCCGCGGAGGCGGTGGACCACCTTGTAATAGGCGTTCACCGAGCCCATGATCGGCTCGAGCCCGGCGCGCGGGGTCTTGCCGGCCTGCAGCAGGCGGATGCCGTCGGGCCCGTCGGTCGCGTAGCGCTGCACGGCGCGCACGGGCCCGATGCCCTTCTTCAGCCGCCAGCGCCCGTTCTCGTCCTTCTCGGCAGCCTCGCCGAGCGGCGGCTGCGCCGGGTCGGGCCCGGCTCCCATGCTCATCGACAGCCCCGGGAGGAGGTCGGAGTCCAGCGCCAGCACCCGGCTGCCGTCGCGTGCCAGGACGCGCGCCATCGTGCCCGCGATCACCGACTTGCCCGCGCCGCCCTTCCCGACCACCGCAATCCTCACGGCGGGGACGTTATCCGCCTGCCGTGGAGCGGGTACGCTCACTTCTCCTCAAGAGCATGAGTCCCACGGAGCGACATGGAGACGACGGGCCGGCTCCGGACGAGGCCGCTGGCGAACCGGATCCCGAGCGTGCCCCCGAGGCCCGCTCGGCGGAGGAGCTGCGCGCCGCCGCGGCCGCGCTGTCATCGGCGCTTGGGGCAGCCGATCATGAGTATGCGCGGGTTGCCGCGGTGGAGCGCCTCACCGAGCTGCGAGCGGCGGGTGCCGTGGGCGAGGATGACTACAAGCGCGAGCGGCGGCGCCTGATGGGTGACCTCTGACGGGTAGGCCGCGGGCCGCTGGCCGAGCGGCCTGCAGGATCGTTCATGTTGGGCTACGACGGCGGTAGGCTGGACCAGGCTCAGTGCCTGGCACGTCATCCGCGAGCTGATGGGGGTCCCATGAACGAGGAGGAGCAGCATCGAGAGGCGGGTAGCCCTATCACCGATCGAGCGGGTCCCGAACGAGATTCTCAGGGTTCTGAGCGGTCAATCGCCGAGATCGCCCACGGCGCGCTGCGCGGCGTGATCGCAGCACAGGCCATGACGGGGCTGCGCGCGTTCACCATCAGCGCGGGGTGGGTCGACGAGCCCCCGCCGCGGGCGATCCTCAGGCAGAAGTCAAAGGGGGTGTTCCGGGCGGCCCCCAAGAAGAAGCGCAGGGTCGTCCAGGAGCTGATGCACTGGGCCTACGGTGGCGCCGGCGGTGCGGCGTTCGCGGCTCTGCCCGACCGCATCAAAAAGAGGGCGTGGTTCGGGCCGCTCTATGGGCTAGCCATCTTTGCGGGCTTCGAGCTCGTGCAGGCACCGCTGCTGGGGCTCAAGCAGGCCAAGGAGCTACAGCCGCTGGAGCGGGTGGCCCTGGCGGCAGACCACTTGCTCTACGGACTGGTGCTGTCGGAGACCCGGCGGCGCCCCCGGGAGTAGATGGCTGAGCCGGCCCCGCGGCGGGTGCGCGTTCGGGTCACGGGCACGGTGCAGGGCGTGGGCTTCCGGCCCCACGTCTATCGGCTGGCCAGCGAGCTGGGGCTGGCCGGGTACGTGCTCAACGACGAGCGCGGCGTGCTGTGCGAGGCCGAGGGTCAGCCGGACGCGGTGGCCGGGTTCGTGGAGCGCCTGTCGGCCGCCACCCCGCGGCTGGCGGTGGTGGAGGATGTCTGTACCGAGGAGGTGGAGCCGACCGGGCGGACCGGCTTCAGGATCGAGGCCAGCGCGCACACTGGCGAGCCGCTGGCGCTGGTGTCCCCCGACGTTGCCACCTGCGAGGCGTGCCTGGCGGAGCTGCTCGACCCCGGCGACCGCCGTCACCGCTATCCGTTCATCAACTGCACCGACTGCGGACCGCGATTCACGATTGTGCGCGGGGTGCCATACGACCGCCCGCTGACTACGATGGCCGGCTTTGCGATGTGCGCTTCATGTCGTGCGGAATACGAGGATCCGGGGGATCGGCGCTTCCATGCCCAGCCGAACGCGTGTGCGGTGTGCGGCCCCGGGCTGGCGCTACTGGACGGTGAGGGGCGAGTTGTCGCGGACCCGGACCCGCTCGCGCGCTCGGTGGAGGCACTGAAGGAGGGGTCGGTGGTGGCTGTGAAGGGGCTCGGCGGCTACCACCTCGCGTGCCGCGCGGACCACGAGGGCGCCACTGCGGCGCTGCGATCGCGCAAGCACCGCGAGGACAAGCCGTTTGCGCTGATGGCGGTCGATCTCGATGGGGTCCGGGAGCTCGTGGAGTTGACGGCGCGGGAAGAGGAGCTGCTGCTGGGACGCCAGCGGCCGATCGTCATTGCCCGCCGCCGTCTCGGCGCGCGAGTGACCGAGGCGGTCGCGCCGGGGTCGCCCGACCTGGGCGTGATGCTGCCCTACTCGCCGCTGCACCACCTGCTCCTGGCTGACGCCGATGCGCCGCTGGTGATGACCAGTGGCAACGTCTCCGACGAGCCGATCGCCTACGGCGACGAGGACGCCGTGGCGCGACTGCGGGGAATTGCCGACCTGTTCCTAGTCCACGACCGCCCGATTCAGACGCGCACCGACGACTCGGTGGTGCGCTCGCTGGGCGGGCTGCGCGACGAGCCGCTGATGCTGCGTCGCTCCCGCGGCTACGTGCCGGCCAGTGTGGCCCTGCCGATCGAGGCGCCGCCCTTGCTGGCGTGCGGCGCGGAGCTCAAGAGCGCGTTCTGCCTGGCGCGCGGTGACCGGGCGTGGGTCTCGCACCACATTGGCGACCTGAAGAACTGGGAGACGCTGAGCTCCTTCCGGGAGGGCGTGGAGCACTTCGAGCGGCTGTTCGCCGTGGAGCCCGAGGTGGTGGCCCACGACCTGCATCCCGAGTACCTGTCCACCAAGTACGCGCTGGAGCGCGAGGGGGTGGAGACGGTGGGGGTGCAGCACCATCACGCCCACCTGGCCGCTTGTCTCGCGGAGCACGGTGAGACCGGGTCGGCGGTGGGGGCGATCTACGACGGCACCGGCTACGGCGAGGAGGGCACGGTGTGGGGCGGTGAGCTGCTGGTTGGTGGGCTGGCGGGATACAAGCGCGCGGGGAGCCTGTTCGCCGTTCCCATGCCGGGGGGCGACCGAGCCGTAGTGGAGCCGTGGCGGATGGCGTGCGCGTGGCTGCTGGTGGCGGGGGTCGAGCCACCGCCGGCTTTGGTCGAGGCCGCGGGCGCGGAGCGCTGGCGCCAGGTGAGCGAGGTGGCGCGCGCCGGTGTGGCCTCGCCGCTCACGTCGAGCATGGGGCGCCTGTTCGACGCGGTGGGTGCCCTTTGCGGACTGCGCTCGGTGGTCACATACGAGGGACAGGCGGCGGTCGAACTGGAGGCGGCGGCCACCGGCGCCGGTCCCGCCGACCGCGGCTATCCGCTGCCGTTCGACGGCGACCGGCTGGACGGGCGGATCACGATCGCGGCGGTGGCTGCGGACCTGGCCACAAGCGTTTCCCCGGCACACGTGGCCGCGCGCTTCCATGCGGGCGTAGCGTCCGGAACGGCTGAGGCGTGTGCGCGCGTGGCTCGCGAGGCCGGCCTGGACTGCGTGGTGCTATCCGGCGGGGTGTTCCAGAACCGGTTGCTCGTAGAGCTGACGGTGGCCGACCTGAAGCAGCGAGGGTTGAGGGTGCTGTTGCCCGAGCGGCTGCCGCCCAACGACGGCGGGATCGCCTACGGGCAAGCCGCTGTGGCGGCGGCGCGGTTGGCTGATTGATGTTTCATGGGAGTTGTGCACGACTGTCGTGCATAACCCCCAACACCGCTCAATGACCGGCTTCGACCGTTTCCCGAGCGGGCTCGAGCGCTTCGCGGGCCCGCTCTTCGGAGATCATCTCCTGGAGTTCGGCCTCGATGGAATCGTCGGTCGGGGATGGCTCCGGTTCGGGCGCCGACACCTCGGCAGGCGGCGGGTCGAGCGGCCGGCGCGCGACCACTCGGACGGCGCGGCGCCTCAGGAAGATTGCGACGATCAGGAAGAGGCCGAGCAGGCCGGCAAGCCCTGCCTTCCAGTGGCTCGCCTTGATCGCGCGGCCATCCGCCGGTTCGACATCGGTGCTGCCGGCCGCATCGAGGGTCCGAGGGACCACGACGGTATCGGTGCTCTCGCCCGGCTGCGCGAGGCGGCTGTCGGGTGGGCGCTCGCCGCGTTGGCTGGACGGCGTGGCTGCCCGATCGGATCGTGGTGCCACGACGCCCACGCTGCGCCGGCCGGACACGGGCTCAGTGGCTCTTTGCGTACCGCTCGATCCCGTGCTCGGGCAACGCGCCCGTGAACAACATCTCCTCCAACCTCACGAGCTACAACGGGAGGGTTCGGGACAGCCGGGTTCCCTCGTCCACCCGCTTGCACCCCTTCCGCTTCCGGAACCATCGCGGGTTACCTCTTCTGCTTCGCGCCCCAGGGGTGCGGCGGAACAGGAGGCAACTTCCTCGATGGGCAGGTCTCCATGCAGGGCTCCTACGCCGATCCAACGCCGCAGCTCGCCGCCGGCTGACCCGGCGCCGATTCGAACGGCAGACATCGCGATGCGCCCGCCTCGGGCGGGCGCATCGCGGTCCTGCCGCGCTGGTACCGTGGCCTGAGTGAGCGACCTCCCGCCCGATTACTTCACCAAGCCCATCGCCGAGGTAGACCCGGAGATCGCGCGCGTGCTCGAGGACGAAGCGCGTCGCCAGGAGACCACCTTGGAGATGATCGCCTCGGAGAACTTCGTGCCGCAGGCCATCCTCGACGCCCAGGGCTCGGTGCTCACCAACAAGTACGCGGAGGGCTACATCGGCCGGCGCTACTACGGTGGTTGCGAGTACGTGGACGTGGCCGAGGACGTGGCCATCTCGCGAGCCAAGGAGCTCTTCGGCGCGGAGCACGTGAACGTGCAACCCCACGCCGGCGCGCAGGCCAACGCCGCCGCCTACCAGGCGCTGCTCGAGCCCGGCGATCGCATCCTCGGCATGAAGCTCGACCACGGTGGTCACCTCAGCCACGGCATGAAGATCAACTTCTCCGGGCGGTTCTACGACATCGTCGCGTACGGGGTGCGCGAGGAGGACTCGCGGCTGGACATGGACGCACTCCAGCGCCTGGCCGAGGAGTTCAAGCCCAAGCTGGTGCTCGCCGGATGGTCGGCCTACCCGCGCGAGCTTGACTTCCCGCGCTTCCGCGAGATCGCGGACTCCATCGGGGCGCTGCTGATGGTCGACATGGCGCACTTCGCCGGCCTCGTGGCCGCGGGCGAGCACCCCAGCCCGATACCCCACGCCGACCTCGTGACCACCACGGTTCACAAGACCCTGGGCGGTGCGCGCGGCGGAATGATCATGTGCCGTGAGGAGTACGCCAAGAAGGTGAACTCCGCCGTGTTCCCCGGTCAGCAGGGCGGTCCGCTGATGCACGTGGTGGCGGGCAAGGCCGTGGCGATGAAGATCGCCCAGTCGGAGTTGTTCCGCGAGCGCCAGCGGCGCACCCGCGAGGGTGCGGCCGTGCTCGCGGAGGAGTTGCTCGGCGCCGGGGTGAACGTGCTCACCGGCGGTACCGATGTCCACCTTGTGCTGGTGGATCTGCGCGATTCGGACCTCGACGGCCAGCAGGCGGAGGACCGCCTCGCCGAGATCGGCATCACCGTGAACCGCAACGCGGTCCCATTCGACCCCCGGCCCCCGGCAGTCTCGTCAGGGCTGCGCGTGGGGACTCCGGCGCTGGCCACCCGCGGCTTCGACGCGGACGACTTCCGCGAGGTGGGCCGCGTGATCGCCGAGACGCTCACGGGCGACTTCTCGGACTCGGCCAAGGCCGAGCTGTCAGACCGCACGCGCGCGCTGGCCGAGCGCTACCCCCTCTACCCGCAGCTCGCGGGCGCCGCCACCATCTAGCGCCCGGCCGTGACCGGCGGCCGCCTCTTCTCGCTCCGCGGCGTGCTCGCCTCGCGGGGCGGCCGGCCCGTGTTCCGCGACCTCGATCTCGACATCGCCGAGGGCATGACGGCGGTACGCGGGCCATCGGGGTCGGGCAAGTCGACCCTCCTGCGCCTGCTCAACCGGCTGGCCGATCCTGACGCGGGCACGGTGGCATACGCCGGGGACGATGTGCGCGGCCTCGACCCACTCGACCTGCGCCGGCGCGTATGTCTCGTGCCACAGCTTCCGGCACTGGTCGAGGGCGACGTGGCGCGCAACGTTCGGCTGGGCCCCCGGCTGTGCGGGCGCGACGCCGACGTGACGCGCTGTCTGGAGCTGGCCGGGCTTGACATGTCCTACGCCGCCCGGGAGGCGGGCCGGCTGTCGGTGGGCGAGCAGCAGCGAGTGATGCTGGCCCGGGCGCTGGCGCTCGATCCCGAGGTGCTGCTGCTGGATGAGCCCACATCGGCGCTGGACGAGGAGTCGCGCGCGGGGGTGGAGTGCACGCTGTCAGAGCTCGGACGCGAGCTGGACACCTCGGCGGTGGTGGTCACCCACGACCGCGGCCAGGCGGAGCGGCTGGCCGGCTCGAACGTGCTCGAGCTGAACGCGGGAGCTGTGGTGTGACCGGCGTGAACGTGACGCTCGGCGAGCTGGCGGCTGCGCTGGCGCTGGTGGCGATCGCGGCGGCAGCTTCGTTGTGGCGGCAGGCCGACCTGGAGGCCGACCTTGGGATCGCCGTTCTGCGGTCGTTCCTGCAGCTCACCGCCGTCGGGTACGTGATCCAGGCGATCTTCGACTCCGACAGCCTGTGGCTCGTGGTGGTCCTGCTGGTGGCGATGGTTGGTTTCGGCGCGTTCACGGCCCGTGGCCGGGCGCGCGGGGTGCCGGGCGCGCTCGGCCCGATCGTGACCGCCCTGGCCATCTCCACCGCCCTCACGCTCGGGTTGGTGCTGGCGCTAGGGGTGTTCGAGGCTGAGGCGCGCTACCTCGTGCCGGTGGGCGGCATGGTTATCGGGAACGCCATGACGGCCGCCGCCGTGGCGCTCAACCGCCTAGCCGACGAGGTGTCGGCAGAGCGCGGACGGCTGGAGGCCACGCTCGCCCTTGGTGCCACCGCCCGGCAGGCGGCGAGCGGGCTGGTCACGCGCAGCCTGCGCTCGGGCCTGATCCCGCTGATCGACCAGACCAAGACCACCGGCATCGTGACCTTCCCCGGAGTGCTCGTGGGCAGCCTGGTGGCGGGTGCCGAGCCGGTGGACGCCGTGCGCCTCCAGTTGATCCTGCTGTGGATCCTTCTCGGCGCCGTCTCGCTGGCCGCCGTGGTTGCCACTGGACTGGGCTACCGCGGCTTCTTCACCGAGGCCCACCAGCTGCGCGACTCGCCCGCGGACGGTGAGCCGGCCGCCGGCTGAGCCGCGTAGACACCCTGATGCTCAGCTACCGCGCCCGCTCCGCCGCCCCACCGGCCCAAGCGTGGTCTCTCGTGGCCCGGCCGGCGCGCTGGCACGAGTGGGCGCCGCACGTGCGCGGGGCGTGGGGGCTGGGGGACCCCGAGGTGAAAGTGGGCGCTCGCGGCGCGGCGCGTCTGCTCGGAGCGGTTCCGGTGCCGGCCGTGGTGACCGCCAAGGATCCCGGCCGCTCGTGGACGTGGGAGGTCGGGCCGGTATCGCTCGTGCACAGCGTCACGCCACTCGGATCGGGCTGCGAGGTGGCCGTGGAGATCAGCGCGCCTGGACCGCTGGAGACCGTGCTCGGGGCGAGCTATGGGCCGCTGGTGGGGCTGCTGGTCCGGCGCCTGGCGCGCGTGGCCGAGGCGGCCTGAGCCCTCGACGGAGCAGGTAGCCTGGACGGAGATGGCCGGCGCCACCCAGCCCCCCCTGCTCGTCAAGCCGCGCCTGCGCGGTGTCTCGCATCAGTGGGCGTTCCTGGTTTCCGTCGGGCTGGGCATCGCGCTGGTGATCACCGCTGCTCCGGGCCGCGCCACCACGGCAGCGGCGATCTATGCCTCGTGCGTGGTGCTCCTGTTCGGGACCAGTGCGCTCTATCACCGCGTGAACTGGCGCCGGCCCAACGCCCGCCGCTGGATGCGCCGCCTCGACCACTCGGCGATCTTCATGATGATCGCGGGCTCCTACACGCCTTTCGCGCTTCTCGCCCTGGATGGCACGCTGGCCGACGTGATCCTCGTAGTGGTCTGGGCGGGCGCGATCGGGGGAGTGATCCTCAAGCTCGTCTGGATCGATGCCCCGAACTGGCTGGCGGCCACCATCTACGTGCTGCTCGGCTGGGTGGCCGTGGCGGCGGCTCCGGGACTCGTCTCGGCGGTGGGCATCACGGCGTCGTCGATGGTCGCGCTCGGCGGCCTGCTCTACACCGTGGGGGCCGTGGTGTACGCACGCCACCGTCCCGACCCCGTGCCTACGGTGTTCGGCTACCACGAGGTGTTCCACCTGCTGGTGATCATGGCCGCGGGACTGCAGTACGCCGTGGTCGCTTTCTGGGTGCTGCCGGGCGCCTGAGCCGGGGCCCAGGCGCCCGCTTTGGCTAGCGCCCCAGCCGCAATGTGGTCGCCACTCCGCCGTGGTCGGACGGCCACAGCCCGGTGCTTGTGCGATTGCTGGGGTCGTTGCCCACGATCTTCGCCCTCAGCCCCCTGATCGGCGATTTCACCAGCGTGTGGTCGATGCGGTGGTCGCCGGGGAAGGGGGGCGGGTCGTCGGCGGTCGGGCGCTTCAGGCAGCAAGAGAGGCCGGGTGCGCGCCCCTTGGCCTGCGTCCAGCTGTCCTTAAAGCCGGCCCTGATCAGGGTCCGGTAGGCCACCGGGCTCGCGCCCGTCCGGTTCTTCGGATCTGAGTTGAGGTCACCCACGAGGATCACCGGGTTCTTCGAGCGCGCTGGGCCTCCGCGGGCCACGAGCTCCTTCGCCTGCTTGACCCGCGGGTCCTCCAGGAACGACTCGAGGTGGGTGTTCAGGAAGCGGAACTTTCGGCCCGCCAGCGACGCGTCCACATAGGTCCAGCCACGATCGCTGGTGAAGGTGCCGCCCTGCGTCGGCACCGACACGTCGGCCTTGTACTGCTTGGAGCGCTTGCGGAGCACCTTTACCCCGTTGCGCTTGCGCTTCACGAGGATCGCGTCGCGCATGGTGAGGCGCACGTCGTACTCGCGCGTGGGCGCCTCGATGTCGGTCTCGCGCTGCACGACCGCCACGCGGTAGCGCAGTCCGCGCGCCATCAGCTCGCGCTGGAGGGTCTTAAGAAAGTCGTAGACCACGATCGTGGACGGCGTCTGGAAGCCGTCCTTCACGCCCGTGGGGCTGCGGCGCCAGAGCGCTACCTCCTGCAGGCCCACCAGATCCGGGCTCTGCTGCTTGATCTCCTTCGCCAGCAGCTTCGCACGGGCGGGGAAATTCGTGAAGTTCACCTGGTCCCAGAGCTCCTGGGTCTTCTGCTCGAACTCCTGCCGGTTCTGGGCTTCTATGGGGAGGAAGATGTTGCCGCCGAGGTAGATGTTGCGGGTCATCACCTTGAGCGTGGGGGGTTTCGCCCGCTGGGCCTGCGCGATGGCTGGAGCGACCATGAGAGCCGCCAGCACTGCGGCGATCAGGGCGAGTCCGAGGTGTTTCGGGAGCCTGGAGGACATCGATGAAACCTCTCCTTCTGAAGCGACGGGGTGGCGCCAGCCTACTCGCGTTCACAACTGGCAGAGCCACCGCTCCGGCACCGGCCACCCGCCGGGTTACAGTGCGAACGGATGAACGACCTCGAGGCGCTCTGGGCGTTCCTGGTCGCGGGCGCGGTGGCACTGGTGCTCACGCCCCTTGCCAGGCAACTCGCCCACCGCGTCGGCGCGATCGACCTTCCCCGGGAGCGCAGCCTCCACGACAGGCCCACGCCGAGCCTCGGTGGGCTGGCGATCCTCGCCGGCGTGCTGGTGGCCGGCGTCCTGTTCCTGCCCTGGAACAGCGAGACCCGCGGGATCCTCGGCGGTGCTGCGGCGATTGCCTTCATCGGCGCGGTGGACGACGCACGCAAGGAGGGCCTGTCGCCGTTCCTGAAGCTGGCCGGCCAGTTCGCCGCCGCGGCCATCCCGGTGTTCTCGGAGGTGAGGGTGGAGAACATCACGCTGCCGTTCGTGGACCCACTCGACCTCGGCAACTGGGGCATCCCGCTCACGCTCGTCGGAATGGTGGCCGTGATGAACGTCGTGAACTTCACCGACGGCGTGGACGGCCTGGCCGCCGGCGTCTGCACGATCGCCGCGGCCACCTTCGCGATCATCGCGCTGTCGCTCGACCGCCTCGACGCCGCGGTGCTGGCGGCGGCGGTGGCCGGCGCAGCCGTGGGCTTCCTGCGCCACAACTTCCACCCCGCCTCGATCTTCATGGGCGACTCGGGCTCCAACCTGCTCGGGTTACTCCTGGCGTCCGTCGCGATCCAGGGGGTGCTGAAGACGGCTGCGGTCGTGGCGCTGTTCTTCCCGCTTGTGATCCTTGCGGTGCCTGCTCTGGATGCCACCTTCGTCGTGGTCAAGCGGATCAAGTACCGCCGGCCGGTCTACTCGGCCGACCGCTGGCACTTCCATCACCGCTTCGCGAACATCGGGTTCTCCGCACGCAAGACCGTGCTCTACCTCTACACGTGGACGGTGTCGCTGGCGGCGCTCGCGCTGGCCCTGCGCTTCGTGCCCTACTCGGACGACGACGGCGCGCTCAACGCGGGCTGGGCGATCGTGATGGCGGCGTTCGGCCTGCTGGCCGTGGCGGCCAGTATCTACCTCGTGCTCGTGCTCGAGATCCTGAAGTTCCGCCGCTTCCGAGAGCGGCAGCTACGCCGCCAGGCGTTCACCCAGGAGGAGATCGACGATGAGATCGAGCGCGAGATTGAGACTGGCGAGTTCGACCCGGTGTCAGGCGGCTGAGGAGGCGCGCGAAAGTACCTCCACACGCTGCGATCCGGAGGCGACTCGGAAGCGTCCGAGGCTGCGAGCTGGAGCGCCCTTGGTCATCGCGTCGACGCCCTTGAACTCCACCAGCAGCTCCCCCGGCCGGGCCTCGAGGATGCCGTAGCCCCTGCTCTGCTGCTCGGTGTACTTGATGTGGGGGTCGGTGGTGCGGAAGTTGTTGGTGAGCAGCGTGCTCTGCTCGCGCGGGATCGGGGCCCCGCCGGTGGACTCCACGGTCTCGGCACGCCGAGCGATGTGACCGAGCCGCCCACGAACTCGGTGGCGTGGCTCTCCGGGCCGCGGCCGTCGACGCCCACGTCGCCGGCGAAGAAGGTGTGGATGTCGCGTGCAGAAGCATCGA
>Ga0136622_10000171_pt1 | contig 24678 bp, 27 predicted proteins | sample AntDrymUQ4482106_2_FD_104803 | JGI IMG/M metagenome (GOLD analysis project Ga0136622, IMG submission 104803) | Polar desert sand microbial communities from Dry Valleys, Antarctica - metaG UQ448 (21.06) | ecosystem: Environmental > Terrestrial > Soil > Desert | place: Antarctica: Dry Valley...
CCGAGCTCGGTCGTGAGCGCCACCCCGCAGGCATCCGGGATCGAGTGCGTGAGGTGGATCATCTCGACCTTGAACGGGCCGGCCTCGACCACGTCACCGGTCGGGAGCACGTCGAGCCGCGCCCGCTTGAGCTTGTGCTCGTCGAGCTTCGAGCGCGCCATGGCGACGGTCAGCTGCCCGCTGTAGGTGACCGGGATGCTGGTCTCGCCGAGCTCGCGCAAGAGCCACGGCAGGCAGCCGAGATGGTCCTCGTGACCGTGCGTGATCACGATCGCCTCGATGTCCTCCACACGCGAGCGCAGGTAGGCGAAGTCGGGCAGCACGAGGTCGATGCCGAGCTGCTCGGCGGTCGGAAAGCGCAGCCCCGTGTCGACGACGACGATGCGCCCGTCGTACTCGACGACGGTCATGTTCTTGCCGATCTCGCCCACGCCCCCCAGCGGGAGGACGCGCAGGGTGCCGCTCACCCGGTCGCCACCGTGGAGAGCAGGCCGTGGCGCTCGAGCATCGCCCGCACCGTCGCGGTCTCGGCCTCGTCGGCCTCGACCATCGGGAGCCGCAACGTGCCGGCGTCGTGGCCGAGCAGGTTCAAGGCGGCCTTCACGGGTGTGGGACTGGCCGTGATGAAGAGCGTCTCGTAGACATCGCGCAGCGCGGCGTCGATCCCCGCGCGCTCGCCGGGCTCGTCGTACATGCGGCGCATCTCGGGCCCGACCACGTGGGAGGCGACGCAGATCCCGCCCGCTCCGCCCATGTCCAGGCAGGGACCGTAGATGTCGTCGTTGCCGGCCAGGATCGCCAACCCGTCGATTGGCTGCAGCTCGGCGGAGTTCGCCTGCTTGACGCCCACGATGCCGTCGATCTGGGCGAGCTCGGCGAGCAGGTCGGGACCCATGTTGACCGCGGTGCGTCCCGGGATGTTGTAGAGCACCACCGGCGTGCCCGCTGCGGCTCGCGCCACCTCCTGGAAGTGACGTGTGATCCCGCGGCGGTTGGGCTTGTTGTAGTAGGGCGTGACGGAGAGGACGGCCTGTGCGCCGGCAGCGATCACGCGCTCGGTCAGCTCGGTCGCATGGCGCGTGTCGTTTGAGCCGGCCCCGGCGACGATCGCGCCCTCCGAGCCGGCCTCGCCGGTGATCAGCTCGACCAGCCGGACCTGCTCGTCGTCGGCCAGCGTGGCTGCCTCGCCGGTCGTGCCGGCGACGACGAGGCCATGCGAGCCGTTCGCGAGCAGGTGGCGTGCGATCGCCACCGCGGCGTCCTCGTTGACGCTGCCGTCCGCTCCGAACGGCGTGATCATCGCCGTCAGCAAGCCTTCGTAGGGGCGCATGCGCGACAGTCTCGCACGCCGCCCCGACGACGGCGGGCGCGCGGGGTCAGCGTTCGGTCAGCCCGCGAGCGGGTCGCCGCTGGAGAGCTTGGGGGGCGCGTAGCTCGGTTTGTTGCGGTCCTCGTCAGGCGCATCGGACTCGGGTCGGGCGGGCGGCGCTTCCGGCGCGGGACCCTCCTGGACAGCGGGCGGCGAGAACGGCTCGCCCGCGGTCGGCGGAACCCCCGGCGCGTCGATCGACGGTGCCGGCGCAGATGCGGCCGCGCCGAGCGGATCACCCTGTCCGGTCGGCGGCACGCCCGGCGTCGGGGCCGCCGCGGGCGGCGGCGATGACTGCCCAGCGAACGGATCGCCGTGCGGCGGAGCAGCGGCGGCCTCCGTCGCCTGCGCGACCGGCCGGCCGTGCGCGTCGTACTCGACCGCCGGTCCTGACTGCTGCGCCGGCTGCTGACCCGAGTTGAACTGCTGCTGTGCCTCGTCGAGCTTGGCCTGCGCCTGCTCGGCCATCTTCTTGGCCTTGTCCATGAAACCCATGCTGCTGAGTCTAGGGCGTGCCGGCGCCACCTCGGGGCCTGCGGCGTCGATCCTCGCGCTTGAGCGCCTCGGTGAAGCGACGCGGCACCGTTGCGGCGTCGCCCTCCTCCCAGAGCGTCACCACGACCAGCTCGCCGCGCGGCTTGTCCTCGAGGCAGACGTACAGGATGTCGCCGTCGCGCACGTAGACCGAGCCGCGCTGGGCCGCGGCGCCGGGTGGTGGTTCGCGCGAGACATCGCCCGCCGCCCAGGCGCGACCCACCCGTGCGGCGATCTCGGTGCGCGCGTCGAGCGTCCCACGGACGCGTTGGCTGTAGCGCTCGGCGGCATGATCGGTCACCGCAACGAGCACCGCTCAGGGCCAGAGCAGTCGCTCGAGCCCCACGGTGAGCCGGTCGGGCAGGCCGGCCACGGCGCGGACCGCCATCAGGACCCCGGGCATGAAGCTGGTGCGGTCGGTCGTGACGTGGCGCAGCGTCAGCGTCTGAGAGACGTCGCCGAGGATCACGTCCTGGTCTGCGACGACGCCGGGCAGTCGCACGGAGTGGATCGGGACGTCGCCCGCCATCAGCGCTGCGGTCCGCGCGGCCGTGCCCGACGGCGCGTCGAGCTTGGCGGGATGGTGGTACTCGATGATCTCGGCGCGCTGCATGTGCCGCGAAGCCTCGGCCGCGAAGCGCATCATCAGCACCGCGCCGATGGCGAAGTTCGGCGCCACGAACGCGTTGGCGCCCGCGGTCGACGCCGTCTGGCGCAGCGCCTCGACGTCGAAGCCGGTCGTCCCGATGACGACGTGACGCCCGGCTGCGAGCGTCGCGCGCGCATTGTCGAGCGCCACGTCGGGCCGGGTGAAGTCGACGACCACGTCGCAGCCGTCGAGCACTGCCTCCAGCTCGACTCCCAGAGCCGGATCGGCGCGACCCGCCAGCTCGAGATCGTCTGCGCCGTCGATCGCGGCGCACACCGCCTGACCCATGCGGCCGGCGGCGCCCGCGACCGCGACCGCGATCATGCCGCGACGGCCTCCGCGGCCGGGCAGACCGGCTCCACAGCGGCGCAGAACGCGTCCTGCGACGGCCCGATCCCGGCCGCCGAGAGGCGTTCGGGCGCCCAGAGCTCCGCCACCAGCTCTTGCAGCGCTTCGATCCCGACGGCATCGAAGCGTGCCATGATCTCGTCGGCCTCGAGCAGCGGCAGCCCGTACAGCGTGGCGCCGCCGAGCCGGTTCATGCGCGCGGCGGAGGACTCCATCGCGAGCACGACACGGGCCTTGACGTTCTCACGCGCGCGATCGAGCTCGGCCGCGCTCACAGGCTGCTCGCGCAGGCGCCCCAACTCGGCCTCGACGACCTCCATCGCCTGGGCGAGGTTGTCGGGCCGCGTGCCGACGTAGAGGCCGACCTGGCCCGTGTCGGTGAAGTTGCCCGCGAACGAGTAGACGGCGTAGGCGAGCCCGCGCTCCTCGCGCACGCTCTGGAAGAGCCGCGAGGAGGAGAGCCCGCCGAAGATCGCATCGAGCACCCGCACCGCGTAGCGGCGCTCGTCACCGCGGGGCAGCCCGGGTCCGCCGAGGCAGACGTGCACCTGCTCGGTGTCCTTGACCTGGAAGCGCACGCGCGCCTGGGGCAGCCGCGGCGCGGGATCCGGTTGCGGAGCGCTCTCCCCCGCCCGCAGGCCGCCCAGGGTGCGCTCGGCGAGCGCGACGATCGCGTCGTGGTCGATCGAGCCTGCGGCCGCGACCACCACCGATGAGGGCACATAGCGGCGCGCGTGGAACGCCGCGATCTGCTCGACCGGCGTCTCGCGGATCACGGGCGCGCGACCGATGATCGGGCGGCCGAGCGGGTGATCGCCGAAGATCGAGGTGCCGAGCACGTCGAAGACGGTGTCCTGCGGGTCGTCCTCGTACATCGCGATCTCCTCGAGCACGACCTCGCGCTCGGGATCGACGTCGTTGAACGATGGTCGCCAGACCATGTCGGCCATCACGTCGAAGGCGCGCGGCATGTGCTGGTCGAGCATCCGCGCGTACACCGTGGTGCCCTCCTTGTCGGTGCCGGCGTTGAGCTCGGCGCCCATGCCGTCGAAGAGCTGGTCGATCTCCGCCGACGCGTAGCGGTCGGTGCCGCGGAACAGCATGTGCTCGAGGAAGTGCGAGAGCCCAGCCTCGTCGGGCAGCTCGCCGCGCGAGCCCGCGCCCACGAAGAAGCCGAGCGCGGCGGATCGGACGGAGCCCATGTGCTCCGTCACGACCCGCAGGCCCGACTCCAGCGTGGTGAGCTTGTGCTCGGGCAGGGCTTGGCCCTTAGCCGCGCTCGGGGTCGCGGTCGCCCCGCGGGCGCCGCTCGCGATCGCGGCCGCCACCGCCGCCTTCGCGGTCCCGCCCGCCGCCGCCGCCGCCGCCGTCGCGGCGCGGCCCGCGGCCGTCGCGGCGCGGCCCGCGGTCGCCGCCGCCACCCCCGCCGCCCGAGCCGACCGCCGCGAGCTCCTCGACGGTCTTGCCGGCGACGTCGGGGTCTTCGGCGAGGCGCAGGCCGATGCGGCCGCGCTCCTTGTCGACCTCGACGACGCGCACGGAGATCTCGTCGCCCTTGTTGAGGACCTCCTCGACCGTCGCGACCCGCTGGCCCGGCGACACGTTGGAGATGTGCAGCAGGCCGTCGGTGCCCTTGGCCAACTCGACGAACGCGCCGAACGTGGTCGTCTTGACGACCTTCGCGGTGGCGAACTCGTCGCCGACCGCGACCTCCTTGGTCATCGTCCGGATGCGGTCGATCAGGGCGTCGCCCTGGGCGCCGGTCGCCGCGTAGACGAGCACGTCGCCCTCGTCGTTCACGTCGATCTGCGCGTCGAACTCCTCGCACAGGCCACGGATCGTCTCGCCGCCCTTGCCGATCAGCAGGCCGATCTTGTCCGGGTCGATCGAGATCGTCGAGATCCGCGGAGCGAAGCTCGAGAGCTCGCCGCGCGGGGCATCGATGGACTCCGCCATCTTGCCGAGGATGTGCAGCCGGCCCTCGCGCGCCTGCGTCAGCGCGTCGCGCAGGATGTCGAACGTCACGCCGGTGATCTTGATGTCCATCTGGAGCGCCGTGATGCCGTTCTGCGTCCCTGCGACCTTGAAGTCCATGTCGCCGAGGTGGTCCTCCACGCCGGCGATGTCGGTCAGGACCGTGTAGTCGTCGCCTTCCTTGATGAGGCCCATCGCCACGCCGGCGACCGGCGACTTCAGGGGCACGCCGGCGTCCATCAGCGACAGCGAGGAGCCGCAGACCGACGCCATCGACGACGAGCCGTTGGACTCCAGGATGTCGGACACGACGCGGATCGTGTACGGGAACGCCTCCTGCGACGGGATCATCGGCACGAGTGCGCGCTCGGCGAGCGCGCCGTGGCCGATGTCGCGGCGCTTGGGGCCGCGCATGAAGCCGGCCTCGCCCACCGAGAACGGCGGGAAGTTGTAGTGGTGGAAGTAGCGCTTGGACGTCTCGAGCCCGAGGTTGTCCAGCCGCATCTCCTCGCGTGTCGTGCCGAGCGCGACGACGGAGAGAGCCTGCGTCTGCCCGCGGGTGAACAGCGCCGAGCCGTGCGTGCGCGGCAGCAGCCCGACCTCGGTGGAGATCGCGCGGATCTCCTTCTCCGAACGGCCGTCCGGGCGCTTCTTGTGGACCGCGATGCGCTGGCGGATCGTGTTCTTCTCGAGCTTGTCGAACGCGAGCTGCGCCTTGCCGCGGTACTCGGCATAGGTGTCGGACATGGCATCGCCCGAGTACTGCGTCAGCACCTCGTCCTCGACGGACTTGGTGGCGTTCTGGCGCTCGATCTTGTCCTGCACGCTGGTGGCGCGGTCCAGCGCCTCGCCGTGGGACTGCTGGATCTGGGAGTAGAGCTCCTCGTCGACCGACGGGGCGGTGACCTGCAGCTTCTCCTTGGGCGCCTTCTGGGCGAGCTCGAGCTGCGCGGCGCAGAGCTTCTTGATCGCCCCGTGCGCGATGTCTAGCGCATCGAGCATCTCCGCCTCGGTGATCTCGTTGGCGCCTGCCTCGACCATCAGGACCGCCTCGTCGGTGCCCGCGACCACGAGGTCGAGGTCGGCCGTGAGCTGCTGCTCCTCGGTCGGGTTGACGACGAAGTTGCCGTCGACCTTGCCGATCCGCACCGCGCCGACCGGGGTCGGGAACGGGATGCTGGAGACCATCAGGGCCGCCGACGCGCCGTTCATCGCGAGGATGTCGTACGGGTGGTCGTGGTCGATCGAGAGCGGGATCGAGACGAGCTGCGTCTCGTAGCGCCAGCCCTTGGGGAAGAGCGGGCGCAGCGGGCGGTCGATCATGCGGGCGATCAGCGTCGCCTTCTCGCCGGCGCGACCCTCGCGCTTGAAGAACGAGCCGGGGATCTTGCCCGCGGCGTACATCCGCTCCTCGATGTCGACGGTGAGCGGCATGAAGTCGATGTCGCGCACGTTCCCGGCTGTTGCTGTGCCGAGGACGCGGGTGTCGCCGGAGGCGACGAGGACGGAGCCGGAGGCCTGCTTGGCCAGGCGCCCCGTCTCGAAGTGGATCTCCGCGCCGCCGATCTCGACGGAAACCCGGTGCACTTCAGACATATGTTCCTTTCTCGGTCCACCGCTCGGTCTGTGGCGGACCCTTCATCACTAAGTCGCTTCGGTAGTGAGCACGGTCATCTTAGCCGCCCGGCGGTCCGTATCTTTCGTGTGTTGCGCTATCACACGCTGCGTACCGAGCAACGCCTGCCCGGCACGCCCGACGCGGTCTTCCCGTTCTTCGCCGACGCGCACAACCTCGAGGCGATCACGCCTGCGTGGCTGTCATTTCGCGTCACGACGGCGCTGCCCGTGGAGATGCGCGCCGGCGCGCTGATCGAGTACCGGCTGCGGCTGCGCGGGATCCCGATCGCCTGGCTGACCCGTATCGAGGAGTGGCAGCCGGGCGTGCGCTTCGTCGATCAGCAGCTCTCCGGTCCGTACCGGCTCTGGCATCACACGCACGAGTTCGAGCCCGACGGTGAGGGCGGGACTGTGATGCGCGACACGGTGCGCTACGCGCTGCCGTTCTGGCCGCTCAGCGAGGTCGCGCACGCGCTGTTGGTTCGACGCGACCTCGCGGCGATCTTCGAGTTCCGCCGGGCGGAGGTGGCGCGGCGCCTCACTCGACCGTGAGCTGGCCCTCCATGCCCGCCTGGCGATGCTGGCCGACCGGGCAGTAGAAGGTGTAGGTGCCGGCCTCCAGCTCGGCGGTCAGGGGCGGCGCCTCGGAGCCGGTGACCGTCTCGCCCACCTCGTCGACGCCGTCGCCCTCGATCGCGACCGCATGCGGCACCTGGGACGGGTTGTCGTAGGCGATCGTGACGGTGCCCGCAGGCGCCGTCAGCTCCGTCGGGTCGAACGTGAGCGAGCCATCCTCGGGCGATGAGACGTCCAGCGCCTCGCCGCCGCCGGCAGGCTCCGCGGTGGCTTCAGCCGAGGCCGCGGGCGTCGCCGCCGGCTCCTCGTCGTCACCGCCGCAGCCGGCGAAGAGCGCGCCGGTCAGGGCAAGGGCCAGGAAGGTACGTCGCATGCTCTCAGATCCTCTCAGTTGAGTTGTCCGGAAAGAACGTCGGCGGAGTCCTGGCGGCGCACCACACGGATGCGCTCGTACTCGCCGAGCCGGGCCGCGGTCGTGAGCACGACGTAGGCCCGCCCGCGGGAGTCGGCGCGGAAGGTCCCCGCGCCGGCGCTCCAGCCGGGCCGCTCGCAGCGCACCTCGTAGACCGCCTCGCCGCCGGGCGGCAGCCCCTTGACCCACATGTGCAGCTCGGTGCCGCCGCGCCCGGGCGTGAGCTCGGCGCGTGCCGACGCTCCGCTCGCGCCGCTCAGCACGAGCGCGTAGGCGGGCGGCGGCGGCGGCGCCGGCTCGTCGCGCAAGACGACCGCGGTGACGGCCGCTCCGAGCACCGCGCCGGCGAGCGCGCCGGCGACCAGCCCGCGTCCGCGCAGCCAGCCGGGAAGGCGCCTGCGCGGCCTGTGCGCGCGGCGGCTCGCGCCACCCGCTTGCGCGAGCTGGTCGAGCAGGCGCTCCTCGACCGCCGGCGGCGCCGCCGGTATGTCGAGGCCCTCGGCGCGTGCGAGCAGCGCCGGCAACGCTGCCAGCCGGGCATGCTCGGCGGCGCAGTCAGGACACGCGGCGAGATGCTCGGCGACTGCATCGCGCTCGGAAGGCTCGAGCGCGTCGAACACGTAGCCCGCGACGTCCTCGCGCATGCGCGCACATGTCAAGACGGCGTCACCCCCATCTCCTCCAGCACGAGCCGCATCGAGCGCAGCGCGTACCACGTGCGGCTCTTGACCGTGCCGAGCGGCAACCCGGTGTGCTCGGCGATCTCGCGCATCGTCAGTCCGCGGAACTGCGCCATGCGGATCATCTGCCGGTGCTCGGGCGTGAGGCGCTCGAGCGCCGCGGCGACCTGCCAGCCGAGCATCGCCTGCTCCAGCGTCGCGGTCGTGCCGGCGTCGCTGTCTGACTCGTGCTGGGGCAGCCCGGGGCGGACGGCCGCCCGCCGGCGCGAGTCGATGATCGCGTTGCGCGTGATCTGGTAGAGCCAGGTGCGCACCCCCGCACGCTCCGGGTCATAGCGGCCGGCGTGGCGCCAAGCGCGCAGGAAGACCTCCTGGACGATCTCCTCCGCCGCGCCGCGGTCGCCCAGCTCCTTGAGCGTGAAGCCGTAGAGCTCGCCGCCATAGAGCCGGTAGAGCGAGCGCATCGACTCGCCCGTCTCGTCGCCGCGCAGGCGCTCGACGAGCACGGCGTCCTCCGCGACGGGGCGGGCTGGCGGGGGGACGGGCATCGGGGCGGTATACGCGCGGTCAGGCGATCAGGTTCGCGAGCGCCGCCTCGTCGGGCCGCCCGGCATGGCGAACGCCGGCGTGGAACAGGGTCGGCGTGGTCGGGACCCCGGCGCGCACGCCGCCGCGAAAGTCGGCGGTAACCCGCGCGGCCACGGCGTCGTCGCGACGGTCTGCGTCAAAGCGCGCGACGTCGAGCCCGAGCCGCTCGGCGCGCGCCCACAGGTGCGGATCCTCCAGCCGGCTCTGGTCGGCGAACAGCGCCTCGTGCATCGGCCAGAACGCGCCCTGTCGCCCAGCCGCCTCGGCGGCGCAAGCCGCCGCGAACGCGCGTGGATGGGAGCTGCGAACCGGGAAGTGGCGGTGCACCATGCGCACGGGCAGGTCGCGCAGGCGCAACTCGAGCGCGGCGCAGAACGGGCACTCATAGTCGCTGTAGACGATCACGACCGGTCCGTGCTCTGGACCGCGGACGTGATCTTCAGGGCCGACGGGCGGGAGCGGCGCGGAAGACAGGTCGCCCATCGCGCCTCAAGGCTCGTGCCCGTCAAGGGCGTCGAAGAGCAGGTTCGCACCCGGCAAGTCGCCCGGTGAGGCCGCCTCGTAGCTCCAGCGCACGACCGCGTCGGGGCCGATCACGACCAGCGCCCGCTGCGGGAAGCCGCCCGGGTGCAGCACTCCGAACGCGCGGCAGGTCGCGCCCTTGGGCTCGAAGTCCGAGAGCTGCTCGATCTCGACTCCGAGCTGCTGCTTGAACGCCTGCTGGGACCAGACGGCGTCGCAGGAGACGCCGTAGAGCGTCGCACCATGCTCGGCGAAATCGCCGAGCAGCTCGTTGTAGACGCCCAGCTGATCCGTGCAGACCGGCGAGAAGGCGAACGGATAGAAGACCAGGATCGTCGTCCTGCCCTCGAGGTCGGACCGCGTGAACGGTTTCCCGTCGGTCGCGAGCGTGAACTCGGGGGCCGGGAGGCCCGCGGCGAGGACGGTCACGGCGGCGCCTACCGGCGCAGGCCGAGCTCGCGGATAAGCGAGCGGTATCCGTCGAGGTTCTTCTTCTGGAGGTAGTTCAAGAACCGGCGGCGACGACCCACCAGCATCAGCAACCCACGCCGCGAGTGGTGATCGTGCCCGTGCTCGCGCAGGTGCTCGGTCAGGTGATTGATGCGGCTCGTGAGGAGCGCGATCTGGACCTCGGTGGCCCCTGTATCGCGCTCGTCCTTACCGAACTTGGCCGTGATCTCGGCCTTTTCCTCAGCGGTGATCGTCATCTGCGACGAGGCAGCGTAGCAGGGGATCCGGCCCGCGAGGCTACGGCGCAGAGCCCGTCGCGGCCGCGATCCGGCGGGTGCCCTCGACGTCGCGCTGCATCTGCTCGACGAGCTCATCGACGGATTCGAAGCGCAGCTCCCCGCGCAGCCGATCCACGAACTCGAGCCGCAGCTCACGGCCGTAGAGGTCGCCCTCGAAGCCGATCAGGAAGGCCTCGACCAGCAGTCCGCGGCCGGTGACGAACGTCGGCCGCACGCCGACGTTGGTGGCTGCCGGCCACCAGCGCCGGGCTCCGTCGAGCTCGACTGCCGCGCGGGAGGCGTAGACGCCGTGTCCGGGATGGACGAGCGCCGGGTCAGGCACGAGGTTCGCGGTCGGGAAGCCGAGCGTGCGCCCGCGCTTGTCGCCGTGGGCCACCTGGCCGCGCAGCTGGAAATGCGAGCCGAGGTGAGCGGCGGCCCGCTCCATCGCGCCCGCCTCGACCAGCGCGCGGATGTGGGTCGAGGACACGATCTCGCCCGCGACCTGCACCAGCTCGACCACGCGCGTCTCGAACGCGTCCTGCGCGCGCAGCAGCGCGACGTCGCCCTCGGCACGGTGGCCGAAGCGGAAGTTCTCCCCGACGCTCACGCGCTCGGCGCCAAGCCGCTCGACCAGCACGTGGTCGACGAAGTTCTGCGGCGAGCGGCGCGCGAAGGCGCCGTCGAACGGCACCACGACCAGCTCGCGCGCACCGAGCTCCGCAATCAGATCGGCCTTCGTCTCCAGTGAGGTGAGCAGCTTCGGTGCCGTCTCGGGGGACACGACCGCGGCCGGGTGGGGCTCGAACGTCAGCACCGTGTCGGCGCCGCGCATCACCTCGCGGTGGCCGAGGTGCACGCCGTCGAACTCCCCCACCGCGACGTGGCGTGGTCGGGGCTCGGCGTCTGGGAGCCAGGTGACCTGCATCAGCCGCGGAAGCCTACGACGGGCTTGAGCGTCCCGTCCGCACGGGACTCCGCGAGTGCGATCAGGCCCTCGCCGTCGTGCAGGCGGACCGCGCCCGAAGCGGCGGGGCGGCCGGGGGCGCGGACCGCGACGCCATGCCCCGCGCGCTTGGCGTCCTCACCCGCGAGCTCGACCGCGGGCAGGAAGGCGAGCGCTTCCGAGAGCTCGATGAAGCGCCCCGCCGCCGCGACGTCGAACGGGCCGATGCCGGTGCGCCGCAGCTCGAGGCAGTACGCGTCGCCGAGGTCTGCGACCAGCGAGCGGACGTAGGTGCCCGAGCCGCACTCGATTGCGAACGCCGCCCGTTCCCCGTCGCGCCAGAGCTGCTCGAAGCGCTGCACGTCGACCTCGCGCTCGGGCAGCTCGACGGGCTCGCCGGCACGCGCCAGCGCGTACGCTCGGCGGCCGCCGACCCGCAACGCGGAGTACGCGGGTGGACGCTGGCGCAGGCGGCCGGTCGGCAGCACGAGCGGCTCGGGCGGCGTCCGGCCGGGCGCTATCTCGCCGTCGACATCGCCCGTGCTCGACGTGTAGCCGAGCCGCGCGACGGTCTCGTAGCGCTTGGGCAGCGCCATCAGGAAGCGCTGCGCACGCGTGGCCTTCCCGACCAGCACGAGCAGCAGGCCGGTCGCGAACGGGTCCAGCGTCCCGGCATGGCCGACCTTCAGCGACCGTCCGAGCCGCCGCCGCTCGGCGGCCACCACGTCGTGCGAGGTGATTCCCGCGGGCTTGTCGACGAGCAGGACGCCGTCGGGCACAGCTCTCGGCCCCCTAGAGCTGGGCGGCGAGCTGCGTGCGCAGGACCGCGACGAGCTCGGCGAACTCGAGGTCCGTCGAGAAGCCGGCCGCGCGCCGGTGCCCGCCGCCGCCATGCGCCCGCGCGATCGCCGAGACGTCGACGCGGTCGTCGGTCGCGCGCAGCGACACCTTGCGTCGGGCCGCAGCGCCGTCCGAGAGCAGCTCGCGCACCAGCCCCGCAACCGCGGTCCCCTCGAGCGAGCGCAGATGGTCGACGACACCCTCCGAGAAGCTCTCGTCAGCGCCCGTGAGCGCATAGTCCTCACGCGTGAGCTGGGTCAGCGTCAGCAGCCCGCCGTCGAAGCGCTCGACCGCGCCGAGCCCCCGCGCGAGCAGCTCCAGCTTGCCTTGCGGCACACCCTCGTAGAGGCGCCGGTAGATCGCGTGCACGTCGATCCCCGCGCCGATCAACTCGGCCGCCATCACGTGGGCGCGCAAGCCGGTGTTCTCGTACATGAACTTGCCCGTGTCGGTCACGAGCCCGACGTACAGCGCCTCGGCGATCGGCTGGGTCAGCTCGACGTCGAGCCCCCGCATCAGGTCCCAGATCACCTCGGCCGTGCACGACGCCTCCGGAACGACATGGTCGACCGTGCCGAAGCGCGTGTTGTCGTGATGGTGGTCGATGTTGAGGATCCGTGCCGCACGCTTGAGCCCGTCCGCGCGGTTGCGGTCGATGTTGCCGCAGTCGAGGAAGATCGCGGTGCGGTCCGCGACGTCTTCGGGCACGGTCGTGACGAGCTGGGGCAGCTCGATGAAGCGGTACTCGTAGGGCAGCGGGAACTCGTCGGCCGGCATGAACGAGACGGCGTCCTTGCCCATCGCGCAGAGCACCTGCTGCATCGCCGCGAGCGACCCGAGCGCGTCGCCGTCGGGATGCTCGTGCGTCGTCAGCACGAAGCACTCGCCCTCGCGCAGCTCGGCGAGCACGCGCTCGCGGGCGGACCGCGCGACGTCGCGGGTGCTCACGCGTCCGCCTCGCGCTCGATCAGCTCGGCGATCCGCCGTGCGCGCTCGAACGTGTCGTCGTAGACGAACTCGAGCGCCGGCGTGTGCTTGAGCCGCAGCTCGCGCGCGACCACGCGCTGCAGCACGCCGTGCGCCGACCGCAGGCCCTGCAGCGAGCGCTTGCGCACTCCCTGGTCTCCGAGGACGGAGACGAAGACGCGGGCGCGTCGCAGGTCGGGTGCGGTCTCGACGGCGGTCACGGTGACGAACCCAACACGTGGATCCTTGATCTCTTGGGAGATGGCGCCGGAGAGGACCTCGCGGACGGCCTCGTCCACCCGGCGCATGCGCTCGGTGGTCACCCTAGCGCTTCCAAATCGCTCCACGAGGCCAGCGAGCGCTCGATCCGTACGCCCTGCGGGAAGCGCGCGTCCAGCGCGCGGCAGATCGCGTCCGCCGCATCCTCGCAGCGGCCGGCGGAGCCTCCCGCGAGCGCGATCGCCAGCGTCGAGCGCTGCCACGCGTCCTGGTGAGCCACCTCGGCGACCGAGGCGCCCATCCGCTGGCGCAGGTGCGCCTTGACGCTGTTGAGCTGCGCGCGCTTGGCCTTCAAGGAGCCGCTCTCCGGAAACGTGAGGTGGGCGCGCAGCAGGACGACGAACGTGTCGGCCACGCTACGAGAGCGTGCGCTCGACCTGCCGCGTGTCGTAGACCTCGATCACGTCGCCCTCCTTCACGTCGGCGTAGTTCTGCAGCACGATGCCGCACTCGAACCCCGCCGCGACCTCGCGCACGTCCTCCTGCACGCGCCGCAGCGAGTCGATCTGGCCGTCGTAGACGATCGTGCCGTCGCGGACCAGCCGGCAGCGCGCGCCGCGCGTGACCTTGCCGTCCGTCACGTAGCAGCCCGCGATCGTGCCGACCTTGGAGGCCCGGAAGATCGCACGCACCTCGACGGTGCCGAGCGACTCCTCGACCTCCTCGGGGGCGAGCATGCCCTGCATGGCGTCGCGCAGCTCGTCGATCGCGCGGTAGATCACCGCGTAGGTGCGGATCTCGACGCCCTCGCGGTCGGCGACGAGACGTGCCTCGCCGACCGGGCGCACATTGAAGCCGAGGATCACGGCGTCAGAGGCGGCGGCCAGCATGATGTCGGACTCGGTGATGCCGCCGACGCCCGCGAGCACGACCTGCACCTGGACCTCGGACTGCGGCAGCTTGGCGATCTCGTCCTCGAACGCCTCGAGCGAGCCGGAGACGTCCGCCTTGAGCACGAGGTTGAGGTCCTGCAGGATGCCGCCGCGGGCGTCGTCGAAGATCGTCTCGAGCGAGCGCTTCTTGCCCGAGCGGCGCGCCTGCGCCTCGCTCTTGAGGCGGAAGCCGCGCTCGTTGGCGAGCTGGCGCGCACGGCGGTCGTTCTCGACCACGCGCACGTACTCGCCGGCCTCGGGCACGCTGTCGAAGCCGAGCATCTCGACCGGCTCTGACGGCGTCGCGGCGCGCACCTTGCGGCCCTTGTAGTCGTGCAGCGCACGCACGCGGCCCCAATGGGCGCCGGCGACGACCGCGTCGCCGACCTTGAGCGTGCCGCGGTTGACGAGCACCGTCACCACGGCGCCGCGGCCCGGGTCGAGCTTGGACTCGATCACGACCCCGGAGGCCTCGGTCTCCGGGTTCGCCCTGAGCTCCTCGACCTCGGCCAGCAACAGGATCGACTCCAGCAGGTCGTCGAGGTTCGTCTTCGCCTTGGCAGACACGTCGACGAACATCGTCTCGCCGCCCCATTCCTCCGGTTGCAGGCCGAGCGTGGTCATCTCGGTGCGCACGCGGTCGGGCGCCGCGCCCTCCTTGTCGATCTTGTTGACCGCCACGAGGATCGGCACGTCGGCCGCCTTGGCGTGGTCGACGGCCTCGCGCGTCTGCGGCTTCACGCCGTCGTCGGCCGCGACCACGATCACCGCGATGTCGGTGACCTGGGCGCCACGTGCGCGCATCGCGGTGAACGCCTCGTGGCCCGGCGTGTCCAGGAACGTGATCCGGCGGTCGCCGTGGTGGACCTGGTAGGCGCCGATGTGCTGCGTGATGCCGCCGGCCTCGCCGGCCGCGACCTCGGTCTCGCGGATCGCGTCCAGCAGCGAGGTCTTGCCGTGGTCGACGTGGCCCATGATCGTGACCACGGGCGGGCGGTGGATCAGGTCCTCGTCGGCATCCTCGAACTCCGGCTCGTCGTCGACCTCGTCGGCGGCGTGCACGATCTCGATCTTCTTGTCGAACTCGTCCGCGATCACCTGGACGGCGTCGTCGGACAGCGTCTGGGTGAGCGTCGCCATCTCGCCCAGCTGCATCAGCTTCTTGATGATCTCGGGCACCGCGACGCCGAGGTACTCCGCGACGTCCTTGACGGTCGAGCCGGAGTTGACCTTGATGACGTCGGCCTGCAGGACCGAGACGTCCTGGGGCACCGGCTCCTGGTAGGTGCCGCGGCGTCGCCGGCCGCCACGACGCGGCGGGCGCCGCTGCGGGCCGCCGCCGGGACCGCCGCCCGGGCCGCCGCCGGGACCGCTCGTGCGACGTGCTGCCTGCGAGTCGATCACGACGCGGCGGACGCCGCCGGATGCTCCGGGAGCACGCTCACCCTGCAGCGAGGAGCGCGTCGGCCGGCGCGGGCCGCCCTTGCCGTCGCCCTTGGCGTCGTCGGCCTCGGGCTCCTCCTCCTTGGGCTTCAGCCCCTCCGGGGGGCGCGCGCCGAGGTCGCGGATGCCGAGGTCGCCGGGCGGGCGCAGCGCCGGGCGGGCAGGCTGCTTGGGCTTCGCACCGTTGGTGCTCGGCTTCTTCTTGCCGGTCAGCGCGGCATCGGCTTCGACCTCGTCCACGGCAGATGCGGTCGCCTTGACAGCCATGCCGGCAGCGTTCAGCCGCTTCATCACCTCGGCGGTGGGCATGTTGTACTGCTTGGCTAGCTCGTGGACGCGCTTCTTGGCCATGTGTGAGTTGAGTCTACGGTCTCTTGTGGGATGGACACGGGTGCCCGGAGGGCCCGGTTGAACCCGCGGCGGGCGACAGCGGCCCGCCAGCAGTCCTGGGTCTCGTGCAGCCAGGCGCCGCGACCGGGGAGCCTGGTCTCAGGGTCGGGCACGAGCGCGCCGCCTACGTTAGCGAAGCGGAGCAGCGCCGAGCGCGGAGCGCGGGCGCCGCACCCCGCGCAGCTGCGGACGGGGACGATTCCCCGGCGAGCGGACGATGCCACTCCAGGCCGCGGATCTAGGCGACGACGTCCGTGTCCTTGTTCGCCAGCGCCTGGTGCGCGTCCAGCCCGCAGTAACGCGTGCCGGGCAGCGACGCATTCGGGCAGCGCCGGCCGTTGCCGAGGATCGCGGCGCAGCGGCCGCCGACCTCCTCCTCCTCGTAGCCGGAGTCCTGCTCCTCCTTGGCGAACTCGGTCTCAGAGCGGATGTCGACGCGCCAGCCGGTCAGGCGTGCGGCCAGCCGCGCGTTCTGGCCCTCGCGCCCGATCGCCAGTGAGAGCTGGTCGTCGGGCACGATCACCGTCGCCTGGCGGTTCTCGTCGTCGACCAGCACCTCACGCACGCGCGCGGGGCTGAGCGCCTTGGCGACGAAGCGCGCGGGCTCCTCGTTGTAGGGGATGATGTCGATCTTCTCGCCGCGCAACTCGGAGACGACCATGCGCACGCGCGAGCCGCGCGGGCCGACGCAGGCGCCGACCGGGTCGACGCCGTCCGCGTGTGAGACGACCGCGATCTTGGAGCGGTAGCCCGGCTCGCGCGCGACGTTGGTGATCTCCACCAGCCCGTCGGCGATCTCGGGCACCTCGAGCTCGAACAGCTTCTTGATCAGCTCCGGGTCGCGGCGGCTGACGATGATGCTCGGCCCGCGCGTCGAGGACGAGACCTCCTTGATGACCGCCTTGACGCGCTGGGAATGGTCGTAGCGCTCACCGTCGACCTGCTCGGACTTGGGCAGCAGCGCCTCCACGCGCTCGCGCAGCTGCACGAGCGTGTAGCGCGAGTCCGACTGCTGCACGATGCCCGTGATCAGCTCGCCGACGCGGTCCTGGTACTCCTCGAACATCATGTCGCGCTCGGCTTCGCGGATCCGCTGCAGGATCACCTGCTTGGCGGTCTGCGCGGCGATCCGGCCGAAGTCGTCGGGCGTCACGTCGCGCTTCTCGATCTGGTCCTCGAACTCGGCCATGCGCGAGGGCGCGATCTCGGGCGCCTCGGGGATGATCACCTCGCCGGTCTCCGGATCGACGCGCCGCTCGAGCTCGCCCGTCGCCTGCTCCTCGGCCTCGTCGAGCAGCTGGTCCTCGAGGTCCTCGGGCAGGATCAGCTCCTCGACCCGGTACTCCCCCAGGTCGGGATCGAGGTGCACGCGGGCATAGCGCACCGCGTCGGGCTGCTTCTTGTAAGCCGACAGCAGCGCGTCCTCCAGGGCGGTGATGAGCTTCTCCTCCGAGATGCCCTTCTCCCGGGCGAGTGCACGTACGGCCTCGACGATCTCCTGTGACATCTCAGTCAGTCTCCCACGAGGTTCGATCGTTTGATATCGACGTAGGCGATCGAGACGACGCCCTGGTCGGCGGCGACCGTGACCGCGTCGTCGGTCGCGCCGATCAGCTCGCCGGTGAAGCTCGTATGTCCATCCTGGCTGTCGCGCGTGCGGACGCGCGCGCGCCGACCGACAAAGCGACGGAAGTGGTCGGGGCGCGACAGCGGCCGCTCGGGGCCGGGCGAGGAGACCTCGAGCCCGTAGCGCTCGCGCAATTCCGGCAGCAGCCGGGTGACGCGCTCGCACAGCTCGAGCGTGACCCCCTCGGGATGGTCGATGAACAGCCGCACCAGCCGGCCGCCCACAAGCTCGGCGAGCAGCACCTCGATCTCCGGCTCCGCCTCTGCCAGCCGGGCCTCGATGTCGGCTTGTATGGCGCTCGTCATCTTCTCATTCTCCAACAAAAAAGCGGGCGTACGCCCGCTTTCAGAAACCACGGCCCACGGGAGCCGCGAAAGCAGTTTCACGTTATAGCACCGGCCGTGGGCCGGGCGCGGCTGCCGCAGACAGCGCGCCGGTGCGTGGATCAGGCCGCGCGAGCGCGCGCGCGGTCCCGGTAGATCCGGTAGTCGCGCCGGTCGGGCCGCAGGCAAGCCGCGAGCACCAGCGGCTTGCGCGCCTCCCCGGGGCGGCCGCACTCCATCAGCGCGCGGCCAAGGCAGAACAGCGCGTAGTCGTTGGTCGGAGCGCGCTCGACGACGGCCTCGAACTCGGCCGCCGCCTGCTCGTAGCGGCGTGAGCGGAAGTAGGCGCGGCCGAGCGCCTCGCGGATCGACGCCTTCTCGGGCTCGATCGCCGCGGCCCTGCCCAGCGGCACCGTCGCCTGGTTGAAGTCACCCGCCTCGAGCAGGCGCATCCCTCTCTGGAACAGCTCGTAGACGTCATCCATCGCTCCGCTTCAGGGTACTGCGCAGCTCGGCCACGTCGCGCACCTCGACGAGCGCGCCGAGGCGCTCGGCAAGGCCATGTCCGTGACGCTCGGACACGGCCAGCTCGAGCTCGAGGCGCGCGAACCCGGCACGCCCGCCGCGCGAGCGCGCGTAGCGCAGCGCGACGACGTCCGCACGCCGGCGCAGACACAGGCCGGTGACACGCATCAGGGTCTCGGGCCGGTCGTCGACCAGGAGCGAGAAGTGGCGGGTCATGGGGAACTCCCTTCTGGTCCCGACTCGCCGAGGTCGCGCGCAGCCACCCACGGTCCGGAGGACCGTCGTGGGCCTGCGGCGCGCGGATGCGTGCCCAGGCCCTAGGTGGCAATCGCGATGAGGCAGGCAGAGGCACTCAGCCGACTGCGTCGGCAAGCACAGGCGTTCACGTAACGGGCCAGCGCTCGGGGCGCAGCGGTGATCGCCTTGCGTTGCATCGCGAGGCAGCGTAGGGCGCGCAGGAGCCCCGCGCAACCCGCCCCGGCCTGAGCGGCCGCTCAGGCGCCGCGCGGCCCGCGCGGCGGCAGCGCCCACCAGGAGCGCAGCACGCCCGCGTCGCGGGCGAGCGCCGCGCGCAGGCCGCGCCGCTGCGCGGCGGTCGGCGCCGCCGGCCGGCCGGAGTAGCGCTGCTCGCGCAGAGCGCGCACGTATCCGACCGCGCCCGGCCAGCCCGAGAGCTCGCGCTCGATGCGCGCCAGCGTCATGCCCGGACCGCCCCGGAAGCGGGCGCGGCGCAGCGCGCGCTCGAACTCGGCCAGCGGCCGCTGGGCGGGCGGCGGCAGGAGCCGCCGGCGGCGGCGCTCCACCAGACCGCCGATGATCAGCGCGACCAGCGCGAGCGTGCCTGCGAGCGGGAGCGCGACCCCCCCGCCGCCGTCATCCGGCGCCGTCCCGCGGCCGATGTTCGGGTCGCTCTGGCGCTCGCCGCCGAGGTTCGGCGCCCCGGGCAGGCCGATCGAGCCTGCAGCGCCCGCGTTCTCGCCCGCCTGCGAGCGCGGCGGGGCGGCGGCGGGGGTCGCGTCCCGCGTCACCCAGCCGAAGCCGGGGAACCACGCCTCGACCCACGAGTGCGCGTCGAGGTCGCGCACGACGTACTCGCGCTGCTCGTCGTCGAAAGAGCCCGAGGTGAAGCCGGTCGCGACCCGCGCCGGGACGCCGCCCATCCGCAGCAGCAGGGCCTCGGCGCCCGAGAACTGCTGGCAGAAGCCGATCTTCGAGTCGAACAGGAACCCGTCGAGCGTCTCGGACGCCCGTGGTGGGCGCTCGGAGTAGCCGAAGCCGTCAGCCAGCAGCGCCTCGACGCGCTCGACGTACTCGAAGGGCGTCGAAGACCCGCGCTTGAGCCGCTGGGCGAGCGCCCACACGCGCGCCATGCCGCCGTCCTCGAGGATGCGCTCGGCGGACCCCTCGGTGTCGCCGAAGCGCTCCGCCTCGGGCTCTCCCTGCTCGTCCCAGAGCGGCCACACGACCCGGTGGGGAACACTCGGCCCCACGCTGGCGCCGACCGTCGTCGCGCCCGAGCCGGCGACGGCGACGAAGATCGCGACATACGAGCGCATCCAATCCCCGTAACGGGTGTCAGTGTTGTCGCGCAGTTGACGCTCGCTCGGGCTCGGCGTGTAGACGTCGGCCGTGTAGGAGTCGCCGCGGCTCAGCCCGTCGGGCGCGTTGAACACGCCGCCTCCGATCGGGAAGCTGGACTCGCCGTCGATGGCGGTCGCGATCCCCGCCGTGACGAAGCTGTCCGAGCGCAGGTTGCGCACGCTGACCTCGATCCGCTGGCGCCAGCGGGCGACGTTGCCGGGGCTTGCGGGCAGCTGCGCCGCAGGGTTCTCGCCGCGCTCACGCGGATCCTGCCGCCACCTGCGGCCGTCGAAGAGCGCGAGGTCACGGGCCTTCCAGTATGCGGGCTCGCGCGCCTTGATGCGCAGCAGCTCGCGACCGTCGCGGGGCCAGTCGAGCGGGCTGTAGTCATGGTTCCAGCTGAACGTGACCGACCTTGCGGTGGCCGTCTCGACCGCCCAGCTCTCGTAGTCGAACCAGGGGTCTGGGCCGTCCAGCGCAGGAGCCGCGATCAGGGCCCCGATCGCGGCTGCCACGGCCACCGCGCCGGCCGCGGGAGCATCGCGCATGCGCAGCTTCTCCAACCGCAGGAAGGCGAGCATCAGCAGCGCGAGCACCGCTCCGCCCAGGAACTCGATCTGGGTGTTGAGGACCACGGCCGGCACCGCGTAGAGCGTCACGAGCGCCAGCAGCGCCGCGGCCGGGAAGCCGGTACGGTCGCGGCGCGGCCAGAATGCGAGCAGCGCGGCGAGGACCGTCAGCAGAACGCCGCCGGCGCCGATCGCCAGCCGCGTCCACTCGTCGACGCCGCGATAGGGCACTGTCACCCCCGGCAGCGCCTCGATGCCACGCCCGGCTCCGGTCAGCAGCGCGCTCCAGCGGTCCGGGCGCAGGAACTCGTCTGCCAGCCCTCCAACCAGCAGAGCGAGCGCGAGCGCCGCGATCGCGATCAGCGTCGCCGCGATCAGGCACAGCGGCCGCGCGAGGCCTGCGGTCGCGAGCAGCGCGACTGCGACCAGCGCCGCGAGCCCGACGGCACCCCAGGCTCGGCCCGGCTCGGCCGGCTCGAGCAGCCCCACCCAGTGCAGGCCCGCGAACGCGGCGAGGGCGAGCAACGCGCTGCCGCGCGCGACCCAGAGCGGGAGCAGCGCGCCACGCGCCTCAGCGGCGCGGACCGCCGGGGCCGGCCGGCGCGCGGCAAGCGTGCTCATGCGGCCCCACCGACCGCGGCGATCACGGCCGCGCCGCCGGTCCGCCCCGCCACGAAGCCCTGGCAGCCGGCGACCTCGAGCACGCTGCGGCGCCCGGCGATCGCCCCGGGCACCACGATCAGGCAGCCACCGGGCGTGCGGCCGAGTCCGCGCGGTGGTCGGTCGATCACGCGCGCGGTGACGAAGATCACGAGCCCGCGCCGGTTCTGAGCGGCCGTCAGCGCCGGTCCGGCAGTCTCGTCGATCAGCGCGAGCCGCACGTGGGCCTGCGGCCAGGCGAGCAGGTCGGGATCGATCGTGACCGCGCGGCGGTCGCCCGGCAGCACGAGGCCGCAGCCGGTCTTGCGCGCGAAGTGGACGACCAGCGAAGCGGCCGCGCGCACGCTCGCATCGAGCGCGTCCTGCGAGGCGGGGGCGCGCGGGTCGAGCACGACGAGCGGGCGCGAGTCGGCCTCGGAGATCAGCTTGCGCTCCATCAGCCCGGCGCCGCGCGCGACGGTCGGCCAGTGGATGCGCGACGCAGGCGTGCCCTCTCGGTGCTCGCGCAGGCCGTCGATCTCCGTCTCGGCCGCGGCGATCAGCGCGGCGCGCGAGTAGGCGCTCACGCCATCACCGCCACCGCCGGTCGCGCGCACCGGCAGCACGCGCGGGAGCACCGTCACGTCGTCGGAGTGCGCGCCGGTCAGCACCCTCTGCGCCAGTCCGAACGGGTCGCGCAGCACGAGCGTGGGCGGCGGCAGCGTGCGCCGGCCACGACGCCCGAACGTGACGTCCACGCGCACGCGCGCGTGCGCCCGCCCCGCGGGCAGCCGCACCGGCTCGGGCAGCAGCGGCTCGTCGATCCAGCCCGGCGGCAGCGGGAGGCGCCCACGCTTGACCTCGATGCGGATCGGCAGCGGCTCCTCCTCCACCACGCTCAGCGTCGCGATCGTGCGGGTGATCTCAGCACCCCAGGCGCCGAGCCCGATCCAGGCGGCCGCTCCCGCACCGAGCAGCACGAGCGCCGCGCCGGTCACGTAGAGCGGCTCGGCGTCGAACGTGCCGGCGACGATCAGCAGCAGGAGCCCGAGCGCCGCGCAGCCGATCGCCGAGCGCACGTCGCGTCGCCTAGAGCGCCGGCGTCGCCGCGACCGCGGCGGCCACGATCTCTTCGCGCTCGACGCCCACAGCCTCGGGCACGAGCATGATCCGGTGCGACAGCACGGTCGGCGCCAGCGCCTGGACGTCGTCGGGCAGCGCGTGGTCGCGACCCTTGACGAGCGCGTGCGCCTTGGCGGCGCGCAGCAGCATCAGGCCGGCGCGCGGCGAGGCGCCCAGCTCCACACGCGCATCCTCGCGGGTGTGGCGGAGCAGCGCGACGATGTAGTCGCGCAGGGCGCGCGACGCGTGCACGCGGCGCGCGGCGTCCTGGGCCTCGAGCACCTCGGCGCGATCGACCACCGGCTCGAGCTCGAGCACGCTGTCGCCGCCCTCGTGCCCGGCCAGCATGCCGGCCTCGTCCTCGGGCTCGGGGTAGCCGAGCGACAGCCGCACCATGAAGCGATCGACCTGCGCCTCGGGCAGCGGATAGGTGCCCTCGTACTCGACCGGGTTCTGCGTGGCAAAGACCATGAACGGGGTCGCGAGCTCGTGCGAGTGCACGTCGACGGTCACATGACGCTCCTGCATGCACTCAAGCAGCCCGGACTGGGTCTTGGGCGATGCGCGGTTGATCTCGTCGACGAGCACGACGTTGGCGAAGATCGGGCCGGGACGGAACTCGAAGCGCTGCTCGCGCTGGTTGTAGATGTTGGCGCCGACGATGTCGGCCGGGAGCAGGTCCGCGGTGCACTGGACGCGCGCGAACTGGCAGTCGAGCGTGCGCGACAGCGCACGCGCCAGCGCCGTCTTGCCCACGCCCGGGTAGTCCTCGACGAGGATGTGTCCCTCCGCCAGCAGCGCCACCACGACGTGCTCGAGCACGGCGTCGCGCACCTTGACGGCGCGGCGGATGTTCTCCTCGATTCGCCGCGCGAAGCCGACGGCGGCTTCGACCTCCTCCTGTGCGACTGATCGGGGCAGGGGCTCGATCGGCTCCATGTGGCCTTTCAGACTCTCAGTGTCGTTGATGAACGGCGGCTCAAGACTGCATCCAGGACTGCGGCCGCCACCGCTGCCTTCGTGGAGCGCGGCACGTGCTGCTCCTGCCCTGGGGTGAGGATCGTGACCTCGTTCTCGGTCGAGTCAAAGCCGATGCCCGGCTGTGCGACGTCGTTGACGACGACGGCGTCGAGGCGCTTGCGGGCGAGCTTCTCGCGGCCGTACTCGAGCGCGAGCGCGCCGGTCTCCGCCGCGAACCCGACGATCAGCTGGTCGTCGCGGGCGCGCGCCGCGAGGCCGGCGAGCACGTCGTCGGTGCGCTCGAGCAGCAGCTCGAGCTCGGCTTCGATCTTCTTGAGCTTGTCCTCGCGCGGGGCCGTCGGCCGGTAGTCGGCGACGGCCGCCGCCATCAGCAGCACGTCGCAGCCGTCGAACGCGGCAGTGGTGGCGGCGCCGAGCTCGGCGGCGCTCTCGACGTCGACGTAACGCACGGCCGGGTTGCGCGCCAGCGTGACGTTGGCCGCGACGACGGTGACGTCGGCGCCGCGGCGGGCGGCCTCGTCGGCGAGCGCGAAGCCCATCCGGCCGGAGGAGCGGTTGCCGATGAAGCGCACGGCGTCGATCGGCTCGCGCGTGCCGCCCGCGGTGACGAGCACGCGGAGACCATCGAGGTCCCCTCCTGGGGAGGCGGCGAGCGCCGCCTCGATCGCGGCGAGCAGCGCGGGCGGCTCGGGCAGCCTCCCGATCCCCCACTCGCCCGGCGAGCCGAGCGCCCCGGTTCCGGGCTCGAGCACCGTCGCGCCGCGTGCCCGCAGCGTCGCGAGGTTCGCCTGGGTCGCCGCGTGCTCGTACATCGCGTCGTTCATCGCCGGTGCCAGGATGAGCGGCCGCCGGCACGCCAGCGCGGCGGCGCAGAGCAGGTTGTCGGCCTGGCCGGCCGCGAGCTTCGCCAGTGTGTTGGCCGACGCGGGCGCCACGACGAGGACATCGGCCGTCTCGGCGAGCGCGAGGTGCGAGAGCGGCATGTGGGCGGGCGCGGGATCACCGGGGAACGCGCCGCGCAGCGGGTCGGGCTCCCACTCCGTGGTCAGCACCGGGGCGCCTGTGATCGCGGCGAAGGATGCGCTGCCGACGAAGCGCAGCGACGCCTCGGTCTGGATCACGCGCACGCGATGGCCGGCCTTCGTCGCCAGCCGCGTGAGCTCGAGCGCCTTGTAGGCCGCGATCCCGCCGGTGACGCCCAGGAGAATTCTGCCTCGGCGCGAGGCCTTCCTGTCTCGGCCGGAGGCCTCGCCACCGGCTGACGCCTCGCCGGCTGACGCCTCGCCACTGCGGCGCTCGGCCATGCGGCAGGGCGGCTGCTAGCCGCGGTAGCGGTACTTGATCTTCCCGCCCGCGACCTCTTCGAGGGCGATCGTGAGGTAGTTCTTCGAGCCCGTGTCGATCATCGGCGGCGGGAACTCCTCGAACGTGCCCTCACCGAGGTTGTGGTAGTAGGAGTTGATCTGGCGGGCACGCTTCGCGGCCACCACGACGCTCGCGTAAGGCGAGTCGACGTGCTCCATCAGGCGATCGACGCGGGGTGAGATCAAGAGGTGCCTCCGTGAGGTACTGCGGGCG
>Ga0136622_10000173_pt1 | contig 24559 bp, 23 predicted proteins | sample AntDrymUQ4482106_2_FD_104803 | JGI IMG/M metagenome (GOLD analysis project Ga0136622, IMG submission 104803) | Polar desert sand microbial communities from Dry Valleys, Antarctica - metaG UQ448 (21.06) | ecosystem: Environmental > Terrestrial > Soil > Desert | place: Antarctica: Dry Valley...
AGGTCGCCAGAACCACCAACCAGTCGGAAGATCCGTCCGCGCCCCCGTGCCCCCGCGCCCCCGCGCCGCCGCCCCCCACCCAGATGATCCGACAGCAAGGTCGCCAGAACCACCAACCAGTCGGAAGATGCGTCCGCGCCGTCGGGCCCCCACCCAGATGATCCGACGATTGGGTCGCCAGAACCACCAACCAGTCGGAAGATCCGTCCGCGCCGAGGGGTCAGACGGGAGCCCGCCGTCTAGTCAGGCGTCGAGCTCGTCGGCGAGGGCGCGGAGCAGCTGGGCGGTCTGGGCGGCGGTGCGGCCCTCGGGATGGCGCCCGCGGCGATAGCTCGCGCCGATCCCGTCGAGCAGCCGGATCAGGTCCTCGACGATGACGCTCATGTCCTCGGCCGGCTTGCGCCGGGCCTTGACGACCGAGGCCGGGGCGTCGAGCACCCGCAGCTGCAACGCCTGGTCGCCCTTGCGACCCTGGACGACCCCGAACTCCACCCGGGTGCCGGCTTTGAGTGTCTCGGTCCCGGCCGGCAGCGCGGCCGCGCGTACGAACACGTCACCGCCGTCCTCGGTGGTCAGGAAGCCGAACCCCTTGTCCGCGTCGTACCACTTGACCTTGCCTGTCGGCACCGTGACCTCGAATGCTGCTCGTGCTCGGAAGGGGTGTGCGCGCAACAGCGTACGGCCGGGCTCGCCCTGCACCAATCGAGTTGGCGCCCCCGGGCTTGCCGGGCTCAGCGCCAGCGAGCCGGATCCGGCAGCATCTCGTTCATCGACCCCGACCGAAAGCCGCGGGGGTCGACCTGCACGGCGTCGAAACCCGCGGCCCGGACGGTCGGCTCGGTGGCGGGGCACGCGCTGACGGCGGCCACCGCAGCAGCGTCCACCTCGACCCGGGCAGTGCTGCCGAGGTCACGGACCCTGAGGTCGTGCACCGCGATACCGGCGGCGCGCAGCGCCGCGCGCAGGTCGGCCTCAGCCCGTTCGACCCGCTCGAGCCGGGCCCGGCTCACCGGGACGCCGTAAGCGATCCGGGAGCTGAGACAGGCGGCTGCGGGCTTGGCCCACGTCGGCAGCCCCCACCGGCGAGAGGCCTCGCGCACTTGCTGCTTGGTCAGGCCGACGTCACGCAGCGGCGTCACCGCACCCCGGGCAGCGGCCGCGGTGATCCCGGGCCGGAAACCGGCGACCACATCGTCGGCGTTGGTGCCGGTGGCGACGACCGCGAGGTCGAGCCGCCTGGCCAGCGGCACCAGAGTGTCGAGCAGCTCAGACTTGCAATGGCCGCAGCGGTCACCCGCGTTCGCGCGGTAACCGGGGCGTTCCAGCTCGTGCGTCGCCGGCGTCACCTGGCGTACGGACAGGCCAGCGCAGAACCCGGCGGCCGCGGCCCGCTCCGCCGCGGGCAATGACGGAGAGTACGCAGTGGCCGCGACCACGTCGCCGGCGCCCAGCACCCGCACCGCCGCCGCCAGCAGCAGCGCCGAGTCCGCACCCCCACTGAAGGCGACCAGGACAGAGCCGTATCCGCGCAGGGTCCGAGCCAGATCGTCCAGACGCCCTTCCAGCTGGCTCGCCGCAGCCAGATCGACCGGCAATTGCGGCGGAACCGGGGCAGAGGGATGCGACACATCGGACACCGCACCAGGCTAGGTCACCGGAATCGAGGAAGTCCCTCGCGACAAGGCGTTGCTGGTGATACTCGAGGTATGCGAGGGGGCATGAGTCAGTACGACGACTGGCTCAACCGCGCCCAGACCGGCGGCGCCGACGCCGTCGTCGCCGAGATCGCCGCCGCCATCTCGACACACCGCGACGAACCGGCGTGGCTGACGCGCGCCCACTACCTGACAGCCATCGCGCACTCGGCGGCAGGGCAGGGACCGGCCGCAAGAACGGCCGCCGCGGCAGCCCTGCAGCAGTCGCGGCTGTCGGGCTCGACCGGCCTGACCGCGATGTCGCTCAGCTGCCTGTCGGCGCTGGTGAGCCGCTCCGACGGGCTGGCCCGCGGACTGGGTCTCTACCAGCAGGCCGAGCGGCTGCTGTCCCGGGCGGAGCCCGAAGAGCTGGTGGACCCGGACTGGGTCGCGGCGCTCATCGACATGTGGGTCGCCGCGGCAGACATGGGTCTGCGGGTACGCGCGTTGGAGCTTGGCCGGATGTGCCACTCGCTCCCGCCCGGAGCGGCCACGCCGTTCGAATCGTTCGCGATCGCCCAGAACCGCGCCGAGGACACGTTGTGGGACGCGCTGCTGCCAGCGCGCCGCCCGCCGTACGAGCCGGACGCCGACAGGTTGCTACAGGCCCATGCCCAAGCCCTCGAGGCGGCCGCGGCAGGCCCCACGCCGACCCCGCTGGACGTCGAGCCACGGCTTTGGGGGGCGATGCTCGCGGCTTGGATCGGCGACCCGGAGCAAGCCCTCGAGCCATTGGACGAGACCCTCGCCGCACCGGCACTGGTGCAGATCAACACGCTCGAACCCGCGGTGCGGGCCTCTCGGCTGCGAGCGCTTTGGCGGGCAGGGCACACCGAACGGCTGGAACAGGTGTGCCGCGCGGAGTCGTCGACGGCAGAGGCGCTTGTCGAGAGCCTCGGCGCCTCGGAGTCAATGGCGGCGTTCCTGTGGGAGAACGCCCGCTGCACCACCCCTGACCTGGCCGACCCGTCGACGCATGCCGGTCGGCTCGCGGTGTTCTGGGACCAGCAGTCACACGAGCGCGAGCGGGTCGTGAACAGTCTGCTCGAGCTCTACCTGGCCAAGGAGGAGCTGGAGGTCCGCCACGACGCGCTGGCCGACATGTCCCGTCTGGACGAGCTGACCGGCGTCCTGAACCGGCGCGGGTTCGAGCCACACCTCGCCGGCGCGGCAAGCGATGCCAGCGGTACCGCCTGGGCGCTGGTGCTGATTGACATCGACGGGTTCAAGGTCGCCAATGACGAACTCGGCCATGTGGTGGCAGACCGGCTCTTGCACTTCCTCGCCGAGGCCCTATTGCGCGCAAGCCGGGCAGACGACCTGGTCGCCCGAATCGGTGGGGACGAGTTCGTGGTGCTGGCCGGCCTGTCCAACGACAGCCTGGAGCTGGCCACCTCGCTCGGCGAGCGGATCTTGTCGTCGGTGCATCGCAACGACCGTTCCGGACGGTTGCGGGTCAGTGTCGGCGTCGCGAGCCGGGTGGCACCTATCGCGCCGGAAGTGTGGCTGGACCGCGCGGACCAGGCGATGTACGAGGCGAAGCGAGGCGGTGGGGACCAGGTCCGGGTGGCCGACAAGGCCTGACCGGGATGTCGGGCGGGATCAAAGAGGGCAAGGTTGCTTGCCGCCTGGCTGGTTCAGCGCAGGACTGAGCGCCGGGCCACGTCGAGCAGCTCACCGGTGCGCACCAGCTTGACCCGCGGCCGACCCTGCGCCGCGCCGGCTGCGCGCTCCACCTCGTTGATGGCCTGCCAGCCGGCCGCGGTGACCAGGTGGGGTTGGCGCGAGAGCAACCAGCTCTCCAACCGAGCGGGCCGGTCAGGTGAGGGGTCCCGAGGCCCGCCGCCCGCCAGGTCCGCGAGCAGGGTCTGCACGGTCTCCCGGGCGTCCTTCTTGTTGGTGCCGATGACGCCCGTCGGACCCCGCTTTATCCAGCCGACCACGTACTCGCGGGCGTGCCCGACCACCCGACCCTGCTCGTGCGGGATGTGGCCGGAGAACGGGTCGAAGGGAAGGCCCTCGACCGGCACGCCGAGGTAGCCGATCGCCCGCACCACCAACCCAGCGTCGACGAGCTCGCGTTCGCCGGTGTCCTGCGCCCGGGACCGGCCCCCGTCGTCCACCACCAGCTCGTTGCAGGCCAGTTCGACCTGCTGCACACTGCCATCGCCGTGCAACGCGACCGGCGAGCGCAGGAAGCGGAACACCAGCCGGAGGGCGTGGGGGGCCGGCGGCCGAGCAGCCAAGGTGCGCAGCGCGGCCAGGTTGCGGCGCACCGGCGGTGCCAAAGCGTCGTCGCTGACGTCGAGTACTCCCTCGGGCTCCACCACCACCTGCACGTCGACGAGCTCTCCCAGCTCACGCAGCTCCAGCGTGGTCCAGGTCGCCTGCGCCGGGCCGCGGCGCCCGAGCACCATCACCTCGCGCACACTGCTGTCGGCCAGCACCGCCAACGAGTGGTCGGCGATGTCGGTCACGCGCAGATCGGCCGGTTCGGTGCACAACATCCGTGCGATGTCGAGCGCGACGTTGCCGTTGCCGACCACGACCGCGCGGGGACTGTGCAACGACATCGCGAAGTCGGTGTAGTGGGGGTGGCCGTTGTACCAACCCACCACGTCGGTCGCGGCCACGCTCCCGGTCAGCTCCTCGCCCGGCACCCCAAGGTGCCGGTCAGTCTGGGCGCCCAGGGCGTAGACGACCGCGTCGTAGCTCTGCAGCAGCTCGTCACGAGACACGTCGGTCCCGAGGTCGACATTGCCGTACCAGCGGAACCGCTCATGCCGGGCGATCTGCTCGAAGGCATCGGCGATGGACTTGATCTTCGGGTGGTCCGGCGCAACGCCCGAACGGACCAGCCCCCACGGCGTGGGGAGCCGCTCGAGCACGTCCACCCGTGCGCCCGGCTCGTCGGCGGCGAGCAGGGCCGCCGCGGCATAGAACCCGGACGGGCCGGACCCCACCACGGCGACGTGTAGCAGGGGGCTCACCGGGCTGACCCTAGTGCGACGTGCCGACGCACCGGCGGGTCAGGAGGCGGTCCAGCCACCATCGATGACAAGCGACGAGCCGGTGATTGAGTCGCTGCCAGGACCGCAGCAGAAGGCCACCGCCGCGGCGACCTCCTCGGGCTCGACCAGTCGCTTGACGTGGGTCCGGGCGAGCAGGACGTCGTCGAGCACCCGCTCCTCGTCGAGGCCGTGGCGAGCCGCCTGGTCCGCGATCTGACCCTCCACCAGCGGGGTGCGGACGTACCCGGGGCAGACCGTGTTGGACGTGACGCCCCGTCCGGCCCCCTCGAGCGCGGCCACCTTCGACAGCCCCTCGAGGCCATGCTTGGCCGCGACGTAGGCGACCTTGTACGCCGAGGCGCGGTGCCCGTGCACGCTCGACACGTGCACGAGCCGACCCCAGCCGCGCGCGTACATGCCGGGCAGGACGGCCGCAACGAGTCGGAATGGGGCGTCCAGCATCACGGTCTGGATCAGGGTGAACCGGTCCGGGTCGAAGTCCTCGATCGGCGCCACATGCTGGATGCCGGCGTTGTTGACCAGGATGTCCACGCGGGCCTCGTCGAGACCGAGCCTCGCGACCGCGTCCCGGTCGGACAGGTCGGCGACCAGCGCGTCACCGCCCACCGCCGTGGCCACCTGCTGCGCGCCGCCGGCGTCGCGGTCGAGGACGAGCAGCGCGGCGCCGTCGCGGGCGAGCCGAACCGCGCAGGCCCGGCCGATCCCGGAGGCGCCCCCGGTGACGAGGGCGCGGCGCCCGGACAGCGGGCCGGCAGACGTGGTCATCCACCGACCGTAAGCCCCCGGGTGGCGCAGCGCCGGGCAGGCGGCAGTGGTCTAGCCTCCGGCGGATGGGTGGCCCCGACATAGTGACTCCGCTGCCGGTCGACGACCTGCGGACCCTTCGGCGGCGCAGCAGCGCCAAGTGGCGGTCGTACGACCCGGACGTACTTCCGCTGCCGGTCGCGGAGACGGACTTCGCCCTTGCGCCGGTGGTCCGCACCGTGCTGGCCGACGCCGTCGAGCGCTCGGACACCGGGTACGCGATGACGGTGCCGAGGTTGGGCGAGGCGGTCGCCGGGTTTGCCTCGAGGCGCTGGGGCTGGCAGGTCGAGCCTGGCGACGTGAGTGGACTGGCGGACGTGGGCGTCGCCGCGGTGGAGGTGCTGCGCGCGCTGTGCGAGCCCGGCGACGCCGTCGTGATCAGCCCGCCGGTCTACCCGCCGTTCTTCCACTGGGTCGAGGAGGTGCGCGCCCGGTTGGTGCAGGTCCCGTTGCGACAGCAGCCCGTTGGCGGCTGGCGGCTCGACCTGGACGCCCTCGAGTCCGCGTTCCGCGAGCGGCCGCGGGCGTACGTGCTGTGTAGTCCGCACAACCCGGTCGGGCGGGTCCACGACCACGGCGAGCTCACGGCGCTGGCCGCACTGGCCGCCGAGCACGGAGTGACGGTGGTGGCCGACGAGATCCACGCGCCAGTGGTGTTGCCGGGCGCCGCGTTCACGCCGTTCCTCACGGTGCCGGGTGGTGCTGAGGTCGGGGTGAGCCTGGTGTCGGCGAGCAAGGCGTTCAACCTTGCCGGGCTCAAGTGCGCAGCGGTGGTGACCGGGTCGGACCCGATGCGGGCGGTCACCGCGCGGCTGCCACCGGACGGCCGATGGAGGGTCGGGCAGTTCGGGCTGCTGGCCACGGTGGCGGCGATGACCGACGGCGACCCGTGGCTCGATGCGCTGCTCGCCACGCTCCACCTGCGTCGCACCCAGCTCGCGGACCTGCTCGCACAGCGGCTGCCGGCCGTCCACTGGCAGCCGCCGGAGGCCACGTTCCTGGCCTGGCTGGACTGTCGCGCGGCCGGCGACGGAACAGCGCCGCGGGACCTCTGCCTGGAGCGCGGCCGAGTGGGTCTTGAGCCCGGGCCCGCCTTCGGCGCGCCCGGCAGCGGCTGGGTGCGGCTGAACTTCGGCACCAGCGCCGAGATCCTCGACCAGGCCGTGACCCGGATGGTCGCCGCCCTGAAATGAGCGGGGAGGGACGATGAGCCATGTCCGTCAGCTGGCCGACGGGAGTGCTCATCGTTGGTATCCCGTGCGACCGGCTAAGCGCCGAGGTGCAGTAACTCGTCCGCTCGCGCCCGCATCTCCACCTTGCGCATGCCGGTGCCCGTCATCGGGAACTCGTCGACCACCAGAGCGGATCCACCCATTACCGAGCCCGGCGCCCTTGCCCGGTTGCTGGCCGCGTACAAGCTCACCGGCGTGGCCGCCAGCACCAGGCAGCCCACCGCAGCGCAGACCGATGTGGCTGCACGGTGTGCGGAACTACCCATGCCGCCTCCCGACGCTCCCCCTAAAATCTGTGCAGAGCGTGTCGACCCCGGCCGCGTCGAAACCCAGTCGGCTGCCACCATCGCGGTCGTGGCAAACGACGACTACCTGACCGCCAACCTGCCCTGGTGGGACGAGCGTGCGCCCGCACACGCCTCGTCCGCGGGCTACGGCGTGGACCGCTACGTGGACGACCCCGGCTTCGTCGGTGAGGTCGTCAGCTTCGACCGGCCAAGGCTCGGGGACATCAACGGGCAGCGTGGCGTCCACCTGCAGTGCCACATCGGCACCGACACCGTCTCTCTGTCCCGCCTCGGTGCACACATGACGGGTCTCGACTTCTCGGCCGCCTCGCTGGAGCAGGCCCGCCGGCTCGTGGCGCGCACCAGTGACCGAGTCGACTTCGTCCACTCCGACGTCTACGCCGCCGTGGGCGCGCTCGGCGGGCAGCAGTACGACCTCGTATTCACCGGCATCGGGGCGCTGTGCTGGCTGCCGAACATCCACCGCTGGGCCGAGGTCGTGGCTGCACTGCTGGCGCCGGGAGGGCGGTTGTTCCTCCGGGAGGGGCACCCGGTGCTGTGGGCGCTGGCCGATCCACGGCCCGACGGCCTGCTGGTGCTCGAGCACCCGTACGTCGAGCACCGCGAGCCGATGGTGTGGGACGAGCAGGGCACCTACGTCGACTCCGAGGCGGTCTTCGAGCACACGGTCAGCCACGAGTGGAACCACGGGATCGGCGAGATCCTCAGCGGTGTGCTCGAGGCCGGCCTGCGCTTGACCGCCTTCGAAGAGCACGACAGCGTGCCGTGGGACGCGCTGCCCGGCTACCTGGAGCGGCTGCCCGACCAGCCGAACGAACGGCGGCTCATCGACCGGCCGTGGAGGCTGCCGCACACCTACACACTGCAGGCCGTGAAGCCGGGCTGAGTGGTCGGCCGGATGCGGGCCGTCAGGGCACCAGGTACGAGGTGTCGCGGGCGTCGGTGATCGCCATATGGCCGGGAAGATGCCCGATCGCCAGCTCCGGCCGAGACGCCATGACCGCCGCCTGTGGAGTGACGCCGCAGGCCCAGAACACCGGAACCTCGCCGGGCCGCACCTCCACCGGGTCGCCGAAGTCAGGGGCGTCCAGCTCGGCGATCCCCAGTACGGCGGGGTCACCGACATGGACCGGAGCGCCGTGCACGCTCGGATAGCGACCGGTGACCCGCACCGCCGTGGCGACCAGCGCGGCCGGCACCGGTCGCATCGACACCACCAGCGGGCCGCTGAGCATCCCGGCCGGTCGACACCGCAGCGACGTACGGAACATCGGCACGTTGACGCCCAGCTCCAGGTGCCGGACCGGAACACCCGCCTCGGTCAGCGCACGCTCGAAGGTGAAGCTGCAGCCGATGAGGAAGGCCACCAGGTCGTCGCGCCACCACCTGCGGACATCCCCAGGAGTGTCCACCAGCTCACCGTCGCGGTACACCGTGTACGCCGGCAGATCGGTGCGCAGGTCACCCTCGTGCAGCGCCATGCGCACAGCCCCGGGCTCTGCGACGTCGAGCACGGGGCAGGCCTGCGGGTTGCGCTGCGCGAACACGGACAGGTCGTGGGCCACCTCGCGCGGCACGGCCATCAGGTTGGCCTGCGTCCACCCGGCGCACCACCCCGGTGTCGGAACGCGCAACCCGGCACGAAACAGCCGGCGCGCCTCGGGGGGTGTGAGCCCGCTCGGGTCGGCGACCGGACGGTCGGAGGCGAGCAGCTGACTCACAGGTCACCGAGCATCGTGAGCAGCTCGTAACCGAGGTAGACCCCGCACAACCAGGCCACCACTCCCACGACGAGCAGCCAGCGGGGGTACCGGTAGCCGTCCATCAGGTCGCTGCGCCGTGCCGCCACCCACAGCAGCAGCCCGAAGCCGAATGGGATGATCAAGCCGTTGACCGCGCCGGCGAAGATCAGCAACCGCACGGGCTCGGCGCCGAGCAGGAGGAACAGCCCCAGCGAGACGGCGATGAACGCGACCACCACCCACCGCTCGTACTCGGTGACCCACCGGCCGAAGACCTTGAGGAACGACACCGATGTGTACGACGCGCCGACGACCGACGTGATCGCCGCCGACCAGATCACCACGCCGAACACGACCTCGCCGGCGGTGCCGAGCGCGGCGTCGAATGCCGAGCCGGTGGGGTCGGCGGGATCCAGGTTGGCGCCGGCCTCGACGACGCCGAGGATCGCCAGGAACAGCAGCACCCGCATCAGCGCGGTGATCGCGATGCCGGTGATCGACGCGCGAGTGATCGCCGGGACGTTCTCCTTCCCGCGGACGCCGTTGTCGACCAGCCGGTGCGCACCGGCGTAGACGATGTAGCCGCCGACCGTGCCGCCCACCAGGGTGGTGATGACCAGGAGGTTGACCGTCTCCGGCGCCACGGTCTGACGCAGCGCCTCGCCGTACGGTGGCTCGCTGCTGACCGCGACATACGTGGTGAGGGCGATCATCACGATGCCGAGCAGGACAACCAGGTAGTCCATCGCGAGCCCAGCGCGCCGTACCAGGAACACCACGATCGCGAACCCCGCAGACAGCGCAGCACCGATCTCGATGTCGAGGCCGAAGATCGCGGCCAGCCCGAGCGACGTACCTGCGATGTTGCCGATGTTGAAGACCAGGCCACCGAAGACGTCGAGCCCGGCGAGCAGGTACCCGGACCTCGGGACCGCCTGGTTGGCCAGATCCTGCGCGCGCCGGCCGGACACACCCACAATCCGCCATACGTTCATCTGCACCGCGATGTCGATCAGCACCGAGGCGAGGATCGCGAACGCGAAGGCGGCACGGAGCCGGTCGGTGAACTCGCTGGTCTGGGTGAGAAACCCCGGTCCGATGGCCGACGTGGCCATGAGGAACATGGCGCCGACGAATCGGGACCTGCCGGTCGATCTCAGGTGCGCCGACTCCGGCGCGGGTGGCAGGTCTCGTGCGGTCTCCGGGGGCGTCACGAGCCGGCTGCCCCCCAGCCGTGCCAGGTGTCGACCTCGATCCAGGCGCTGACCCGGCCGCGCTCGCGGTTGCGGTACGGCGCACCGGTGTAGTGCGTGGCCAACCGGTCGATGTCGGCGAGCTCCTGATCGTCGTACATCTCGGCGACTCGGCCCTGCAGGCTGACGTGGGTGTACCAACCGGCTTCGTCCAGAGCGGTCAGCGACACCCGCGGGTCGGCCCGCAGGTAGTCGAGCCGCTTGCGGCCCTCGTCCATGTTGACCAGGAGGCGCCCGCGCTCCCACAGGTACCAGGTCGCCACGGAGACGGGTTGGCCGTCGGGGCGCAAAGCGGTGATGACCGCTGGGTTCGGTTTGGCCAGCAGGTCGCTCACCGGGTCGGGGAGGGGAGGTCTGGGCATCGCGGGCCGGGCCGGTCGGTCAGCGGTCCTTGGCGCCGGGACCGAATGCGGGTGGCGGGCTCGCCGCCTGGCCGCCGCCGGACCCCGGGGACTTGGCCTTCTTCTTCTTCGGCTTCTTGGTCTCGCGCTTGGGCTTGTCCTTGGCCATCGTGCCTCCTCGCCGACCACGTCCTGCCCGGTGCCTCGGGCCTGTCGAATCTAGTCCGCTCGCCGATCGGGCGCACCCGCATTGGGCCGCCGAGACCGGCCGCATCCTCCCCGACAGCCGACAGGGGTGGTCCGGCCGGAGCCGGGACCACCCCTGTCGGGTGTGTGAGCGAGTTTCGGTCAGACCACGCGGACGTTCTCCGCCTGTGGGCCCTTCTGACCCTGGGTCTGGGTGAACTCCACCCGCTGACCCTCGTCGAGGGACCGATAGCCGGAGGCGTCGATCGCGCTGTAGTGCACGAACACGTCCGGACCGTCGCCGTCCTGGGCGATGAAGCCGAAGCCCTTCTCGGCGTTGAACCACTTCACGGTGCCTTGAGCCACGAGGCTCTCCTTCTGGGGTGTGCTGGTCGGGACCGCAGGTCACGGCCTCGGGTCGCAACCAGGCGCCCCGCTCGGACCGCGATGTGCACGGCCCGAGAAAACAAAGCGCCCGCTGTCAGACTTCGCGGGCGTTTCAAACCACTAGCGGAAGTACAACTGCAACCAGGTACAACGCTACGGGCAGCCTCAGGACGGGTCAAACCCAAGCCTGCTCCGAAGCGGGAAATCAGGGTCGGCTCGGCCGTTCGGCCCCCCAGGGCACGTCAAGCGAGCAGCCTCGGCCTGCAGCATCGCGTTGCCGAAGTGGGTGTGCATGTCTCGGGACCCGTGGTCGAGCCTCGCCAGACAGGTCGCAGCTGGACCTCGGCGCCATGCGCTGAGGTTGACAACCGGGGCGCGCACCAACACCATTACCTAATGGCATTAGGCAGTCCGAACCGCGATAGGCAGGCCGAGCGGCGCGCGGCCACCCGCCGGGAGATCGTGGCTGCCGCCTGGGAGGTCGCGGCGTCCACCGGTCTGGCCGGCATCACGCTCCGCGAGATCGCGGTCAGGGTGGGCATGCGCCCGCCTTCGCTGTACAGCCACTTCGACTCCAAGCTGGCCATCTACGACGCCATGTACGGCGACGCCTGGCGGACGTACGAGGCACGGGACGCCGCCGACGAGCACCGCCGCACCGGCCCCGCCCGCGAGCAGCTGAGGCGGGTGGCCGTGCACTTCTTCGACTTCGCCGTGGAGGTGCCCACCCGCTACGAGCTGATGGGCCAGCGCACCGTGCCGGGCTTCACACCGAGCCCGGACTCGTACGAACCGGCCGTACGGGTGTTGCGCCGGATGACCGACCTGCTCACCCGCCTGGGCGTCCGCGACCCCGCCGGCACCGACCTGTGGATCGCGCTGGTGGGCGGACTCGTGGACGCCCAGCTCGCCAACGACCCGGGCGGCACCCGCTGGCGGCGGCTCCTGGACCGCACCGTCGACATGTACGCCGACCACATGGGACTGCCCCCCTCCCCCGCACAGAAAGGCCCACGTCCATGACCACCAGCACCCAGGCACCCACCGCCCCCCGACCGGCGGTCCTCGACCACGGCACCGCGATGCGGCTGGCCGCCACGGAGTACGACCGCGTCTTCGCGGCCCTCCGGCGGCTCGCCCCCGCCGACTGGCACCGTCCGACCGACTGCACCGAATGGGACGTCCACGCGATGGCCAGCCACGTGCTGGGCATGACCGAGATGGCGGCATCGTTGCGCGTCATGGTGCGCCAGCAGCGGGCGGCGGCTCGCCTCGGCGGCGGGATCGACGCGCTCACCGCGGTACAGGTCGACGAGCGCCGCGGCCTCACGCCGGACCAGATCGTCGAGCGGCTGGCCGCAGCGGTCCCGCACGCAGTTCGGAGCAGGCGACGGGTGCCCGCGCTGGTGCGCCGGCGGACGCTGCCGGAGCGGCAGGTCGTCGGCGACCGGGTCGAGACGTGGACGATCGGGTACCTGCTCGACGTGATCCTCACCCGGGACCCCTGGATGCACCGCGTCGACCTCGCGCGTGCCGTCGGGCAGCCCATGCAGCTGAGCGCCGACCACGACGGGGTCATCGTCGCCGACCTGGTTGCAGAGTGGGCCGGTGGGCATGGGCAGAGCTACGACCTGCAGCTCACCGGGCCGGCCGGTGGCCACTGGTCGTCCGGCGCGGATGGGCCGGCGATCGAGATGGACGCCATCGAGTTCTGCCGTGCGCTCGCGCTGCGGGCCCCCGCGGCCGGGCTGCTGGCGTACCCCGTCGCGGTCTGACCCAGCACCGCCTCCGCCGAGTCGAAGACTCTTCCAGCCCGTGTCCGGTCAGCCCGTGCCCGGCCAGCCCGCGCCCGAATCCTCCGACGGTGTGGTTGCCGGGGCTGCCCACAGGTCGGAAGATCGGCCGGGCCGCTGCGATGCGAGGCGGATCAAGCGTCGCGGCGGACGAACAGGGTGCCGGCCAGTGCGAGCATCAGGGCGGTGAACACCGCGAACGTGACGCCACCGCCCAACGGACCCTGCGGGGTGAAGCCGAAGACCTCCAGCGCCTGGTCGAGGTCGAGGAAGGTGAACATCTGCGCGCCAGCGTCGAAGGGAAGGAACCCGGCAGCGTCCTGGATGCCGTTGAAGGCCTCCGGGATGATGAGGACCAACCGGATGATCAGCTCCCCGACGAGGGGGAACAGCAACACCACGATGATCGCCGCGATCTGGTTGCGGAAGATCGCCGCGAGTGCCAGCCCCACCAGTGCGAACAGCGCCACGTAGAGCGACGCTCCGCCCAGGATTCGCGTCACGTCAGCGGAGTCTGTCGGGATGCCGCTGAAGAAGACCTTCGCCGCGAGCAGCCCGAGGAGCGTGCACAGCAACGCGGTCAGGCCGGCAACCAGGGCGGTCAGCGCCACCTTGGCGGCGAACACAGCGAGCCGGTTGGGCACGGCGGTGAGCGTTGCGCGGATCATGCCGTGGCGGTACTCGTGCCCAAACGTGAAGATGCCGAAGATGCTCATCACGTACGCGACGAGGAACGGGGCGAAGCCCGCACCGGCGCCCTGCGTCGCGATCGCCGCGAGCACGAAGTCGGGACCCTCCTCGAGGACCTCGACGCCGGAGAATCCCCAGGCGATCAGGCTTGACAGGGTGCCGGCGATCACCAGCGACGCCGCGACCAGCCAGTACGTCGAGCGCAGCGTGACCAGGCGGCACCACTCGTACCGCAGCGCGGCGGTCATGCCCGGGTCCCGTCGTAGCTGCCCGGCTTGCCGCTGAGGGCGCCGGCGTGGCCGATGAACTCCTCGCTCATGCCGGTCGCCTCCAGGAACGCCTCCTCCAGCGTCGCCTCGCGGCTGGCCAGCTCGTGCAGCCGGGCACCCACCTCGTGCGCGACGTCGCCGATCTGCTCGCGAGCCATGCCGGTCACGACGTACGCGCCGTCCGCGCCGCCCACGAGGTAGGCACCACGCTGGCCCAGCACCGGCCCGAGGAGCTCGATGTCGGGGGTGCGCAGCACTATCGCGTTGCTGCGGCTGGCCTTGACGAAGTCGTCCACCGGGCCACTAGCCAGCAGCCGGCCCCGACCGATGACGACCAGCCGGTCAGCCATCAGCGCCATCTCGGCGAGCAGGTGGCTGGACACAAACACCGACCGGCCCTCGCCGGCCAGGTCCTTCAGCAGTTGGCGCAGCCACTGGATGCCCTGCGGGTCGAGACCGTTGGCAGGCTCGTCCAGGATGAGCGTGTGTGGGTCTCCCAGGAGCGCGGCGGCGATCCCGAGCCGTTGACCCATGCCTAGCGAGAACTTCCTCGGCTTGTCGGCGGCGACCGAGGTCAAGCCCACCATCTCGAGCACCTCGTCGACGCGCGCGTCGCTGATCCCGTTGGGGGCGGCCAGCAGCCGCAGGTGGTTGCGGGCCTTGCGGGTCGGGTGGAACGGCTTGGCCTCCAGCAGTGAGCCGACGTGTCGCATCGGGTCCCGCAGCTGCCGGAACGGCGAGCCGTCGAAGGTCGTGCTGCCCTGCCCGTTGTCCAGGCCCAGCATCAGCCGCATCGTGGTGGACTTCCCGGAGCCGTTGGGTCCGAGGAAGCCGGTCACGCTGCCCGGGTCGACGCGGAACGACAACCCGTCCACGGCCAGCTTCCCGTCGTAGGCCTTGGACAGCCCGGTGGCCTCGATGGTCCCCATGAGCGCTCCTCCCCGCAGGCTGCTCCAGTGCCAGCCTCCCAGCATGGCAGCCGTACCGTTGGCCCGATGACCGATCGCCCGAGCCCGGCTCCCGTGCGCACGCTCGCCGACGCGCTGCGCGGGTGGGACGACGGCGCCCTCGCGGCGCTGGTGCTGGCGCGACCGGATCTGGCCCGGCCGGCGCCGGCCGACCTCGGACAGCTCGCCACCCGCGCGGGCGGCCGTGGCTCGGTCGCGCTGGCGGTGGACCGGCTCGACACCGCTCACCTCGCCGTCGTGGAGGGGTTGGCGCTGCTGCCGGAGCCGGTCAGCCGCGCCGAGCTGGAACGCCTCGTGTACGCCGCACCGGCCACCGTCGCGACCGTCCTCCGGCGCCTAGCCGGGCTGGCGCTGGTGTGGGGCGACAACACCGACCTGCGGCTGGTCCGGGTCGCCAAGGACGTGGTGGGTCCCACCCCGGCCGGCCTCGGCCCCGGCCTGGTCCCGTTGCTCACCGCCGCCCGCCCGGCGCGGGTCCATGCACTGGCGGACGACCTGCAGATCGCCCCAGCTGCGGATTCGATGGTTGTCGCGACTCGCATCGCCGCCGCGTACGCCGACCCGGCATGGACCCGCAACCGGATCGACGAGGCGAGCACGGCTGCGGGTGCCGAGGCCCCGCGCCTCCTCGACCGCCTGGCGGCCGGCCCGCCCACCGGTCGGCTCGGCGCGGTGCCTCCCGACGTGCGCATCGCGACCGCCACGGGAGCGCTGCAGCACCTGATGGCACGCGGGCTGCTGGTCACCGTCGACGACCGCACGGTCACTCTGCCCCGGGAGGTCGGGCTCGTGCTGCGGGGCGGCCGGACCACCAGCGCACCGGTCGACGCACCGCCACAGCCGACCACCGCGCCCGCACATGCGGACCTGGTCGACAGCAGCGGGGCCGGGGCGGCCCACGACACCGTCCGCCGGGTCGAGCTCGTGCTGGAAAGGTTCGGCGCCTCGCCGCCCGCTGTCCTGCGCTCGGGCGGGATCGGGGTGCGCGATGTGCGCGCGCTGGCTGGTGAGCTGGGCGTCGACGAGGGCGAGACAGGGCTGCTGCTGGAGGTGGCGAGGGCAGCCGGGCTGCTCGGTGTCGGCGACCATCCGGAGCGGGGCGAGGTATGGGCGCCTACCGGTGACCTGGACAGGTTCCGGGCGCTACCGGCTGCCGACCGCTGGGTGCGGCTGGCGAGTGCGTGGCTGTCCACCGCCAGGGCCACCGTGCTCGTGGGTGGACGCGACGAGCACGACCGCCCGGTCAACCCACTTGCGCCCGGCCTCGAGCGCGGTGCGGTGGCGGCGCTGCGGCGGTCGACCCTGCAGGTGTTTGTCGATGTGGGCCCCGGGGTCGCTGTCGACGACGCTCAACAGGTCGTCGACGCGGTGGCGTGGACCCGGCCGCGGCGGGTGGCGCTGCGCGACGCGACCGTGCTGCACACGTTGGTCGAAGCAGCCCAGCTCGGGGTGCTGGCAGGACGCGCCCTCACCGGCGCCGGGCTGGCGCTGCTGACCGACCCCGACAAGGCGGCGGACCGGCTGGGCACGCTGCTGCCCGAGCCGGTCGACCACGTGCTGCTGCAGGCCGACCTCACCGCAGTGGCCCCGGGCCCGCTGGAGCCGGTGATCGCACACGGACTGGCGCTGCTGGCAGACGTGGAGTCCCGCGGTGGCGCCACCGTGTACCGCTTCGGCGCCGACACCGTACGCCGGGCACTGGACGCCGGGTGGCCGGTCGCCGAGGTGCACACCTTCCTCGCCACCCACTCCCGGACACCGGTGCCGCAGCCGCTGACGTACCTCGTCGACGACGCCGCCCGCCGGCACGGGCAGTTGCGGGTCGGCGCCGGTGAGGCGTACGTGCGCGCCGACGACCCGGCCGAGCTCGACGCAGTGCTGGCCGACGCCTCGCTGGCCGCGCTGCGGCTGCGCCGAGTGGCACCCACTGTCGCGCTCACCGACGCGCCCGCCGACGTCGTCGTCGCAGGGCTGCGGCGGGCGCACCGCGCGCCACTGCTGGAGGGAGCCGACGGTTGCCAGGTCAGCACCGAGCCGATCCGTCATCGGGCCCGCTCGCGACCGGCACCGGCTCACGACCTACCAGCTTTGACCGCCGCCGAGGCCGCAGCGGTCGCTGCGGCGATACGGGCCGGCGAGCACGCCCGCGCCGCCCGCCCCGGGGGCGGGCGCGATACTGGGCCGGCCCGCCTGGTGCAGCAGCTTCAGGCCGCTGTCGAGGACCGTCGGACAGTGTGGCTGGCCTACCTGGACGACACCGGCACGGTGTCGGAGCGCGTGGTCGACCCGGTCGGCGTCGACGGTGGCCGGCTCACCGCGTACGACCACCGCAGCGCACGCACCCGCGGGTTCACGCTGCACCGGATCAGCCACGTCGCCGCCGTCGGCTGAGACACGATGAGACATTCGCGCGGCCCGGACGATGGGACTGCCCTGTCGCCGGGTGCTCGGACCGTGGGGGTGGAGGAGGAGCTGCTGCTGGTGGACCGGGACGGCGTGCCGCGGCCCTGGGGCGACGACGTCGTGCACAGCGCCGGCGGCGACGACCGCGGCCCCGCACAGGTCGAGCACGAGCTCAAACGCGAGCAGGTCGAGCTCGGCACCGAACCGTGCCTCCGGCTCGCGGACACCGGCGACCAGCTGCGTTCGCTGCGGCGGCGACTCGACGACGCGGCGTCCCGGCATGGCCTGCGGCTGGCCGCGCTCGCGACCAGCCCACTGCCGGTCGAGCCGACCGCGACCCCGGACGCCCGGTACGAGCGGATGCAGGCGGAGTACGGCATGACCGCGCGCGAGCTGCTGTGCAACGGCTGCCATATCCATGTCGCTGTCGAGTCAACCGACGAGGCGGTCGCGGTGCTCGACCGGATCCGCCCGTGGCTCGCGACCCTGACCGCGCTGTCGGCCAGCTCGCCGTACTGGCAGGGCGCCGACACCGGCTACGCGAGCTACCGGCAGCGGGTCTGGAGCCGTTGGCCGAGCGCCGGGCCGAACGAACCGTTCGGCGACGCAGAGGGCTACCACGCGGCGATCGCGGCGATGGTCTCCAGCGGCGCCGCGATCGACGAGGGCATGGCCTACCTCGACGCGCGGGTGTCGAAGGATTGGCCGACGATCGAGCTACGGGTCTTGGACGTGTGCCTCGACGTCGACGACGCCGTGCTGCTGGCCGGGCTCGGCCGGGGCCTGGTCGAGACCGCCGCCGGACAGTGGCGTGACGGGCGCCCGTCCCAGCCGGTCCGGGTGGAGGTGCTGCGCGGCGCTTCGTGGCGGGCCGCGCGGTCCGGGCTCAGCGGCGACCTGGTGGACCCGATCTCAGCCAGCACCGTGCCCGCACGGACGCAGGTCGAGCGGCTGCTCGGCTACGCGACACCCGGGCTGGACCAGTACGGCGACCTCGACTCTGTCGCCCGGCGGCTGGAGACCGTCCTCGACCGGGGAACGGGAGCCGACGCCCAGCGGGCCGCATACGCCCGCCGGGGACAGCTCCGCGACGTGGTCGCGGACGCGGTCGGCCGCACGACCTCCTGACCGATGATTTTCCGAACTGTTCACGGTCAAACCCGATGACGACTGTCGGTGCCCAGCACTAGCGTTTTGCCGCCGCTGGCAGCAGGCGGCGAAGCCCGGAGGAGGACGTGATGAGCAGAGGTGTCGCCGAGCGGATCAGTGGTCGCACCGCCAAGTGGGTGATCCTGGTCATCTGGCTCGCCATCATGGTTTTCGGCGGCGTGGTCGGCAGCCAGCTCACCGACGCGCAGAACAACGAGACCTCCTCGTGGCTGCCCGGCGACGCCGAGTCGACGCTCGCGATCGAGCAGCTGTCTGCCTTCCAGTCGCAGGACGCGCTCACCGCGGCGATCGTGTACGAGCGGGCCGGGGGGCTGACGCCGGAGGACCAGGAGGCAGCCGGCGCAGACGCCGCCGCGATCGCCGAGCTCGGGGGACTGGTCGGCCAGGTGCAGGGGCCGATCCCGTCCGAGGACGGCGAGGCGCTGCAGACTCTGGCGACCTTCGACCGCGGCAGCGACACCTTCCTGCTGTCACCGGACGTCGTGGACGAGGTCCACGAGATCGCCGACGACGGTCCGGAGGGGCTGAGCGTCTACGTCACCGGCCAGCTGGGCAACGCCGCCGACTCGGCCGAGGCGTTCGAGGGCATCGACGGCACGCTGCTGATCGCGACCGTCTCCATCGTGATCGTGCTGCTGCTGCTCACCTACCGGAGCCCGGTGCTGTGGATCCTGCCGATCCTTTCGGCCGTCACCGCGTTGTTGGCCGCCCAGGGCGTGATCTACCTGCTGGTCGACAACTTCGGGCTCACCGTCAACGCACAGAGTGCCGGCATCCTCACGGTGCTCGTCATCGGGGCGGGCACCGACTACGCGCTGCTGCTGGTCGCGCGGTACCGCGAGGAGCTGCGCGTGCACGCCGACCGGCACGAGGCTATGGCCGAGGCCCTGCACCGGGCCGGACCGGCGATGCTCGCCAGCGGCGGCACGGTGATCCTCGGGATGCTGTGCCTGCTCGCCGCGACGATGAACTCGACCCAGGGCCTGGGCCCGGTCGCCGCGATCGGGGTGGTGGTCGCGCTGTTGGCGATGACGACGCTGCTGCCGGCGCTGCTGGTGATCGTGAGTCGGTGGGTGTTCTGGCCGGTACGGCCCACGTTCGGCAGCGACGAGCCGACCGCGAGTGGCCCCTGGGCCAGGGTCGGCCGGGCGATCGCCCCTCGCGCGCGGCTGGTTTGGTTGGTCACGACCGTTGCCCTCGCCGTTGGCTGGCTCGGCCTGCCGACGTTGGACGCCAACGGGCTGACGCTGGCCGAGGGCTTCCGTGGGACCCCGGAGTCGGTGGTGGGCCAGGAGGTGCAGGCCGAGCACTTCGAGGGCGACGCCGGAAACCTCGTGCAGGTGATCGCCCCCGCCGAGGACGCGGCCGCGGTCTCCGAGGTCGTGGCTTCCACCGAGGGGGTCGTCCCAGCCGGCGAGCCGGTCGTGGCAGGGGATATCGCTCTGGTCAGCGCGGCGCTGACCGACGAGGCGGTCAGCGATGCCGCGTTCGACTCGGTCGAGCGACTGCGGTCCGCCGTCGACGCCGTCGGAACCGACGTGCTCGTCGGTGGTGGCACCGCGATCCAGCTCGACACCCAGAACGCCTCCCAGCGCGACAACCGGGTGGTGATCCCGCTTGTCCTGCTGGTGGTGCTGCTGATCCTTGGCGTTCTGCTGCGAGCGATCGTGGCGCCGGTGCTGCTGGTGCTGACGGTCGTGCTGTCGTTCGGCACCGCGCTGGGGTTGAGTGCGCTGGTCTTCGAGTACGCGTTCGGGTTCGGCGGGGCCGACAGCTCGTTCCCGCTGTTCGTCTTCGTGTTCTTGGTGGCGCTAGGCATCGACTACAACATCTTCTTGATGACCCGGGTGCGCGAGGAGGCCCTCGACCATGGCACCCGCCGCGGTGCGCTGATCGCGCTTGCGGCCACCGGCGGCGTGATCACGTCAGCCGGACTGGTGCTCGCGGCGACGTTCGCGGTGCTGGCGACGCTGCCGCTGACGTTCCTCACCGAGATGGGGTTCGCGGTCGCGCTGGGCGTGCTGCTCGACACGATCATCGTGCGAGCGGTGCTGGTGACGGCGCTCAACCTCGACGTGGGCCCGAAGATGTGGTGGCCGAGCGCACTGGCCCGCCGGCCCGAAGGCGAAACCGGTGTCCCGGACGAGCACGAGCCGGCGCACCCCCACTCCCGCCAGCGGGTCAGCTGAGGCGGTGCCGGCACGTAAGATTCATTCATGGACTTCGTCGGTTACGCCGAGGGAGCCGCGCGGCTGGTCAACGCGCCGATGTCCGATCCGGACGACCTGGCCGGCTTCCTGTCCGATCGGGACTGGCTGACCGCGCGGGTCATCGACCGTGACCCGCGTACGCTGCGCCGGTTCACCGCCGAGCTGCGGGGGGTCTTCCAGGCGTCGTCGGACGGTGACGAGCAGTCGGTGGTCACCCGGCTCAACGCCTTGCTGTCCACCCACCGGGTCACGCCGCACATCGCCGGGCACGACTCCCAGTCATGGCACCTGCACGTCGCGAACGCGTCATCGGTGCCGGAGCTGCTGATCGCCGAGGCGCTGCTCGGTCTGGCCACTGTCGTCTGCGAGTCCGGGCCGCACCGGCTCGGCGTGTGCCAGGCCGCCGCCTGCGACGACGTCTTCGTCGACACCTCCCCGAACCGGTCCAGGCGGTACTGCTCCGACCGCTGCTCGTCGCGGGCCAACGTGGCGGCGTACCGGGCCCGGCAACGGTCGGAGCAACGAGCCGAACCGGTGCCCGGGTGAGCGCCGGCGGACCGCTCATCGTCCAGTCCGACAAGACGCTGCTGCTCGAGGTCGACCATGACGACGCGGCCGAGTGCCGCCGCCAGATCGCCCCGTTCGCCGAGCTCGAACGCTCGCCCGAGCACGTGCACACCTACCGGTTGACACCCCTCGGGCTGTGGAACGCGCGCGCCGCCGGTCACGACGCCGAGCAGGTCGTCGACGTCCTGCTCGGATTCAGCAGATATTCGGTCCCGCACGCCCTGCTGGTCGACATCGCCGAGACCATGTCGAGGTACGGCCGGCTCCGGCTCGACAAGCACCCGACCCACGGGCTGGTGCTCACAGCCACCGAGCGCCCGGTGCTCGAAGAGGTGCTGCGCGCACGCCGGCTGGCACCGATGCTGGGTGCCCGCCTCACCGACCCCCAGTTCGAGCTGGACGGCGGCGCGGTCGTGGTGCACCCATCGCAACGTGGTGCGCTCAAGCAGGCTCTGCTCAAGCTCGGCTGGCCGGCCGAGGACCGGGCCGGCTACGTCGACGGCGAGGCCCACCGGATCGACCTCGACGAGTCGGCGTGGTCGCTGCGGCCGTACCAGCGGGAGGCGGCCGAGTCGTTCTGGCATGGCGGCTCCGGGGTCGTGGTCCTGCCATGCGGCGCCGGCAAGACCCTGGTCGGCGCCGCGGCGATGGCCCGGGCCGGCGCCACCACGCTGATCCTCGTCACCAGCACGGTCGCGGCCCGGCAGTGGCGCGACGAGCTGCTGCGGCGCACGTCGCTCACCGAGCACGAGATCGGCGAGTACACGGGGGCACGCAAGCAGGTACGACCGGTGACGATCGCGACGTACCAGGTGCTGACCACCAGGCGCAAAGGCGTGTTCACCCACCTCGAGCTGCTGGACGCAAGGGACTGGGGTCTGGTGGTCTACGACGAGGTGCACCTGCTACCGGCGCCGGTGTTCCGGATGACGGCCGACCTGCAGGCGCGGCGCCGGCTCGGCCTCACCGCGACCCTGGTGCGCGAGGACGGCCGGGAGGGCGATGTGTTCAGCCTGATCGGGCCTAAGCGCTATGACGCGCCGTGGAAGGACATCGAGAACCAGGGCTACATCGCGCCGGCCGAGTGCATCGAGGTGCGGGTGAGCCTCGACGACGCGGAGCGGATGGCCTACGCCACCGCCGAGCCGGAGGACCGCTACCGGCTCGCGACCTCTGCGGCGGTGAAGCCGCGGGTGGTGGACCATCTGGTGGCCCGGCACGCCGGCGAGCCCACGCTGGTCATCGGACAGTACCTGGACCAGATCGGCGAGCTCGGCGAGCGACTGGGCGCGCCGGTGGTCACCGGTCAGACCAGCGTGAACGAGCGGCAGCGCCTGTTCGAGGCCTTCCGGGCCGGGGACGTGCCGTTGCTTGTGGTGAGCAAGGTCGCGAACTTCTCCGTCGACCTGCCGGAGGCCAGTGTGGCGATCCAGGTGTCCGGGTCGTTCGGCTCCCGGCAGGAGGAGGCGCAGCGGCTAGGACGCCTGATGCGACCGAAGGCCGACGGTCGGCCGGCTCGCTTCTACGCCGTGGTGGCACGCGACACCGTCGACGCCCAGTTCGCCCAGCACCGGCAGCGATTCCTGGCCGAGCAAGGCTATGCGTACTCCATCGTGGACGCGGACGACCTGCTCGCCGACCGCTGACGGCCGCCGGTGCCGCGGCGACCGGGGACCTCAGCGCAGCTGCACCTGCAGGCTGGTGGCGAGCTGGGCATGGTCGTCCTCAGTCGTGAACACCTGGGTACCGGCGCGCAGCCAGCCCCGCCCGCCCCAGGCGATGACGCCGACCTCGACACCGTCCTCGCTGAGTCGGCCGTACAGGTCCTCGGCGGAGTCCTCGTCGGTTGCGCACCCGTCCGGCAACGGGACGAGTCGCATCGCCGGCGCCGGGGTTGCGGGCAGTCCCTCCAACGACGTCCCGATCGCGGCCGCGACGTGGTGCTGTCCCCAGCCGGCGAGACGGGCGTTGCGGGCGGTCATCGACCAGCCACCGAGCGCCTCCCACAGGGCAACCGCGTCCGGGACCGCCATCCACGCCGACAGGTCGGCCGTGCCGCGGGAGTCGAAGCACTCGGGAAAGACGTCCGTGGCCTGCCACCCCAGCACCAGCGGCCGCACCTGCTGGCGCCACCTGCGCGCCACCCACATCGCGGCGGTGCCACGCGCCGCAAACGCCCACTTGTGCAGGTTGCCGACCCACGCGTCGGCACCCAGCGCAGCTATGTCCACGTCGACGTGGCCGGGTCCGTGCGCCGCGTCCACGAACACCATCGCCTCGGTGGCCCGCGCCGCGGCGACCACGGCCGCCACCGGCATCAGTCGCGCCGTCGGCGAGGTGATCTGGTCGACGACCACCAGCCGGGTGCGCTCGCTCAGCTGCCCCGCGTACGCGGCGACGACCATCTCGTCGTCGGCGTCGAGCGGGATCCGGGCCTCGCGCAGCACGACCCCGGCCCTGGTCGACCACGCGTCGACGGCCAGCCGCACCGCCCCGTACGCGTGGTCACTGAGCAGCACCTCGTCGCCCGCCCGCAGGTCGAGGCTGGCCAGCAGGGTGGAGGCGGCCTCGGTCACGTTGGTGACCAGCGCCAGCGAGTCCCGTCCCACACCCAGCCAGTCGGCCGTGGCCAGCCGGCCCGCGGCGACAGCTGCCGGCAGCTCGTAGCGGTGGAACCGGTGCGGGTCGGCCTCAGTCCGCTCGCGCCACCGGTCCTGTGCCTCCAGCACCGGTCGCGGCACCGCGCCATACGCACCGGGACTCAGGTGGGTCCGCGACGGGTCGAGGGCAAACAGATCGCGCACGTCCGTCGCGCTGCACAATGAGACGGACATCTCCCCCCATACTCCATGAATTGTCGGTGACACTCATCTTTCACGTTGTCGACCGCTTTACCGTTTTGCCACGCTCGAAGGTGCCGCCATGCTCGCATGTGTGCCCGGCGAACCCGATCTTCCCCCGTCCGCGGCCCCCGCGGCCGACCGCCAGACGCAGCCGGCCGACCCTCGTCCCGACCCCGAGCTCGCCGCCGAGCGACACCATCTGACCGCATCCCGCGCGGCGCTGGCCCGGATGCGCACCGCGGTCGCCGGCCTGTCAGCGCAGGGAGGTGACGGGGTGTCCACCGAGTACCTGAGGGCCGCGTTGTGGCACCGGATGCGGGCGCTGGAGGACGACCCGGAGGTGCCGCTGTTCTTCGGCCGCATCGACCTGGCCGCCGAGCGGTTGTACGTGGGCCGGCGCCATGTCAGCGACGACAATGGCGAGCCGTTGGTGAGCGACTGGCGAGCGGCCATCTCCAGAACGTTCTACCGGGCCAGTGCCCGTGCACCGATGGGTGTCCGGCTGCGGCGGCGGTTCGGCTTCTTCCACGGGGTTCTCACCGCGTACGAGGACGAGTGGCTCGGCGCCGGGCAGGAGCTGGCGGACAGCGCCCTGCTCGAGGCCGAGGTCGAGCGCCCACGGCTCGGACCGATGCGCGACATCGTGGCCACCATCCAGCCTGAGCAG
>Ga0136622_10000174_pt1 | contig 24541 bp, 20 predicted proteins | sample AntDrymUQ4482106_2_FD_104803 | JGI IMG/M metagenome (GOLD analysis project Ga0136622, IMG submission 104803) | Polar desert sand microbial communities from Dry Valleys, Antarctica - metaG UQ448 (21.06) | ecosystem: Environmental > Terrestrial > Soil > Desert | place: Antarctica: Dry Valley...
CCGAGCTTCTTTCGACCTTTCCGACCACAGGAACGCGAATGCTCGGAGCTCTTACCGAATGGCTTGGCCCTTCGACGAGAGCGGTCGCTCATCACACTGAGAACTGGGACGGGTCCGGCCACCCCTACGGGCTGAAGGGTGAGGAGATTCCACTAGCGGCGCGAGTGGTCACGGTGGCGGTGACTTTCGACCATCTCGTCAATGGTGCGCTCGACTACCACGCGGCACGGCGACAGATCGCGGGCGGAGCCGCCTCGGACTTCGACCCCGAGGTCGTTCGCGCTCTACTGAGCGTTGACGAAGCCGAGCTGCGGTCCGTCGCCGGGCTCTCGGCGCCGCTTCGACAGCTGGCCGCCCTGCGGCCGGGCCCGGTGGGTGCCCTCGTTGCCACCTTTTTCTTGATCACAGGGATGGCCCTGACCGGATCGCTGCTCCCCCGGGCCGCCTATTCGGTTCGCGTCGATGAGCTGCTGTCCTTTCTCGAAACGACCTCGACGAGCGCATCGATTTCTGCACAGGCGACAACAACACCGCTGCTCGCGTCGACCACTGAAGGCAACGATCCATCGACCACCTCGGCGACGTCGATCGGTGGATTGCCGAGCTCAACCACTGGAAGCTCTGCACCTGGGACGACGGTTCCTGCCTCGGAAATCAGGCGGCCAGGGGCCACCACTTCCACCACCCGGCCGGGCTCCACGACCTCCACCGCCTCGACCACGTCGATCCCCGGCGTGACGACCACGGCCGGAGCCACGACCACAGCGCCAACCACCACGACCACCCGCCCGCCGGTTACGACGACGACCCAGGCGCCGACCACGACCCAAGCACCAACGACGACCACCACCCTCGAGCCAACCACCACGACCCTCGAGCCAACCACGACCACCCTCGAGCCGACCACCACCACCCTCGAGCCAACCACGACCACCCTCGAGCCAACCACCACCACCCTCGAGCCAACCACGACAACAGAGGTCCCCTAACTGGGCGCGTGACCTGCGATCATCGGCCCATGCGCGCCGAGGATGTTCACGACTTCATCTCCTTCCGCGATCCTGACGAGAACCGCACCTGGCTCTTCGATGCGACCTTCCTTCGTTCGTCGTGGCTGTGCATCTTTGGACGAGGTTGCCAGGGGATCTACACGACGCCAACGCCCGAGCTCTCCCAGGGATGCTGTTCGATGGGAGCGTGGTTCACCGACGAAGAAGATGTGGCCAAAGTCGAACGCCATGCCGCGCTGCTTACCGACGACAACTGGCAGTTTCGCAAGAAGGCGGGGACGAAGATCTGGCGACAGCGAGGCGATGACCAGACATCGCGGCTCGTCGACGATGCGTGCATCTTTCTCAATCGTCCGGATTTCAAACGCGGCGCGGGCTGTGCACTCCACCTCGGCGCTCTTGACGCCGGAGAACGGCCTCTCGAATGGAAACCGAATGTCTGCTGGCAACTACCCCTGCGGCTCGAAGAGGACACCGACGGTCATGGCCACATCACCTCCGTGCTTCGTGAATGGAAGCGGCGGGACTGGGGTGACGGCGGCGCTGAGTTTGCGTGGTGGTGCACCGACAGCCCCCTGGCCTTTGTCGGTGGCGAGCCGGTCTACGAAAGTCTGAAGGACGAGATCATCGAAATGATCGGCAACAAGGCCTATGCGCTCTTGGTCGAGCAGTTGAACCGGCCCCAGCCACTCCCCCACCCGGCTCTGCGAAAAAAGGACAAGGCCCGCCGCTCACGAATCCCGGTGACGCCGGTCCAAGGCTGACGTTCCTCCCCCGTTTTCGCGACTAAATCGGTACCTCAGACGGACCGATTCGGTAGCGAAAACGCATCAGGGCTGCTTGCGAAACAGGCCCTTTACCCAGGAGACGAGGCTTGTCAAGAAGAGCCGAAAGGGTTTGACATCAGCCGCCTTTATCTCCGAGGCCGCCGCCTCGGAGGGGGCTGCCATCTTGGCTTCGAGGCAGCCGGCAAAGTCGGTGATGAGCCGGCGGCTCATCTCATTGATCAGACCGGTGCGACCGAACTGGGCGGCGGGGCCTGCAAGGGTGATGTCGGCATCGATCTTGACGTTGGTGCCTGAGCCAGCGGCGGTGAGGAAGTAGTTCACCTTGACCTGTCCGCGGCTTCCACCCCGTTTGTCGACTCCTTTGCCGTCGATAAGAGCGGTGCGGTTGGCGGGGTCAGAGGTGACGTTGGCTTCGCCCTCGAAAGTTGCCGCGATCGGGCCGAGCTTCACTGAGATGTTGCCGGCGTACACCCCTCCGCCTTTGTCCTCGGTGAGGGTCGCACCCGGCAGGCACTCGGCGACGGCAGGAACGTCTTGAAACTGCTCCCAGACCGCCTCGACCGGCCGATCGACAGTGAACTCCTGGGTGATCTTCATCGGCTCTCTACGGTAACGGGCGCCAGCCGGCCGGGCCCTTTTTCTCGACCAGCGGTCCGCCTTGGCGATTTCGCCGCACCGCCATGATCTCCGAAAGGATCGACCAGGCGATCTCGATGGGCCCGTCGGCCCCAACGTCAAGCCCCGCGGGACCATAGATCCGATCGGTGGGGTCGGGGACAAGACCACGAGCGTTGAGGTCTTTCAGCATCCTCTCCAGCCGCTCGCCGGGGCCGAGGCAGCCGATGTAGGCCGCGCCTTTTCCCAGAAGCGAGCCGAGGAGGTCGACGTCCCGCAGGTAGTTGTGCGACATGACTACGAAAGCAGTGCGATCGTCGACTTCGATGCGCTCCGAGAGCTCGGCCGGAGCGCACTGGATCAAACGGTCGGCCTCCGGGAAGCGCTCGCGGGTCAGGAAGGCTCGGCGGTCGTCGACCACCGTCACTTCGTGCCCGAGCTCCTTTCCCAGCCGGACCAGAGGAACTGCATCGTGACCCGCTCCGCACACCACCAGCCGGGGCGGTGCTGAGTTGACCTCCAGCAAATAGTCGACTCCCTCCCGGTGGAGCCGCCGGTGACGGCCGTCGCGCATCGCCGCGGCCACCTCGGTTCCCCAGCCCGGGTCGACTTCGCTGATCGCCTGATGGCGGCCGATCTCCGGCCCGGAAAGGGTGTGCAGGATCGCCACCGGCCGCTCGCTGATGACCGTCGAGAATTGCGCGGCAGAGTTGGCCGACTCGATCAGCAACTCGGTGACCCCATTGCAACCGATCCCCCAGCCCCAAACGGCTTCGTCATCCGCGGTGAGATCGAACTTCACTAGTCGCGGTTCGGCGTCACGTCCCATCTCGGCGGCAATCGCGATCAGATCGTTGTCGAGACAGCCCCCGGAGACAGTCCCCACCATGGTCCCGTCGGCCGAAACCAGTTGGCGCGCCGCCAAACCTCGATAGGTCGAACCTCGCACACCGACCACGGTCGTCAGGACGAAATCGATCTGGCGCCGATTCCAATCGGGAATGGTGGGGAGAACGTCCTCGGTCATCAACCCCAAACTTAGGCGGGTCTAGTGGCCGGTGTCACCGCCGAGCAGATCGAGCGCATGCGACAGCACCGCTGACAGCGCCTCGAAACCCTCCTCGACGGCTCGCGGGCTGCCGGGCAGGTTGACAATCAAGGAGGACCCTTTCACCCCAACCACGGCACGGGACAAGGCGGCCATCGGAGTCGATTCGAGCCCTTTGCTCACGAGAAGATGGCTGAGACCGGGAACGACGCGCTCGACCACCTGCATGGTCGCCTCGGGCGTGACATCACGCGGTCCGAGACCCGTGCCACCGGTGGTCATGATCAGGCGGGCATCGACAGCGAGCCTCTGGAGAGCTTGAGTTATCGCCTCGATCTCGTCGGGCACGACCTCGTGGTCGGTCACCTCAAAGCCGGCCCTCCCCAGGAGCTCGACTAAGAGCTCGCCAGAAGCGTCTTGACGAGTTCCAGCAGTCACCCCATCAGAGACGGTGACCACCGCCGCCCTCACGAAACGAAGAACGTTTCCGGGTCGGGTGGGATTGGAATCCCGCGGGCGAGGGCGAAGCGGAACACCACAAACAGGATCACCACCGCCGCGACCAAACCCCAACTGAACCGTCGGGCCGTCGTGTGTGGGTCGTGTTCGACGGCTTTGCTCCCAGGTGCAGACAAAAGCGTCGCGGCTGTGAAGAGACCAAAGAGCGGGATGGCGGACACGAGCCCGCTACCGGTGTCGGGCACGAAGAACAACACCGCCAGCAAGGCACCGGCCAGACCGCCTCCCAAACCGATCCGCGCTACGAAGCCGACACGCCGCGGCGGGGTGGCGATCTCACTGCGCGAAGTGGCGAACGCCAGAAACGCCGGGGCCGCAGCCAAGGAGACCAAGAGCAGGCCAATTGCTCCACCCACTCCAACAACCATGTCGATCCCCGCCGGCAGATCGAAGTGGGTCAAGGCGAGAGCAACGTCGCTCTGTCTGTCGACCCCCGCCAGCGCCATGGGCACGAATCCTTGCCGGAAGCAGTGCAGGATCAGCCAGAGCACGCAAAGACGGGCCGGGTCGTGGCGGCGACTAGCCGGATAGATGGCGAGGAAGGACGCTCCGACAATCAGGGCGGCGAGAGCGCCGCCGGCGAGGGCAAGCGGGTTGTCACCAGTGAGGAACTCAACCCGGTCGTGGTAGATGATCGGGTCCCGGTCGACGAGCCAGCCCACGATGAATCTGCCAAGCGAGTCGGCGAGGACGGCGATGACAATCCCAACGGTGGAGGCAAGGGCCGAATTGACGAGCAAGGTCACCCCGGTCAGGCGGTCACTCCCGTCGACAATTGTGGTCAGCCGCTGCTCGGCGATCGTTGCAGGCATCCTAAAACTTCGACCAATCTCGACCGAAGATCAAACGGTTTCCAAGTCCTCGAGACTTTCCGATTCGATGACGTCGTGGCGGCTTATGGCAGTTGAGATCACTGCCTGGATAGTGGCGGTGAGCGGCAGAGCCAGAATGGCGCCGACGCCTCCCAGCAGGCTGGCCCCTGCGATCACCGCCCCGATCGACACCGCCGGATGGATCGACATGGTTCGGCTGGTGATCCTCGGGGCGATGAGGTAGTTCTCTAGTTGCTGGTATCCGATGAGCGCCACCACTACCCACAAGCCTTTGATCGGGCTCACCGCCATCCCCGCAATCGCCGGCAGGACGAGACCTAGATACGTACCGACGACGGGGATGAATTGGGAGATGACACCCATCCAGACGGCCAGCGGAAGGGGCGAGGGGACGCCGATGATGGCCAAAGCTCCCCAGGTGAAAAATGCGCACACGATCGCCAACAGTGCCCGCGAGTAGACGTATTGACCTGTCTTCTCGACTGCCGTGTCCCAGGTCGAAAGCGCCCGCTCTTGCCGTTTGGCGGAAAGAGTGGAAAGGAGCAACCGCCGCCAGGTCGGGCCTTCGGCGAGCAGGTAGTAGCCAAAGAGGGTGACGGATGCGAGTTGGAAGATGAGACCGAAGACCGTGTTGCCGACCGCCAAGAGCCCCCCGGCCACCTGCGACCCGTACTGCTCGATTAGCGAGCCCAGGTCCGAGAAGTCGGCCCCGATCTCTGGGACAGAGAGCTCGAGGCCAAACGTGACGTTCGCCCAGGTCGTGAGCGATTCGGCATAACCCGGCAAGTTCTCTATCAGCATTGTGCCTTGGGTGACCAAAACCGGCACGAGGAGGAAGAGAAAACCGGCAAAGAGGACCCCGGCGGCGGCGAACACCACCGCGGCGGCAACCCGCCGGCGCCAGTTTCGCTTGACCAGAGCCTGCACGGCCGGTTCGAGGGCCACCGCGAGGAAAAGCGCCAGGAACACGAAGTAGAGAAGGGTGCGGATCTGGTACGTGATCCAAAGGGCGACAACGGCTAGGAGCAGAACGCCGACCACGATCCAAACTGCACGAGCCAGCCAGTCGGGCGGCCTTTTCCGATTGGGGAGTGCTACCACTGCGGGCTCAGGCTACCGGAGGGCGCTTCAGCGGCGTTTGCGGCGCATCAGCCGCTGCAGGGTTTCCGACTCTGAAAGCACCTCGGGCTTCTGACCCGAAGCCGCCGCCTCCTCTTTGACCGTCTCCACCCGCTTCTTTTCCCGGGTACGCGCCGTCACCATTCCTTCGCGCCAAAGATCCACATCACCGGCGGTGAACACGAGCCGGCGCATCGCCACGTCAACCAGGAAGAGGGCTAGCGCCATTGCGGCCAGCCACGGCCAGATCGAAATCTCAGCGCGACCCTGTTCGGGAGCGGGATCGAAAATCGAGGCGATGTCGGGATTGAGGCGCCCACCGGTCAAGCTCGTCAGGTCGTTGCCGAGGGTGGGGTCGGGCTCGCGGAAGGCGAACTCCTCTTCATAGGCCGAAACCGCCCCCGAACCCGAGGTCACCTGGGAGCCGTCCGGGTTTTGTTGCGTGACTGCCACCCAATAGGCGCCGGCCGGTCCGAGCGGGGCCGACCCGGAGAACTCCGACTCGGATGTGCGAGTCAAAGGGACGACACTGAGCTGACCATCGGGACCTCGCACCCGGGCCGTGGCGGTGCTGTCCAAGTCGGCACCCACCGCCGAATACCGGATTTGGAGCTGGCCGTCTTCGACAAACGTGACCGGAGGGTTGTCACGGCCGGCGGGGAGGACGTCACGGACCACGTTGCCCCAAAAATCGGAGTATCCCTCCCAGTCGACCCATTGGGTCAGCCAGCGAGCGGTGGCATCCGAGGTCCAGGCCGTCGCTCTTCCGAGCCCGCGCTGCCAGGTCGCCAGCAACGGGTCGGCTTGGCCGATCTCCATCAGCACCGACGCTGTTCCCTTCGCCTTGGTGAGGACATAACCAAGGAGCGGTGGGGACTCAACGAGCTCAGCCGTCACCGGGGAAGGAGCGGAGAGAACCGGAAAGAAAGTTCCCTCGGTGGCAAGGTTGCGAGCCACTGTCAGCGTCTCCTGGACAAAGATCTCGGGAATTGCCTCGAGATCCTCGCCGGCGTAGTAGCGGCCCCCGCCCAGCTCAGCCATCCGCTCAAGAGTTGTGCCGGGACCCTCACCCGTGCCGAGCACGGAGAGGGTGACTCCGGCGTCGGCGATCTCGCGCGCGATTGGAAGCAAGTTGGCGTCGCTCGGGTCCCAACCGTCGGTGAAGAGAACGATGTGACGGAGTTGCTCGGGTGCTCCAGCCAGCTCCGCCAACGCCACCTCGAGGGCATTGGAGATCTCAGTGTCGCCGTTGGCGGTGATGCCGCTGAGGGCATCGGCCGCATCAGTGATCCCCGACCGCTCCTGGAGGGGAATTACCCAGTCGGTGCCGGAGGTAAAGGTCAACACGCCCACCCGATCGGAAGCCGAAAGAGCCTCAATCGCCAGCTCAGCTCCAGCCCGGGCGATATCGGTCTTGACGACTCCGGTGTTGACGGCGCTGCCCATGTCGCAGTGGCAGGCGCCCATCGACCCGGAGGTGTCGATCACGAGCACTTCCGCCACCGGCTGGCGACGCACGAGGTCGTCGGGGTTCGAGGAGACCGGCAGAACCGCCTCGAGTGGAGTCTGGTGATAGTCGCCGAGCCCGAAGGAGCGGTCACCCCCAATCACGACTAGGCCACGACCCAGCTCCTCAACGAAGGCCGCCAGCGCTTCAGCGTCGTCGGTGTCGGGGCGATCGAAGTTGACCAGGATCACCGCGTCGTAATTGAGCAGCTCGGCCGCAGTGGGGATCGAACGGCGTTCCTCGACGTCGATCCCGCCTGCAATCAATGCGCGGGATAACGCGTCGGCTTCACCATCGACTCCCTCGACCACCGCGACCTTGGCCGGGCCGAGGATGCGGGTTATTCCCTCCGCCTGGTTGTTCTCGGCTCGAGTGTCGAAACCGGCCTCGACCGTTGCCGCGACCGAGAGGAACCCCGATCCGGTTCCCGCGAGCTCGACCGTGATTTCGTTGCGGCCCGAAACCAGGTCGACTTGGATCAGTTGCTCTTCGCCACCGCTCTCGACGATGAGTGTGGCGCTGCCGGCTTGGTTCGATCGGATCACCACCGTGGCGTCGACGCTGTCGCCTTCGCGCACAACGGCAGGCAACTGCACGCTCTCCACCAACGCGTCGGCACTCCTCGAGGCGTCCAACTCAACAATGTCGAGGGCGATCCCAGCCTCCGCCAGGCGCCGGGCCGCGGCTCGTGCGTCGCCGGTCGTCGGCACCAGATCGGTCAGAAGCACGACCCGTCTCGATCCTTCGCTGGGCATCAGCGCGGCGATTGCGTCCAGAGCAGAGGCGAGGTCGGTGGCGGAGTCGTCGGGGTTCGTTCGGATTGGGCCGGGCTGGCGATCGATACGGAAGGCCGAGTCGAGCTGGGTATTGCGCCCGAACACCCCGATGGCGGTCCGTTCATCGCCCCTCGCGGCGGCGAGCGCAGCGGCGAGGAAAGCCTCTTGGTCGGCCGCGGCCGCGCTGGAGATGGAGGCCGATCGATCAAGAAGGAAGAGCACCGAACGCTGGTCGACCGCTCGGGTGAGGATCGGCTGGGCGGCGGCCAGGACGAGAGCAGCCACCGCGACCAAGCGGATCACCACCGCCCACCGATGCTGGCGTCGAGGAACGGTCCGCCCGCCGCGCCGGGCGATCAGCCAAATGAGGGCCAACCCAGGCAGAAGCGCCACCAACCACCAGGGGTTGGCAAAGGTCACGACGTCACCACCTTCCGCCGGGGAAGGAACGGCCGCTGGTGGCCCACCCACCATTCAATCGCCATCAGCGCCAAAGCCAGGGCGATAACCCACGGCGCCCATTCCCTGATCCGGACCGAGGCCTCTTCGGCCGCGGTGACGGCGCCGGTGGTGGCGATGTCCCGGCTGGCCCCGGCCGATTCGTCGGCGACAAATGTTCGCACTGCGACCGGCCCCCCGGTGACGGCGCCCTCGGCGTCGATATAGGACACTTCGTAGACGCCGGGCTGATCGGTGTCGGCAAACTGCGCTGATCCTTCGACCAACTCGCGAACCTCGCCACCGGGCATGGTCACCCGGGCCAACGAGCCTGCCGGAGTGGCAAGGCCAATGGGGGTCCCGGCGGCATCGGTGGAGGCGTTGATCGACGTGGCGCCGGCCAGCCAGCTCAAGGTCCGGGCGCCCAGGATGGGAAAGCCCACCTGAACGGGCAGGTTGGACTTGGTGATGTCGAAAGTGAAATAGGCAACTCGCTGTCCGTTGATCTCACCGAGCAGGATCAAAGGGACGTCGCCGGCGCGCACCAACGTCAGCCAGCGCGGGGCGACGACAACTTGCGCTTCGCCGACAACCAACCCTGAGAGGTCGACCGCATCGAGGATCGGCTCTCCGGGCCGCTGATAGGTAACAGCCAAGTTGCCCGCGAATTGGCTGGCGGTGACACCTTCGGGGGTGGCTTCGGGGGCGATGAGCCAGGTCGGACGATCGATCGTCGGCAACGGACCGCCGTCGGAGATGACAATCGCGGGGGTGCCTTCGCCCTGGTTGGTGAAACCGGGCACCGCATCGACCAACGCCTCGAGGAAGGGCGAGCCCTCCCCCAGCACGGAGACGAGCTGTTCGGGCGCCGAGCCCACAATCAACGTCGCGGAGTCGTCGAGCGGCAGGGAGTCGGCGTTGTCGAGCAGCCGGACTGTCAGCCGGTCGCCGGGGCCGGCGTCGATCGGGGTGGTCTCACGAGCCGAACCTTGCGCCGGGACTTCCAGCTCGATCGAACCGGCCGGAAGATCGTTGACCGCCATCTCCGCTCGCACGGTTCGTGTTTCCGCTCCGTAGTTGACAAGGTTGAGAAAAGCTCGCGTGGTTCCCTCGGTCGAAGGCGCGAGACTCCAAGCCGCCACCGCCAGGTTGTCGCCGAAGTCGTCGTAGCGGAGCATCTCGGCTCCTTCCACCGGTTCCTCGGGCAAGGGTTGGCTGCCTCCGTCGGTGAGCAACAGGACGCTGGTCGGTCGATCAGGGGTGGCGAGCCCGCGAGCCAGACGCACCGCTCCGGAGAGATCGGCGACGCCCCCGCCCGCTTCGAGCGAATTGATCGCCTCGGTGACCAACGCCGGGTCGCGGCCAAAAGCGAGCAGCACCCGCGGGTTCGGACCGGCTTCGATGATCGAAACCTGGTTCGCCTCCGAGAGGTCGCTGACCAAGGAGAGCGCCTGCGTCTTCGCGGTCTCGAGCCGGCCCGCCATCCCCATCGACCCCGAGGTGTCAAAAACCAACGCGGTGTGGGGACCGAGCAGCGTTCGCTCGCGGTAGAAAGGCCGGGCAAGGGTGAGGACGAAGGCGGCGAGGACCGCCAGTTGGAGGAGCAACAAGGGAGTCCATCGGAGCTTTTGCCAGGGAACGGCCGACGACACCGGGATCTCGGCCTTCTCCCACAGCATGATGCTCGGCACCTCCACCCGGGGCCGGCGGCTTCGCAGCATGTAAAGGACGATGAGCGGCCCGGCCAATGCCGCCAGGCCGAAGCCGGCGGGTATCAAGAAACTCATACCAGCGCCTCGGTCCGCGAGAGGGCGCTCAGCACGTTCATTGGAGCATCGTCGGTTGCCGGAACGAGGACATAGTCGAGACCCGCCCGCCGCGCTCGTGCGGCAGCTTCGGTGGCAAAAGCCTCGAGCGCCGCCCGGTAACGCCGCATCGCCTCTTCCGAGGTCGACACCTCGACTTCGCCCCCGGATTCGGAATCAGCCAAACGCAGGTCGCCGGCCAAACCCGGATCAAGCTCCTCCTCGCCGAGAACATGGAGGATGATCCCTCCGGCGCCGATCCCGAGGCCGTCGAGAGCGGACCCAAAGTCGGGGCTGAGAAGGTCGGAGACGAGGATGAGGGCGCCGCGTGTCGTGCCTTCGCCGACCAGCTTGCGCAATGTAGGAGCGAGCTCGCCTCCGCCCCCGGTCGGCAGTTGTTCCAGCCAGGCTTCGAGCTGCGGCCAGCGGGAGAGATGCCGCCCGGCGGGACCGACCTGCAACGACGTACCTCCGACCGCGTAGACCTGAACCCGATCGCCGCCCGCCAGCCCGAGGTAAACAATCATCCCCGCCAGGACCTTCCCGATCTCAGCCTTGCGGTAGAAACCCATCGATTTCGAGACATCCAGAACCACGCGCAGCGGGAGCTCTTCTTCCGCTTCGAATTGGCGGACCAGGAGCACGCCCAGCCTTGCCCAGAGGTTGTGATCGATTCGGCGAAAGTCATCGCCCGGGACGTATTGGCGGTAGTCGGCGAAGTCGAGGCTTTCCCCTTTGTGGCGCGAACGGTGCCGGCCCGCCCATTGCGCGATCACTCGCCGGCGAGTCACGAGAGAAAGCCGCTCGAGACGGCCGCGCAGCTCGGCCGGGAGCAGCATCAGGAAACCGGTTGTGGCGAAGGGTGGGCTTCGAGCACCTCGGAAACGATTTGGTCGGCGCGGACGCCGTCGGCCAGTGCCTCGTATCCGAGAACCAGCCGGTGCCGGAGCGACATCGGGGCGACCTTCCAGATGTCCTCTGCTGCCAGGTTGGGGCGGCCGGCGAAGAGGGCAAATGCCTTGCCGCCGAGGATGAGGGCTTGGGCTCCCCGCGGGCTGGCGCCGTTGCGGACATAGCGCTTCACCAGCTCGGGTGCTTTCTCGCTTTCCGGATGGGTCGCTTCCACCAGCGTCGCCGCGTAGTGAAGGAGATGCGACCCCGCGGGAAGGTCGCGCACCAACTCCGACATCTCGACGATTGCCGCCCCGTCCATGACCGCGTTCGGCTCCGTCTCGGGTCCGGCCGTCGTTCGTTTGAGGATCTCGACCACGTCGTCTGCCGGCGGGAACCCAACCAGCGCCTTGAACAAGAAGCGGTCGAGTTGCGCTTCTGGCAGCGGATAGGTGCCTTCCTGCTCAATCGGATTCTGGGTGGCCATCACCAGGAATGGCCGGGGCAGTTGATGCGTCTCCCCGCCCAGGGTCACCCGTCGTTCTTGCATCGCTTCGAGCAGGGCGGACTGAGTCTTCGGCGTGGCGCGGTTGATCTCGTCAGCAAGGACGAGGTTGGCGAAGATCGGGCCTTGGTGGAACTTGAAGTCGTTGCCTGTGAGGACCTTGGTGCCGAGGATGTCGGCTGGCATCAAGTCGGGAGTGAACTGGACCCGGCCGAACTCGACGTCGAGCACTTTCCCCAACGTCGCCAGGAGCTTGGTCTTGCCCAGGCCCGGCACCCCTTCGAGGAGAACATGGCCTTCGCAAATCGCGGCGACCAGCACGGTCTCGACGAGATCTTTCTGCCCGACGATGACCTTGCCGACCTCGGCGCGAGCGGCGGCTAGGTGGGTGGCGAACTCTTCTGGGTTCATGGCTCCAACTCCGTGAAGTATTGGCGGACGAGGTCGGCCAAATCGGCCGGGATGACCATACGGTCTAGCGAGTCGAGAGCCGTGTTTCGATAGTCCGTGAACCGATCGGTGTAGCTCTGCAATGGGACGTTTTCGAGACCCTGGCCGGTCGCGGTCCCGAGCGGGTCGCCCGGAGTCGTGCCGCCGGTGAGATCGACTCGAACTTCGTCGCCCAAGCCGGCCTCGACCGGGTCGAAGACGCTGCTGCGGCTCGGGTCGCGGCTCGGGTCGTGATCTCCGCTGCCGCTGCCGACGGTGCCCGACCCGGTGCCCCCCGAAGTCGAGCCGGTGCCGCTTTGCCCACCAGCACCCGCACCGCCACCGGCGCCACCCTGTCCCTGACCTTGTCCCTGGCCCTGACCTTGTCCCTGGCCCTGACCTTGTCCCTGGCCCTGACCTTGTCCCTGGCCCTGACCTTGCCCTTGGCCCTGTCCCTGGGCTTGGCCTTGGGCCTGGGCGTCGCTTAGCCGCTGTTGGGCGTCGCGGACGTCGGCCTGGGCCTGGGCACGGTTGGCCGCGCCTGCGGCGGCGGCATTGCTGGCGTCGAGCTGGCCTGCGGCGTCCGCCAAAGCCTCGGCTGCGGCGGCAGCCGCGTCGGGGTTAGCGGCCGCCTCGCCCAGAGCCTGCGCGGCACCGGCGAGAGCATCGGAAAGCTCCTGGTCGATGCCGGCCAGGTCCTCGGCCCGGACCGAAAGTTCGGCCGCCGCGGCTGCCATCTCGGCGGGGCTGGCGTTGGCTAGACCCGCCGCCAGATTGCGCAGTTGCTCGGCTGCCGACGCTCCCGTGGCGAGGGGATTTTGCTGCAAGCGGCGCTCGAGACCGGCCAGAGCTGTTCGCTGCGCCAGTTCAGCCGGATCGGCCTGGCTCGCTAGTTCCTGGCGGGCCTCGCCCAATGCCGCTACTGCTTGTTCCAACGTCTCGGCTTGCGCCAGCTCGGCCAGCAGCGCTTCGAGGGTCTCTTTCACCTCGGGGGTGGCTTCGGCGGCGGCTTCGGTGAGCCGATCGATCTCGTCCTGGATGAGCTGTTGTTGCGCTCGCCGCTCGGCCAGCGCCACATCGGCCGCCGACGGGACCAGAGCCATGAGCAAGGTCGCGGCAAGGGCCACAATCACCAGCCGTGGCAGCCAGCCCCGCGGAACCACCCGGACCAGCCCGTCGAGGCTGCGGCCGCTCGCCCAAACGTCTGCTGCTCGAAGCTGAAGATCCTCGTACTCGTGTCGTTCGTCGAGAGCACCGAGCTCGAGCGCGGTGGAAATCCGGTCGAAGCCGCCCAATCGGCGATCGACCGAGAGGGCGGCGCCCGCCGGGGAGGAGCGCCGCCACAACGCCAACCCCACTCCAACCAGGACCGCCAAACCGATCACCCCAAAAGCGACAGGTTCGGCCCAGGGGATCACCGTGTAACGAGCGACGCCCACAAGGATTGAGGCGAGCGCTGCTGCGACTCCGACCGCGACCAGGATCGTCTGCAGGAGGCCCGCGACCAGCAGACGGCCCCGAGCTCGTCCCACCAAATCCCGAACGCCAGTGGGGACCGTGGGGTTGCGAAGGGGGCTCATAGTCTTAGACATTGCGTCTCCGTTTCGTGAGGAAGATCCTGCGAGCCGGCGCCCGAACTACAAAGGCTGCCCGCAGCAGGGCGAGAGCGGTGATGGCGGCGTAGATGATCAGCGTGCGCGTCCAAACCGGACCGCGCCTGACCCGAACTGCAAGCTCGTCCTGTCCCGGCGCGGGAAAGGGCTGTATGACCGCCATTTCCGCGGCGAAGCCAACCCCAAACTGCCCGCCGAAGCCCCCTCCCATCGAGATCGCGGGCGTCGACACCCCCTGGCGCGCATAGACGATCGCGTCGAACGCCGCGAAGGGGGTGAGGGTGTAGTCGGTGGGGACACGCAAAGGCTGACGGATGGCATCGACCATGCCGACATAGGGATTGAGCCACGACGAATAGAACTCGCGGCCACGAGCCGGGATCAAAGCCTGGTCGGAAGGACGAGCCAAGAAGAGCTCGCCAAGAAAGATCGCCAAGCTCAAGAAGCCGATGATGAAGGCAATCGCGTACGAGCCGGCAACTGCTCCGCGACTGGAACGAGCGCGCGAGGACACGGCGATGGCGACGCTTCCCAGGGTGATCGCGGTGGCGAGCATCATCGCCAACGCGGCGCCGATGTCACCGGCCGACATTCCGCCAAAGAGCAGCGGGATCGCCACGACCGGTCCGACAGCGATGAGCAGCAGGAGGAAGTAGCCGATCGAAGAGGAGAGCTTGCCGAGCACCAATTGGATTGGGCTCAACTGCGTCACCTGGAGCAGAGGCAGGGTTTGGCGTTCGCGTTCGGTGACAATCGACAACGCGGTCACCCCCGGGACAATCAGGACTACGGCGGTCATCATCAACACCGCCATCGCCTGAAACAGGAATCGGCCCATGTACTGGGTGGCGATGAGCCGGCCGAGAACCTGGTTGGCGACCTGCTGGCTGACCAGATAGGCAACGTAGCCGATCATGCCGACGCCGATCGTCCAGGCAAATAGGAACCAGGGGGCGCGCCGGCTGCGGAAGCGCTCCATCACCTCGCGGCGCAAGACCGGGTTCATGAGTCGTTGCTTTCGCTGCCCGTGATACTCAAGAAGAGCTCCTCGAGGCCGGCGACCTCGAGCCGCCAGTCATAGATACGGCGACCGGAGCCGATCACGAGCGCCAGGATGCGGGCCGAGTCTTCGTCTTCGCCAGTCAGGACGAAACGCAGGCGCCCTCGCTCCACATCGACTTCGCTCACCTCGGGCTGTCCTGACAGGATGGTGGCCACCTCGTCGACTTCTTCGTCGGGGGTGCGCAGAGTGATCCGGCGATTGGCGGTGAGGGTCCGGCGAATCTCGTTCAGATCGCCGGACGCCTTGACCTTGCCTTCGTCGATGACGGCCAGGTGTGAGCAGATGCCCTCTAGCTCGGAGAGGATGTGGGAAGAGATGATCACTGTCTTTCCCATTCGCGACAGTTCGGCGATCAGCTCGCGGAGATGAACTCGGGCGCGAGGGTCGAGGCCGGAAGCCGGCTCGTCGAGAACAAGAAGCTGGGGGTCATGGATCAAGGCGCGGGCGAGTGAGAGGCGTTGCTTCATTCCCCGCGACAAGGTGTTGACATCTGCGTCCGCCTTGCCTTCGAGATCAACGAGGCCCAAGAGGTCGGCGATCAGCGCCGGACGTTTGGCGGCTGGGACTTTGGTGGCCGCAGCGAAGAAGTCGAGATACTCCGTGGTGGTTAAGTTTTCGTAGAACCCGAACACGTCGGGCATATAGCCGAGGACTTTGCGTACCGCTCTCGGCTCGACTTGGGGGTCCTTGCCCGCCACTTCCACCTTGCCCGCGTCGCGGGCGAGCAGGCTCGAGATGACCAGCATCGAGGTCGTTTTGCCGGCACCGTTAGGCCCGATTAACCCATAAATCGACCCCTCGGGAACGTCGAGGTCGATGCCGTTCATCGCCATCACCTCGCCGTAGCGCTTCTCTACCCCTTCCAGGATGGCGATTCCCATCAGCTCACCATTTCCAGGGCGAAGGAATAGGGGGAGAAACCCGACTCGACAAAAACGTCATCGTCGTTGGCAACGCGCAGTATCACCTCTCCACGATCGTTGCGGAACCGGGCGAGGTCGATCACGTCCTGATCGGCCACCTCGACGAAGGTACGTCCCTCCCAGTCATACATATCGAGCAGGGCGGGCACTTCCCCAAAGTTCTGGTTCACCACCAGGGTCGGGTTGGCGATGCCGACGGGGACTTCCCAACCCATCATCGCACTTCGCCCCTGCACATAGACATAGCCGGGTCCAAAGTCGATGAAGCTGGCGTCCTCGGCATCGAGCAGCTGCGAAGAGAGCGCGTTGCCTTCGACGGCCATCACTTCGGCCAAGTCGATCGGGACCACGACCAGGCTGGTGCCGGTGGCCTCCACACGGTCTCCGTCGACGACGAGCGAGACCGCGAGCTGATCGGTGAAACCGAAGAAGTAGGAATCGTGGTCGGTGGTCAGCGCGGCCGCCACCTGGCTCAAAGGACCAAGCCGGTTCCAGATGAACGGATCCTCCCAAAGCTGCATTTGATTGATGACCGCGTCGCCGACGGTGCCAAACTCGTTGAAGCCGTTCTGCCCTGGGACCAGCGAACGCGAGCCACTGCCGCCCGGCTCCAATGGATCATCTTCGACAACCACTCGACCGCGGGCGACCACTCCCCAGCTCCAAAAGCTGAGGTCGGTGGTGTTGGACACTTCCACTTCGAGCTGATTGCCGTCGGCCTTGGCATCAACTTGGGGGATGTCTGCTACCGAGCCTTGCCACCGGCTGGACAGGCCGGCCGCTCCCAGCTCACCCAGCTCGAAGCTGTAGCCGCCGGCGGGATCGACGCGGGCGTAAACCGAGGCCGTGTTTGGCATGTTGAAGTCGGCGGTCGCCTCGGCCGGCACGGTGTCCCAGCCGTCAGCGGTGTTGAAGGTCCGATTTCCTTCACCACCGACGACCAGGACCGAGGCGGTGCGTCCTTCGACGCCCGTCTCGTTGGCAACGACTACTGACGCATGACTGACAACGTGCTCCTGGAGCCGCTCCCGGCCCGCGGTCCAGAAACCTAAGACGCCCGCGAGTGCCAGCACCGGGACTGTCGCCCAGGCGAACTCCCGCCGTCCGATTTTCTTCAGAATGGCGAAGTTGACTGGCCCGACAAGCACCGCATAGCCGAGCAAGGCGCCGAGGAGCCAGGGCAGCGAAGGCACCCGTTGGTCGCCACCGCTGATCGCGGACTGCATCAGTTGGATCTCGGGGCTTTGCCAGGTCTCGCGCGCTGCAAAGCGATATGGCACGGGTGAGAAGACGTGGGCCCATTGCTCATCGCCGAGCTGGGCGAGACCGTCGAGGGCCATGACCCAACCAGAGCCAAAGGGAAAGTTGCCCGTCCCGGTGGGAAGGTCGACCCCGAGCGCGCCGAGGTCCGCGGTGTCAACCACCAAGCGGCCGCCGCGACTTAGCCAGCTCACCGACGCTTCTGGGAGCTCGGTTGGGTCGGCGAGCACCAAGTAACGCGCTGGGTCGAGCTCCTGACCGAGCTGATCGGCTGAAATCCCGACCCCGACCACGTCACGTTCGGTGACCGCGGAGATCGATTCGTCGATGGTCTTGACCAACTCATCGGGACCTACCACGGCAACGATCAGTTGGTCAGTCGCGACTTTGAGCGAGAGGTTGAGCGTGGCCGCCGGATCCTCGCTGGCTTCGGAAAGAAGGCGTAGTCGTACTTGGGGGTTGCCGACGGGGAGGCCGAGGCGAAGGTTATAGACCTTGGACCCACCGGCAGGTACCTCGATCGGGAGCACCTGGGTGACGGCTCCGAGCTTTGCTTCAAGGAGCCCGGCGAAAAGGACGTCGGTAGACACGGTGACGTCGACATCCATCGGCGTGAACCCGTCCACGAAACCTGCGAGCCCCGCTTCGGCTTCCATTCGGGTCGGCGGATCAGGGTTGGCCGGATCAGGGTTGGCCGGATCAGGGTTGGTCTGGGCGCCGAGCGGCAGGCCGATGCTCGCAAAGATGAAGGCGGCAGCAACTACGGCGAGCCGGCGGGGCATGTCAGTCAGACGTGCGGCCAAGCGCTCCGGTTCCAAGAAGACCTTTGCGGGGCTACTTCTTCGAGCTTTGGAAGTAGGGGTCAGAACCGGACGCATGATCCGTTACATCGACTACTTCGCTCAGTTCCGAGATCGACTCTTTCAGAATCCGCTCGATGCCCTGTTTGAGGGTCACCGCCGCCATGCCGCAGCCCTGGCAGCCGCCGCTCAGCTTAAGGTAGGCGATCGTACCGTCCACCGACACCAACTCTGCTCGCCCCCCGTGGGCGGCGATGGCTGGGTTCACTGCCTCGGCGATCACCTGGGAGACTTGTTCGGCGAGCGGACCTTCGAGGGTGCCTTGGGGGGCGGCCATCGCCGGGCTCGCGAGCGGCCGGTTGGGATTATCCATCGCCAGGCCGTCGGGACCGATCGATAGCGAGGCGCCCCGCAGGGGTTCGACGCTTTGTTGGGGGATCAGGATGGCAAGGTCGCCATGCCGTTCGAGATGATGGCCTTCGTCTTCGTCGTCGATCGGCACGAAGGCCAACTCGTAGGCGTACTGGCCCTGGCGAGTGCCGGTGACCTCGATCAACAAGGCCACCTCGGACTCCCCTGGCTCCTGGTCGCGCAGCCCGATGATCATCCCGAGGGCTTCCGTCGCGACGGTGAGCACGTTTTCCACGGGCTAATTCTATCTCGTAGCCTCAGATGACATGCCTCGGGTCCTTCTGATCGTCCCCACCGGCTCATATCGCGCGGCGGACTTCTTTGCCGCTGCCGAAGCATTGGGCGTCGAAGTGGCGGTGGCAGCCGAGCAGCCGTTGCCGCTGGTCGAGCCTGAGCGCTTTCTGACGATTGATTGCAACGATCCGGAAGGAGCCGCCAGGTCGATCGTCGAGCTGGCTGCGCGGACGCCTATCGACTCCATCATCCCAATCGACGACGCCGGAGTGGTGATTGCGGCCATCGCCTCCGCCGAGCTGGGGCTTCCCCACAATCCCCCCCAAGCGGCGCGGGCCACCCGCGACAAGAGCCTGATGAGACGTTTGCTCGACCTCGGCGAGGTAAATCAGCCCCGCTCGCGGGTGGTCGAGGTCGCCCGGCCCGACCCCGGTGATCTGGCTTTCCCGTTGGTAGTCAAACCGCTGGCGCTGGCGGGAAGCAAGGGCGTGATCAAAGTCGATTCTCCCGCTCAACTGGCGTCGATTGTGTCGCGCGTTGGCGCGATCGCTTCCGCGGACGTGGTGCTCTTGGAGGAATTCGTGCCAGGGCCCGAAGTGGCGGTGGAGGGCATCGTCTGGCAGGGCAACCTCGAGGTCCTGGCGGTCTTCGATAAGCCCGACCCGCTTACAGGTCCTTACTTCGAAGAGACCATCTACGTCACGCCGAGCCGGCTCCCGCAAAGCACCCAAACCGAGATAACCAGGGTGACCGAAGAAGCGGTGGCCGCCCTCTCCCTCGTCGAAGGCCCAATCCATGCCGAGCTGCGAGTCGCCGGTCCCCACGATGTCAAGGTGATCGAAGTCGCGGCCCGCTCGATCGGAGGCGTGTGCGGCCGTTCGCTCTCTTTCGGATTGCTCGAGACCTCGCTTGAAGCTCTCATCCTGAGACACGCCCTTGGTCGACACCGTTCGACCCAACGGCGCGGCCGCCCCACGGGAGTCATGATGATCCCGACTCCGGCCAGCGGCGTTCTTGAAGGTTGGAGCGGGGTCGACGAGGCCAAGGACATTCCGGGTATCGAAAGCGTGGAAATCGCGGCGCCCATCGGCAGCACCATCCGGATGGTCCCGGAAGCGGACCGATATCTCGGATTTATCTTTGCGAAGGGATCTGACCCGGCCGAGGTGGAGTCAGCGCTTCGCAAGGCACACGACTGCCTCCGCTTTGAAATCAGAGGCTGAGCACGCCCTGGATCGCCTCCATCCGACGGACCCGATCCATCGTTACCGAACTCGTCCCATCGAGCAGCGCGGTCGTTTCCTCCAGCACATCCGCGATCGGAAACAGCCGGATCCAACTGTCGCTGGTCGGGTCTCCGGCCTCGGTGTGGTTCCAGCCGACCATCCGATCGGTGACTCCCGATAGGACCGCCTCCACCGCTACCAGGCCGAACCGTCCCGCGAGGAGCCGATCGCGAAAGCTGGCGTTGCCCCCTCGAACCAAGTGGCCAAGAACGGTGCTGCGAACTTCGATGTCGGGAGGGACCACCTTCTCGACCTCGTCGAGCAGCTCGTGAGTCGTGATGTCGACACCTTCCGCTTTGAGAATCAGCACCCTGGTCTTGTCGCGAGCCTGGCCGAAGCTCTCGACGATGCACTCGATGACTGCCTTCACCACCTCCTCGCGGTTTCGCCGATGCTCGGGGAGCAACACCCCGTCTGCTGCGGTGGCGACCGCGGCCGCCATCGCGAGATAGCCCGACTGGCGGCCCATCACCTCAACAATGAAAGCTCGATGGTGGCTGCGGGCAGTGTCGGTGATGCGGTCGCACGCGTCGATGATTGTGTTGAGGGCGGTGTCGACTCCGAGTGCCTCGCGACTGAGACCGATGTCGTTGTCGATCGAGGCCGGGATCCCCACTACCGGGATCGAGCTCTCTTGAGCGAGGACATGAGCCCCGGCAAGTGAGCCGTTCCCACCAATCACAATGAGGCCCTCGACCGAGTAGCTGTTCAGCTGAGCGACAGCTTGCGCTCTGCCTTCTCGGGTGTGGAAGCGAGGGCTACGGGAGGAGCCGAGGACGGTGCCGCCGAGGCTCCCCATCGCCTCGACATCTCCGACCGGGGTTAGGTTCTTGTTTTTGGCGTTGAGTCGGGTCAGCGGCCGGAAGTTGCCGTCGATCAACCCGTCATAACCCATCTCGACTCCCCAGACCGAAACGCCGCGCGAGGCGGCGACCTTCGTCACCGCGCGGATGGCCGCGTTCATCCCGGGGGCGTCCCCGCCCGAGGTCAAAACGGCGATGGCGGACATGTGGCGCAAGCGTAGGATCAAGGCATGGTCCGACGGCTGCTGCCGAGCTTGGTGCTCGCTGGCCTCGTGGCCTGCTCGCAGTCGGCGAAGCTTCCGCCGTTGCTCGTTCAAGCCGAAGGGCTGCTGGCAGTCGATCAAGACGGAGGCCAGGTCGAGCTGCTGTCGGGGGAAGCCGGACCAGTGGCCTCCCAACCGAGCTGGGCCCCGGACTCGACCTTCGCGGTTTGGACCGAGTTCGACGCCACCGAGAACGTCGCCCGGATTGCGATGGGGAACGGCGAAAGCCAGCGCCGGGTCGACGGCAGCACGATCCCGTTCTTCTACGGCTTCAGCCCCGATGGCAAAACTCTCGCGTATCTCGGCAACGACCCTGCCGGGGGTGGGGTTGCTCTGGGTTTGCTTGACGTGGCCTCATCGACGCCTCGTTTGGTCGACGTCGGCCAACCGTTCTACTTCGATTGGTCAGCGGACAGCACTCAGTTGCTGGTTCACGCCAACCAGTCGGATACCTACCTGCTCGACCTGGACGGAGGATCGCAGCCGCTCGACATCGCCCCCGGGGTCTACCAGGCGCCGCTGTTCCTCGACGACGGCCGCATGGTGGTGGTTGAAAACCGCTCGCTCGTCGCGGTCGATCACGGCTCCGAGGACAGGGAGGTGATCGCCGATATTGGTGGGTTCAGCTTGTTCGCGGCAGCGGGCGACAGGGTGGCGTTCACCTCGAACGATGCGTACGCGGCTGGACCTCTTGCGGTCAGCACCGTCGGCGATGACAACCAAACCCTCATCACCGACCAACCGGTGATCGCTTTCGAGTGGTCACCAAACGGTGAGCTCCTTTACTACCTCTCCCTCTCGCCCGACGGCCTGATCCCGGCGATCTGGGACGGGAACGACTCGGTCGAATTCGAAGTCACGCTCCCCTCCACCGTCTATCTCCAGAGCTACCTGCCATTTTGGGATCAATACAGCCGCTTCCACACTCTCTGGAAGGCCGACTCGAGTGGGTTTTTCTTGCCTCGGGCCGGAGACGAGATAGCCCTCTACTCAGTTGGCGGCGAGGAGGCCACCGTCGTCGCGGAAGGAGCCATGGCTCTTTCCGCACCCGGTTGACGGGGTACATTCTTCCGGGTGCAGCCGCTCACCGCCCATCGTCTCTGGGAGCTTCCCCGAGTCGGAGCCCCGGCCGTGGCGGGCGCCGGCCGGCTCGTCGTCCCGGTTACTACCAATGACGTTGCTGCCAACGAAGGCAAGAGCCGCCTCTGGCTGATCGGTGATCGTGTAAAACGACCGCTGACCCCGGAGGAGCTCAACGCCAGCAAACCGGTCGTCTCCCCCGATCGCCAGCAGATCGCCTTCATCGCCCCCGTCGATGGTCAGAAACAACTCCACTTGCTCGGGCTCGAAGGTGACGAACCCGTAGCAGTAACCGATCTTCCTCTAGGAACCCTGGGGGCGAAATGGCTCCCCAACGGACAAGGCCTCGTCATTCTGGCGTATCTCTTCAACGGTCATCTGACTCCGGAGGAGACGAGTGAGGAAATGAAGCGGCGAACGGAGGCGAAATTCGTCGTCCATGCCACCGAGCTCGCCACCTATCGATATTGGGACACCTGGCTGACCACCGGTGAGGTGCCCCACCTGTTTATTTTTGATATCGAAACCTCTGAGCTCACCGACCTCATGCCCAAAGCCACCCGCTGGTGGGCCTGGCCGAGCACCGACGACCCCTGGGACTGCTTTGACATCTCTCCCGATTCGAGGTTTGTGGCCTTCTCCGCCGACGCCTCGCTTCCTCCCCATCGCCAGTTGCGACACTCGATCTTCGAGATTGAGATCGAATCGGGAACCGAAACCGAGCTGACTCCGGAGGCGCCCGCGCACGCCACCCGTCCCCGCTACTCGCCAGGCGGCGACGCCCTGCTTTATGGTCAGCAGCTTCTGGCGGGCTTCTATGGCGACCGGGTGCGGTTGGTGATCCATCCCCGCGCAACCGACCTGCATCGGGTCATCACCGAGGACCTCGACCGGTCGGCCGAAGGCTGGGAGTTCGACGGCCACGGCGACATCGTCTTCTTCGCTGAAGACCAGGCGCGGACCACGCTGTATCGGCTCACCGAAAGGGGGCCCTATCCCCTGACAACTGGCGGGACGCTGGCCTCGCCAGTGATCGACGACCATGGAACCGTCTTCCTGCTCCGGCACTCGCTTCAGCAGCCGCCTGAGGTCGTGCGGCTCGACGCCAACGACGCCCTCGAGCCGGTCACCAACTTTGATGATGTCAAAGCCGTCGACTGGGGAGCAGTCGAGGATCACACCATCCCCGGCGCCGACGCCGAACCAATCCAGTTCTTCCTGATTCATCCTCCCGGCGCCGACCCCACCGCGCGTCTTCCCTTGCTCCACCTGATCCATGGCGGTCCTCACGCCTGCTTTGGCGACTCGTGGCAGTGGCGCTGGCAAGCACAGATTTTTGCCGGCATGGGCTACCGAGTCGCGCTCGTCAACTATCACGGGTCGACCTCGTTCGGCCAGAAGTACACCGAGTCGATCCTCGGGGCGTGGGGCGACAAGCCCTACCGCGACTTGGAGGCCGTCACCGACCATCTCATCGGCGCGGGCCTGGTGGTCGAGACTGCGATGGGGCTGGCGGGCGGGTCCTACGGTGGCTACCTGGCGGCGTTTGTCACCAGCCAAACCGACCGCTACGCGTGTGCGGTCGTGCATGCGGGGGTCACCAACTTTGGCGGCACCTATGCCAGCGACCTCACCTCGGGCCGTCCGCAGAGTTTTGGTGCCGAGATCTTTGAGGACCGCGCCCAAGTAGATCTCTACAGCCCGTCCTCTCACGCCTCCGGTTACAACACCCCGACCCTCGTTATCCACGGTGAGCGCGACTACCGGGTGCCGCACACACAAGGGCTCGAGCTTTACGGCGTGCTCAAGGCAAAAGGGGTGCCGGCCCGGTTGTTGTACTTCCCCGCCGAGAATCATTGGATCCTGGCCCCGCAAGCGTCCCTCTACTGGTATGAGGAGGTGGAAAAGTGGCTCAACCTCTACTTGAAGTAGAAGCCTTATCCGCGCTGGCGCGAGTAAGACGATTTTGTCATTTGCGATCATGCGGACGCTGATCGTCACGGGAGGTGATGCGGCCGGGCTGACTGGCCCGGAAGGAAACTTCGACTTGGTGATCGCGGCCGACGCAGGTTTTGACCACGCCTCGGCGCTCGAGCTCAAGGTCGATCTCATCGTCGGGGATTTCGATTCGATCCGCCCGAGCGACAGCTTCAGCCACATCGCCACCGAGATGCACCCGCGGGACAAGGAGCATTCGGACTTCGAGCTTGCCCTCGAGGCCGCGCTGGTACGTGGCACCACCGAACTCGTCGTGCTCGGTGGCGGGGGCGGACGGCTCGACCATCTGCTGGTGAACGCCGCGGTCTTGACCAATCCGCAATTCCGATCGATGCATATCACCTGGGAGACCGGGCGGTCAACCGTTCATGTCGTTTGGGACCGCGCCACAATTCTCGGGCGGGCAGGCGACTTGGTGTCGTTGCTCGCTTATGGCGGCGATGCCTCGGGAATTTCGACGTCCGGGCTCAGATGGGCATTGCACTCGGGCCGCCTTTCGGCCACCAGCTCAAAGGGCCTTTCGA